>Ga0315312_1002812_pt1 | contig 11691 bp, 19 predicted proteins | sample TDP7_MG_FD_203629 | JGI IMG/M metagenome (GOLD analysis project Ga0315312, IMG submission 203629) | Freshwater sediment microbial communities from Lake Towuti, South Sulawesi, Indonesia - TDP7 | ecosystem: Environmental > Aquatic > Freshwater > Lake > Sediment | place: Indonesia: South Sulawesi... | reverse complement strand
TGAACATCTCCAACGCTTTTCTCGTGTCGAGAATGGGCATGAGTTCGGGTATGAGAACGTAGAAGAAAGAGGTGTGCTCCTTGTCCCTCATCATTCTGCTGACGAAGTCCAGTCTTGATCGGATGAACTCCAACTCCTCCAGTATCTTGTCTTCCTGTGCTAATCCGCCCTTGCCGCTCATAACCGAGGCAACGTCACCGTACTCGCCAGCTTTCTTCCTCGTTTCAACAATCTTGTCAACCCATGTGTCGAGGATTTCGGCCATGCCCAGAAAGCGTATGGCGTGACCGTGAGGCATCATGTCGAATATGTAGTAGTCATAGGTGCCGCTGGTCATCAGCTCCACCATGGCGTCAAACGTGGCTGACTCAGCCATAGCAGGTTCTGCGGCACAGGACTTGATATAATCGTCCACCTCCTTCGGCACTTCACCGTACATCTTCATGATCTTCTGTCGAATCTCGTCTTGAAACGCCGCTATTCTCTTGTCTGCGTCGATTTCCAGAGCAAAGAGATTTGTGGCGATCTCAACTTCTCCCTTACCGAAAATGTTTCTCTCGAATATGTCTGTGAGGCTGGCTTGGGGATCTGTTGAAAACACAACAACCCTCTTCCCGCATTTCGCGAGCCAAAAAGCGGTGGCTGCTGAGAGAGTGGTTTTCCCAAGGCCTCCCTTACCACCGAACAAAATGTACTTCACATTCGGGTTAGATTCTAGATATTGCTGAATCGACAAGGCTGCAGACAAAGTAGGAGCCTCCGTCAAGCGAAAACCGTGTCGGTAACATCGCGTTCTCTCAGCAGCGTTCTTTTCCATGTTTTCACGTGAGGCACCGCGTAGGGCAGAAGTCTCAGGCAGTAGTAGGGTGGAAGAACTGGAACGCCCAGCATGTCGCCCATAGTTATCAGCATGAAGAGGTTTTCCAGGTGCATCCTTGTCTTTAAGGCGTAGGTGACCATGCCGTGCATAGCCATGCCGTAAACCAAGCCCTTTACCGCCTTCTTGACCTCGCTCTCCTTCTTTTCTTCTTCTTTCCCTTTGCCAGCCATGGAAGCTTCACCTGACATGTATAAAGGAACGTTTCGATAGGTTAAGCGTTTCTACTTTAACCTATCGGTTATATCCCTTTCCTTGAGCATGAAGTCTCTCCACGCCTGAACTCTGGGCACCCAAAAAGGCAGAATCTTAAGCCTGTAGTATGAGGAAACCGTGAATCCGAACATGTCTCCAAGGACAACGGTCATGAGCATGTATTCGGTGAGCAGTCTCTTCTCCCTCAAATCCAGAATCGTGTCATACACCGTAGCGCCTAGCAGAAAATCCTTCAAAGCCTTCTTAACCTTGCTCACCCTGAAGCCAAAAGACAACCTTAGAGCCTCGCAAACTTGTGGAGTGTGACGCTGAATATAGCCTTAATGGTGAAGGTTGAGAGCCGCAAGAGATAGTCAATAATCCACCCCACATCTAAAGGGATTCTCTAAATTATTAGTGCAACTTGAAATGAAATAATCATGGAGTGAGCAAAAGAGAAGTCACAGTTCGTAGAAAACCAGACGTCATCTCCCTCAGTCTTCATATCTGCAGCCTCACGAATTGCACCAGCATAATCCAGTTTTTTGAGAAGCTCTTGAGAAGCATTCATTCTGTTATAAGCATCTTCAATTCCACTCATAACTTTTTCAGCTCACTATCGTTTCTTTTTCAATTCCTTTAGTGAAGGTAAAGGCTCACCTTTGTTTACTTGCTGGATAAGTTCGTCAATTTTATTCAGATTTGTGTGATATTCTCTGTAAGTGTAAAACAATATAGCTGAAAACCCAATTGCACCGACGAAGATTCCGAAGTAGAAGGTTATTATGTCAATGTTATGTTGAAAAAACAATATCGCAAAAGATATTACCCATGCTATTATTGCACCAAAAACATAAGAAGCACTACTAGTAAACTTAGAATGATAATAATCCGCAAGAACTTGAATTTTAAGAACCTCAGTATCTCTGTCCGATCTCATTTCCCTTCTTTAGTCCCGATGAAAAGAATTCACGTAGATAAATTTTGGGGTTACAGAATTGATAATATTATAATGCCAGAAAAGACAGGAAAGTATGATGTTCCTATAAGAGTTCATGAAAGGAATATTGGAGTTTCTGAACACAAGCTTACCTTTGAAATTGTATCTTGAGAGTAGATTGCTAATAATAGTTAAAGAATATAAAGCATTGAGCCTAGAACCTAGAGGTTGCTATACCGTTGAATTCAACAGCTTAGATTTTAAAGCTAACATAATCGTGTGCTGATTCTTCATTGATACGAGGTTGTTTGGCTAATGAATGACGAATTCTGTGAGTGTGGGCACTCAAAATCTGAACATCTAGATTGTTCTTGGCTCAAACCTAAGGAAGAAGGTGGACGAACATATTTGAAGCGGGTTGTAAAAGGACAAGGAATGTGCTCCAAATGTGGCTGTGCAGAATTCACACCTAAAAAGCAACCTAAATAAGCCAGCTAACTTCCAGCTAATTATTGGGCTGGGCTAGGTATCTCGGATTTGGAAAGATAACTTTCTAAGCTCTGAGGGTTGACAACATCTAGCCTAGCTCTTTCGAAGCTTCTTCGAGATTATTCATTAGCAACTCTGACACGAATTATACTGTCAACCCTTGGAGCAAGGAAAGAAATGAACCCACATAGTTTAGGAAGTTCATTAAGAGGTTGCCAAACCTCAGAACATAAGACAAGGTTATGTTCTGAGGATTTGAAAGAGCATCAAACCAGTTGGATAGGAATCAATTGGATAACTATAGTTTCTCTACACTGCTATTTGGAGCCTAATAGAGGGGGCTCTACCCCAGTGCGCACACACACAAACACAAAACTCAAACCTAAACCGCCACCTCAACCTCGACAGCAACACCCTGCTTAACCAAGACCTTAGCGTTCTCCACAGGCAAAGCAGCCACATCCTCAGCTCTAAAAGGACCATAAGTCTTCATATCAACCCCAACAATCGCAGGAATCTCCCGCACAAAACGCAAAACCACCTTCTTGGGTTTCTCCCTAACCTCAGGAGAAGGAACACGCCCACCGACAACATCCCTCAACAGAGCCTGAAAAGCCTCAACAGAAGGCACCACATCCCTGTACAGCCTCTCCTCTTCGTCTGTCAATCCCTCCCTAGACACGGTCTCTCCAGCCGCCGCCCTCTTGAGAATCTTGTCATAGCGAAGCTGAATCAGCTCCCTCGCCAACCTCTTCACATTCTTAGACTCCCTCAACAGAAGCCTCGCCCTCACAGTCTTCTCGTCAAGCATCCGACTCTCCTCGCGCAACCTCTTCACATACCCCGCCAGCATAGCAAAAAAGTCTCTAGGAAGCGCCTGAACCTCAGCGCTCTCCCGCTCCCTCTTCCAAGCCGAATAAAGCTCCTCATACATGAACCGTTTCCTCCACCACCCAAGCCGCACCCTTACACAACAAGAAAAGCGCCGCAGCCGTCGGCAACTCAACCCTCAAATCCTTGTACGGGCCGAAAGTCTGATTTCCCAACGTAAACTCGGGCGCCTCCGAAACGGCGAGCCTTACAGCTCCTTCCTTAAAGGCAACAGCATCTTTCATTGGATCAAACCTCTCAACATCGCTGAGAGAAACCGCAGTTTTCTTCAAACCGGTCTTTCCGTGTAAGGTGTCTGTCAGCCTTATCAAGCGGTGAACGTCCGTCGTAACCACAGTGTCTATCTTCACCGACTGCTTCTCAACAGCCTTCTGCACTATTTTCCTCCAGCCCTCCGAGCCCAACCCCCTCAGAATCTTCCAAGGACCCTTATCTCTCCAACTCTCCAACACTCTTTCTCTCTGCCCGACTAACGCGTTGACCACACCCTTCTTCAACCCAATCTCTCCCAGCTGTGCAGGAGTGGCAGTGTTGAGAAAGTCGTAAGTTCCCTTGGCTATTCTTCCCCTCCATCCGGCTTCATCTAGGTTTGGACCCACACCCTTTTCCACCCCGAGAAGATGCGGCTCTAGACCCACTCCAACCATGTAGTCGACAATTTCTTTGCGGGCAACTTGGTCAAGTGTCTGAATCACCTCGCTCTCGACGTGCACATGATACCCTCTGTGACCCGAAAACGCCACTTTGACCTCTTCTGAAGACACACCAAAGTTCCTAATCAACACGTCAATGAGTTTTATCGTCTCTTCCTTAGCCGATTCCAAGCAAACCTCACACGGCCAAGTCTTGTCTTCGAATCTTTGCTCGCCACACTGCGGACACCTCTCCGGCGGTGTACCCCTTCCCGTTGCGCCGCATTTATTACACGTCCAAGTGTCGTGTTGCTTGTTGCAGGGAGTTGGGATGTGGTCTGCGTCGATGTCGAAGACTAGGTCGGCTCCCAACCAACCCTTCGCCTCCATTTCTTCTTCGGGTCTTTCGTAGTGGGCGCTGGAGTAGTAGACGTCGGAGGGCGCAACGCTTTTCAAGAGACTTCGGAAATTCTCGGAGTTCCTGAAGCCCTTGTGTCTCATCATGATTCTTTCCTTGAAGATCAGGAAGGCGAACTCACGGTTTTCCATGCGTGTGGGCGGTTGAATGTTAGAGGAGCTTGCCCTGTAGTATCCTGCGAATTTCTCTTGAACAAAGGCTTTGGTTTCGATTTCGATCACACTCACGAGGCGGCTGGAGCCTCACTCCTCACAACCCTCATTTTTCTTCTGTAGTAGCCGAGCGGGTGTCGTACTGTCTTACACATGTCGTCCATGCCTGGGCAGACTCCGTGGGTGCGCAGCGTGTCGCATCGGGGTGGGATGTATTTGGTTCTTGAGCCTCTTCCGCCCGCTATGTGTTCTACTTGGTAGCGGGTCATTCTTTCGTTGAAGTCGGAGAGGGCGCGAAACAGGTCGATCACGCTTTCCACAGTCATGCCTATGTTTACCAGAAACGTTGTGAGTGTGAAACGTCCGATGTGGGAGAGATGGCGCCCCGAACTCAGTGTGCCATATAAGCTCTTTATGCAGGGAGGATACGCCGGAATGACGATTTCTTTTGGGACCTCTTCCCAGCTCGTTTTTCCTCTTTTTTGGAAGAACAGTTGCTTTAGTCGCTCAACCCGAGCGGTTATGCTTGGGGGTAGTTCCCCTACTTCGGTTTCGAGTTTTTTTTCGATGTATCTGCGCACTTCTTCTTCGAGGAGTCTGCTTGTCTCATTTTTGGTTAGGTAGACTTCTCCGTTTAGTAGGATTCTGTTGATGAGCTTCCATTTTTTGTCTTGTATGGTCGCCGCGTTTCTCACAAAGTCTGTGAAGTGAAGCGCGAAGTCGCAGCTTGGCGTGCTAGGGCTGTTTTCGATGGTCTTTAGTTTCCAGTTGAAGTTTTCGGCGATTTTTGCTATCACTTCTTTGTTTTCTTCTTTGAGCTGGTTTGAGACTCGTTTGGCTTCTGCTAGCGCGTAGGTTCTCTTGATGCGTGGGTCGGCTGTTGCGGCTACGAGCATAACCGCTATTGGGAAGGACGGGATTTCGACGTCGTCTTTGGGTGATTTTGTGCTTATTGATTTGAAGAGCACTGCCTCTTCTATTCTGGCTTCTGCCCTCTCGAGTATGGGTTTGTATTCGAGGTTTTCTAGTTCGTCGATTTTCAAGTCTAGTGCCTTGATGTATTGGGCTGTTTCTGGGAGGAAGGGGTATTGGGCTAGTTGGGTTTTCGTGAAAACCAGTTTGCCTTCCAGCGTTCTATCGTGTGTGGGCTATTCTACTTCTATGCGCGGGGCGAGATAGAAAGTGAGTTTTCCCTCTTTTGGTTGCTGGAAGTCTATGCGTATCGGCATGTCTGTGGAGAACTCCAGCGTGGCGACATCGCTGGTTGCGGATGCCGTTTTGATAATCTCTAGTAGGTAGTTGAGGCTGAATGTGGCTTTGGATGGTTCTTTGGCTTCGAGGTCGAGTAGGGCGTCGCTTCCCTTCTTGAGTTCTACCGTGGCGCCCATGAGGTCGCCTGTTGCTCGCATGGTCATTTTTTCGTTGTCCATTTCTATCTTGACGTGGTCACTTACGAGTGATGCGTCTTCTATGGCTTGGTGTAGTCCTTCGGTTGTGGCTTTTGCGCGGACGTTGAAGGTTACTTTCGGTGTTGGGACTTCTTCCTGTGCCGCCTCGAGGGTTGGCATGTTGAACGTTCTCTCGTATTTTCCTTTTATGCTCAGGTTTAGTCTGCCTGTTTTTTCGTCTAGGGCTAGCTCGACTGATTCGTCTTTGGCTGTTCTGCGGAGGAGTTTGAGGATTTCTGTTATGTTTATGCACATTTTTGTTGGGGTGTCGCAGGTGTACTCGTCGAAGGTTGTTTTTGGCATCTCGAAGTCTATCATGGCTACGCGTGACGGGTCCATGGCGCGTAGTTTTATGGCGTCCGGGGTTATGTCGAAGGTGGCTTCGTCCACAAGTGTTGATATGGCTGTTATCGTGTCGCGTAGTAGTCTGGCGTCGTTTATTTTTGCCTTGAACATGACTGAGGAACCGCTCCTTTCTCTTGACTCTTATGTTAATCGTTGTGCTCGTGTTTAACTTTTGCCGTCTTTTGAGAGCTCCTCAGTTCCGCGAAGGTTGAGTTTCTTTGTAAAGCCGTATACTTTTACAAGCGATATTTAGAGAGGGTTTTGATGGAAGATTCTGCTAGCTAATGTCAAATCAATGTTAGTCAGCACCGCGGTCTCCGTAATTTCTATTGTGATGTCTTGGCGATGCAGGACCACGTGGACCTTGAGAAGTATCCCACACGACTTGTCATACCAACGCTTCATGCTCGCTGTGGTCCAATAATACTCAACAACCCAACAATGTCTCTGCTGCCCGAAAACACGAATCGACTCACTCTTGCTCACTACACTGGTTCCATAGAGTGTGTCTACAGTCGACCCGATTGTGACGTCGGTTTCAATCCAGAACGGGCATTTCTTCCCAACATAGTTTGAATCTGACGAATCAACTATTTCACGGGTAACAGCATTCATCGTCCAATTGTCCTCGCCGGATGTTATAACCACGTCTCCTTCGGTTACATCCACACCGTGAGAGATCAAGTGCAAGTCGGCGGAATCATCCCTAAGACTTGTTATGTTCCACTTCATGTACTCCGTTTCATTGCGTCCAGTCCACACAAAAAACTGTTCATAGGTCATGAACGCTCCCAATCTCAACCAGGAGGGCTTAGCTACTAATTCTTGGAATCGCAAGCAGAGATACACTCCAATCGTCAGAGACACACCAATAATCAACAGCACAGAAATCAGCAACAGAGTTTTTCTCTTCATGTTTATTGCCTTCATTGCGTTCAGGTACGAACTTAGTGCAACCATCTCTGAGCATTGAGAGATTTCATTATTAAGTTTGAGTAACCAAAAATTTGGAAAGGTGACAACCAACAAAACCTTAGAGAGTTAGAAAGTAAAACAGCAGCATGAAAACGCCCGTTAATATTAAGATTAAAGCTAACCGTGTAAACCCTTCAGGCTTCCATCCATCTCTCCTGAATACTTCGCGGGGGCCAACACTATCTTTACTGTAAACTGCCCCAGCCAGAGCGGACAAGATGGCGGCCCTCAGGCTCCAGAGATTGATTCCCCCTCTGCCTAGCAAGAGCAAAAAGCCAGCCATGAGAAACAACACACCTTCAACGAAAAAGGCATCGGTTGGCGAAAGATATTTCTCCGAAGGGAAAACCCAGGAGTTAACGAAGTAAAAGACTATGGTAACAATTAGGGAAACACTTGAAAGCATCAACAGATTCGGTAAAAGTTTTTCGCTTTTCATGCCAATCATCGTTTAAAAGACCTAACGGACTAAATAAGTTATTTGTAATTTTTGATTCTACGTGGTTTATTCCTTATGGGCTCCAACGCCTCAGCTTGAAAGAGAAGAAATAAAATGATTAGGAATCATAAACGTTAACTAGAACCATCAACCTAACAACCAAAAACCGCTAAAAAAGAACTCTAAATAATATGAAGGGAAAAATCACAAAGATATAGAGAAGTGTTCCGATGGAAGACTTCCAAAAACTGCTGAAACTGGGTTTCTTGTACACTTTCAGCTTTCTGAACGCCATCGATCTTGTCCAGACCATAGCTTTTCTAAGAATAGGAATCGAAGGAAACCTCTTTGTTGTCCATTACCCTTACCTGTGGTTTCCCATGAAATTTGCCTTAGCCTTTGGCTTCCCCATAGGACTGTATCAGCTGGACCTTTATCTAATGAAGAAGGAAGGGGAAGACACTGATTTTAGCCTAAGGTCTTTTGTCGATTTTGTTTACCTAATAGTCTTGCTAGCAGACATTTTTTTTCTGTTCTTAGTCTTGAAAAACATGTCCATTCTAGGGCAGAGGCTACTACTCTGATCCTTTACAAGCTTTCGGTTGGTTGTTATGGAAGATTTTCTTGAATTACTGATGCCACTTGAAACGAAATCATTATAGACCTATTCTCCTCTACAGATTTGGAAGAGCGGGAAATGAAAATCGAAGTTTTCATCAAGAATGAGGAGGTTCTTCTTCAGTCAACCCAGTTGGGAAGACCAATAGCAGATCATTACTGTACTGCTCACGACACTTTCAAGACCGAAAAAGTCCTGACTGACGAGAGTAAAAGAGTACTCGAAGAAGCAAACCAGAAGGCGAAGGAACTCGACGCAGAGATTGTCGTTTACGATTTATCCACGTTCAAGGGTCAATTGGTTGCTAAACTCAGAGGTGTGAAGTCTCCAACTTGGAGAATTGGGGAATAACCACTCAGAAGATATAGTGTCAACGTTTCGTTGAACCCGAAAAACCAGCACGCGTGCGTTTGAGACCCTGGAAGCACGCATTCAAAGATTCTGTTTAAGTGATTACGGGAATGATTATCTTTATATGTTTAAGGTGGTTGTTGTATAGCGATTCAGCTGAGTGAAATGCTGCATGAAAGCGCCCAAGGAAATCGTCACGTACTGTCCAAAGTGCAAGAAGCATCAGCCTCACACGGTTACTCTGTACAAGGCTGGGAGAAGGCGAGCCTTAGCCAAGGGTGAACGGCAGCACAACAGAATAAAGAAGGGCTATGGAGGACACAGAAAGAGAGGACTGCAACGCAAGTTCGCCAAAACAACGAAAAAGCAAACCCTCAAACTCAAGTGCAAGGCATGCGGTCACACTGTTCAGAGAGAGGGTCTGCGCCTCAAAAAACTAACCATGGAATAGGAGAAGAGAAGACAGCATGAGTGAGTGGGAAAAGCTCTTACCCAGACCCAGAAGCAAGTTCCTTCGCGTGAAGTGCCCAGACTGCGGAAACGAGCAGGTGGTTTTCGGCAACGTCACAAGCGTGGTTCGCTGCAACGTCTGCGGAGCGACTCTAGCCGAACCAACAGGGGGCAAGGCCAGTCTGAAGGGAGAGGTCGTTGCCTCGCTAGAATAGAGATGGTCGAAGGCATGTCGTCCAAGAAGGCAGAGTGGCCAGAACCCGGCGACCTTGTTCTCGCCTCTGTGCATAAAATCGCCGATTACGGCGCCTACGTTATTCTCGATGAATATCAAAAGGAAGGCTTGCTTCACATATCTGAAGTCTCGTCGGGTTGGGTCAGAAACATCCGAGACTTCGTGCGTCAAGGGCAAAAAGTCGTCTTGAAAGTCTTGAGGGTTGATACGGAAAAGGAGCACGTCGACCTCTCTCTGCGAAGAGTCTCGAGACGAGAAAGGCGAGAGAAGATTCTGTCCTGGAAAAAGGAGAGAAAAGCAGAGAGCCTTCTGCGAAGCGTCTCGGAAAAACTGAAACTGCCTGCGGATGAGGTCTACAACCAGGTCAGCTCGCAGGTCGAAGAGAAGTTCGGAGGAATATACGAGGGACTAGAAAAAGCCGCCAGAGAAGGACCAGAGAAACTGATTGAAGTCGGCGTGCCCAAAGACCTAGCCACAGCCATCGCCGAAGTAGCCAAAGAGAAAATCAGACTGCCCATGGTGAAGATAAAAGGCACGCTGGAACTTCAGTGCATGAAACCGAACGGAGCCCTACACATCCGAGAAGCGCTGCTGAGCGCCCAAAAAATCGAAAAACCAAAGGGAACCAAGGTTCGCGTTTACGTGGTTTCTCCGCCAAAATACTGCGTGGAGGTCCTAGCCGAAGACTACAAGGAAGCAGAGAAGATTCTACAGGATGCCTCCGAAGCAGCGGTGAAGAATATCACGAAGGCTGGTGGGCTGGGCGCCTTCCAGAGGGGGAAGTAATGGTCTGGCTGCTCAGGAAATGTGAGAAATGCAACCAGTACACGCTGAATCTGAAAAAGTGTCCCCACTGCGGCGGAAGAGTGCGTGTTCCTCACCCCGCAAGATTTTCACCCGAGGACAGATACGCAAAGTATAGGCGAGCCATGAAGGCGTGAGACGGGATGAAAGAGACGTTTGTGAAAGAAACCACGAAGGTTGAACTGAAAAATCCGATTTTGATAGAGGGGCTGCCGGGACTCGGGATAGTTGGAAAAATCGTTGCGCGGTATCTCGTGAGGCAGTTGAAAGCCCAGAGATTTGCGGAGTTGTATTCACCTCACTTTCCCTACTACGTCCTCGTGAACAAGAAAGGAAACGTCAGGCTTCTCAGGGGAGAGTTCTACTTCTGGAAGAATCCCACAGGAGAAAATGACCTCGTGCTGCTGAGCGGAGACAGCCAAGCGCAAACGATAGAAGGGCAATACGAAGTGGCGAACTGCATCCTGGACTTCGCCACAAGAATAGGAACCAATCTTCTGATAACAGTGGGTGGATTCCGCAGGGAAACAGAAGAGGCACCCAGAGTGATGGCTGTCTCGACCAATCCGCAGCTTCTGAAAAGAGCGCTGGAAGCACAAGCCATCTCCAGTCCACCTGGAAACCCCATAGTTGGAACAGCCGGTTTGGTCCTGGGGCTCGCGAGATTCAGAAACATGGACGCGCTGTGCCTGCTGGGGGAGACCAGGGGCTACTTGCCAGATCCAACGGCTGCAAAGAGCATCATCGAAGTGTTGCAGAGGCTGTTAAACATCGAGGTCGACAACAGTGGTATTGATGCTGAAATAGAGAAGGCTAAGAAAATTGGGGCAAGAATGCGTGAGATCGAGGCAAAGAGGGAATCCTTCGCTCGGGAGACGCGCAGAACCGAAGAAGAGCGGATAACGTACATCAGTTAACAGTATGAACTCTCTAGACTCTGACAAGCATGCGGAGCCCGTTTATCTTTCAAGATTCTTTATGAGTTCCGCGTATTGCTTTGCCGTTAGGAGTTCTTGAGAGTCCCTCTTGAAGTCCGTTAGGCTTATTTTCGCTATCCATCCCTTTCCGTAAGGGTCTTGGTTGAGGAGTTCCGGGCTCTCGGCGAGTTGTGTGTTTACCTCGGTTATTTTTCCCGTCACAGGAGAGAATATGTCTGAGACCGACTTGACCGATTCCACTGTGCCCATTGTTTGGAACTGTTTGACCTCTGAGCCTCCTTTTTGAACTTCCACGTACACGATTTCGTGGAGTTGCTTCTGGGCGTAGTCGGTTATTCCCACCACTGCGGTTTTGCCTTCTAGGCGCACCCACTCGTGTTCTTTGGAGTAGTGTAGTTCGTCTGGGAGGTTGTAGTTGAGCACCTGCATTCAGGTTTTCCTTCCGTGACCGTACTGGGTTGGGTCGTAGAAGGGGAATTTTACGATCTCCGCC
>Ga0315312_1002810_pt1 | contig 11694 bp, 10 predicted proteins | sample TDP7_MG_FD_203629 | JGI IMG/M metagenome (GOLD analysis project Ga0315312, IMG submission 203629) | Freshwater sediment microbial communities from Lake Towuti, South Sulawesi, Indonesia - TDP7 | ecosystem: Environmental > Aquatic > Freshwater > Lake > Sediment | place: Indonesia: South Sulawesi... | reverse complement strand
AAAATTTTCTTTATCAACTTTCTTCTTTTAATATTTTCGTCTTAAATGGGTTAATAGAGTACTTAGTCGGAATTTTGATGATGATGTCAAGAGCAATTGGTGCTTGGCAAGCTACTTATTTTATGGGGAATGTTTATGGTTCGGAGGGAGCGGGTCCTGCCTATTTTCCTGTTCTTTTCTTTACAAAAGAAACTTTAGGATTTTTAATCTTGCTATTTTTGGCTTTTTTCTTTTCAATTCGGAACTTTTTAAAAAATAATCAGTTTAAACAAAAAGTTATTGATTTTTTAAAAAGCCCTTTAAATGCTACTTGCCTTACCTTCTTTTTAATCTACGGTCTTGTTAGTCTTAATCTCAAATTAAATATTGGTATAAGACATATCTTTCCCATAACTTTTTTGCTTTACGTTTTGGTTGCCAAAAAAATAAGTGGTTGGTTACCAAAATTTTCTTACCTTATTCTTCCCTTTTTCATTGTAATTCTCATTACTTGGGTTCAAACCTGGCCTTATTTTCTCTCTTATTACAATATTTTGGCTGGAGGAACCTTAGAAGGCTATAAAATTGCTACCGATTCCAATTATGATTGGGCTGGCCAAGATATCAAAAACTTTGCAAAATGGGTAAAAAACAATAAAATAGAAAAAATTTATACTCATATTTTTTCTAATACTCGCCTAAATTATTATCTTGGCGAGGCTTATCAACCTTTCAATATTAGATACAATCCTATACCGCCAAAAGGTTCTTTAATTGCTGTTTCTTCTTTTGAACTCCAAAATATAAATTATGACAAAGAGTTGCCAGAATCTAAAAAGTATTTTCAATTCAAAGACGATTTAATAGAAAGAATTGGAACAACAATTTTTGTATTTCAGGTAAAATAAAAAGCAATCAATTTTATGTCTAATCGTTTTACCTACACCATTGCAGGCTTTCTACTTTTTTTAATGTTTTTGATGGCCTTTTTGAGTATTCTTGATGATTCTCTTACTTTCGACGAAACTGCTCATATTGCTGCTGGTTATTCTTATTTAACCCAGAAGGATATGAGGCTTAATCCCGAACATCCACCTCTAATCAAAGATTTAGCAGCTCTTCCTCTTTTATTCTTAAATCTTAATTTCCCAAAAGACCATCCTTCTTGGATTCAGAAAGATAATCCAATTTGGTGGCAGCAATTTGAATTTGCTTCCCAATTTTTATATCACTCAGGTAATAATCCTGACCAAATTTTACTTTGGTCCAGGCTCCCAATGATTTTACTTTTAATCTTTTTAGGATGGTTTCTTTTTTATTGGGCAAAGGAACTTTTTGGCAATAAAGCTGCCCTAATTACCCTATTTTTATTTTCTTTTTCACCAATTTTTTTAGCCCACGGAAGATTAGTTACTACTGATGTAGGAGCAGCTTTAGGTGTAGTTTTGTCTACATATTTTTGGTTAAGGTTTTTAAAAAATCCAACAAAGAAAAATATAATTTTGGCAGGTGTAATATTTGGAATATCAATGCTTTTAAAATTCTCCTTAATTTTACTTATCCCCTTTTTTGCTATCATTACTTTATTTTATGCGGGATTAAAGATGGGGAAAAAATATATTTTAAAATATTTAGGCCTTGCTTTATTAGTAGGAATTATTGGGATAATATTTATTATTTGGCCAGTCTACCAATATCATGTCTGGAATTATCCACCAGAAAGACAAGTTAGAGATGCTGAATTTTTGCTTTCAAATCATCCCCTGCAATTTTTAAGAAAGTTTATCCCCTGGATGGCTAAAACTCCAATTCTGAGAGCCTATGCTCAATATCTTTTGGGATTATCCTTGGTTTATCAACGAGGAATAGGCGGTCATACCACCTATTTTTTAGGCGAAATTTCAGCTGCCGGCTGGCCTCAATATTTCCCAATTGTTTATTTGATAAAGGAACCCTTGGCTTTTCACATTTTAACGGCGATTTCCCTAATCTATCTTAGCTTTTTAATTAAAGAGCCTCTCTGGAAAAATACTTTTCGAAGAATTTTTGATTGGATTAAAAATCATTTTACAGAATTTTCAATGATAACCTTCATTTTAATTTATTGGGCCTCTTCTATAACTTCAAATCTCAATATCGGGGTTCGTCATTTATTACCGGTTTTCCCCTTCACTTTTTTGTTAGTTAGTGGCCTTTTGAATTTATGGCTGAAAAATCCGCCTTATGGAATAAAATATTTAATTATAGGAATTTTAATTTTCTGGCAAATAATTTCAGTCATTAAAATTTATCCTTATTTTCTTGCCTATTTTAATGAAATTGCTGGTGGTCCAGATAATGGTTATCTTTACACAGTCGACTCCAATTTAGATTGGGGCCAGGATTTAAAGAGATTGAAAAAATGGATTGAAGAAAATAAAATTGAGAAAATCTATCTGGATTATTTTGGGGGTGGTAATCCGGAATATTATCTAAAAGAAAAATACGCCCCTTGGTGGGGCACTCGTAATCCAAAAGAATTACCAAAAGGAAATTATTTAGCAGTGTCAGCCTCCCTTTTACAAGGTGGTCGGGCTAAACCAGCTCCTGATTTTGATCAACCTTATGGCTATTACTTATGGCTTTACCAATACGAACCGCCAATAGCAAAAATTGGCTATTCAATTTTTGTTTATTATATTCGCTAGCGATATTTGTAATATACTCGATCGAATCTTAAATCAATATATTCCAAATCCCCTCTTCTTTCCAAAGGGATTTCTTTTTCCAAAATTAAGCCTAATTCGGTAATCTGCCAGTTAATATCTTTCCTCAAATTAAAATAAATTTCCCAATTTTCTTTAATTTTAACATTCAATCTTTCTTCAGAAGAAATAATAAACTCCTCGATATTTATTTTGAGATTTTCTTTTAATTTTGTTTCGATTGTCTTAATCGAATCTAAAATCTCTTTCTCAAGCACTTTTTCTCCCAGTTCTAATTTTTTTTCTCTAAGTTCTTTTATCTCTATATTATTTAAAGGAATTTCCGAAATTTCCTCAAAAATTATCCCTTCTTTATCAACAAAAAAACAAAGGTTATTAGAACACCAAATAGCTTCTGGTCTTCTTTCTTCAATTTCTAATATTAAAGAATTTGGAAATTTTCTTTTTAAATTTATTTCGGCAATCTGAGGAAAATCTTTAAAAAGATTTTCTTTTATTTCGCTTAAATTTGTTAAAAAAATACTTCTTGAAGAAAATCTCCAGAAATTTTTAGTTAGTTGAGGAGAAATTTTTTCTTGAAGATTTTCATTTGAAACTTTTTGATTTCCCGAAATTTTAATTTCTTTTATCTGAAAAACTGAAGAGAAAATTAAAAAATAAAAAATGGTTCCAATAATAATTAAAATCAAAATAGTCAGCCAAAAAAATCGACTTTTTAAAATCGATTTTTTCTTTTTAAGACGGTATGGCTTTTTGTATTGAGCTATTTTCATTAGAGTCCTCGCTTTTGGCGTCTTATTTTTTCAATAATATAAGTTAACCAATATTTTTTAGAAATTGGGAAATCTTGAGTTTTCAAATATTCCTTTTTATAGCCACCAAAGCCCATTTTAAATAAAGTTAAACCTGCCCAGGGATGATTTTTTTCGTTTTCTGGTGCAATTCCCCAGAAATTAAATTTTTGATATCCTCTACTTTTTACTTCTTTAATCGCCTCCCATAAAAGCAAATAAGAAACCGGAATTTTAGGATATTTTAGAGATGAGGCTCCGTGATGATAAAAGGCAATTCCTTGCCAAAAAATAAAAATTCCAGAAGAAATAATTTGGTCTCTATACTTTCCTAAAAATATTAAAATTTGATTATCTGGTAAAAAGGCCAAAAATTCATTTTTCAAATAATCTAAAGAGAATGGTACAAAATGATGACGATCCACAGTTGCCTGGTAAAGATTATTAAATTTTTCAATATCCTTTAAATCCTGCTCGCCCGCCGTAGCTTTAGCAAAGACGGGGCTCTTTATTATTTCAATCTCTTTGTTTTTTTGAGCTTGTTTTATTAAATAGCGAGTAGTCTTTCGCATTTGCATTAGAAGTTCTTCTTCGGAATGAGTAATATCTAATTCCCAGGTCAATTCAGGATGAATATGAATTGGAGCATCGCGAAACCCTAAATTTTTAAAAATTTCAATATTTTCTTCATTCCTTTCCAAAATCGGAGCTATCCTTATAAAACTGGCATTTTCTTCTTTTGCGATCTCTTTTAATTTATTTAATAACACCTCCAACAATTTTGAATTTTGAATTTTGCTGCTTGCTCCCCGTAGGGTTGATTTTGAATTTATGTTTGGCCCGTGAGGGACAAACAGAAAAGTCCCTCTTTTTGCTTCAACTTTGTAGAGAAATGCAATTGAGATTAAATTTTCATCTTCAAAAATTCCAAATCGCCAAATCTTATTTCCTATTAACTTTTGAAATTCTCCCCAATTCCAAGACTGCAAAAAAGTTTTCTCATCACAATCTAAAAGAAACTTTTCCCAAATATTTTTATCCTTGATCTCTATTATTTTGAATTTATTCTCTTGCATATTAAAACTAAATTGAGATTAAAATTAACCCGAATATTATACTAATTATTCCGATGATTTGGTTTAATACAAATTTTTCTTTTAAAAAGATTCTTGCCAGCAACACAGTTACTAATGGATAAGAAGCAGCAATTGGAGCAATAATTGAAGCATATTCTCTGATTACTCCAAAACTGTAGGCAAAAAAGGCTACAACATCTAACAGACCAATTAGGAAAATCCAAATTAAAATAGGGTTTGGAAAATTTATTTTAAGAGATTGTTTACTAGTAAAAATATAAAAAGTTAAAAATAATATACTGATTAATTTAGATAAAAAAGTTGGAAGAAACCAGCCTAAAACTTTAACCATGGGGGTGAGTAAAAAGAAACAAATCCCCCATCCAAACATGGCGATAAGTCCCTCTTTTACTCCGATAAAAAGATTTATCTTTTTGATTTTTAAAAGTTCTCTTATATTTATAGAAACTAGTATAATGCCAAGGATTACCAAAAGAATGGCTATAATTTGATTTTTTTGCAAAATCTCCTTTAAAAATATCATGCTCAGAATAACAGTAATGATTGCCCAGGAAGCTCCTATCGGACTGACAAGAGAAACTTGTCCTTCTTTTAGTCCCTTATAATAAGCTAAAGTAGCAATCGTAGATAAAAGCCCAATTATTGAAAGAATAATAAAAAATTTAGGGATATTAGCAATATTTAATGTCTGAAAATTTACAAAAAAATAAATCAAGATAATTAAAAATCCAAAAATTTGGGCTATGAAAAAAGTTAAAATAAAACCGATTTTACGGGAAGCCTTTGCAGCTAAAAAATCTCCTATTCCCCACCCTAACATACTAAATAATCCCGATGTGATGCTCATCATATTTATTTCCTATCTAATTTCATTTAAAAAATCTATAATTTTTTTTGCTTCGTTTTTTGAAATATTAATGTGGGTTGGTAAATTGATAATTTTTTGAGATAATTTTTCTGCTCGAGGACAACTACCTAAAGTATATTTCATTTTATCAATATCTGTATCCGGAGAGACTATTGGGCTTTTTCTCCAGCCGTCATCTAAATAAATTTTTCTTTTTCTGGCTTCTTTTAAAATTTTATCAGTATCGAAATCAACCAAAATTGGATAACGCATAAATGTTGGAACTATATTTTCTTGAGATTTTGTTAAAGGTAAAATGAAATTTTTGTTTTTCAAATTTTCTTCGTAAAATTTAGTAATTTCTCTTCGATGTTTGTTAAATCTTTCCAATTTTTTGAATTGATTTAGAGCCAAGATTGCTAAGGCATTTGGAAGTTTTTTAGGAAAATATTTTGGAATTTCCCCCTTTTTTTCCTTTTTATAAACCCCTTTAGATAAAATTGAAAATACGTGAAATAATCCCAAAATGATTCTCCCAAAATTTGAACTTAATCCATAAGCAGGTAAAATCAAGTAATTTGTCAAAATCGGATGCAATAACTGCTGGAAAATCCAAAAATTTGAAGGGAAATCCAATTTATTTTGAAATTCTTTTATTTTTTCAGCTAATCTGTCATCATTTGTCACTGCCATTCCTCCAAAGACAGAAGAAATTATTTTATCTCGACCGAAAGAAAAAAAAGCGGCGTCGCCAAAGGTTCCGCAAAATTTCTTTACCCCCACACCAAATTTTTGGTGTGGGGGCGAGTATTTCGCTCCTAAGGAGTGGGCACAATCTTCAATTAAATACAAATTATTTACTTTTGCAATCTCCGAAATCTCATCAATTCTGGTTGGCCAGCCAAAAGTATGCTGGACCATGACTGCTTTTGACTTTGAAGTAATTTTTTTCTTTAAATCTTCTGGGTCCAAATTTATTGTCTCATCTATATCGACATAAACTGGCTTTGCCCCAAAATACAAAATTGGATTGACTGCCGAATTACAAGTAAAAGCCTGAAGTAAAACTTCGTCATCTGCTTTTATTTCCATTACATCCAAAATTGCCATTAAACCAGCTCTTCCGCTATTGAAAGAAAAGGTATACTTTACTCCTAAATATTTTTTAAATTCTTCTTCTAAGATTTTAATTTCTGGTCCTTCTTTCCATTCTTTTGAATCCAAAATCAATCTCAAAGCCAAATCAATATCATCTTTTTCAGTATTCGGCGATAAAGATATGGAAATTGGTTTAAACGATTGACGATATCTCATAAGAGTGTTATTATAAGATAAGACGTTTAGGGAGGTGAGAAAATAGAAGAAGTAGGAATTCCTATAAAAGAAGGAATGAGTGGGCTTATAATAGGAGTGATTTTCGCAACATTATTAGCACTGATCTTAGAAAGAGTTACAGGAAAGATTGACTTAGCTGTTGCAAGTGGTCTCGTATTGGTTATTATACTCTGGCCGCTTTGGACAATATTTCTTTTAATACCTCGCTTCATTGACAAAAAAGCTTAATGGGGAGGGTCAATAAATCTCTCAAAAGGTGCCAATTTCACTTGAATGCGGCACCTCTTTTTTATTTACTTAATAACTCAATCACCTCTCTTGGAATTCTTCCTTCTAAAAGGACTACATCTTCTGGCTGGCAAAAAGTTGTTATTCTTTCAGAAATTTCTTTTGGTCTTTCAGTAAACAAAATATTCTCTTCTGGCATTCCGCTTTTTATTGCTCCATCTCTTACTTCTTTAAATTTATCTTTTGTTGTAATTATTGCTAAATCACAAACTTGGCCAATTTTTTCTCCGATTCTTCGATGAACTTCTTTTGAGGCTGAACCCAATTCAATTAGGCAAGGCATAACAATTACTTTTTTTCCAGGCCAAATTTTTAAATAATCTAAATGACTTAGAACTCCATCGGGATTGGCTGAATAAGTTGAATCAAGAATATTTAGACCTTCCATTGTTTTAATTAACCTTATTCCTCCTTGTTCCAGTTTTATTTTCTGACAGGCCTTGGAAATTTCTTCTAAGTTCATTCCTAATTCTTTAGCTGCCGTTACCGCCATTAAGATATTTTCTATATTTTGCTCACCTAACAAATTCACCTTAAAATCGGCATTTTGGCCATCCTTTGAAAAAACTTTAAAATTTATAAATTCCCTTTCAACTTTTATATCTTCAGCCCAAATATCAAATTCTATTATCATTTTCTCGACTATTGGACCCCTTTTAGTTAATCTCTTAGACACGTCAGTTTTTTCATAAAGTTCTACACAATATTTATTATTTCCATTAAAAATTGCTAGTCCATCCCTAGATAGATTCTCAATTAATTCATATTTTGTTTTAATTATATTTTCTTGAGAACCAAAAGCGGCCAGATGTTGCTCGTTTATTCCAGTCAAAATACCAATTTTTGGCTTTGTAATGTCGCACAATAGTTTTATCCCCCCTCGATTATAAGCTCCCATTTCAACAACAAAAACTTCGTGTTCAGGTTTTAAATCATTTAAAATGCATTGGGAAATTCCAACTTCTGAATTTTGATGCTCTTTTGTTTTTAAAACTTTAAATTTTTGAGATAAAATTTGAGCTAAAAATTCTTTTGTCGAGGTTTTGCCATAAGAACCAGTGATGCCAATAACTAAAAGGTTTTCAAACTGTTCTCGTTTTTGTTTAGCCTTTTTGATGATTTGTTTTCTCCAGAGAACAGTAAAAGGTTGGAAAGCAAGAATAATTCCTGAAACAATGGCCAGAGTAAAAATATCAAAGATTAAAAGAAAGAGGGGAAAAGAATTTTTTTGGAAAATTGAGAAAAAATAAAAAAATTGAAACAGAAAACTGGCAAAAATTAAAAAAATTATCTTTTTGGTAAAAGTAGGAGTTTTTAATTTCTTTTGGAAAAAATCATAAAATCCTTTGGTTGATTCAAAAAAATAAAGAATTATTAAAAAAGAAGATAAAAATAAATTGCCGTAGTATTTTTGACACAATGGCAAAGATTTTAAGAAAAATTGGAGAAAAACAAAAATTAAAATAAATTTTAAAAATAAAATGTAATTAAAGAGGAGTTTTTTTCCTTTTTCAGTTCTAAAATGGTCAATAAAGCGGCCAATATGATATTCTTTTAACTGCCAAAGGTAAAACCAAAATAAAATAGCCTTCGTTGTTCGGATAAACCAAAAAAAACTTAAAAGAGAAAACATATTTTAACTTTTTTCCGTTCTAATAAAATTAAAAATTATTTCAGCCAATTTCTCAGGTTCTTCTAAATTTGGAGTATGACCTACTTTTGGAAGAATTTCCAAAGTCGATTGAGGAATTTTTTCTTTCATTAAATAGGCATCTTCTAGAGGAACTGATTTATCATTTTGGCCCCAAATAATCAAGGTCCTTGTTTTAATCTTGGAAAGCTCGGCCCGAAGATCCTCAGCCACTACTTTTTGGAAAGTTTCCTTCATCACACCCTTAACCTTTGCATAATCTTTTTTACGTAAAAATGAATAAAAAATATTTCTGGCTATATCTTTAAATCGTTTTAAGGGTCTTTTGGAAAATAAAAAATTGCCAATCAATGACAAATTAAGAACGATTTTCTGGCCAAGAGTCAAAGGGTGTTTAATTCCGGCTGAAGCACATAAAATTAAATTTTTAAACTTTTGGGGATATAAAGTAGCAAATTTTATTGTTATCCTCCCTCCGAAAGAATGACCCATTAGATTAGCTTCTGCAATGCCTATTTTTTCGATAAAGTTAAACAAAAAGTTACTATAATCTTTAACTTCCCAAGGTATAGAAGGACTAATGCTTTTCCCAAATCCTGGCAAATCTGGAACAATTACTTTAAGTCCTCTTTTGGCTAAATGTTCACTCACCTCAACCCAGGAACCCGAAGAACCTCCCCAGCCATGCAAAATTAAAAGACTACAACCCTCCCAAGGACGGGGCGTTTCATGAAGCGAAAGCGCCTCGCGTCCCAACCACCCTCCCGCTTCGCGGGCCCCTCGGTTCCCTTCCTCGAAAATTTTATAATTCACTTCCAAACCATTAATTGAAATTCTTTCTTCTCTCATCTTTTTATTACTTTAAATCCCAGGTATTTTTGAAGAGCCTCCGGCACTAATATACTTCCGTCTTGTTGTTGATAATTCTCAATAATGGCAATTAATGTTCTGCCGATAGCAAAAGCAGTACCATTTATCGTATGAACAAAATTTAATTTGCCATCATTTGTCCAATACCTAATATTTAACCTCCTTGCTTGAAAATCAGTGCAATTTGAGGTTGAGTGAGTTTCTCGATATTTTTTTTGGCCTGGCATCCAGGCCTCAACATCGTATTTTGCGGCGGCGGGATCTCCAAGATCGCCAGTGCACATTTGAACTATTCGATAGGGAATTTTCAGAAGTTGCATTAATTTTTCTTCCATTTCTAAAAAAAATAAATGTTCTTTTTGAGATTGGTCAGGTTTACAGAAGCTAAACATCTCAACTTTATCAAATTGGTGGACTCTAAAGATTCCAATTGTATCTTTTCCATAAGCCCCGGCTTCCCTTCGAAAACAAGTGGAAAAACCCAAATACCTTTTCGGTAAATCTTTCTCCTTGAAGAGATCATTTGTATGCATCGGACCTATAATTTGCTCAGCAGTACCCACTAAATATAGTTTATCCTTTTCGATAAAATAAATTTCTTGATCTCCTCTGTCAATATAGCCCATCCCTCTCATCATCTCTGGTTTTATCATTACTGAAGGTACAATAGGTAAAAATCCCTCTTTAATTAAAGTGTTAAAGGCCAAATTTATTAGGGCAAATTCTAAAAGAGCAGCTTCTTTTTTAAAAAAACCGAATCTGGTTCCTGAAACCTTGGCCGCCTTTTCAACATCAATTAAATCCAATTTTTTAGCAATTTCTAAATAATTTTTTAGTTTAAAAGCAAATTCAGGTTTATTTCCCCATTCTCTAATAACAACATTATCTCTCTCATCCCTGCCTACTGGGACATCATCAAAGGGCGGGTTTGGAATTTGATATATTAGATTTTGAAATTCCTTTTCGAGAACTGTTAAATCCTTTTTCAATCTATCGCCATTTTTATCCAATTCTTTCATTTCTAAAATTATTTTTTGTTTCTCTTTTTCACTTTTTGTTTTTGGAATTTCCTTCGATGCCTTATTTTTTTGAGCTAAAATATCTTCCAAGGCCATCAAAGTTTCTCGTCTCTTTTTATCAACTTCCAAAAGCTGGTCAATATCAACTTTGACTTGTTTTTTGTTACAAGCTTCTTTAATTTTTTCCGGATTTTTTCGAATAAATTTAATGTCTAACATTTTTTCATAATCCTAGTTGACCGCTTATTTCTTGCATTGCCTGTAAACAAATTGCTACAAATTTTTCCAAACTCAAACCAATTTCTGAACACTTTAAAATGATTTCTCTATTGGCTCCTCTAGCAAAGGATTTTTCTTTAAAACGATTGAGAATATTCTCGGCAGTTAAATCGGCTAATTTTTTAGTTGGTAAAACTAAAGTGGCAGCGACAATTAAACCAGTCAGAGGATCAACGCAAAATAAACTTTTTGCTAATAAACCTTCAGGTAAAATACCATGGGCTTCATTATGGGTTTTTACTGCCTGGCAAATTTCTCTATCTAATCCCAATTTCTCTAAAAATTCAGCTCCAACTATTGAATGTGCTTGAGGGTCTTCTTTTGTTTCTTCATAGTCAATATCATGTAATAAACCAGCCAGTCCCCATTTATCTTCATTTTCGCCAAAATGCTTAGCTAATGATTTCAAACAAGCCTCAACTGCTAAAGAGTGCTTTATTAAATTTTGATTTTTAATTTTTCCCTGAATTAATTTTAAGGCTTTTTCTCTGTTCATCTCGGTCTCATTGCTGGGAAGAATAAAACTTCCCGAATCGAAGGAGCGTCAGTTAAAAGCATGAAAAGACGTTCCATCCCAACTCCCAAACCTGAGGTTGGAGGCATTCCATACTCCATTGCTTCTAAAAAGTCCTCATCAATTGGATGAGCTGTCAAATCTCCTTTTTTATGCAACTCTTGTTGCTTTTTAAAACTCTCTTGCAAGAATAAGGGGTCATTGCTTTCTGAATAACTATTTGCAAATTCGTGTCCAGTAATGAAAACTTCGAAACGCTCAGTAAAATCAGGGTTATCTGGTAAGGGTTTAGCCAAGGGAGAAGTCTCAGTTGGATAAT
>Ga0315312_1002809_pt1 | contig 11700 bp, 13 predicted proteins | sample TDP7_MG_FD_203629 | JGI IMG/M metagenome (GOLD analysis project Ga0315312, IMG submission 203629) | Freshwater sediment microbial communities from Lake Towuti, South Sulawesi, Indonesia - TDP7 | ecosystem: Environmental > Aquatic > Freshwater > Lake > Sediment | place: Indonesia: South Sulawesi... | reverse complement strand
GAATCCATATCTTCTAAAGGGTCTGAGACGATTAGTTTGTCGTGGTATAGGGCTGCCTTTTGCTGGGGGGCTTTCTCGTCCTTCCCCCCGATTTCTTAAGGATTGATATCGTGTCTTGCTTAGGCATGTAGGTAGGTAAAAGTTGTTTTGGTTGCCCGCGTTGCTGGTCTAGAACGACCCTATACTATATGTCCCCCCGAAAACATATAGACTACCCTCCTCCTAGAGCAGCAACCCGGACAACGAAAACAACCCGTTAGCTTTCGACTTAAAGTAAGTTAATGCGAATTAACCTCTTTTTATATGGTTAGCTTTCATGAGGGTTAACTATGAGTGAGGCGTTTCTTAAGCGGGCCGTTAAGAAGCATTTTAAGGCTTTAGGCTATACGGTTAGGATGAGGAGAATCCGCCTCGGCAACGCTGAAATTGACGGTGAAGCCCTAGGCGTTAAAGGAGAGCGGATCGCCATAGAAGTTAAGACTCCAAACGATGATGTTGTCCGGGGCGTAGGTCAAATCGCAGAAGCCTCAGCCTTCGGCTACAATCAAGTCGTGCTAGTTACCACATTAAGGAACGCAAAGAAAATTAATGGAGTGGTCTTCCATTACTACGGCTGGGCTCTGCTTGGCGTAGACGCAAAGGGCGAACTTCATGAAATTTTAAGCACTAAACCAGACAAACTTATATCAGAAATGACTAATAGAAGTTGGAGAGAAATAAAGGATCGAGAGGATTGAAAATTTATTAAGTGCGAGGGATTGAGATGACTGAAGAGGAAGGAGGGTTAGAGGACACCGAAGAGGAAGAAGAATACTCGCCAGAATATTACGATGAAGTATGGTTAGAGGACATAAAGCCTGAAACCCGTCAGTTTTTATTCAAAGTGTTCTATCCCTTTATTGGTTTTCGCCCAAAGGCTCGGTCAAATAAGGCTTGGAGGCGAAACCTTAAGGTGCTGCTTGACTGGGGAACGGTTGAATGGGATGAAAAGGACCATTACGTCAGGTTTCAATTCAGACATCCTCGATCCATAATTTCTATCATGCGTAGAACTCTTGTTTTGCCCGAGGAATACGCCAATAGGCGGGATGAGTTCTTTTCCCACCTTGAGGAGCTGATGGACCCAGGCAGGATATGTGGATATAGCGTTATCTTTCCACTTGGCACAGAAGATAGACTCTGGTATTGGCTTGAGGAGCAGGGAGTTGGAGATAAGGAAGGCTTCGAGGATTTGAAAGAAGAAATACTACGAGAATTTGGTCCCCTCCCATACACCTACGTCATGATTTCAAAGGATGCAAGTGACCGCATAGATAAAGTTATAAAAGATACTAAACTTTGGAGTGATAAATCCGACTTCATTGAGGAAGCGGTTAGAGACAAACTTTGTCAGTTGAGTGAACTCAAGGATTCATCATAAGTAAGAGTTGACCATTGTTTTTCATCCCTGGAAACTGAACAAGCCAATAATGGATAATTGGTTCTAAGCCCAAGCGGAAGACGCGAAACAATTTTCCGAATTAATCTAATTAATAACACACCCAGAACAAGGGGGTATACCCCTCTAATATGACCCCCCTACCCCTCCTCTAAGGTGTATGAGTAATTCAGTTAAATGAAAAATAGCTTTATTAGTTCTTTCTGTCTTTTTCACTTAATAATTGTTGAATTGCTTCGATGCCAATTATGTTATGCCTAATTACCCCATCAACACGTCCGCGTTCAGGCAAATCGCCACAAGAACATTAACAACACCCTTCGTTACACCCAACTACTCAAGGCTGAAAGTGACGAGTGGTACTCAGCGACAGCCTCTACGGTAGAGGAGGCTTGCAAACTTGTGGAAGCCAGTTTCGACTACGTCTGTGATTTCAATGGTATCAAGGTCTTTCGGAAACGGAAGTAAAATCAGGTAGATTGCTTGAAAGCCAGGTAGATTTGGATCGATGCGACTATGATTAGGAGGGCGGATATGACAAGGGCTAAGTTTCTGACCGGCTCGTAGGCGTCGGTTTCATAAAAGGGGGGGACGAAGAGGAGCCAGAGGGTTGCCACCAACAGGAGGGATAGGAGGCCTGCGATGAGATAGAAAATGTTAATCCTCATCCTTCAAACCTTCATGGTTACTACACCTTCCTTTTAATGTAAGGAGTTGTTAAATTTTTCGTTCTAAGGCGAAGACTAAGGTTGGAACATCCAATGAATGGGAGCTGTAACCAGCAGAGCGCAAAGGATATTAACCCCTTAAACCCATGTCATTTTGGGTGTGAAAATTGAGTGTTAAGGACTTTCTTAAAGCCCTAACCAACAAGGGGGAACTGGAAATAACGGTGAAGGGTAGACGAACCCAGAAAACCTACTCTACGCCCGTGTGGTTTGTCGATCAGAAAAATAGAATCTATCTCCTTCCAGTGAAGGGTTCCGACACCAACTGGTACAAAAACATAAGAATTAACCCAAACATGATGTTGACTGTTGGCAAAAAGTCCCTTCAAGTCAAAGCAAAACCCATAGAGGAACCTAATCAAGTGAAAGAAGTCATTAAACTGTTTGGTGCAAAGTATGGCGCGGATGAAATAGAGAGATGGTACACAAAACTAGACGTTGCCGTCGAAATCCCCCTGCCCTGAGAAATACCCCACTACCAACGGATACGCTACACCATAAACAAGCGTGTTATGGGCTGATGTAAAGGCCGGAATCTCTAAGATTAAATTTTGATCCACCACCCCGATGCTTATCGCTGATCGGTTCAGGTAAACTGCAAACGTTGTCTTCAAGTAAACGGTACGCCCCTCGCCTGCGCTTCGGGGCTAGTTGTTTAGTTTGGAACTGAGTAAGTATCGATTAGAACGTTCAAGCTGCGGTTATGATAATCATGCTCATTCGATGCGAATTATTCTGTCCATAAGACCTAAAATATTCTTCTCTATTTGGTTTTTATGATTTCTGATGTTTTCCAGCGTTTCGTTATAGACTTTTTCTGCTACTTTTTTCTCTGATTCGACGCTTTCCACTCTTCTCTCTAGTTTTTCGATGTTTTCTTGAAGTTTTGATAAGTTGCTTTTAGTTTCCGCCAACTTTGCTGATGTTGAAAGTTGCTTTTTTCGCATCATGACATTAATACCATTTTGATGAAGACTTGCCAAGGAATTCATGTTTAGTATTTTGTCTATGGCTTGCTCTGCCTTTCGCTCCTTATCCGGCTTAAGTTTCAGTTTTCCGCTGGACACTGAGCGGGTTAATTTTTGGAGAATCTGTCTTAGCAGCGGATAACCAACATCTTCTGTTGCAAGTGCTTCGAAGGGATTTTCCACGTACCTATTAAGTTTGTTAATTTCTTCTGGTGTTAAGCCGCTTACTTCGCCGTGAAGATTTAGCGACTGAAGTTTTATGAAGGGTTTTTGAAGATGTTGCAAACTATGCTTTACTTCCATGCTCAACGCTTCTATTTCCATGTCTATTTGATCTAGCTGGCTTATTCCTGCTTCACTTTTTAAATCAGCCATTCTTTGTTGCGTCTCAACAATTTCCTTCTCAACTAAAGCCTTTTCATCTTCGCACTTTTTTCTCTGCTTACTCAAGTTTGCAAGTTGTTCTTCGAGGGTTTTGAGCTTATCTATGAGTTGGAAGGTTTCTTCCAGTGTTTTGATTTTAACATACTCTTTTGTTAGGAGATCGTTAATTTCTTTCAGCGATTCCTTGGCTTTTCCGAAAACTGTTAGGAATTCTCTCCTGTCAAGGACGAAGAAAGGCGAGATCCTCGGAAACCAGTTTTTAACGTCAATCTCAGTAACTACAAATGCCTCTTGGGTTTCTCGGGCAAACTCGAGGAGGCTGTCGAAAGAAACTTGGTCTGGGGCTTCAATCTGCCGTATTCTGTCTAGGAATAGGTGTGCAAGCTTGTTCAAGCCTCTGGCTCTACCATAAGTCTTCATATTCCCTTTCTCGATCTCTTTTTCGCTGCTCTCCAGAAGCATCTTACTGCTATCCACAAGATTTTCAAGTGCTCTAACCATTTCATCGCGCAATTTCTGGGCTTTCATTTGAACTGGAACAAAAATTGGACTGGTTTCGCTTTCAAGCCAGCCTTTAATTTCACTGGGAGAAAATTTCAGGATTTCAGACAAGGGGCTTCCCGATATAAAACATGCATAAGTCATATTTATTTTTTTGTCATCCCAGTTTTGGGGGTTGGAGATTGAATTTTAATCCACCACCACGCTTGAGCTTGAAAGTTAACGCTCCGCTGAACTATCGGTAAACGCTCGGGCTGACGCCCTTTAAATTTCTGCCGCCCAAAAACGGTGAAATATATTAAGTTCATTTGTGTTCCATGGAAAATTAAATTTTAATCTTTCTCTCTCTTCCTTCCTTTACCTTCCTTCCTCGCCACCTCACATCACAACACACAATACGAGCAACATAATCCTTAGACGCAGCCCTGAAATCAACGACCCGAAAAGGCCAGCCACAACATTTTTATTTATGAGCGATAAATAAAATGCTTTTATGGAAAAAGTCAGCCGTGAAATGAACGAAGAATATTCGTTAATAAATTTTAGGAAAGCCCAGAAATTAATTAACGATATCGCAAGGATTAGAAGGGAATTATCTGATATATGTTATAATAAGTCTTTAAAGATTTTACCTGATTTTGTCGAATGTTATGCAAGAGATAGGTTTGGGCTTGAATTAAAAAATGCTGTAGGATATGATGGTGTTGGTAAAAATGACAAAAAGAGATATCAAATAAAATATACAATCTTAAAAGGAGAAAGTAAAAGAGGGAAAGAAATTTTTAGTCACGCACTTGATAATATTAAACGCAATAAATTTGATTTTTTGATTGCTGTGATTTTAAACGAAAATGACTTTAAAATTGCCAAAGTATTCAAGATTCCTCATGATGTAGTTTGTCAGGAAGGCTGGCTAAGAGGGAATAGTTTTAGAATTGGAAAAGTAATCGGAGAATTAGAACCATATAAAGTTTCTCTGTCTGAGAGAGAGTAGAGAGTATACATAGAAGAAAAGAACATGATAGGATGAGAGAGAAAGATTAAATTTTAATGTTAACCTTGGTAGAAGTCATACATAAAGGGATGGTCTATGACAGGGCAGTTCAAGGTTTTGTTGGTTGAAAAAATCGATGAAGCTGGGTTGAAACTCCTTGAGGGCGTCGGCGAAGTTAAACTGGCTTCAGGGGCCTCGGAGGAAACCTTAATGGAGGAAAGCAAGGATGTGGACGCCATAATCATAAGGGCCCTGGGCAGAATCACCGCTAAGATTATGGATAAGGCGCCGAGGCTTAAGGTGGTTGGTCGCCACGGAGTTGGGGTAGACAATATCGATGTGGAGGCGGCCACGAGGCGGGGCATCCCCGTGGTTTACACGCCAGAGGCCAACGCTGAAGCCGTGGCAGACCACACCATGGGCCTAATCATAGCCCTAGCCAAGAACATAGTCCAGGGAAACTGCGCCCTTAAGTTCAAGGGAAACTGGAACTTCAGATATGAACAGCGGGGAATGGACGTTTACGGCAAAACCTTGGGCATCATTGGCTTCGGAAGAATAGGGCGGAGGGTGGCCAAGCGCGCCAAGGGTTTCGACATGAGAGTCCTGGTTTATGACCCCTATGTAAATAAGGACACCGCGGCGAAGGTTGGAGTCGAGCTAGTTGACTTGGAAACCCTGCTGGGGTCTTCAGATTTCGTCACTATCCATGTGCCGTTGACTGGGGAAACTCTGAAGCTCTTGGGCGAAGGGGAGTTTAACCTCATGAAGCCCGGAGCCTTTCTGGTCAACACTTCCAGGGGCGGGGTGGTGGACGAAGAGGCCATGATAGAGGCCTTATCCACGGGCAGGCTGGCTGGAGCCGGCCTAGACGTCTTCGAGAAGGAGCCCCCTGACCCAGAAAATCCACTGTTTAAGTTTGATAACGTTGTCGTCACGCCCCACATGGCCTCGCACACGGGGGAGTCCCTGCGAAAAATGGCAATTGAGGTGGCGGAGGGTGTAGTTAAAGTGTTAAAGGGGGAGACGCCGACTAACATTGTGAATCCTGAGGTGTTAAGGTAAAGGAGGACCTTGAGGGAAGCAGAAATTCATAGGGGAGGGAAGAATTGAAGGTGAAACGGTTAACCCTAGCCCAACAGGGAAGGCTCCATTACGCCTTAAGCCCCTTCAATGAGCCTAAACTAATCGTTAAGCCCGGCGAAACTGTGGTTGTTGAGACGGAAGACGCCTTCTCTGGCCAGATAAAGTCGGAGAAGGACAGGCGAGACATGAAGGCCATGCCCTTCAGCAATCCCCAAACGGGGCCCATCCGCGTGGAAGGGGCTGAGAAGGGGGACACCCTGGTGGTGGACATAAGAGACGTCAGACCATTGACTGGGCAGGGGGCCACCAGGATACCTTCTTGGTGGTGGTACCTGGGCACGGAGGGGGGCGCCACCCTTTCCCAATTTTTAAGCTTGGAGATTCCCCACGGAACAAGGATATGCCCCATTAAGGATGGTAAGGTCTACTTTGGTGACGGGATAGTGTTGCCCTACGAGCCCATGATCGGAACCATTGGCACGGCGCCAGAGATTGAAGCCCTATCCAGCTATTTGCCAGGTCCTCACGGGGGAAACATGGACCTGCCAGACGTTTGCGTCGGAAGCAAACTGTACCTGCCCGTGCAGGTAACGGGGGCCCTCCTTTATTTAGGGGATGTACACGCTACCCAAGGCGACGGAGAGATCTGCGGAACGGCCATAGAAATGCCTGCTGAAAGTACTTTAACCATCGATTTGGTTAAGGGCAAGGCCATAAACTGGCCCCGCGTCGAATCGCCAGACTACCTCATGGCGGTGGCCACATCCGGCAGCGGCAGACCCCTAGAAGAAGCGATTAGAATAGCCTTCATGGAACTGATCCTCTGGCTGGAAAAGGAGTATGGATTTGATCGGTGGGACGCCTACCAGCTCTGCACCCAAGTAGCCAAAGTCCGCCTAGGAAACCTATGGACCATCGCAGCAAAATTCCCCAAAAAATACCTATTAAAAACCTGAAAAACTAATAACTGGACTGACAAGGGTACTTTATTTTATTAAATGATGAAATAACAACGTTTTAGCACCTGAGACAAGGAAGAGGCGGCTTATTTTCCAGCCAGCTTTACCTGACTTATTTTGACGGCAGGGAAGAAGTGGCCCTTCCCTAAAGTGCGTCCTTCCCTCGATATCAGCCCAATGTTCTTGTACAGCTTGAGGATATGGCCGCCTGCCATCAGGTTCTTGACCGGGTGCTTCTTCTCGCCGCCTTCGATCAGGAACCCTTCGTCGATGGTGGATGAAAATTCTCCTGAGACCATGTTGGGAAAGAACCCCGCGTTGGTGGCCAAGATTCCCCTCTTGGTTTCGGCGATCATCTCATCCAGGGAGCTGTCGCCTGGCTTAACCCTGACATTGGTCGGACCGGCTCCCACGTAGCCCCCGTACCCTCCCCTTTGGGCGTGGCCTGTCGTCTCAACGCCCGCTATTCCAGCCGAGTAGGAGTTGTGCAGAAACGTTAACACCGTGCCCTCACCCACCACTTTAGTCAACCTTCTGGGCACACCCTCACCGTCATAGGCGCTGCTCGCAATCGCGCCAGGAATTGTTCCATCATCATCGATTTCAAGGTTTTGGTGGGCGACCTGCTTTCCAAGGCAGCCGGATGCAAAGGTCCTTCCCTTCACAGCGGACTCGCCTGATATGGCCATCATCAAGCCAAAGATCAGGGAGTTCGTTGAGTCAGGAGTGACGATGATGGGTAACGTTCCGCTCTCCACCCTCCTTGAACCGAACTGCTCCAGGGCTTTCTCAGCGGCCCTCTTACCTATCTTATCGAAATCCATCTCTGCCAAGGATATGGCATAGTCATACTCATAGGAGCTTCCGACATCGTCCCCCTTCCTGTAGGTAGGTGCTATGAACGCCGAGACGGAGGTTTTCTCCGCCTCAACGGAGACTCCCGTGGAAGTCATCAGGTAACCCCTTGAGTGGCCTGCGCCCACGCCTCCTATGTACATTGCGCCCGGACAAACGCCCTCCACGGCGTCTATCATCCCCTTAGCCAGCCTTCCAGCCTCCTCCAAGGTTAGGGCTGTTATTTCACTGTCACAGAGGTTTGGGACCTCTTGTGCCTTAGAGGGTCCGGGTATCCCCTTAAAGTAAGGGTCTGGCTGGGCCGCCCTCGCGAAGCTGGCAGCTCGATGGACCGTCGTTTCCACGTCCGCGGGCTCCAGGCTCTGGGAAAAAGCTACTCCCATCCCCCTGTTTTTGTAGGCTCTAACACCTATCCCCAAGTCGGTTCGAGACCTAGCCTCCTTGATTCCCTTACCTAGGACATCGATACTCAGCGAGCGCGAGTACACAGCAGAAACGTCAAAGACGTCCAGACCCATAGTTGAAAAGAGTCTAATCGCCTTCTCAACCGGCGTAGCGAGATCGATCTCCTCCATGTTTATCACCTCCTGCCTCCGACGACTATGCCCTCAACTCTGATGTGGGGTGAGCCTGCGTCCACGTACATGCCTTGGCCACCTTTGCCACACATGCCTGGCATCTCCATCCTGAAATCCCTACCCACGGCTGTGACGTTCTTGAGGGCGTCCATTGTGACGCCGTTTATGGCCACGTCCCTGAGGTGGTCGGTGAGCTCTCCCTTCTCTATGAGCCAAGCCTGCTCAACCTTGCAGGTGAACTGCCCCTTCTGGGTCTCCACATAGCCATATTGGGAACCGGAAAGGTAAACTCCCAGGTTTATGTCCTCCAGAATTTCTTCAAAGGCCATGTCTCCAGGGGCGAAGTAGGTGTTGGACATGCGTATGATGGGCGGATGGTGATGGGACTGGGCGCGGGCGCTGCCCTGCGGTTTTCCACCTAGCTTCGCCGCCGATTCCAAGGAGTGGAGGAACCCCACCAAGGTTCCATTCTTCACGATCAGGTGGGGCTCAGCCCTAGTCCCCTCATGATCATACACAAAGTGTCCGTTTTTAAGCTTGGTCGGGTCGTCCACGATGGAGACGAGGTCGCTGGCCACCTTTTGCCCCATCTTGTCAGAGACTATGGACTGCCCCCCGAAGACAAGGTCGCCCTCACTGTTGTGACCAAAAGCCTCATGGACGAAAAGGCCGCCGACCTTTGGGTCCACCACAATGGTGTGTGTACCCCTGGGCGGAGGGTGAGCTTTAAGCAACTTCACAGCCTTCTCCGCGGCTTTTCCCGAAAACTTTTCAGGCTGGATGGCATCGACGATCTCGTAGCCGGCGACGTTTCCAACAGACTCAAACCCTGTCTGCATGTTTTCCCCCTCCTTAGAGATCACGCTGCAATAAGCATAAGTTCTTGGTGTCGTCTCCTCAATGGATGTTCCGAAGGAGTTGCACACCACAACCTTCGTCAGCACGTCCCTATAGCTCACGAAGGTGTCCTTCACCCTGTCACCGTAGGTCCTTGCCACCTTCTCTATTTCCAGCATCCTCTTAACCTTCTCCTCGGGGCTCACATCCTCAGGATTTATCTTCACCTTGTGACTGACGGTGTCAATTGTAGGCTTTGCATCCACTATCTTCGCCTCTTCTCCACCCCGCGCTGCTATCGACTTTGATCCACCGATGGCGTCTCCCAAGGCTCCTTCAACGCTCCGTCGTGTGGGCACATTCGTAGACGCGAAGCCCCATCTTCCTCCAACTATTACCCTTATTCCAACTCCCCGCACTATCCCCGACCCTAAGACTCTTGCAACGCCGTTTTCGATGGAGACGCTGTTACTCCTTTCCTCAAAGAACCGTGCCTCACAGAAGCTTGCTCCAGCCTCCAACCCCCTTTGAACAGCTGATTCGAGTAAATCTCTCAACTCCGTTCACTAGCCATAATTATAGCCTTAGAATATAAAAACTGTTATTGCAAATTGAGTAGTCCACGTCTAACTATTTTTGGATTCATCAACGGTGCTGGGAAAGGAAATGTGGCGCCTCCTCTCCTCTTTTTCCTTTTATAGCTTCAATGATTATGGATTGTGGGATTTTGAGGACCTTCCTGAGCGAAGGATGCTTCGATATAGCCTTCAATGTCGGTCTCGGTTCAACAAGTCTCGAAACCAATAACCCATTTTTATGCAGTGCTTGGAAGTAGTCGGTTAGCGTCCTGTGAAAGGATGTTGTTCTGAAGGGTTTGATAAGCCTCTTCATAGTCCATGGAACTTCGTATTTGATTATTCCGAAGTAACTTTTTATCTCCATATGTAAAGCTTTTTCCTCTTCCATGTTCTCTGTTCCTTCCTTGTATCTCCAACGTGAGATGATTTCCCCATCCTTTACCATCTGTTCGAAGCATGGATGAGGTATCGAGAAGACGAACCTGCCATTTTTCTTCAGAACTCTGGCAACCTCAGATACAGCATCCTCGTAACGTTCTATATCTTGGAGGGACATGAAGCAGGTTACTAGATCAAAACGGTTGCTTGAGAGCTCCTTCATATCAGCCACGTCTGAAACACAGTAGGTTATGCCCAGCCTTTCCTTCGTCTCCTCCCGCCTCGCCAGCCCTATCAGCCTCTCCGAGAAGTCTACGCCCACCACTATGGCGCCCCTTCTGGCCAGAATCCTTGTGTTGTAGCCCTCACCGCACGCCAAGTCCAGAACCTGCTTACCCTTTACATTCCCAATCAACCTGAAGGCGGCGGGATTATTCAACTCCTCCCGATAATAGTCCTTGCCCTCTCGGACAAAGTCTGACCAAGACTTCGCAGCTTCATCCCACTCTTTCATTACGCTATTTTCCTCGACCATAAACTCACCAAGACATATTTTCATCAGAAGACTAAGTTGAAAAATCTTTATATCCTTATACCACGCGCACAGACATTTGCATGGATTGGTAGGAATCTTTATAAGTAGGAATTTTAATAATAGGATTGGTGTTGAAGGTTGCGGGCGAGGGAGGTTGTTGTGACGCGGCGGGGCCAAACTACGATTCCCGTGGAGTTAAGACATAAGTATGGCATAACTGAGGGAACGCGGCTGGTGGTCTTAGATACGGAGCAGGGAATTGTTTTCAGAAAGGAGCAGTCGACTTTAGACTTGGTTGGTTCAGGCAAGGCTAGTGTAAAGGGGGTCTTTGATCTCCTAGACAGGATGAGGGAAGAAGATGACAAATAGAAGAAGGAGGGTCTATGATACAAGGTTCTTTGCCGCCCTCTACTACTCCAAGGACGAGGATGAAATAAGGAGGATAAAGCTGGAGTTAGCAGGAAGCCACGCCAAATCCATCTCCGCCATAACGATTTACGAGATTTACAAACTCACGCTCCAGACCGATGGAAAAGACGTGGCCGACCTTAGGGTTCGTTTACTTGAAAAGGACTTCAAAGTCATGAATGTGGACCCGCGGATAGCCAAGGAGGCAGCCATGATCTGGCATAAATATCGATTGCCCATGGCCGACGCCATCATTGTAGCAACAAGCATACTATTCAAAGCAGAATGCGTAACCAACGACCCCCACTTCACATCAATCGGCGAAATTACCACACGCTGGATTTAACTTACAAATGTTTGCTATGTTCCAGAGGCGTTGTGTACATGGTATTCACATTTTCTGGTGGTATATCTCCCTGGATGTGATGGGAGGGCGCTAGGATGTAGCCCCCGCCCGGAGCCATGATTCCTAG
>Ga0315312_1002808_pt1 | contig 11705 bp, 16 predicted proteins | sample TDP7_MG_FD_203629 | JGI IMG/M metagenome (GOLD analysis project Ga0315312, IMG submission 203629) | Freshwater sediment microbial communities from Lake Towuti, South Sulawesi, Indonesia - TDP7 | ecosystem: Environmental > Aquatic > Freshwater > Lake > Sediment | place: Indonesia: South Sulawesi... | reverse complement strand
AATCCCGCCCGGTCCACACCTTGAACCGCGGCATTCTGTCTTCGTTTGCCCCCTAGGGGTTGAAATGAGTTCCGTTTCGGAAGAATTACCCGGGACAGGCAGCCCTGGTTGACCACTGTGGGTTCACCCCGGGGCTTGCCAGCAAAGCTTTTGTGGCGTCGCCGTCCTCGAAAAGCGCCTCACGTATGCTATGGTCCATTCGCCGGAACTTTCTAGAAAAGAGTTCCGCAAGCTTTTAAGATTCCAGATTCGTACTCCAGATACGTAATGAAATACTATAGCAGAAATCCGTACGCCATATCTTGGATTCTTCCCTTTGTTCTGGCCATTGGCGGCATAGCTCTGGATTACGTATCAACCGTCATAGGGTTGGGGATGGGCTACCGCGAAATCCACCCGCAGTATAGCCCGATATGGGCACTGCTATACTTCCTTGGCGCCCTAGCCATACTGGCCTTGACATTGCCAGAAGGGAGAATCTGGAGACTCGCAAAGACCGCGCTGGCGCTGGCTTCTTATCTGGGCTTCGTGAACAACATCCTAGTGATCCTCGGCGTCTTTCCCGGTCTAACTTGCCTATGACCACATTGGAATCCTCGCAAACACACGATGAGATGACTGGACAACTTTTCCCTCTTTTGGGAAAACCCGGCTGATGAGTTGCCAATAATGGCGAAAACACTGGCTTCTTGAGAAAGATAGGACAATTGTGTCTTTTTCGGTTAGAAAACCCTAAAATAGCCGGGTTCGGAAAAAGATCGATTTGAGGTTAGAAAGAATGTTCAGAAAGCCACCTGAGAGAAGGAACAGTCTTGAGATTATTGCTGAGATCCTCCGCCTAGCTAGGAAGGGGGCTAGGAAGACCAGAATAGTCTACGGCGCTAACCTAAACTTCAAGATGCTGGAAGAATATCTCGCGAGGCTTGAGAGCAAGGGGCTCGTGAGTTGCCCGGAAAACAACGGCGGCCTCATAACCACTACTGAAAAGGGAAGAGAGTTCCTTAGGCAGTTCCGGGAACTCAGCAGGCAGCTGGAAGAAAGCCTTGATATTGCCTGAAAGGAGAAAAAAGCAGGATGAACAGGTTTCAGGGAAAGCGCACGCTTGAAGATGACAAGATAGAACTTGCTGCCCAGAGGACTCTTGAAGGCTGGAAGGCAATAGGACAGCCCTCGGAAGAGGAAGAACGGGAACAATCCCACGTGACAGACCAAGAGAAAGAGATGCTGGCAGATGCGCATGTGCAGGCACCTGCCATGGCGACAACTAGTACAGATGTGGCAGAGCCACCGAAGACAGTCATTCAAAGGGAACGGGAAAAGGAGAAACCGAAGTCAGATGCTCAAGCATCTCTTGAGAAGCTAACCGAACAAGCCCTCTCCCTTTTGGAAAGCTAGTCCTGTTCACGCCAACTTTTTGCCTACGCAAGAGACTGGGTAGCCTACGTCACGCTGCCGCGGCTCGATCTTGGAAAATGAACAGATCGTTGAAAGAGTGGTGGGAATCTGGTAAGCTTCCTCTTCGGAACAAGAAGATGGAAAGACAGTAGCTTGATGTCGACCAGGAGGGATTAACCTTCCAGTGCCGCCAACAATTCTTGGGCTTTCCGTCCTATGCGCTCAGCAATGCGGGTGGCGACCTTCTCGCCCAGTTCAGGTGAAGCGTGGGTTCTGGGATCAAGTCCGTGGATGCCAGCTTCTTTCCTTCCCTCCTCGCTCTCTAGGTCTTCTTCCTTGATCTTGTTCATGTCCACGAGTTCGGGTCTTAGGTGCATCATAAGTGATGTTTCCCAATGGGCCGCATGATCCATGCTGTCGTCAGTCAGGTCGTAAAGGTCTCCTTCCATCATAGCTAATCCTTTGGCCTTGCCAGTCTCTTCTATGGCTTCTACGGCTTTTTGCAGAGCTTCCTTCTGTGGTTCGACATCATGTCCTGTTACACCGATGACCACCTTGAACCCGACATCCACGAGTCCCAGAAAGATGCTCTTGTACAGTTCCTCAACAAGCGATCTCCGGGATTCGTCAAAAAAGTTCATTGTCCATGGATGCCACTTGCTGAGGAAGCCCCAATAGGTTGGAGGTACAACAACACCGCCGAACTTCTCTGCAGTTTTGACGAGGATATGATAAGCCTTCAGAGTATCGTTTCCCAAAGGTAGATGTCTTCCATGCCATTCCAGCGAGCCGAAAGCACAGTATGCTACAGGGAATCTTGCCACAGCCTCGTCAAGCTCATGGGGTAGCATTTCCTCATAACGGACTTTCCGCTTCATTGGAGATCTTCCCTTGATGATTATTCCCTTTTCAGTCCGGAAGATTGTTCACTATCTCCCTTCAAGCCATTTCTTGACTTCAGCTAGCGCTTCAGGATTCTCACAGACATATGGCGGATGAGTTGCCCAAGGTATTCTTCTCGCTATTGGGTAGACCGGGCACTTGCTTGGTTGACCCATACAAAGTTTGAGCACTTGATCGCGGGTTACAGGACGGCTCAAGTCAAGTCCGGCGCATTTCGGCCCGTACGTTTGCAGGGAGATCTGTCCCCAGATAAGGTGTGGGCAGATTGTTGGACCCTTTTTCAGACCGAAAGTTTTCAGGAAACCTCCCATCTGAATCGCCTTTGTTTCAGCCTATCTTCTCTATCAAGCTAGTATGAATCTGTGTAGTGAAGCTATTGATGTGTGCGTATCCTTTGTCCACAACTTGGAGTTTGCCTGAACTGTCCAAGACTATGTCTTTGTAGATTCTGTAAGAGCCCGAGTCCCATCTCACAGTAGCCATGCTTCGTCCTGAATCTACAATTGTCCCTTCCTTGCCGTAGTCCACCAAGATTCCCTCGGAGGACCCTGTCTGTTGAGAACCGTATCTGGCTGGCCAGTCGCGGCGGCAGTATCGTACTCTATCGCCCTTGGAGAACTTCTTCCCAAAGATCTTCCCTAGAATACTCATATGCCCTCGCCATCACCAAGTGGGGATAATGTCCACTTAAATTTTCTTATGGCCGATGTGCTGCATCTTCGTCGAAGCTTGCCTTTTCTGTCCCTTCACTGTTGAAGGCGCGCCTCTAATGCCAGAGGTCTCTGATCTCGGAATCATATTACCCCTAAAGAGTTTCCTCCTTCTGGCCGATTCGCGCTTGTCTGAATCTGAAGAGAAAGCTAGGATATGTAAGTTGTTTCCTTTTCTCCCTTTCTTCTCCGCTCTAGGTCGTAGATGGCCCCGCTAGGCAGGCTCATAACCTCTTTCTCGAAGATTTCGGCTCTCGTTTTGAGGTCGCTTAAGTCAAGTCTGATGCTGGTGAGCTCCAGCAGCTTCCTAAGCATGTCATATGCGGCTTTCGGATATGCTCCCTCGACATAGATTGGGACTGCAACCCACAGGCTGACGACATCGATCTTCTTCTTCCTGGACTTCCAAAGCAACTCGCTATATATGCTTGTTGGACCATTGTAGTCAGTGAGCTCAATGCCAGCCTTTTCCAGTTCTTTCAGAATCTTGCGGTTGCTTGTTGATGCCGTTATGAGAGATTCGTCCGTGTGAGAAATGTCTGCAAGATATCCGCCTATTGTGTAGATCCGCTTTACGCCATATCTATTGGCAAGCCCGAGCACAGTTGCTGCATACCTTGCCCAGTCGTGATGCGGCTCGGAGCCTAGAAGGAGTACGAAATCGTTCTCGCCCTTCTTGCTTCTCCAATAGAAGAGCTCGTTGCTGGGAGGAGTGTACGATTGCACCAACCCCTGCTTTATCGAGACTAGGGGTCTTTGAATGAAGTAATTGTGAAACCTCTCATGCGGGATTTCGCCGACACTCTTTGCACCTAGCTTGTCCAAAAGATACTTGACCGTGAAGGTTGAGACCTTACCAGCGTTCCCCCAACCGTCCAAGCCTATGATCATTATAGGGTGCCGAAGTTCAACCCTTTCATCAACCCTTATTTCCGCATTCATGTGCGCATCACTTTTCCTCTAGCGTCGATGATGGTAGACGCCTTGTTGTTAGAACATTTCAGAGGAGATCCCTTCAGTAATACTCTAGGTATGAACATGATTCTACAATCTCCGTACCCCAAAATAGATCGTGAAAACTCCTATCACCAATGCAACCACGCCTCCTGCAAACAAAGCCAGACCAATTGTAGACAACAGTGGGACCTTTGCTCCGGCAACGACAGTCAGATCCACACTTGCAGATCCATCTTCGTTCATCAACACGATCCAGTAGTTGCCAGCCTCAGGACTCCATTCCAACGTCTGAGTTCCACTTCCATGCTTCGAGGCTACCCAGAAGGTTTCAGAAGTCGGACTTGATGGTGCAGCGCGTCCTATGTGACGGCTATATTCCACAGCAACGAGTCCTGATGTCGAGATGTCAAAGCGGGTTACCTCGTCATAGTCCACGTTGCTGAGATGCAGCGAGGCGTCCGGCTCTCTGGCGATGCCTATGAAAATGTCTCTTGACGGATCGTTAGTAGAGCCAGCTATTTTGATGGTGACGAAGTCGCTTAGAGCCGGCCTCCACAGTCTCCACTCTGCTATGCTCTCACCCCACTCAATGTTGATGTGCTGAAAAACAATAGCATAGGAATCTGTTGCCAGCCGACTGCTCCTTGTGGTGATGAAGCCGCCGCTGTCCGTGAGGCTGGTGTTGAGCCAGAGCAGCGCTCCTCCTCCGACGAGTAGACCGAATGCGACTAGCAGGAATATGCCCCCTATGATCAGTAGGAGGATTTTCAATGCACTTGACCCTCTTCTTTCTTTCCGTACCCGGGTCTCGGAAACGTGGACAGGAGTTCCGCAGGAAGCACAGTACTTCGCATCGTCTTCTAGTCTAGCACCACATTTCTGGCAATACGGCATCTCTTCGCTCCCCTCATATATGTAACCTAACTAGTGTATTCACCTGTAAATAACTTCTCCCAAAGCGAGAGACGAGGGCTATGCTTTACGGTCGTTCCAGTTGTTTGGAGCAAGGCGCGCGGAAGTCTAGATCAAGAGACGTGAGCTGTCAGTATCTACTGTCTCGACTTCTCCCCAAATCTTAAATCTGCGATCCATTTCTCTATCCGACAGAGGTATGACGTAACCAGAGAAAGCCAAAAGCCATGTGAAAGACGTAGGCGTAGAAACCTGACGGCATGTGGGGGATCGGGTTGAGAGCAGTAGTCTATGATGGCCCAGGGAAACTTGATGTGAGAGAGGTCTCTAAACCCCGGGTCGGGCCTCTCAATCTCCTTATAAGGGTTAGGGCTGCGGGTATATGCGGTAGCGATCTCGAACTGGTGCGAGGCCTTCGTCCGGATGTGAAACCGCCCCGGATTCCGGGCCACGAGATTTCGGGCGAGATCGTTGAGCTTGGAATGCAAGCAACACGTGCCGAAGTGGGTGACAGGGTTGTCGTGGAGCCAATAGTATCTTGCGGGAGATGCCGCAACTGTGCAATCGGAAGGTATAACATTTGCCAAGACCTGAAATTTATGGGCGTCCATATTGATGGCGCCTTCGCAGAGTATCTAGCCGTACCTGAACAGCGCGTGTACAAGATCCCTGACAATCTGCCGTATGACCAAGCCGCGGTCCTAGAGCCTACAGCTGTGGGCGTGCATATAGTCAGCAGGGCCAATATATCGATAGGTGACACAGTTGTCATCCTTGGAGCTGGCCCCATAGCGCTACAGATTGCGCAGGTAGCCAGGAAGAGGGGCGCAGGCTACATCATCATGACTGATATCTTGGACTACAGATTAGAGTTGGCGGAGAAGTTAGCCGCAGACCGTGTAGTCAATGTTGACGAAGAAGATCCGTTACAGGTTGTGAAAGAAGAGACTGATTGTGAGGGAGCTGACGTGGTCATTGAGGCGGTTGGAAGATCGGACACGATCGCGCAGGCTATGGACCTTGTACGTAGGGGCGGAACGATACTTGTAGGTGGTCTCAACGTGGAGAGGTTTGTCTCCGAGCCCCCAACTTTCTGGATGAACCTCCTCTATAAGGAGGTGACTGTTCAGTCTTCCAGATCGTACGCCGTGGGGAACTGGAGTGCAGCAATAAGGCTAGCGTCAAAAGGGGAGATCAACCTCAAAGCCTTGGTCACCCATAGGTTCCCGCTGGAAGAAGCCTCGAGGGCCTTCGAGGTGGCTGACAGGAAGCTAGAGAATGCGGTAAAGGTTCTGTTGATACCGTAAGATCGGAGAGGTGCTGAAGGTTGATTGTTGATGCTCATACTCATCTTGGACGCGATTACGCCTACGAGGAGAATTTCGATTCTGAATCCCTCTTGGGGAGCATGGAGCGAAACGCGATCGACATTAGCATCGTGCAGCCTGGGACCGTGTTTGATTTGAGATCAGTCGTGAAACAACACAACCAGATCGCGGCTCTCGCCAAGAAGAAGCCTGGCGGAATCTATGGCATGGCCAACCCTAATCCGCACCTTCGAACAGACAAGTATCGAAGGGAACTGGAGAGATGTGTGACCAAGCTTGGTTTTGTCGGGGTGAAGCTTCACCCTCAAGCTCACGCTGTCAATCCTGCATCGTCTACGGGTAGGAAGGTTTTTGAGACAGCCTTGGACTTGGAGATTCCTGCTATGGTCCATACGGGGGAAGGAGTCTCCTGGGCTCTACCATCCCGGCTGATACCTATAGCCATGGAATTCACCGATCTGAAGGTCATTCTGGCACATTGCGGTGGCGCTATGTTTGCGTCTGAAGCCGCCTTAGCTGCAAGACTATGTCCGAATGTGTACTTGGAGCCCAGCTGGTTGCCAGGACCTGCTATTCGGGGTTTCTGTAAGAACATCGGAGCTAATCGGGTTATGTTCGGCTCTGACATGCCCGAAAATGCGGAGCCTGAACTTGCCAAGTTCAGGTCAATAGGCCTCACGGACGAGGAATTGGACTGGTGCCTCTGTAAGACTGCGACAAAAGTATTTGAGATTGCTCAGGGTTGACTTTGTCCTTGGCAATGTGGACAAAAGGTCGAGCATCAGGATTCCGCGAGGCTCAGAGTTTGGTTCGAACTGCAACGTAGTTCTCGGATGATGGAGTTGATCTGGTGAGGCTTGGGGCAACTAGCTATACGTTCAGATGGGCCGTCGGGGGAGATTTCAGATTCGGAGACGGTTTCAAACCGAAAAGGGTTATAGACGTCTTTGGTCTAGTAGGCAAGGTATCGAAGCTGGGGTTAGAGGTGCTTCAGATAGCCGATAACATGAACCTCGATATGACCGCGCAGAACTACAGGAAATTACGTGAAACTGCGGAAGCGAAGGGGGTTGCTCTTCAATTGGGGGCCAGTGGGATAGACAAGGTGGTTGTGAAGAGATATGCGGAGATTGCTGAGTTGTTAGGTGCCCGCCTTCTGAACGTGTATGCGACAGAACGGCAGCCTATCGGAGAGGTTGTTGAGAGGATACGTGGCTTTCTGCCCGAGCTGAGAGACCATCAATTGACATTGACCTTGGAGAATGAGGATTCAGGAATCTACGCTTGCCATGAGCTCGCTGGGATTCTACGGCGTGTCGACGATCCTCTTGTCGGAGCCTGTGTCGACACGATGAACTCTACAGTGATCTTGGAGCATCCTTTGAACACTGTCAGGGTTCTTGCTCCTTATGCCATGTGTTTGCATCTCAAAGACTTCATCATCAGGCGCACGAGTGTCAGCGGATTCTCAATCGAAGGTGTCGCCGTGGGCACAGGGATGTTGGATGTGAAGGCTGTGCTTGGCATGGCTAAGGAAACTGGCCGTGAGCCAGATATTCTTCTGGAGCAGTTCATGGGCAGGAGAGGCGATGAGGAGGCAACCCTTGAAGAGGAGGAACAATGGGTGAGAACTGGCGCCAAATTCGTGAGGTCGCTTTTGTCAGACGTCTAGGTCATGTTACACTAGACACGAAGGCTGCATGGAGGAAGTTGGAGCCCGTGGCCTCCACTCGACGGCAGTCTGGAAGGCTATAGAGAGGCTGTTGGCTGTTGATGATGTAGTTGGGCTTTATAGAGGCTTCGGATCTGCAGAGGATTCTGGAAACTTGAAATGAACCTCGCGTCAGATTTCGGACACGGGGCTTGGGTCTTGTGGCTTTGGGGAGATGCACCTTTGGGCGCAGCCTAACTTGGGTGTTGGCGTGGGAGTTGTCATAAATCTTCGGTGGAATAGTGGAGTCGCCTATGATGTGTTCAGAGGAAGAGGCCTTTTCTGAGGTATCTCAACGCATAGATAGCCCCCAGTAGGCCGAAGTATATTATGGCAAATATGGTTATTCCAAACGGATATGTTGGGAAAGCCTGCTGGTAGCATTGGTGTATGTTCCCAAAGGGGAAGCGGGTTGTTGCCGCAAGCACTATAGCATACACTATGGAGAGTGACAGGAGAACGATTAGAGGAGCCCTTCTACTGATCAACTTCTGAACACCGCCACAACGCGCGGCATTCAATAATGGATTTCACTGTCAGATCTCGGTATTTAACTGCTTGAGAAAGTTTCTTATGAAACAATGTTCGCGAACTCTATCAAAGGGTTCCTATCTCGCGTAGAGATTTCATCTCTTCTTCTCCGTTCTTTATCGGTGTAGGTCCAGAAATCCCGCCTCAAGGTTTGTTTGTGAAGTCTTTGCGGCTAACCAAGTTTTGAAACATCGTCTTTCCCTTCATAATCCACATAAACGGAGCTCATTAAGAGCTAACGGACGGCGGATGTTCATTCTGTCACAGAAGGGTAGGGCATGCGTTTGGAAGAGCAGCAACGGAGGTTAGTAAGTGTCCTGGCGAGTAAAGAGGGGAGTCTCCAGATTCAGGGGCTTCCTTTGGACGACCTCATTGATATGCTGGAACTGGTTAAGGATGTTGAGGTAGAGATTGAAGCCGAGCCTTCCCCTGTCAAAGAACAGAAAGGGAAAGAGGGGAATCTCTTCGAACCGAACGGCACTCTGACTCAGCAAGTATCAAGCGTGTCTAAAGAAAAGAGCTGGCAGAGAAAGGAGTGATTGCCTAGGCATTGCATAGCAGGATAAGAGCGAATTCCGGTTAAGGTAATGCTTCATGGGGAAGCCTTGACACAGACTGGATATCTGCCCAAGGTTCACTTGTTCTGTTGGGTTTTGATAGTCTTTTCCTCATGATCAATTTTGTCAGCTCTTCTCTAAGGAATGTGGCGTTCTTCTCTTCTCTTGCTCTTTACATCCCATCTCGGCAGCAACTATGAGAAATCAAGGGTCTGGGCATTCCTTTTTTGGTCTCTACTGTCTGTCTATGTAATAGTTTGGTCTAAAGAGTGGAGATGGGGAGGGGTCTCGGTGAGAACCGTGCAAGGCACTCCGCATGGTCCACACCACACTCAAGTCCTCTCATCCTTCCTTTGGCTTCCGCCGCCTCAATCATCAACTCCCTATGTCTTAGTGTATACGTGTCTAAGGCATTGATGGAGTTGAGTTTCTTGTTCCAATGTTCCTTGTCAACATGGATATAGATGTCAGGCCGAAATCCTTGGCAACACTGGTTTATCTCGAAGAAGTAGATTCGGCCCTGCCAACCTAGTCCATGTGCAATGCTTACATCCCTCACCGCTTGACCAGTGGTTGAGTGATCGATCATCAAGTCGCCTGCTGGCCAGTGGGTAAAGACGATCTCTGGTCTGAAGGCTTCAAAAACCTCGTCGAACCTTCTGATCAGGGTTTCCGGTTGCCTATGCTGCCTTTCAAACTCTAGGTCTAGTACTTCGAAGTCCTTGGTTCCTAACACGTTCAGGGACGATGGAATTGATTCTTTCTCGTATCCAGAAGTGAAGACGGCTTTCACCTCGTCACCCCTTGCAATCAGCTGCGATAGAATTCCTCCACATCCGATCTGATTATCATCCGAGTGGGCCGCTACGCTCAATACTCTCATCTCAGAATCCCTCCCAGCCAACATTACTACCATTCAGTCTATTAATTGCTTTCCGTTCATAAGGGGAGCCCCCGCCCTAACAACCAAAATATGGGATTCTGGGGCTACACTACGCCAAGCTTCCATATTGCTCGATAGACGAAGGTATGGCTGTAACAGTGGTCTCTTCTGCTACTCTTGCCTAACGACGCTGATGGTGCAGTCCGTTGCCAGAGCTGCTATCGCACCCAGCGCTGCAAGCCACGGCGCCAATACTGCGCCCACGATCCCTACCCAGGCAGGTATCTCTAGAAGAGTTCTGCCCTTCTCGTCCTTGACGACCAGTCTTGTAATGTCTCCTTCGCGAAGCAATCTGTTGACCTCCCTAATGAGGTTGTCCGACGAGACTCGGAACTCTTCCTTCACTGTTTTGCCTACGTAGGCTCCACAGTTCGAACAGAACTTCGCATCCTCAACCACTTCGACGCCGCAGTTCTTACACTTCATCACTCCTTCACCCGAACTGTCCTAGAAGAAATAGGAAACCAGGATATTTAAGTGCACTGTGGACAGTCCAGAATAGAAGCCAAGAAGGCAGGAATCCTCTTTCCTTGGCTGTTCAATGGCATCGGATATTGCCATAATGATAATCCTTAAATCGACTAGGAACCAACACCAAAATCTGAAGGAGAAAGGTTTTAAGAAACGACAATGTATGTATGAAAGTCATGATCCCAACGAAAATGTTCTTCACAAAGGGCGTAGGAGTTCATAGGGACAAGCTGGCTTCGTTCGATCTTGCGCTGAGAGAGGCCGGCGTAGAAATGTGCAATCTTGTCCGTGTGTCAAGTATCCTTCCTCCCGGCTGCAAACTGATTTCAAGAGAGGAAGGCTCGCGGCTCCTGAAGCCTGGCCAAATCACATTTGTTGTTATGGCAAAGAATGAAACTGGTGAGCCGAATCGTCTCATTTCCGCAGCAGTAGGACTCGCTATGCTCAAAGACGACGATGGCTATGGTTACCTTTCAGAGTATGCTTCATCTGGGGAGACCGCTAAAAAAGCCGGAGACTATGCTGAGGATTTGGCAGAAACAATGCTGACAATGAGGCTTGGCACAAATTCTGAACCAGAAACCGCGGTAAAAATCAAGAAAGGAAGTTATATGGATAAAAAGATTTTCAGAACTCATATCTGCCAGTCCGCAGAAGGGAACAAAGACGGGTTGTGGACAACAGTAGCCGCTATAGCGGTTTTTGTTGTGTAGAATATCTTGTAGACGTGTTGTAGTAGACTCATCCATCATCTCTTGCAGACACGATGACAGAAAGTTGAAGCCATAGTTAGCACGCAAAAGGTGAAAAACAGATTGGGTGGCTATGGTTCCTTCATGAATTCTATGAACTTGTCGAGTGATCGTTTTTCAAGCGTGTAATTTGTTCTCCTTTCTTCTCCTATCGTTGAGGATGGTTTCGAACCGTAATCGTGACCGGGGTAAACTTCGATGTCATCTTCTAGCTTCATCAACTTATTGAAAAGGCTGTTGTACATGTCTACGGAACTCCCTCCAGGCAGATCGGTCCTACCACATTCTCCCACAAACAGAGTATCACCTGTTAAGAGTTTCCTGTTGATTAGTAAACATATGCTGTCAGGGGTATGTCCGGGCGTGTGAATCACCCTTATGACTAATCTGCCAACCTTCAGAACGTCTCCATCGACCACCTCAACATCCTTCTCAGTCTTCGACAGCCTATGGGCGACAGTCTTCGAGCTGAAGCATGATTTGATCTTGGAATTGTCCCCCACATGATCTTTGTGATGGTGAGTGCTAATGACGT
>Ga0315312_1002806_pt1 | contig 11708 bp, 10 predicted proteins | sample TDP7_MG_FD_203629 | JGI IMG/M metagenome (GOLD analysis project Ga0315312, IMG submission 203629) | Freshwater sediment microbial communities from Lake Towuti, South Sulawesi, Indonesia - TDP7 | ecosystem: Environmental > Aquatic > Freshwater > Lake > Sediment | place: Indonesia: South Sulawesi... | reverse complement strand
TGCATTCGCTGATGCACATTTGGAAGGAGCTTGGACTGGAGAAGGGAAAGGTTGGCGTTGAGGACACTTTCTTGAAAATATCGATGCTCCAGATGTTCAAGCATCCTCATGCAAAGCCTGAGAAGCTTGAGTTCGCTGATGCAACCTCTATCATGACCGATTTGAGACTCGTAAAGTCCAGTGAAGAAATTGGTTTGATCAGGAAGGCGGCGAAGGTAGCTGACGTCGCGATGGATGCTGCAATCAAAGCGACCAAACCCCGGGTAGCTGAAACGGAGATCGCTGCAGAAGCGGAATACGCGATGAGGAAGAATGGTGCTGAAGAGTTCTACAGGACCTATGCAGCCTCAGGTCATAGGTCATCGATAGCTCACGGGCTGGTCAGTCATAGAAAGGTAAGAAGAGGTGATTTGGTCATGATCGACCTTCACCCAACCGTGAATGCATATCATGCTGATCTCTGCCGGACAATCTGCGTTGGAAGGCCCTCTGAGAAGCAACGTAAGGCCTTCGAGGTATATCTGAAGGCCCAAAGAGCAGCAGTAGAAGCTGTCAGCCCAGGCACAACTATGACAAAGCTCGAGAACCTTATGCATGAGATATTTGGAAAGGAAGGTTACGAAGAATACTTCGTCGGTCCTCCTATTCATGGGGTGGGCTTGGAATTCGAAGAGCCCCCATTACCAGCTGGACACGCCTTCTTCCATGGAGAGGAACCTAAAGACGAATTGAAGCCGGGCATGGTATTATCGATCGGCAACTGCGGACTCTATCTGGGTGAGTTTGGGGTAAGGGTCGAGGATACGGTTGCAGTCACGGATAAGGGCCATGAAGAACTCACGCACTACAAGAGAAGGCTGTAGCGGATCAAATTGGAGTGTATCTGCCTATCGCCTGCCTCAGACTCCTCCGCCTTAACATTATCTGAAGCTGCATTCACGCGCCTCGAAATCTTCTTGGACCTGACGCTACAGTCTAGATCTAAACGCAAGAACGTGAGGGGGGCGAAGAAGAGACCGGTTGACACAAACATTGGCTCCATGTAAGAAGGTCAAGGCGACGTAGATGACAGAACATGCTACTGAAACACGAGGCATAAAGATCGCCCTGCTAGGTTACCTAGTACTAGTCGCCCTCCAGCTGGCAACATACTTCATGACCAACATCCTAGTACTGCTAGCGCAAGCGCTAGAAATGCTAAGCGACGTCCTAATCTCCACCTTTCTTCTGTTATCCGCCTCTTGGTCGCGGAAACCTGCAGACGAATTTCACATGTTTGGCCACGGAAGAGCTCAGAACGTTGCTGCGCTGGTCTCGGCTACAATTCTAATTTCCTTCATGAGCCTTGAGACTTTTCGGGAGGCTGTTCCAAAGCTATTGCAAACTCCGGAGGCTGGCGAATTCCAAGATACGAATCTCGCTTTGATAGTGATATTAGTGGGCATGTTTGTGGTTGCTATTCCGACAATAGACATTATGCGCGTGAAGGCAAGAGGTGCTTCTGCAAAAGCGCAGCTGGTTGCACTTCTCAAAGACGAGGTCTCTTACGTAGCGGCGCTGATAGCTGTGGTACTTGTTGCGCAAGGTTATCTCTGGGCTGATCCTTTAGCATCTACATTCGTGGCCACAGTTATCGCCATAAGCGGTCTATACCTCTTCAAGGACAATGTTCACTACCTCGTGGGCAGAGCGCCTAGCAGGCAATTCATAGAGAAAGTTGAATCGACAGCAAAGTCAGTGAAAGGCGTTTTAGGCATCCATGACTTGAAGGCTGAGTATGTAGGGCCAAACATTGTTCACACGGGCTTTCACATAGAGGTAGCGAGAGGCACACTCATAGAAGAAGCGGACAGAATAGCGGAAGAAGTGAAGGAAAGAGTCAGCCGAGAGACAGGTTGTCAACACTGTGTAATTCACGTCGACCCAGCAGAATAGTTCAACCAGGAATTCGGTAGCATCTTAACAATAGATCTTTTTTCGGTTATACCACAATTAATAATACTTCTTCATCGCCAAATCAAGGTTCTAGAATCCTCATTGTGAGGGAATCTGTTTGGCTAAACCTCATCCATACTTGCCCACTGGTGTTGAAGAAATTCGGAGAGAGATGATGAAGGAAATCGGCATAGATGACATCGATGAGCTTTTCATAGACATCCCGAGCGAAGTGAAGCTCAAGAGGACCCTTCAGATACCAGGCCCCTCCCCTGAGCTCGAAGTGAGGCAAGACGTCGCGAAGACTCTAGAGAAGAATACCTCAAGCGCTGATATTCCCGTCTTCCTCGGCGCAGGGGTGTGGCCGCACTACGTGCCCACTGTTGTCGAAGAGATAGTTCGAAGAGCTGAGTTCCTAACTTCATACACGCCCTATCAACCGGAGGCTTCTCAAGGGATGCTCCAAGCGCTGTTCGAATACCAAAGTATGATCTGCGCGCTTACTGAGATGGAGTTCGCCAACTGCTCACTCTATGATTGGGCTTCATCGCTCGGAGAAGCTGCAAGAATGGCTTCAAGAGTTACTGGAAGAAACGAGGTCATCGTACCGCACTATTTGCATCCGGAGAGATTGGCCACTCTGAGAGCCTACTCTGAACCTGCTGGAATAGAGATAGTTGAGGCTCAGCAGGACGCGGAGACAGGGCAGATCATTATAGCGGATCTGGAGAAGAAGCTCTCAAGCAAGACCGCTGGGGTCTACATCGAGAACCCCTCGTACTTAGGCTACGTCGAGACTGAAGTTGAAGCGATAGGAGATGCAACGCATAGAAAGGGAGCTCTCTTCATAGTTGGGGTAGACCCGATCTCTCTAGGGATCATGAAGCCACCGGGAGAGTACGGCGCTGACATAGTGATCGGTGAAGGACAGCCTCTTGGAAATAGAATGAACTTTGGAGGTCCGCTCCTAGGAATATTTACGTGCCGTGGGGAGCGGCTTTTGCGGCAGATGCCTGGAAGAATAATCGGGATGACCACGACAGTCGATGGTTCGCAAAGGGCATACTGCATGGTCCTTCAAACTAGAGAGCAGCACATCAGGAGGGAGAAGGCTACATCAAATATCTGCTCGAACGAAGCTTTGTGCGCTGTCAATGCAGCGGTCTACCTTGCGCTACTGGGCCCCAAAGGCCTAAAGAGCTTGTGTAAGACGATTCTGACGAAGTCTCAATATGCGATGAAGCGGCTGTCAGAAATCAAAGGTTTAAGAACTCCAGTCTTCGATGCGCCGCACTTCAAAGAGTTCACAGTGAACTTCGAACGATCAGGCAAGACTGTTCAAGAAGTACATCAACAGCTCCTAAGAAAAAGAATTCACGGGGGAAAGATAATCAGCCATGAATTTCCGGAGCTTAGAGAGACTGCCCTCTATTGCGTGACAGAGATTCATTCGAGGCGAGATATCGATATGCTAGCGGAATCCTTGTCGGAGATTTTGGAGGGATAGATGTTGGATTTCAAGCAGGCTAGATGGAATGAACCTCTGATATTTGAGAGGTCACGTCGAGGAAAGGTAGGGCATCTTCCTCAGCAGCCGGACCCTGAGGAAGCAAGGATAGTTGGGGATCCGGATTCAATCATACCTGAGAAGTTGTTGAGAGAGAAAGACATCGGTCTCCCTGAGGTTTCCGAGGTAGAGGTTGTTAGACATTACACTCGTCTCTCACAAGAGAACTATGGTGTGGATTTGGGGATCTATCCGCTTGGAAGCTGCACCATGAAATACACCCCGAAGGTCTGTGAGGTTGTCGCGGCTTCGAGCAAGATTCAAGATCTCCACCCCTATCAAGATGAAAGCCTTACTCAAGGCATATTGGAAGTTCTTTACAAACTTGAAAGATATCTCGCTGAGATAACTGGGGTGGATAAGTTCTCTCTACAATCATCAGCTGGAGCGCATGGGGAGCTTGTCGGCGCTTTAATCATGAGGGCTTACCACAAATCCACCGGCCAACTCGAAAGGAGAACCGAGATGATAATTCCAGATTCAGCTCATGGAACGAACCCAGCAAGCGCCACCATGGCAGGCTTCAAGGTTGTTGTAGTTCCGTCAGACAAGGAAGGGTGCATAGATATAGAGGCATTAAAGGCGGCGATAGGTGAAAGAACAGCAGGCCTGATGTTGACTAATCCGAACACAATTGGAGTATTCGAGAAGAATATCCTAGAAACATCGAAGATCATCCACTCGGCTGGAGGGCTACTCTACTATGATGGGGCAAACCTAAACGCGATCTTGGGTAAGACAAGGCCCGGAGATATGGGATTCGATATAGTTCACGTCAACATACACAAAACCTTCGCGACACCCCATGGGGGCGGAGGACCAGGCGCAGGACCCATAGGAGTGGTCGAGAAGCTAGCGGATTTTCTCCCCGTACCAACCCTAGAGTTCGATGGCGAAAAGTATCATCTCGACTACAACAAGCCATTGAGCATCGGGAAGGTCAGAGGCTTCTACGGGAACATCAATGTAATGCTGAAAGCATACGGCTACATCCTCTCTATGGGCGCTGAAGGTCTTGAAGATGTGGCTGAACTCTCAGTCCTAAACGCAAACTACCTAGCTAGAAGAATCTTAAAGGCTAAAGGATACGAACTCCCGTACGCTCCCGAGAAGCCTAGAAAACATGAGTTTGTCATAAGCGCGTCGAGACTGAACAAAGAGACGGGGGTCCGGGCTCTGAACATTTCAAAGAGGCTCCTTGACCATGGTATGCACGCGCCAACCATGTACTTCCCATTGATTGTCGAGGAAGCGTTGATGGTCGAGCCGACGGAGACAGAGAGCAAAGAAGACCTAGACAGCTTCATCGAAGCCATGGCTAGGATAAGCGAAGAAGCCTACGAGAACCCTAAAGCAGTTCTGGAAGCACCTCAAAACACAACTGTCGCTAGAGTGGACGATGTTAAAGCATCACATCCGAAATCTATGTGTTTGGCTTGGAGGATCAAGCATTAACCTACATGCTTATTAGCACCGAAAAGTACAATTCAAGGAAACCTACAAGACTAGCCGAAGATCAAATGTGATCCCCTCGGAAGGCGTTAATGATGAAGGTTAATGCAAAGTTCTTCGCTTCAGTTAGAGAGATTACGGGGAAGAAAGAGGAGCTGGTAGAGCTAAAGGACGGTGCCACTGTAGGCGAGCTGCTTAAGATTCTCACGGAGAAATACGGGAAAAAGTTCAAGGAATACGTATTCGATGAGAAGTCGAATTCCCCGAGAAACACCCTGCAATTCCTAATGGATGGGCGAAGCGTTACTACGATGAATGGGTTGCAGACGAAACTCTATGAGGGTTGTCAGTTCGCAATAATCCCTCCGGTAGGCGGAGGATAATAGTAGCCTCGCATTCCGGCCATTATTGACAAAGGAATACTCGATGGAGTGTTCAAAATCAAAGCGCCAAGACGCCAGCCTTCTTATGCAGCAGCCTGCCCACACAGTGAAGACCTCCTCTATGGGAAGCGGAAGCAAACTCGTCTACGTCGAGAACTATGGATGCGCGTCCAACAAACACGACCTCGAAATAATGTTGGCCCTGCTCTCGAATGCTGGGTATCTAAGGCACGCAGAAGCCTCTTCTTCAGATATCATTCTCATGAATACGTGTGCTGTCAAGAAGCCGACTGAAGACAGAATCCTTTCGAGACTCAGTTTACTGAGTCGTTTGAACAAGCCGATCGTAATATCAGGTTGCCTGCCAAAGATAGATCTTGAGGCTGTTGAGAATGCCGCGCCAAACTATGCGGCAGCAATGGATCCGTTCTCTATTTCGCAAATAGTGGAAGTGGCTCAAGCAACTTCAAGGGGCGAGAGAGGAAAGAGATACTTCTCAGATCGGCCAGCGATCAAGCCGCAATTGCCTCATTCAAGACTTAACAGATTTGTTGAGATCGCTGAGGTCGCTGAGGGCTGCGCTGGAGTCTGCGCCTACTGCTGTGTAAGATTCGCAAGAGGGAAGCTCTGTTCTTACCCTCAAGACATTATCGTCGATAGGATTCGAGACGCAATTCAAAATGGAGCTATTGAAATCTGGTTGACAGGTCAAGATATTGGAGCTTACGGGAAAGATATCGGAGCCAAAATTACGGATCTGGTTCGAAGGGTGATCGAGATTCCCGGGGAGTTCCGTGTTAGACTTGGGATGATGAATCCGAACTGGGTTGGAGAGATGCTGGAAGAGATCTTAGATTTGTACAAGAGCCCGAAGGTCTACAAGTTCGCTCATCTTCCAGTACAATCAGGTTCGGACGCTGTTCTGGAAACGATGCTTAGGCCATACAAGGTTCGAGACTTTGTAGAGATCACCGAGACACTTAGGGAGAATATTCCTCGGATAACCATAGCTACAGATGTGATTGTGGGGTTCCCGACTGAGAGAGATGAGGATTTCGCCCTTTCATTGGAGTTTGTGAGGAAAACCAGACCAGATGTAGTCAACATATCGAAGTACGCTCCTCGCGCTGGCACCGTGGCATCTAGAATGAAAGAGCTACCTGTTTCGGTCGTGAGTGGAAGATCGAAGCTGCTCTCCAGAATTTGCGCTCAGATAAGTCTTGAAAGCAACTTGAGGATGATAGGCTTCGAAGAATGCGTTTATGTTACCGCGAGGAATTCGAAAGGGAAATCGATCGGCAGGACAAGCAACTACAAGATAGTTGTTCTTCAAGATCCCAGCATTCTCGGCAAGAGAGTTCTTGCAAAGATTATCAAGGCCTATCCACGATATCTGGAAGGCACAGTCCAGTGATCAGAGAATTGATGCGTGACAATCGCACGAGACAACATAAACACAATGAGTCCGAAAACACTGAAGGCGTCTGAACAGGATTCGCAGATATTTGTAAAGATTGAACGAGGCGGTTTGAGGCTAGCTAAGAAATGTGGGCCGCTTAGTAATTCAGGCGTAATACGATTGAATTACGCAACGCTATATAGGCTCGGACAGTTTGTATGCTAATTACCGCGGACCTAGACAGACGCAGTCTTTTGCGAGGAATGAGCTTGCGACAGTCAGCCAAAGCGTATCAAGTCAGTTCCCTCAAGCGTTCGATACCGATGATTCGTCAACCCGACCTTGCGAGAATCCTTGTCCTTGGAGTAGGCGGCGCAGGCAGCAATACTGTCAACAGATTGATGGAGTCTGGGATAACAGGCGTCGAATGTATTGCTGTAAACACGGACAAGCAACATTTAGACTCGACGCGCGCTCATGTCAAGATTCTAATCGGTGGCGAGGCCACGGAAGGTTACGGTGCAGAAAGAAGCTTCCAAATAAGTGGACAAGCGGTTCAAGAATCCATTGTTGAGATATCACCGCTACTCGATAACGTTGACGTCGTCTTCATTACAGCAGGAATGGGCGGAGAGACAGGAACAGTCGTAGCGCCAGTCCTAGCCAAGCTGGCAAGAGAGGACGGTGCAGTCGTAGTTGGCGCAGTTACAATGCCTCCTAGAGCTGAGGTCGAGAAGCATTCGCTTGCAGTCAAAGGGTTGGAAGATCTGAGGGAAGCATGCGACACGGTGGCGGTCGTTGAGAACGATAGAGTTTTGGAGCTATTTCCGACCCCCACGAACGATTACGCTTTCTCTATGGCTGACAAAATCGTTGCGAACATGGTTAAGGGGATATCTGAATCTCTCGCTACACCAAGCTTGAGCAACATAGATTTCGCAGAGTTCAAAACTGTGATGAAGACAGGTGGCATAGCGATCGCTGCCATTGGAGAATCAAGTTCACCGTTTAGAGCTGAACAAGCAGCTAGAAATGCGCTCGGTTCTCCACTTCTGAGGGCTGACTGCAGTGAAGCTACTGGAGCTCTAATCCACGTGTCTGGGGACGAGATGTTATCTCTTGCAGAAGCTTCTAGAGCAGCTGAGGTCATCACCGAAAGCTTGAGGCCTGGCGCATTTGTTACATGGGGCGCTACAGTAGATTCTTCAATCTATGATTCTCTCCGCGTCACGCTTCTTCTAACTGGCGTGAAGCCTACCAAATTATTCAGTGGGTTTGGGGTGATACCCGTGGAAATGTATAATCTGGAGCCTGATGTCGGAACAGATCAGAACCTTGACTTAGACTTGGACCTATACCAGCTGGAGAACAGCTAGATCTTTCATTTTCATTTCTTGCCACTTGATTCACTCGACAGAGCGGGTTTTGAAAACTGCTTTTCTAATCCTTCTCGTTACTTCCGGATGGCTTTCCACGATGACGCCGTCTTGAGTTATCACGAACTTATGCAGGTCATGTGAGTGGTCGCTTCCCCTCATCTTCAAGACTTCTATTCTCCTTGTGCGTGTTCTAGTCCAAGACTTGCTTTCCCGAAGCAAGTTTTGGAAGTTTCCCTCAACAGGGTTGTCATCAAGGGTGGTCTCCTCAGAGATACTCTCATCCAGCGCATGTTGAAGCATTATTATACCGTCGGTAACGAACTCCTCAACTCCATATCGGCTTGGAGTCTTCCCATCAAACGACTCCGAGATCAGTAGGGAGGTGCATTCGAAAGACTTCAAGATCATAGTCAGCTTCAGAAGAGACTTCCTAAATTCCTCCACATCCTCAGCATGTAAACCCATCGCGTCTAGGCAGTCGATCACGACTCTCTTGGCTTTGATCTTCTCGATGCAGCGGTTAACCTCGTAGAGTAGCGCACTCAAAGTGAAGGGTCGAGGAACGACGAACTTCTCTTTGCTGCCGAAGCCAACTCTACTGGAGGACGCGTCTAGGAGGATTAGTTTCCCGTCGTTTTCAAGCTTCTTCAAATTCCATCCGAAGCTGAACATATCCCTCCTTAGCTGCTCAGGAGTCTCCTCCAGAGTCACGTAGACTCCACTCTCTCCGTATTTCACGGCCCCATTGTGAATAAATTGCGTTGAGAAGATTGTCTTGCCCGTCCCAGCTGAACCGGCCGTTAGATAAGCTCTATTCCTTATCAAACCTCCCTTCGTCAATTCGTCAAAACCTGGAATCCCAGATCGAGCGCGATTCGAACTCGCAAGTATAACTTGTGAGACTATTCCTTCTCTCCGCTCAGTTGCTCCATCTTCAGTGTCCGTTTCTTCCTTCACCCCATATTCCTTCTTAGTGGAAATATCACCGTCCTGGAATCTAGCTGAGAAAGACGCAGATAACCCAGAAATTCCTCGCCACGATCAACACGTATAACGGAATAATTGACGCTATTCCTAGAAGTAGACCGAGCTTAACGATTCTAAGAATCAACTCGTATCTATTCTTGCCGACTGGATAATGTACAGCCATGAAAGGAATAACGAGTATGATAAGCTTCATGAATACAGCTACAGCAGGTCCAACTCCATTCATGCTGTGAAGGAGGGGAGCGAAGATCCTATTCGTCTCGTATACAAATGGAACGGTCTTCAACCCATAAATTGTACTTACAATGTCGAGGAGATTCAAAATGATGAGCGTGATGAAGGCTGTCCAGAGCGCTAACTGCAAGCTTCGAGGATTTATACTCAATATCAGCTTCTTCTCACGATCATATCGGGCTTGACCTGCTCCACGTATGCGCGTGCACATGTCAAGTATGGATCTCGAGATCGTCACCAGCCTACCTCTCTGAACTTTCCTAAGGGCGACGGGATGACTGTGAACTACAAGCATCGATCTTCTCTGCGGCCACAAGCAAAATCTTCTCGTTCCGACTCCATCTCCGAGCGAGAGCGGGGTTCACCAATCGCACTATGATTCCGCTTTCGTTGCCACCGACTATCTCAGCCGATGCTAAGCCTAAGATCCCTTCGCCAAGCTTCTGGCGAATCCGTTGGCACAATCCTTCATTGACACATCTGGTCAACCTAGGGTCCTCCTGTGTTGCCGGCATACGATTATACGCCGCCGCACATACTTAAGCTTCTTGACATATGAAGGCATACAGAACACCCCTTTCCCAGTTTGAATGTATTTGTAGAAGCTTCCTACAACTACATCTTTCTCTTAATATCTAGTGTTGATTTTCTCAACCTATTCCAGAGTGATGTCGCCTTACCACAAGGCTTCGTTCTTCCTTCCTTGACGGCTAAAAATACGTCTTCGATCGCTCTTGAATCTGAATCCACAATTGTATATGCGTCTCCGACAGTTTCAGGTATGTGCGAATCGCTTCCGCCGACTCTTGGAAGGCCAAGCTCCTGTGCTATTCTCTCCGCCCTATGCTTTGCTTTCTCAAAGAAGATAACTGAAGCGTTAATCGTTTCTATCGCGTCAGGTTTCACTGCCAGTTTGGCGGGATCTATGCTGGGACTGAAATAGTCGTATGGATGAGGGACTACGGTCAACCCTCCTAGCCGTCTCACCTCGACAATGGCTTCGTTTGCTGGCGAGCCTCTGCCTATCTGACGGCTTACTCCCAGCACGATCAAATGGCCATCAGCCGTACTGATCTCCGTTCCAGGAATAACCAAGGCGTCCTCGACTTCTACTCTAGGAAGACTGTCGTGCTCTGCTAGGGCTACGCCGTCCAGTCCGCGCTTACTAATAATCTCGGGAAGCAGTTCAGGCCTTGTATGGGCATCGTATGAAAATCTTGTATGAACGTGAAAGTCGATCTTCAGCTTCATGCATGTCGCCAGATTCATTTGGCCTGAACAGATTGCGCCTTCCTCTTCTTCTCGATCTCCTTTGCGTCAACTTTGTGGAATATCGGCTTGGGCTCCCCCATTTTATGCCCTACAGAAAGTCGAAGTTTTCCGGCATCTTCCCATTTCTGCGAGTGAACGGTCCCGCGTACGTTGAGAAGATTCCACATCTTCTCAGATGTAGAAGGCATAAACGGTTCAAGCAGGATCGCCAATGCATAAACCAGTTGAGCAGATATGAAGACGGCGGTAGCAGCCTTCTCTCTGTTCGTCTTGATCAAATGCCAAGGCTCTTTTGTGCTTAGATACTGGTTTCCCTTCCTAGCTAAATCTACTATCGCTAACAAGGCGTCTCTCAGCTTAAACTGCTCGAATAGGCTTCCAATATGGCTAGGCGAGTTCTCTATCTCTTTTAGGAGACCTTTGTCAAGATCGTCCAGTAACCCTGCGGATGGAACAGAGTTTTCGAAGTATGTATGGAGGAAGGTTAATGTTCTATGGATGAAATTTCCTATGGCATCATTCAGTTCAGAGTTTATCCTTGCTTCGAATTCGCTCCATGTGAAGTTGGCATCTTTCAACTCGGGCCTCATCGCCATCAGTAGAAATCTCCAGTAGTCTGGTTCAGCCAGCTCTATGGTCTCATCCATCCAGACGCCTATTCTTCTGCTTCTGGAGAATCTTTGGCTTTCATACATTATGAATTCAGTCGATGAGACTTGCCAAGGTAACAAGTAGTTTTCTCTAGTCGCCATCAAGAGAGCTGGAAATATTATTGTGTGGAAAGGAATGTTGTCTTTGCCGATAAAGTGTACATTCTTCGTATCTTTATCGAACCAGTACTTCTTCCATGACTCAGGTTGGCCGTTCTTCTCAGCCCATTCGATAGATGCTGAAACGTATCCCAAGACCGCTTCCATCCAAACGTATATAGTCTTCTCCTCAGCGCCTGGAAAGGGGGCTGGAATGCCCCACTTATTGTCACGTGTGAGAGCTCGAGGTCTCAAACCTTCTTCAATCCATCTGTACGAGAAGTTTCTGGCATTGTCAGGCAGTTGCGGATTGGAATTTATGTAGGCCTTAAGGCGTTCACCAAACTTGGG
>Ga0315312_1002805_pt1 | contig 11710 bp, 8 predicted proteins | sample TDP7_MG_FD_203629 | JGI IMG/M metagenome (GOLD analysis project Ga0315312, IMG submission 203629) | Freshwater sediment microbial communities from Lake Towuti, South Sulawesi, Indonesia - TDP7 | ecosystem: Environmental > Aquatic > Freshwater > Lake > Sediment | place: Indonesia: South Sulawesi... | reverse complement strand
TAAACAAAATGAGGTTTTAATAATTGATAGACTTCTTTTGCTTTTTTGACTAATTTGGGTTTGTTTCTGACTAATGGCAAAACGGCAACTTTAATTGGAGCAATTTTTTTATCCAATTTCAATAAAATCTCAACTTCTTTTGTCGGCTTTGTTGTTTTTGTCCTACCACCAGGAATTTCTTGATAAGCATCGCACAAAATCGCTAAAAATGTTCTGTCTATTCCGCCCGAGGTTTCGATGATATAAGGAAAATATCTTTCCTTTCTTTCCTCATCGAAAACCGAGCGTAGCGAAGGTGAAGATGAGCGAAGCTCATCGACATATCTCAAATCTTTCCCCGAATTTTTAGAATGATTTGATAAATCGAAATCTCCCCGATTATTGATTGCTTCCAATTCTCCCCAACCAAAGGGAAATTTGTATTCAATATCGACTGTCTCCTTTGCATAGTGAGGCCTTTCTTCTTTTGGAACTTCTCTTAACCTTAAATTCTCTTTTTTAATTCCCAAATTTAGATACCAATTCAATCTTTCTTTTTTCCAAAAATCAAAATATTTTTCAGCCTCTTTTGGATGACAAAACCACTCCATTTCCATTTGCTCAAATTCCCTAATCCTGAAGACAAAATTTTTGGTGGTAATTTCATTCCTGAAAGCCTTTCCAATTTGAGCCATCCCAAAAGGAATCTTCAATCTCATCGAATTTAAGACATTTTCATAATTCATAAAAATCCCCTGACAAGTTTCTGCTCTTAGATAAGTTAGGGCTGCTTCATCCTCTACCGGTCCGATATGTGTTCTCATCATTAAATTGAATTTTCTTGGCTCAGTCAATTGACCTCCACACTCTGGACAGATTTTTTGTTTGATTTCGTCAGCTTTAAATCTTTTGTGGCAACTTTTGCACTCAACCAATTCATCAGCAAAACCAGCTGTTAAATGGCCTGAAACCTGCCAGACTTTCGGAGACATTAAAATTGCAGCGTCCAATCCAATAATATTTTCATGAAACTTTGTCATCTCATCCCACCAAAGTTTTTTGATATTATTTTTCATTTCCACTCCCAAGGGACCGAAATCATAACAAGACCCAAAACCACCATAAATTTCGGAGGACTGAAAAATAAATCCCCGCCTTTTACAAAGAGAAACAATTTTATCCATTAAATTTTCCATACAATGTGAATATACTTTATTCTATTACTTTTTTAAAAGCGACTTCGGCTAAAACGTGAACAGAACTTATAGAAGGAAGAGGGCTTTCTTTTTCTTTTAGTATTAACGGTAAATCGGTACTAGCAAGAATAACTGCTTCTGCACCCTGTTTTTGAAATTCTTTGATAACTCTTAATAAAAATTTCTTTGATCTTGCAATTATTTTCCCTTGACAAACCTCTTCAACAAGTATCCTATCTATTTCTTTTAGTCCCTTTCTTTCTGGGACAATGCTGTCTATCTTATATTTCTTTAATTCTTTCTGATAAAGTTGACTATTTATTGTTGGAATAGTTCCAACTAATCCTACCTTGCTAAAATTCAAGTCTTTTGTCTTCTTAACAGTTGCTTCATGAATGGCTAAAATTTCTTTTTTACAATTTTTTCTTAAATCTTCTATCACCCAATGAGCAGTATTACAAACAATGACTATAAAATCCACCTCCTTTTCTATTTTTTTGATTTCTTTGACTAGAAAATCGATTGCGGTTTTTTTCTCTCTCATTACTTTTATAAACCTGTGCAATGGAACACTATTGATTATTATCCGCGGATATTCTAATCCTTGTTTCTGGCAATGATTTATTATTTCGGAATAAAATATTTCAGTAGATTCGGGACCAATACCCCCTATCACCCCAATTGTTTTCATAATTATTTTTTAATTTTTTAGAATGACCTTTTATCTTCTTACTGTACTATTCCCATTTCAGGTCTCATTGTTGGGTCATCTGGCAAAGTGGTGTTGATTAGTAGGGAAGTTTTTTCTAAAGTTGCTTCGGTCCAGGTATCTTCGCCAGTTATTTTTGCTTCGCCAATGATTTCGGGAGTTTGACCTTTTTGATCAGAAGTAGGAGCTAGGGCAATCTGAAAAGCAAGAGTTTGCCCCTGGCCAGCTTCTAAATCCCCAACCTCCCATAAAATTTCTCTTGATTCAGAATCAAAAAGGAATTTTGCCTCTTTTGGGAAAATTTCGCCAGTTAATCTAATATAATTTGGTAGATTTACTCTAACCCTAATATTTTTGACATTATTATAATTATTTTTCACTTGCCAAATTATTGTATAAGTTGTTGTCTCTCCTACTCTTGGGGGAATCGGCCCTGAATTTCCAAAAATTTCGTCTTGGAAATATCCTTTTTGGAAAATTTCTAATTTTGAATTGATTTTGTTTTCAAATTCTTCCCTCAAACCGTCTAAAGAAACAATATTTTTGATAGCTGGATTTCTTATTTCTGAAGGAAATTCATCTTTTAATTTTATCCAAAATTTAACTTTTCCTTCTTCCATCGGTAAAAGCCTTCTTAATTCTGGAACTCTTGCATAGTCCCAAAAAATTTTCTTTTCTTCTTTATTGAATTGACCCAATTCAATTCTTGCACTATCAAAATCAAATGTCTCGCCTTCTAACTGAACGGTTAAAAATAAATTTTCAGCAATTTCCTGACCGATATTTTTAAAGAAAATTTCATAATTTAATAGATCTCCGGCATTTCCAATATATTGAGGATTGCGATTGATTTGCTGAAAAATGTAAAAGGAAGGCTTGGTAATTTCTATTCCCCGGAAAGTCTTCTTCAAAGATAAAAATTCTCCTTCCTGCCAGCTACCAAGTTCTGCCTGAAAAACCTTTGATTCTCCAACCTCTCCTTTTAAAATTCCCGAAATCTCAATTCTCCCGCCTTCAGCCCTATTTAAGATTCCAATTTCCCATTCGATTTTTTCTAAGGCTTTTGGTTTAGATTCTAAAAATTCAAAGCCAGTTGGATAATTAACTTTAATTCTTAAATTAGAAAGAGGATAATTTAAATTTGAATAATAATTTAACCTTAATTTAATTTCTTCTCCCGATTCGGTTCTTGAAGGCAAATCAAATTCAAAAGTCAGGGGTATGGTTTTAATTATCGTTGTAAAAGTAGTTACTGCCTCAAAACGAGCTTGTAAATTCTTTGGTCGATAGCTTAACCAGGCACTGGCAACCTTGGCCTCTCCTTCACCACCAAATAATCTTGCTTTAAAATTAAGAGTTTTTTCCTCGCCAGGATAAATATCCTCGAGGGATTTCTCTACTCTTAAAACATCTCCTTCAACTATTGAATTTTTTGGATATTCAAAAATGAGTTTTGGCTCTTCCAATCTCGTATTTCCATTATTTTTATATTTAACAAGATATTCAATCTCTTCAGCCAATTCGGCCTCAGTTTTTCCAAAAATTTCCAACTTTAAAACCTCCTTGGAAAAAATCTGCCTTTGATAATAGTAAAAACCTAAAATCCCAATAGTTAAGAAAATTATTAGAAAAAATAAAATCAATTTTCTCATAATTTCAGTATACCATTTCTTTTAAAAAAGAGAGATAACTTTTGGAAATTTTCTCCAATTCTTTTTGCCAATCCTTTTCAATCTTGATTTTTCTTAGAGTCTGGAGATTTTTCTCTAAAATCAACCTCAAAATTTTAACGGTATTCGGGTCAATTTTTTTGGCTTTTCTTTCTTTTTTAAAACAGGAGGCACAAATTATTCCGCCTTCTTTTTGAGAAAAATAGAGATTTTCCGGTTTCAATTTTCTTTGACAAAGAGAGCAATTGTAAAGGGAAATTTGATAGCCCAAAAAGGAAAAAAAATTCCAAAAAAAACAATAATAAAGTAAGAATAAATCTTTGGGAGATAAGAAAAAAACATTCAATTTTTCAAAAGTTTCTTTCAATAATTTCCACAAATTTTCGTCCCTTTCCTCCCCTTTTAAAAAATCAGTAGAAATCTGAGAAATTTCATAGGCAATTTTCAATCTTCTCAAATCTTTTCGAATTTCTTTAAAATTATCAATCAAACTAGCATCAATCAAGGTTTTGTAAATTTTCCCCTGGACAAATTCAAGACCTATTAAATTAAAAAGTTCAAGAAATCCTTTCAATTTCGATTTAATTTTTCTAATTCCCTTTCCCAAAATTTCCAATTTCCCAAAATCCTTTGTGAAAATTGTAAAAATTCTATCTGCTTCACTAAAATCAACTTTTTTTAAAACAAAACCTTGGGTTCGATAAGAAACTGCCATTTTATATTCCGCCGAATTTCCTCAAAAATCTAATTTTTTTATCTATTGTCTCTCTGGCTGGTCCGATTGGCGCTCTTAATTTTTCCTTCCCAACTTCTTTTATAAGTTTTTCAAATTTCTCTTTAGAGGTTGAGGAATCAAATTTCTTTCCAAAAAGTTTTTCCTCCATTTTTAATCTCTCCACACCACTAAACAATTTCTGACCAGTTCCAGGCAAAATCGGATTGGCTTTTCTAAAAGTTGTTCTAAATTCTTTTCTTGTAATTTGTTCTCTTTTTTCGAATAATTTCATAACAATTTAAATTATTTTAAAACTTTTCGACCCTTTACAATTTTTTAATTGCCAACCATAATTTCCCCTGATCAATTTTTATTTCTTGAGCTGATTTTAATTCTTTTAAAATTTGAAGTTTTTTAGCTTTAGTCTCTTTTAAAATAAATTTTTCGTTTTTGATCAAAATTTCAGTTAATTCAGGATTAGCTGAAAAATAAATTGAGATTTTATCTTTTGGAGTCAGGCCTTCCCTTTTTCTCGCTTCCTGAACCTGGTGAATGAATTCACGCAAAATGCCTTCTTCTTTTAATTTTGGAATAATTTTTGTATTGAGAGCAATTTTTAATTCTCCATCGCCCTCTATAACCCAACCTTTTTCTTCTCTAATCTCTCTAACAAATTCAATCTCCTTGGCATTTATTTCTTCCTTTATCAAATCCAAAAATTCATTTTCCAATTTGTAATTTACAATTTGCAATTTTGAAAGGGGTTGTCTGATCTTTATTTTTACTTTCGCCCTTGCTTTTAAACCAAGTCCAACGATTTTTCTAACCAAATCCATTTTTTTCTCAATTTTCCGGTCAATTAATTTTTTATTTGCTTTCGGCCAATCTTCCAAATGAATACTACGAGACCCGGCCTCGTAATTTTGATAAATTTCTTCGCTTAAAAATGGAATGAAGGGTGCAGTTAATTTGGTTAGAGTTAAAAGGATAAAGCCTAAAGTTTCCGAAGCTTCTTTTAATTCTCTTTCATCTTCTGGTTTTTGAAATCTCCTTCTTGATCTCCTGATATACCATTGGGAGAAATCTTCAATTAGAAATTTTTCAATAATCCTCGATGTCAAAGTTACATCATAATTATCTAAATATCGAGTGACTTGATTAATTAAATTATTCAATTTAGAAATGATCCATTTATCTAAAACATTTTTACTTTTGGGTTTCGAGTTTTGAGTTTTAACGGCATAAGTTTTGAAGAATAAAAAGCAGTTCCAAAAAGTCATTAGAAATTTCTTCAGGGATTCAAAAACTTCTTTTTCTGAAAATAATTTATTTTCACCTGGCTGATTTACAGTGAAAAAGTACCATCTTAAAGAATCTGCGCCATATTTTTCAATCATTTTCCAAGGATCAACAACATTTCCCTTCGACTTTGACATTTTTTCTCCTTTTTCATCTAAAACAAGACCAAGAGAAATGACATTTTTAAAAGAAGGGCCAAAGTCAAGTAAGGTTGAAATAGCTAATAATGTGTAAAACCAGCCTCGAGTCTGGTCAACTCCTTCTGAAATGTAATCGGCAGGGAAAAGTCTTGGTGGTTTTTCTTTTTCCTTTTGCTCAAATGGCCAATGAGCCTGGCCGAATGGCATAGCACCTGAATCAAACCAACAATCAACTACCTCATTTTCTCTTTCCATTAAATGACCACAATTTTGGCAATAAAACTTTACTTCATCAATGAAAGGTCGGTGAAAATCTAATTCTCCCTCTTCATTATATGGAAGATTTTTAAAATCAATTTTTCGAATTTCGCCAATTTTTATACACTTTTTTTTAAATTTTTGCTCTAAAAACTCTTTATCCTCCAAGCCCTTCATCGCCCCTTCCAAAAGCCAAAGAGGGTCTCCATGACTAACGATTAAGATTTTCTTTCCCTCATATTTTTCATCAATATCTTTTATAAAATCTATTACTCTCTTTTTTACATCTGACCAACTTTCGCCCTCTGGAACTTTCTTTTTAAATCTTTCCAAACTTACTGGGAAATCCTTTAAAAATTCATCTTTTTTTCGCCATTGATAAATCCCCAAATTGATATCTCTTAGCCTGGAGTCAAAATTAATCTGAATTTTCAATTCTTTAGCCACAATTTCGGCTGTCTGCCTTGCCCTCAAAGCATCTGAAGAATAAATTAAATCGGGTTTTTCTTTTTTTAATTTTTTTGCTAGATTTTCAATTTTTTTCTTTCCATCTTCAGTTAAGGGAAAAGAAGAAATGGCTGGCCAATCATAAAGTATTTTTTCTTTCTGATAGGCTGTTTCGCTGTGTCTTAAAATCAAATATTGATTTTTGCTATATTTTTGAGAAACTAAATCTTTTTTTGAGCCAATAACTTCTAAATTTCGACAATTTTTACATTGCCAAATTAGTAAAGGAGTTCCCCAATATCTTTCTCGAGATAAGGCCCAATCTTTAATCTCACTTAACCATTCACCAAATCTCCCTTCTTTTAAATGGGCTGGAACCCAATTTATCTTTTGATTATTTTCAATTAATTTATCTTTCAAGGTAGTCATCTTTATGAACCAACTTTCTTTTGCATAGTATAGAAGTGGTGAGTCGCATCTCCAGCAAAATGGATAATCGTGCTCATAAATTTCTTCTTTAAATAATAAATTTCTCTTTCTTAAATCTTCGATAATTAGAGGATCGGCCTCTTTAACAAACATTCCCGCCCATTGTTTCACTTTTGGTTTAAATTTTCCTTCCTCATCAACATTTACCAAAATTGGGAACTCAGGTAAATTTTGCATTTTACATTTTGCATTTTGCATTTTTATTACCTCCATATCTTCCTCACCAAAAGCCGGAGCAATGTGAACCAAGCCAGTTCCCTCCTCTAAAGAAACAAAATTCGCCCCAATTACCTTATAAGCTAACAGAGGCCCGACCTCTGTTGGAAAAAGGGGCTCATAATTTAGTCCAATTAATTCCTCACCCTTTAACTCTTGCTGAACTTCTCCCTTTATTTGGCAAACTTCAATTCTGTCTTTCGCCAAAATCAAGTATTCATCATTGGCTCTCAATTTTGCATAAATAAAGGCTGGATTCACGGCAATTGCCACATTGCCGGGTAAAGTCCAAGGAGTAGTCGTCCAGACCAAAAAACTCGTTTTTGGAAATTGGGAATTAGAGATTGGAAATTTTATATATATTGCTGGTTCTTTAATTTTTTTGTACCCCAAGGCTACTTCATGAGTTGATAAAGATGTACCGCATCTTGGACAATAAGGGACCACTTTATAATCTTTGTATAAAAGCCCTTTTTCATGAATTTGTTTTGTAATCCACCAGATAGTTTCAATGTAATCATTATCATAAGTAATATAGGGATTTTTCATATCCAGCCAAAATCCAATTCTCTCAGTCAATTTTTCCCAATCTTCTTTATATTGCCAGACCGATTCTTTGCATTTTTTGTTAAAGCGAGCAATTCCATATTTTTCAATATCTTTTTTGTTTTTCAATCCCAATTTTTTCTCAATTTCCAATTCAACAGGTAAGCCATGGGTATCCCAGCCAGCCTTCCTTAAAACCCTGAATCCTCTCATTGTTTTATATCGACAAATTATATCTTTAAAAACTCTGGCCAAAACATGATGTAAACCCGCCCTGGCATTGGCAGTTGGTGGCCCTTCATAAAATACAAAGTCTTTTGCTTTTTTCCTCTGCTCAATCAATTTCTCAAAAATCTTATTTTCTTCCCAAAACTTCAAAATTTTTTCCTCAATTTTTGGAAAATTTACTTCCATATTATTTTCAGATTATCACTTCAATTGACTTTTATCAATATTTTAAATTAAAAAATCCCGTTAGCTTTTACTCAAGGGATGCTTGACAAATTTTCTCCTTATTATTGACAAGTTTTAAATTAATTATAAAATGGAGATTAGATAAAAATAATTCGTTAAAAAGAAGGGTGAATACATGTTGGGATTACCTGAAAAATGCTCGTGGTGTGGCGTAAAATTGACACCTGAAAATAGATGCGAGGGTGGAGATTTCTGTATTAAGTGCTGCCCAAACGGACATAAATTAAAGACCGAAGTTTGAACCTTTAAAACGTTTATTTAAGTAGAATGCAATAGACAGTCTCAAAAGTCCAATGAGAGCCAAAATAAAACTGTGCTCTCTTTTTTATTTTACATTTTCTCTGGGACTGCAATACCAAGAAGGAAAAGAGAATTTTTTAATGTCTGGGCTGTGGCGGCTGTCAAAGCTAATCTAAATATTTTCAGTTTCCTAGTCTCAGCCCTAATAATAGGATGAAGATCATAAAAGAGATTATATTTTTGAGCTAAATCAAAAGCGAAGTTACAAATCAAGTTGGGAGAAAATTTTTCAGCAGTCTCCTCTACTACTTCGGGGAACTTATAAATTGTCCTCAAAATGTCTTTTTCTTCTGAGTTAAAGCCAAGGGTTTTAATTTTTTCTGGATCAATTTTTAATTTAGCTCTTTGGAGGACGCTTCTGCAGCGAGTAAAAGTGTATTGTAAATAAGGAGCTGAGTTTCCTTTTAGATTTAAAATTTTATCCCAATCAAAAACAATGTCTTTACTATATTGTTGGGACAAATCATTGTATTTTACTGCTCCGATACCTACTATTTTGGCTATCTCTTTTCTTTCTTTCTCTGATAAATCCCTTCCGGTCTCTGATCTTTTAATAATTTCTTCTGCTCTTTCAATCGCCTCTTCCAAAACATCTTCTAAATGAATGGTCAATCCTTTTCTGGTTGAAAATTTTCCTTTTTTTAAACGAATAAGGCCATGAGCTACGTGAAAAAATTTTTCTCTTTTTGCCCATCCAAAAAGCTCTACTGCTCGAAATAATTGCTTAAAATGGAGAGCTTGATCAGCGCCAACTTCATAAATAATTAAGTTGGGTTTCCATTTTTTTAGTCGGTATTTTACTGTTGCCAAATCTCTCGTTAGATAAGTCGTTGCTCCATCAGATTTTAAAATCATTGCCGGAGGCAATTCATCTTTGGGATACTTAATGATTATGGCTCCTTCACTCTTTATGGCAACCTTTTTCTTTACCGCTTCATCAACGATATCTTTAAGTAGACCTTCGTAGAAACTCTCGCCAAAAGCATAATCGATTTTTATTCCCAAGAGTTTGTAGATTCTATCAAATTCCTTTAGACTTATATCTACACAAACTTGCCAAATTCTCCTAGCTTCTTTATCTCCCTCTTCTAATCTTTTAAACCACACCCTTCCTTCCTCTTCTAATCGAAGATTGGATTCTGCTTCTTGATGAAACTTAACATAAAGTTTTTCTAAATCGTTAATTGATAAACCCTCCAGGTTTTTTTCGTCTCCCCATTTTTTTATCGCTACAATTAACTTGCCGAACTGAGTTCCCCAATCTCCCAAGTGATTATCGCCAATGCATTTCCAACTTAAAAATTTATAAATATTATAAATGGCTTGACCAATAATAGTTGATCTCAAGTGGCCTATCCCAAAGGGCTTGGCGATGTTCGGTGAAGAGTAATCAATCACTACCGTCTTTCCTTTTCCAACTTTACTTGAACCATATTTGTCTTTCTCTTTTAAAATTCTTTTAAGTTCTTTTATTAAAGTATTTTTCGAAAGGAAAAAATTGATAAATCCAGGCTTTGCTACTTCTACCTTTTCTAAAAATCTAGAACCTAGAACTTCTAACCTAGAACCTAAAATATTGGCTATTTCCATTGGATTTTTTTTGACCTCTTTGGCGATTATCATCGCAATATTTGTCGAATAATCTCCATGGGTTTTTTCTTCAGGATGCTCTATTTTAATTTCAGGCATATCAAATTTCGGGAAAACTTTCTCCTTTTGAAGTTCTTTAATCGATTTTTCAATTAAATTTTTAATGTCTTCTCTCATCATTAATTTAAGTTTATCTTATTTTTTGCTAAAATCCAAATATGAGGATAATTTCTGAGAATAAAAAAGCTTATTTTAATTATGAGATTTTGGAAAAGTTTGAGGCGGGAATTTCTTTGATTGGTCAGGAAGTAAAATCGATAAAATCAGGAAGAATAAATTTGGCTGGTTCCTATGTTGTCCTTAAAAATAGCGAGGTATATCTAATAGGTTGCCATATTCCACCTTATCAGCCAAAAAACCTCCCCCCAAGTTATATTCCAGAACGTTCCCGAAAACTTCTATTAAAAAAATCAGAAATTAAATATCTAATCGGGAAATCAAGGGAAAAGGGCTTGACATTGATACCCTTAAGAGTATATATTAAAAGAAATAAGATAAAACTGGAATTTGGAATTGCCAAGGGAAAGAAAAAGTTCGATAAAAGAGAAGTCATCAAAAAAAGAGAGATAGAAAAAGAAATACAGAGAACTTTAAAAGGAGAAATGCTATAATGGGGACGAAAAGTCTTGACAGGAATTTAACCGAGATAAAGCAAGCCGAGCCTTCTCGAATCTCGTTAAACCCCCACACCAAATTTTGGTGGTGAGGGATAAACTTCGAGAAAAGGATAAGTGCCAACTTATTCAAAGAACCTGCATTAGTATACGTCTAATGCCATCTCCTCTGCTGATTCTCGATAGGTAGAGAGTAGGTGTGATATCATCGAGAGAATAGCTCTTTTGAGGCCTAAAAGAGCTATGGAATGAATTAGGCCAAAAAAGTAGAAAGAGTTTGCCAATTGATTCTTTCTGCTCTTAATTAAATTGGCTAAGCTTGTAAATCTATCTTTGGAAGAATTTCTGGACGGGGGTTCAATCCCTCCGTCTCCACAAAAAATTCTGCTTAAAAGACCATTAGTCAATAATCAAATAAGGGCTCCACGAGTTAGAGTAATCGATGAAGCTGGAAAGCAATTGGGAGTTTTTAATTTAGAAAAAGCGCTCCAGTTAGCTAAGGAGCGCAATTTAGATTTAGTTCAGGTTACTGAAAAGGTTGAACCACCAGTTTGTAAGATAACTGATTATGGAAAATACCTCTATTGGCAGGAAAAAAAGGAAAGAAGAGCTAAAAAAAGCGGAGAAGTTAAGGGAGTTAGAATTTCCTTTAGAATCTCCCTGCACGATCTTGAAACGAAAGCTAATTTGGCTGAAAAATTTTTGAAAAAGGGAAACAAAGTAAGATTGGAAATGAGATTGAAAGGAAGGGAAAATCTCTTTTCTAATTTAGCCAAAGAAAAAATAAAGAAATTCCTTGAAATTTTAGAAAATTTGATTCCAATAAAAATTGAAAGAGATTTGAAAAGAGAGCCAAGGGGATTTTCAATGATAATATCGAAAAAATAATTAAACTCGCCCCGTGTTGGACTCCACCCACCCGCCACCCTCCCGCCTTCGGCGGGCCCCTACAGCGAACGGAAATGAGGTCTCCAAAATTGCGAAGCAATTTTGGAGTAAAGAAGGTGT
>Ga0315312_1002804_pt1 | contig 11714 bp, 11 predicted proteins | sample TDP7_MG_FD_203629 | JGI IMG/M metagenome (GOLD analysis project Ga0315312, IMG submission 203629) | Freshwater sediment microbial communities from Lake Towuti, South Sulawesi, Indonesia - TDP7 | ecosystem: Environmental > Aquatic > Freshwater > Lake > Sediment | place: Indonesia: South Sulawesi... | reverse complement strand
TAAGGAAGGGCTATTCAACACATTCGTCACCAATGGATACATGACGCCCGAAGCCGTGAGAACAATCGCCCCGTTCTTAGACGCGGCGACAGTTGACTTCAAGAGCGCGGCAGATCCCGACTTCTATAGGACGTTCTCGTCTGTCCCTTCAGTGGAACCGATCTTCGAGGCCTTAAAGGAGATGCAGAAGCGAGGAATCCACATCGAGGTCACGAACCTAGTCATTCCAAGGATAGGCGACTCGATGGAGAGGATAGCGTCACTCTCGACATGGATCCGCCAGAACCTAGGTGAAGACACTCCTTTTCACTTGTTAAGGTTTCACCCGGACTACAAGCTCAACGATATCAGTTCGACAGAGATTAGAACCCTTGAGGAAGCACATCAGGTCGCGGTGAGAACAGGCTTGAACTACGTATACTTGGGAAACGTTGCAGGTCACAGGCACGAGAACACATATTGCCCCAGCTGCCATGACCCCGTAATAAAACGGTGTGGTTTCAGCGTCGTCAACTGGAACTTGACCCCAGAGAACAAGTGCCCGAGGTGCGGAAGAAAGATTGCTATTAAGGGCAAGTTTCACAAGGAAGGCTTCTCGCTTCCATATTCCATAGTCTGACGACATCACAGGAAGCCGAAGACACAGAGTTAATAAGATTCTCTCTAGCTCTTTTGAACAGGAGACGTCGATGTGGCGCATCCTAAGGTCAGACGCAACGTCCGTCTTGAAAGATGAGAACGCACGGGCCAGTCTCTCAAGATACTTTGATGTGATGCAGGGCAAGAAGCCGGCCAAGTTCCTTATCGCCAAGAAGCTTCCAGTTGACTTCAGCCAAGAGGACTCGCTTTCTGAGCTCTGGCGCATTCACGAGGAATCGACGGCTCACTTCCTTCATCTTCAGCAGGAGATAGACAGCGAAAGGAAGACTCTTGGCAGCCTAGGAACGCCTGAGGCATCTTTTCATGACCTGAAGATTGAGATCGCCAGTCGCATCCTTAGCGGTTGTCACTTCTGCACCAGGCGGTGTGGTGCGAACCGTGGGGACGGCGAACTTGGCTACTGCAGGTGTGGAACCCAAGCCCTGGTCTCTTCGGTATTCGAGCATCTAGGCGAGGAGCCTGAGCTTGTTCCTTCTGGCACCATCTTCACAATGGGCTGCACGATGCGGTGCCTTCACTGCCAGAACTGGACGATATCCCAGTGGTTTGTAAGCGGAAATGTCTACACAACTAAACGTCTGGCCTTGGCAGTCGAACAGCTAAGAAGGAACGGATGCAGGAATGCAAATCTGGTGGGCGGGGAACCTACGCCATGGCTTCAGCAATGGCTTCGTGCATTCAGAGAAGTGAACGTTAACGTTCCGGTAGTCTGGAACTCCAACTCCTACTACAGCGAGGAGACGGCTAGGCTCCTTGCGGGGTTCATCGACGTTTACCTGTTGGATTTCAAGTACGGCTCCAATGAATGCGCTAGAAGAATCTCGGATGCACCTGGCTATTTGGAAGTCTGCAGTAGAAACCATCTGCTTGGGAAGAAGCACGGGGAGCTCCTCATTCGGGTACTGGTCTTGCCTGGACATCTTGAATGTTGCACGAAGCCTATACTGAAGTGGATAGGCGACAACCTTGGAATGAACACGCGGACAAACGTGATGTTCCAGTTCAGACCAGAGTGGAGAGCTTATGAGGTGCCCGAGTTGCGCAGGAGACTCACGGCTGCCGAGATGAGACAAGCTGTCAACTTTGCCAAAGAAGCTGGACTTACAAACTTCATAACATGACCCCAGATAGCTAAGTGTCTATAAGAATGAAGACAAGTAGCGAAGAGCATTCTAGACACAGTTCACAGTTGCTTGATAGTTGGGCAATCGAAGAGGAAACGAGAGCATGTTTGAGGGAATGAAAGCTAGGCTCTTCTGCGGTGAGTAGGTCATATTCGGTCCCACTCAGCGCGACAGTATTTCAGCCAGCCTATAGCGTCTCAGGTCAAGCTCTTTTTCGACTTCCCAAGAGTAGTCGAGATCGACGGAACCGATCTTCCCCCCGCTGATACACACCATGGTTCTCTCTTCACCCTGAAGTAGCAGTTCGACGGCATGGTGGCCGAACTCGCATGCCAGCGCTCTACTGCAAGCTGTGGGTGCTCCGCCCCTTTGAATGTATCCCAACACGGTTAGCCGCACCTGATGCCCGGTCTTTTCAGACAGGTATTCCGCAACTTCGCGAGAGTCGCCCGCCCCCTCCGCTATCACGATGATCTCGGACGTCTTCCCTTCTTTCCGAGCGCCCTTAAGTCTCTCACAGATTCCGTCCAAGTCTGCTTCGATCTCAGGAACGAGAATTATCTCCGCGCCTCCTGCAAGACCCACTTCCAAGGCAAGGAAACCTCTCTTTCTTCCCATGACCTCCACCACAAAGATCCTTTCATGAGAGGTAGCCGTGTCCCTTATCCTGTCAATCGCCGAAAGAGCTGTATTGACCGCCGTGTCAAACCCAATTGTAGTATCCGTTCCAGAAACATCGTTGTCAATGGTTGCTGGAATGCCCACCACAGGTATCCCGCTGACCCGTTGAAGCCTGCTTCCGCCCCTGAAAGTTCCGTCCCCGCCTATCGTTATAAGCCCCTCAACTCCTTTGGCTTTCAAGGCTTCAGCAGCTTTCTCCAATCCCTCAGAAGTCTTCATCGACTCGCAACGAACTGTTTTCAGTATGGTTCCGCCGAGGTTGATTATCCCGCTAACAGAGCGGGCGCCCATTTGCCGCGACTGTCCATCGATAAGTCCTGAGTAACCCCTTTCAAAACCTGTGACCTCAAGACCGTTGTGGATGGCTGAGCGTACTACTGACCTGATAGCAGCATTCATGCCAGGCGCGTCTCCTCCAGCCGTGACTACGCCAACCTTCTTCATGCCCTAAGCCTTCAGACTCCTCGCGTAACACTACCCAAGGACTATTTAAAAGGCTTACAGTTACCCTTCACAAGCGTGGTATCATATAACCCAAACTTCGACGAAGCGCCGCTGTCCCAAAACTCAAGGAAGCAAACACAAACCAGAAAAGATATCTTACATAAGTCAACCATATACTTAGACCGACATCAGGATCAATGAGCCTATGAGCGTGTTACCGGAAGAAACAATAAGGAAGTACGAACGCGCTGGCGAGATAGCTGCAAAAGTCAGGGAAGAAATGAGGAGAATCACAAAAGAAGGAATGCCCATCATAGAAGTCTGCGAGGCGGCAGAGGCAATGATCAGGAACTTGGGAGCCCAACCAGCATTTCCATGCAATGTTTCAGTAAATGAAGCCGCCGCACATTACACCTCTCCACCATGCGACCCATTGACAGTCCCAGAAGGCTCACTCGTCAAGGTCGATGTAGGTGTTCACGTCGACGGCTACATCGCTGACACAGCAGTCACCGTCTGTTTTAGCTCAGAGCATGAGGGCATGGTGCAGGCAGCCGAAGCGGCATTGGAGACAGCCATCAACACCATCCGGTCTGGCCTATCGACCTCCCAGCTGGGCTCCGAGATCCAGAGGGTCATCGAGCACCACGGGTTCAAGCCCGTTTCGAACCTCACAGGCCACCAAGTTGGCCGCTACACAGTTCACACGGGGATGTCTCTGCCAAACATTGCCCATAACTCCCTGACTAAGATCCGAGTTGGCGATGTATACGCTATCGAACCGTTTGTAACCGTGAAGGAAGCTGAGGGCAGAGTCGAGAACGGTCCCGATGCATTCATCTTCCGGCTCGCCAAGCGAAGGTTTCTGAAACATGCTGAGGCACGAAACCTGCTGGAATATGTAGAGACAAGGTTTAGGACTCTGCCATTCGCTGAGAGGTGGCTAAGAGGACATGGTTCCTGCCGACAATACAAGCCCGCGCTTTCGGAGCTCCTGAAGTCGAAGTGTCTCAAGACTTATCCCGTATTCTTGGAAGCAAGTCGTAGAAGAGTTGCGCAGGCTGAACACACAGTTTACGTTGGTAAGGACAGCCCTGTTGTTCTCACTCAGCTCTAGTTTGGCAGAACCTGCCTCACTCTTCCTTGCCCTCCACTTCTCTGTAGATTGATGAGATCAGTGTCTGGCTACTGCACTTGGGGCAAGGTGCTATGGCCTTAAGGATGTAGTCTCCCTTTTGGAACTCCCTGACATTCTTGAAGTCGCATTTTGAGCACTGAACAGTCGTATAGACCTTTGGCATCTCAAAGCCTAGCTTCAAAGGCTTTCTTCTCATCTGGAATACCACATAAGACGACAGAGCAATTGCGCTTAGGCTCAGGGTGATCGTCAATAGGTCAGGAGAGCCTGTTCTCCTGTACGTCTCGACAGCCTGAAAGAGCGATATGAACGAAAGAACTAGGAGGACGGAAACGACCGCGATGAAGAAGAAAGACATCCTCCTAGCTGCGTTGGAGGGTTCTTCCATAGCCTTCACTACTGGGCGATTCCCATCGTGTTTCCGATGCCTGCTATTATGACGTGGTCACCTTCGTTGGTGCATTCGCGCATGATCCGCTTGGTCCTTTCAATGACGTTGTCTACGCTGTCTATGGTCTCCTTCCTCATTGTGGAAACCAAGTCCCCGATTCCTTGCATTATGAGAATAGCGTTGATAGGGACCTTGTACTTTGTGGCTACCTCTTCCACCTTGAATTTCTCTACGCCTGGCCCCCCTATGGCGACACCTATGCCTTCGACAACCTCTCCCGGCTTATCCCCCTCAAGCTTCTGTGCAGCATCGATGACTATGACTCTCGCGATCTTGCCTTCTTTCTCTTCTATGATCTGCTTCACGGCTTCCCCTGGCTTCCCCACGTTTCCCCCAGGACCCTTGGCCTTCAGCACGTATGCTGTTCGCCCCTCGATAGGCACCTCACTCACAGCAACATCCTTGACTATCTCGCGATCTTCTCTACCATACATCAACTTGGCAGCAACCAGCGCGCCTATGCCATCTCCGATTGGCTGTCCGAGCGTGAAGGCTCTCAAAGCGCCTGCAGACGCTTCCGCCTCTTTCATGACTTCAGGCAGGATCATCTGGAGCTGGAGGATCACGTAGAAGCTCAGAGTCTTCTTTCCCATGAGGTAAAAATGCCTCACGAGCCTGTAGAGATGGTTGAGGGCAAGAGCAGCCTCAAGCATATTGGTCATGTTGTTCAGCTGAGTCTCGTCTGCTTCAGGAATCATGAGCTTCACCTCGTCCTTGAACCTAAAATCTCTGGTATCGATGATGTGCTCGAGTCTCTTGATGATGCCCACAGGATCTAAGCTCACGGGTCCTATGTCAACATGCTCTAGAATACGGTCAACTCTTGCGGGCAAGTCCTCAGGAGTCTTACCTGCTTCTTTGATGGTTGATATTGCGATGGTTCGCCCGCGGTCTCTGATCAACTTTAGCCTAAAAAGGGATCCTTCGATCTCTTTAAGCATGATCTTAATCTGGAGGCGCTGCCCATAGAACATGTAGGCAACGAAGAAGCCCATCCACGCTATCTGGATCATCTCGTTCACTGGTATCTCTGAGGCCATCGGCGGCGAGTCACCTCGTAAAGAATAGAAAAACCTTCAGTTAATAAGTCTTCAGAAAAAAACCGCAACTCTCCTGCCACAGGGAAGGGCAGTCAGCACCTACAAAAATATTTAAATGCCCTGCTAAGCTCATCAAAGCTGAAGGAACAGCATGAGAGTCAAGGTTCTTTACCTCGGCTTAGTCAGAGACATGGTTGGGAAGAGAGAGGAAGAGTACCAGATCAAGGCCGGTTCCACACTTTTGGACCTTTTTGAAGCTTTGGCTGGGACCTACGGGGAGGGCCTCAACACAATGCTGAAAGCCAACAAGGAGAGTCGTTTGGACCCGACCTTCATCGCAACTGTGAACGGAACTATGAGAGACCCGCATCGAGCAAAGGATGTTTTGCTCAGTGACGGAGACACAGTCGCCCTTATGACCCTGATAAGCGGCGGTTAGGAGATTCGTCTAAGGTTGCTTCTTGCAGTCTTGTCCACTATCCGAGCACACGGTCAGAGGATCTGCACGGAAACCTCCTCGATTGTTCTGTTAAGCGTCACCTCAGATATGTTTCGAGTGTACTCCATCATGCGTCTTGAGTTGTCCAAGAGCAGGCCAAGTGCTGAAGCTACATTGGGGTCTAGCTTCTTGCTGGATACCACGATGAGCAGATCGTTCTCTTCGGCCGCAAACGATTCGATCTCGGAGATTATCTTGTCTGCTTGCTCGTAGTCTCTCTTGAACATTGCTTTCAGAGAGTCCTCGAACAGCTTGTGCGCCAAAGAGTTGTATTCCAAGATCTGGGAGTAGACTTCCTCGTCTACAGCTTCGTTCAAGAGAAGGGTCTGACTCTCTATCATCTTCTTGAGGTTCATCAAGTTTCGAGCGATATTCGCCGCGTTGTCAGCGACGCCTTTTATGTCATTCGCGACTATTCGGTAACCCAGGAATTCTTTGGGTGTCCTAAAGCCTAGCTCTTCGAAAAGGTCTTGTTCCAACCCGAACTTGAGTTGGCGCACTACGTATAGGTCAAGCCTGTCGACGTCGCCGCATAGGTCAGCTATCTCTCCGAAGGTCTGGTCGCTCATGTTTGACAATGCGGACACAGCATCCTTGTTCGCTGAGATGGCGAGGACAGCCATCCTTCTTATGGCCTTTTCCACTGGGAACTCCGGATGGTTTATCAGGATTTGAATCGTTATCTCTCTAGGAGTTTCGTTTATGATTTCTGAACCGAGCATATTCTTGACTAGGGCGTTTACCGTACTTCTGAACTTCGGAACCATCCCATCATTCCTGAAGTGGACGTGAACGATATCAGCACTGATCACATAAAGTGATATTATCTTTCGGGAGACCGTTCGGGGGTCGTCTCTAGGGTCAACGTAGACCCAATATTCCTTCAAGCCAGGCTTTTCTTGCTCCTTCTTACCTTCAGCTATCTTCCTTGGAACGAGGATCAGAGATGAATCGTCCAACATTCTAAACGCAATTTCGCTTCCCTTTTCCATCCCTATTTCGTCGACCCAATTCTTTGGCAATGAGATGATGTAGGATCCCCTCCCTGTCATCTGAACCCTTCTGTAACCTAGATCCTTTTCCATGTCGAAAGCCTCGTTCACATATTTCATGTACCATACATGTTTCATTGTTCTTCACATAAATGATTTTCGGCAGAGTTATATAAACGCCATTCATAAGGACAATGGGTTTCGGGCAGATCCCAAGTGAAAAAACAATGTCAACACGGTTCTGCAGAGACTGCGCAAACTACGAGGAACGAAGAGACATAGACGGCGTTCCCTTGTGTTCTGAGAACATAGGACCCTACGTGTCATGTGACGAATTTGAGCCGCACAGTGAAGCCTTGAACTCCAGCAAACTCTATAACAAGTTCTGCATCGAATGTGCTAGCTTTGATGAAGTGGCCGGTGTTCCTCTTTGCTCAAGGAACCGGTCTCCCGGGGTTGCGTGTCACTTGTTCCAGAGCAGGTTCGAGGAACTAAAGGTGACAAGGCAGAATAACCACATGAAAGCCGTGTTACTTATACGGACATCTAACAATCACGCCCTTCCTGAGATCATACCCCCCTCCCTAGCAGAAATCAGCCGAAGGCTCAAGTGGTGAAGAAGCACACACTCAGCCCTCGGCTGAAATTTTCTTTTGGCGCTTGAAACTGAAGACCAAAAACCTTAAGAAATAGTTTCCAAGATGAAATGAGGGTTCATCAGGTAGTTCCAGAACCAAGAAGTGATCCAAAATGCCTGAGAGAGTGTTGCCGAATTCCTCCTATCTTAATGGGAAGTCAACGACCGGAACGAACACCCGTGTCAGAGATGTCAGCAGCATAAGCGGCATGTGTCCACTTTGCATACGTGACTGTCCCGTCCTCTGCGAGATTAGCCTCTCAACGTTTAGGGGCAGGGAGGCACTTTACCCCGAGCCGATTCAATACGGATTCAGCACCGCAGGCGCTTTGAAAGACTTCTGTCTGGACTGGTCCCACTTCAACATACAGTCAGGACTCTTCGAGGCTCTCGGGATTGAAGAAGACTCGGATGCGGCTTTCTTCGAAAACGTAAAGACCGACACCGAGATTGGTGGAATACCACTCAAGATCCCTGTGTTCACAGGCGCCTTCGGTTCCACGGACGTGGCAAGGCTAAACTGGCCAGGACTGGCAATAGGCGCGGCGCTTTCCGGCGTGGGCATAACAGTGGGCGAAAACGTATGCGGTATGGACCCGGACTCAGTGATAACCAGAGGAAAAGTGACATCATCGGAGGAACTGAAACGACGGGTTAACACTTTCCGGCAGTTTTGGGACGGAAAGCACGGTGAAGTGGTTGTACAGACGAATGTCGAGGACCAACGGCTCCGAGTAGACGAGTATGCTCTGTCGAAGCTTGAAGTCAACGTGATCGAACGAAAATGGGGGCAAGGCGCGAAAGCCATAGGCGGGGAAGTCCGTGTCTCAGAATTGGAAAAGGCGATAGCGCTCAAGAAAAGGGGGTACTTGGTCATCCCCGACCCAGAGGATCCATCCGTACGAGAAGCCTTCAATCGAGGAGCCTTTAAGTCGTTCGAGAGGCATAGTCGCGTGGGCATCCCCAAGGGCCAAGACTTCGTAGAAGACATAGAATGGCTGAGGAGCCAAGGAGCAGCACGCGTTTTTCTGAAAACAGGCGCCTACAAACCCTCAGCTGTGGCTTACACTTTGAAGCTGGCATCGGAAGCCAAGGTTGACGCTGTCACCTTTGACGGAGCTGGCGGAGGAACCGGAATGAGTCCCGTCTCCATGATGGACGAAATGAGCATCCCTACCGTCTACCTAGAGTCTTGGGTTCTCAAATGCGCCCAAATCCTGAAGAGAAGGAAGCGCTACGTTCCTGACATCATCATGGCAGGCGGCTTCATAAACGAAACCCAGATCTTCAAGGCTTTAGCAATGAGCAATTTCGGCGATGGCCCACTAGTTAAGGGAGTCTTGATGGCGAGATCGCCATTGACGGCGGTGATGAAGTCGTCGTACTTTGTGGAGCTCTCACAGAAAGGAAAACTGCCGAAGGCGTTTGCCGAAGGCTACGGCAACACGCCAGACCTGTTCTTCATCGCGGCTTCAAAGCTAAAGAGTGAGTATGGCGAACGGGCAATGGAAATTCCTTGGGAGGCGGTTGGCTTACATTCATACCTCACAGAACGCGTGAAGGTTGGGTTGATGCAGCTCATGGCGGGAGCCCGCAAGTGGCGTCTTAACCTCCTCGACCGAAACGACTTGATGGCTTTGACGGAAAGAGCAGCCAAGGTGACAGGAATACCGTTGGCAGAAGAAGCTGAAGGAGAAGCTGTGGAGAAAATCCTAGAGTAGCCCTTGTCGCATTTGCTTTTTCTGCTCGCCGGAACTCGCAGTGATAGGCGTTAGCGCTGGAGCGTCTTGCATGACGGAGGGGCAGGGGTGCAAGTTGGTGACGCAAGTCTTATCTCTGCGAAGTGTCAAATGTCTTAGGAAAGCTCTCGGCAAGTCCCTCTCTGTAGAGGTTGGGTGTCAGCATGAACATTATACAGATTGTTTCGGACACGTTTAGACGGGATTTCCTTGGGTGTTATGGTAACAGTTGGGTTCACACGGAACACTTGAACAGGTTTGCGAAGGAATCTGTGGTCTTTGACAGGGCATATATCGCTTCTTTCCCGACAATTCCGAATAGGCACGATCTTTTCACGGGTCGCTACACGTTTGTCTATTCGATGTGGTCTCCGCTTCCAAAGGATGAGGTCATACTGTCTCAGCTGCTCCGTCAAGCCGGGTACACGACAATGCTGATTGTGGACACTTATCACATGATCAGGGACGCGCACTATTTCGACAGGGGGTTCGATGGATGGTGGTGGATCAGAGGCCAGGAACATGACCGATACATGACGAACCCCACCATAGACCCGCCTGAACGGAAAAGAGCTCTGGACTCTCAGTACCTTCGGAATGTCTCCCAGCGACGGTTTGAGGAAAACTATTTTGTCGCACAGACCATGACCGCTGCGACGAAGTGGCTTGAGCTCAACTACGACCAGCATCAGAAGTTCTTCCTACATATTGACACGTTCGATCCACATGAACCTTGGGACCCGCCTCAATGGTACTCTGACATGTATGACCCTACTTGGAAAGGAGGCGATGTTGCTGGGGGAGCCTATGTGTCCGGAGTACCCCGACCAACAGCCTCAGACATGACCATGGAAGAACTGAACCATCTGCGGGCGCTTTACGCAGGCGAAGTCACTTTGGTTGACCGTTGGATTGGGAGGTTGCTACAGAAGATCGAGGACCTAGGCCTCTACGAGAACACCGCCGTGATCTTCACGACAGATCATGGGACCTACATAGGGGAACATGGCTATGTGGGAAAAAGAGATCACCTTTACGAAGAAGTAGCGCATATCCCTTTGGTTGTTAGGACACCTGACTCTCTTGGAGTCAAGCCAAGAAGATGCGAGGCAATCGTCCAGTCACCGGACCTAATGCCGAGCATACTTGACCTTGCAGGTGTCAGTCTCCCCCAGACGGTTCAAGGCAGATCGGTTCTTCCCTTGCTGCAAGATAAAGAGACTAAGGAAAGAGAGATTGCTGTAAGCGCGCCAAGCTTCGTGGGTAGGGAGATTCCTTCATGGCTTACGGTGACATCAAAGGACTGGAGCCTACTGGCAGCTTTGACGACCAAACCGGCAGATGTCCACCGAAAAGAGAGAGTCCAATCAGAACTCTACAGTCTGACAAAGGACCCAAGTCAGGCCAGAAACCTATATGACGAGAAGACGTCGGTGGCCGACGAACTTCGTTCCAAAATGGCTGGATTTCTAAGGTCATTAGGTGCGCAGGACCAAGTCCTGAGCAACTGGTTGAGTACATGAAGCTGCCACAAGAATCCACGCTCCGTCTGACACTCAAGACACTCGATTCTGCGCGAAGGTGAAAGAGGTGCCTCGCCGAGGGTTAATCCAGAGAGAAGGAAGCGTTCTCGTAGTCATTGACCTTCAGGAGAAGCTTTTACCGCACATCGCCGAGAAAGATGAGATATCCAAGAACATAGAGAAGCTGGTTCGCTTTGCCAAGATCATGCGGATTCCTATTGTAATGACAGAGCAATACCCGAAAGGTTTAGGACCAACAATCTTAGGCGTGAAGCAGCTAGTTCCAGAGACTGAGCCCATTGAGAAGGTGGAGTTCAGTTGCTTTGGTTCTGAAAGATTCACGGAAGCATTGGCTAGGCTAAAGGTGAGAACGCTGATCATTGCCGGTATAGAGGCTCACATATGCGTCACCCAAACGGCAATCGAAGCCGTGAGCAATGGTTATGGAGCTTACGTGGTCAGTGATGGTGTTTCATCTAGACGCTTGGACGACAAGGCTACGGCTCTTGAGAGAATGAGGCAAAGCGGCGTCACAATAGCCTCAACCGAGATGCTGATGTATGAGCTTCTCGAGAAGGCTGGTACACCTGAATTTAAAGCAGCATTGGAGATGGTGAAATAGATCCATCTATGGAGTTAGTCTCAAACGAAGCACTTCCAGTATTTCATCAGCGTTCTCTTCAGTTCGGCCACGATCCTCTCGACCTGTTCTTGATTCTGCCACGGGTTACTTGGTGCAGGGAAATAGTCTTCCATTTCGTCGCCTGATCTCTCCGGTTCGGCCAT
>Ga0315312_1002803_pt1 | contig 11716 bp, 9 predicted proteins | sample TDP7_MG_FD_203629 | JGI IMG/M metagenome (GOLD analysis project Ga0315312, IMG submission 203629) | Freshwater sediment microbial communities from Lake Towuti, South Sulawesi, Indonesia - TDP7 | ecosystem: Environmental > Aquatic > Freshwater > Lake > Sediment | place: Indonesia: South Sulawesi... | reverse complement strand
TCTTTCTGGTCACGAATTCAAAGCCTCGCCGGGGAGATTCATGATTGAAAAGGATCCCGTTGACCACGAACAACCCGTAAGCCTCCCGGTAATTTCTCACCAAATGATATCCGGTAAGCTTAGAAATGCCATAAGCAGATCGTGGTCGGAAAGGAGTTTTCTCGTTTTGAGGAGGGTCAACATTCCCGAACATTTCGCTTGAGGCCGCAAAGTAGAAGCGACAGGAAGGGACAATCTGCTTGATGGCAGAAAGTATGTGATGGGTGCCATTGATATTGGTCATGAGAGTCGAGAACTCATCCTCAAAAGAGTAAGCCACAAAGCTTTGGGCTGCAAGGTGGTAGCACTCATCCGGTTTCACTTCACTTACGATATTGAAGATGCTGGCGAAACTTTCAATCGATCCAGCATGGATCTTGAGTTGCTGGAGGATGTGCTTGATCCTCGACATGCGATGTTCAGGGTCTTCAATGGCTGACCGACGAACGATCCCATGGACTTCATAACCCTTCTCCAGAAGTAATTCTGCCAAATAACTCCCATCTTGGCCGGTGACTCCCGTGATTAACGCTCTTTTCATAAACTTTAATCTCCCCTCATTACATTCCAAGGAGCTTAAATCGTGGTATCTGAATCTTTTGACCGATCCCCCGCTGCCTAATGCCCCTCGCCTTAAGCCAAATTTTTTACTTCTTCAAAAACTCTTAAATGTTCCTCTGCAGACCTGTCCCAACGAAACATCTTGGCCCTTCTTAATCCCTTCTCGATCAAACTCTTTTTCAAGCCTTCATTAGTGATAACTCTATACATTCCCTCTGCAATGCTTTCAATATCGTAGGGACTAACGTAATAAGCTGCATCCCCGCACACTTCTGGAAGACTGGTGGCATTAGAAACAACTACTGGGCAACCACAGGCCATGGCCTCTATGGGCGGAAAACCAAATCCCTCATAGAGGGAGGGGAATACAAATAGAGTGGCGCAATTATAAATAACTGGCAGGTCATTTTTTTCGATCTCACCCGCAAAGAGCACCTTTTTGTCCACACCTAATTGTCTCGATATTCCCAGGAGGTTCTTGTTCCCATTTCCCGACAGTACGAGGGGGACCTGGAGCGATGTTCCGGCATAGGCAGTGATAAGGTTTGAAAGGTTCTTATGAGGTTTGTAGCCGCCTGCATAAAAGATAAAAGTTCTTGGCAATCCATACTTTTCTCGAACTCTATCTACCGCTTCCATATCTTCCATGGTTCTGAACTCGTCATCACAGCCATTGTAAATTACTTTGATTTTGTCGTGGGGAACCAATAGGTATTTGTTTATTTCCTGTTTGGAAAATTCCGAAACAGTAAGGACCCTTACGGATTTATTCGCAGAAGGTTTTACAATAAATTTATAATAAAGCCGATGTAGCAGGGAGTAATCATCGGCAAAGACTATATGGTTTACATCATGGATTGTCATAATCATTGGAAAAGGGTTGAAGATTGGGGCTACGAATGAGGGAGTATGGAACAGGTCCGGTTTTAAAACCCTCAGAGTCTTTACTAACTCCCATTGTTCGGAAACCGAGATCCACTTGGAATTCAAATAGCAGCTTTCCAGATTCCCTGTATTTGTCTGTAAATCATGGAAACCTTTCGGAACCAATATCGTGTATTGATTTCGATGATCAATTTTCAGCAAATTTCTTATCAGGTTATAAGTGTATCTGGCAATCCCGTGCATTTTTCCGCCAATCATGCGAGCATCAATTACGATATGCATTTGAATTCGTTCTTTTCAATAACTTGTTTTTCTCAAACATGAAACCGCATTGGAAGGATTGTTTGGATTTGTTCAAGCACTTCCTCAACAGTAATCAATTGCATGCACCGCACTGAATCGCATTCTCGTTTTTCGCAACCCGCGCAAGGAACCTCTTTTGTGATTATCTTAACTTGATCTCCTTTCGGGCCCCATCTTTTTGGATCATTTGCCGCACTAAAGATAACAATTGTCGGGACTCCCATGGCAGCAGCCATTTGGACAGCGAATGAATCGTTTCCAATAAAAAGATCAGACTTTTCTATAAGGGCGGCCGTTTCCTTGATCGTCGCTTTGCCAATGGCATTAATTAGCAAGTCTTGAATATCTTGCCTCACTGATCCAAATATTTCAAGATCTTCTTTTCCTCCTACCAACAAAACCTCGAGCCCTTTTTTGCTGATCCTATTGATTAGCTCGGCAAATCTTTTGGGATGCCATACTTTTGAGGGATAACCCGCCCCCATATGAATTCCCACGAGGATACTTGTTGAATCAAAGCCATGTGCTAAAAGGAATTCGTCAGCAAACCTCTTTTCCATCTTCGAAAGAAAAATTTCAGGATAAGAATAAATGAGATTTCCCCCTACAACCCGAATGGCATCGAGAAGAATCTCTGTTTGATGTTTCCCCGGGGTAACAGAAATTTCATCCGTCAGCAAGAATCCACCCCCAGCATGCCCAAAACCCACCCTTCGAGGGGCCCCAGAAAGAAATCCGATAACAATAGCCCCAAAATCCCCCCTTAGATCAAAAAATATGTCATACTCTTCTCTCCTCAGTGACTTTATGAGAGAAATAGTCTGCATTATATTGAGCTTCTTTCGCTTATCTCGATTATTCCAATAGGCGTCGTAGCAGATGAGTTTATCGATCCATGGATTTCCCTCTACAACTTCCTTGGCCCACGATCCTACTACCATCGTAATTTGGGCGTTGGGAAATTTTTGTTTTAGTGACTTGAGCGTTGGCGTTGCTAAAAAGACGTCTCCGATATGGTCGAGCTTCACAACCAGCGCCTTATTAACTTCTCCCACCTTTGGCATTTTCTCGAAAAAAGATAAAATCCTTTCCCAGAGAAGTCCAATCTGGTCAATCAGTAACATTAAGAGACGATAAGAGCGCTTATGATAAACGTATTGTCTCAATTCTTAACCTCTTTGTAGATCTCGCATAGCTGATTGCTTACACATTTCCAGGTAAATTTTTCAAGAACTCTCTCCCTACCGGCTTTTCCTAATTTCTCTCTCAAGTCTGGATTTAGGACCAGTTCCTTTAGCACCTCAACCAAGGCAGTTAATTCTCCTTCCGGAAAAATAATACCAGCATCTCCGATGATATGGGGAATCTCTCCTGAGGAAGAACCTACTACTGCTACTTCGCATGCCATGGCTTCAATCAAGACGCGGCCGAATTGCTCCTTCCACTTGTTTGTAGTTAGAGAAGGAAGTACCAGGATATCTATATTGGAATAAAGCAATGGAAGATAATGGCTCTGGAGAGAATCAATGAAAGTAACACGATCAGAAAGTCGGAGCTGATTTGCTTGTAGTTTTAAAGTGTCTTTATCTGGGCCACTTCCCACAATAAATAGCTCAACATTCATGTTCTCCTTTAGCAAATAATAAAGCGCCTGAAGTACTAATGATACTCCCTTCTGAGGAACCAGGCGCCCCACATAGGCAAGGCATATGGAACTATCCAGTTTTGTCGGAAGAAGGCCCATCGAAGCTGCATCTACCTTTTTGAAAAGGGTATCTTCAACCCCAACCGGTACTTGATATAAGGCCCCCCTAAAGCCTCGTGCACGCCAGAGGGCCTCGCCTTCGTGTGGAACTGAAATAAGGGCATTGGCTCTTTGCAAGATAAAGTTTTCTATTATATTAAAAAGTGGCGAATGGGCAGGTGGCAAATTTTCAAAGCTCTGTATTATGATTTTGGCTCTCGAATGAAATTTGCGAGTCAACCCCACCAACTGAACACAAACGAGAGAATAGGGCTCTTCAAAGATGTGGACAATATCCGGTTGAAACTGTTTAATTGCCCGAACCAGGGCTAAGAAGTTCGGGTAAAAAAACCTCTTTATCCTATTCCGGAAGAGCACAGGCTGGATGAGAGTATGGTAGTCGTGCCATCCTTCTTGATTTGGTCTTTGAAGACGTCCCCCTTCAGTCCATGCCGCAGGCAGGAGAGCCCGCAAATCGATTCCAAGTTTAGCCAGTTCATGAAAAAGTTTCCGATATTCAGGCTCAACAGCCGCATGCCAGGCAAATAGAACCCTCATTGTAAATTCTCAAAGACCTTTAAGGTTTCCCTCGCTGTTTTCTCCCAAGAATATAACTTAGCTCGCTGCAATCCTTTCTCTACCATCTGTTTCTTCAATTCAGCATCTGTAAGCACTCTTTCAATTGCGCAGACTATCTCTTCCTCATTGTAGGGATTCACCAAGATTCCCGCATCTCCAACCACTTCCGGCATGGCCGAGCAATTCGAGGTAATCACAGGACACCCGCAAGCCATAGCTTCCAGAAGTACCAATCCAAATCCTTCATAGAGGGATGGGAAAGTTAGTGCCTCTGCGCCGCTGAGCAGAACCGGCATATCCTCTTCTGGTATATACCCAGCTAAGATAACCTTTCCCGCAAGTTTCAGAGAATCTATTAATTTTACAACTTCTTCGTAGGCTTCGCCCTTTCTACCAGTGATGATTAGTTGATGGTCAATCCTTCCCCTCAATCTTCCCATTTGAAAGGCTTTGATGAGTGTAAGGAGATTTTTTCTTGTCCATAGAATACCGCTTGTGTTAATAATGTATTTTTCCTTCAATCCGTATTTTTCTTTCACAATGCGGATCAGATTCTGATCCTGGCATGGTTTATTAAGTTCACTATCATAACCCAGCGGAGTCACTGTAATCTTATTGGGGGAGATCCCGCAATACTTCACTATGTCCTTTTTTGTTGATTCGGATATGGCAATAATCTTTTCAGCTGCTCTAAGGGCGTAATGGGATGCAAGCCAGAAATGTATCTTTGCGTCAAAAGATATGCGGTCTTTTGGGTCAATAAGCCTTCCAAAATCGTAGCATGTGACGACTGTCTTAGGTCTCCTGCCAAAGGGCACCATTTCTTTGGGAATAAATAAGAGATCATATTTTTCGTTAATAAATTCAAAGGGGAGTCTAAGATATGACCACAATTTAGGGAAATTGAGAACCCTTTCATGAAAATTCTCGGCTCTTATTTTGTGCACCATGGGCCGGTTTGAATACAGAGCATATTCATTTTCCTTATCAACTACAGCAATGGATTTGAGTAGATTATACGTATACACTCCTATACCATTCAGTTGTCTTTCACCTAAGACTCGAGCATGAACAGCAATTCTCATCCCAACCACCACAAACAGCAAACTGGTGTGTTTTTCATCAAGCCTTCATAACCATTGTCGTCGAAGGATATAAAATATTTTAAAAACAATCTGTTTCCCATGGAAAATGGGCGTAAAAAATAATATAAAGAGGACCAATCCCCATAAAACGGCAGAAACAAAAAAATTTCCCTCCTTTACGATAAACCAAGAGACAATCATGATCAGTATCCCAGCCGTAAATCCGAAAGCGATCGGTCTGTAGTTCAGTCTCCCACAGTGCTTTCTGTACCCCCATATGAAAAGATAGCCGGCCGACATCGCAATAAGATGAGAGACCGGGACAGACATGGCTTTATAAACCGGAGCCAAGAATGCCATTACCCCCCAGTAAAGGGCTGCATGAAGAACATTTTGCTTGAATACAATGGACGCAAGTCCCCTTGAGAAAAACACCGAAAGAAATATCACTAATAAAGCTGAAATCGCAGTCGGTATCGCCGCGATGAGAATAACCCCATCCATTCTTAACCATTCCTTACCGTATATAAAAGGAATCCACCAGGGAGAGAAAGACGACATAATCATTACAAGAGGTATGTAGATTATGGTTAGAAGCTCCAATACTTGCTGGACTGCCTTATTGAAACTTTCTTTATCATCCTGTAACTTCGCCAAAGCGGAGAGACCTACTCTTTGGATAATCGTGGAAATGAACATAGTAGTATTCAACAGGTTATAAGATAATTGAGCAATACCGAGCTCCTTTGCGCCTGCTAAAAACCCTACTAATATCGGTGGTGCAAGCATCACCAGCCAAACAATTAAGTGAGACCCTATAATGGCTGAGCATGTCTTTATTAATAGCGATATCTTTTGCCAGTCTTTTAAAAAGGACGGCCATAATCCCGTTAGACAAATGGATAGCAAGGCAGGGAAAAAGCCCCTTAGGATATTACCTAAGGCTAATCCTTCTATTCCCATATTCACCATAGCGCCAATCACAGCGATCAGATTGAAAACAAAAACTTCTGTGACCTCAATAAATCCCACTTTCCGGTAACGCATATTTCTCTCTAAATGGGCAAGGGGAACGCTTTGCCAGCTATAAAAATACGCACCGATTGCAGATGAACTTATTAAGGCGAGCAATTCTTTATGCTTATACCAATTAGAAATGGAAGGACTAAGGCTTATTATAACGATACACCCTACCAGTCCGATGATCTGCTGAAGTGTATAGGTTGTCTTCAGCTCCGCTAAATTAGGAATGGTCGGAAGCCGGATTAATTGGATGCCCGCTCCGAAATCGACAATCTGACGAAAAATAACAAAAACGGTATAAGAAATGAAATAGAGTCCTAGTATTTCTGGTCCTAAAAATCTTGCCAATATGATTCCACCCAAAAAGTTTATACTGAAACTGCAGAGGTGCCTTATGAATAATGCTTTTCCTCCTGCAATTGCAAGATTTTTTATCCAATCAATCCCAAACGCATTGGAATTACTATGTCCATTTTCGGAGCTCCTATTCATGAAGGATCAGAGACCATTTTCGTTATTTGTTATTTTTTGTTTCCCCTGAAATTTTCTTAAACAAGAGAACTTCATTCTGCTCAAAAATCAATTGAAATTTTGGATTACTTTTTACCTTTTCCAATTCCCTACAGAACCCCTCCTCACTTATTCGATCCCCCATTAATAAAGCTCTCCTTAGCGAAAGCAAAATATAATCAGAATGTTCCCATCCTTCCGGGAAAACTCGATAGTCGTAGCGATGGGCAAGCCTTGCATGATTGATATTACCTTGGGACGTGACTACTTTATGGGGATCTTGGGGAATTTGGGAGATAGCTTCTTTTATTGCCTTTTCCTGTTCCCCCGTGACATAGTTAGAATTATGCCACGACTCAGCCCATCCGGCTCGCCAAAAACCTACCGAAAATGGACTGGCACTATGCGAGATGTGAAAAGTAATGGTCATCAAAAATGCAAATATTGCAAAGGCATTCGCATATTTCAAACCTTTTCGGTCTTCAATTTTCTTTAACGAAAATATCATAGCTACAAATGATGGCACAAAAATTCCAAGCGTATACTGGCTGTCTACAGCAGAATGGAGATAACTGGTTGATAACAAAGGGATCGCCACCAGCGGAAGAGCGGGCAAAAAACGTCTCCATTCAAGCAACGGGAAAAAAAGAAGGGGGAAAAGCAAGAAATATAAAAAAAGGAGTTTTCTCACCTTCCACATTGATAGCATATTAATCAACATCTCAATTTTAGTTGATATTCCTGCATTATTTTTTTCAAAGAAAGGGAAGGTCCCGCCTTGGAAAAAAGGATTCTGATTTGTAAAAGGGAGGATTATATAAATAACTGCCAAAAAGGAAAAAAGAAAAAACATGAATGTCATTATGCCAATTCTATGCTTCTTCTTTTCTGAACTAAGATACAAACCGAAGAACGCAACACCAAGAAGAAAAGCCTCTTTAGACATCGCGGCTATCCCAGCAAAAGTTATCCCCTTAAAAAAATGACCTTTCTCTGCAAAATAGAAGGCCCAAAGCATCATCGGTATGTATAACGCATCGGGATGGAATTCCGTCGAGGCATTAAATGCTATGGGGGGATACATGACGTAAATTAAACAAATTATGAGTAATAATCTTATGCATAAATACCGTTGGGCAATAAGATAAAGCGGGATAATACCCGACATTGTTGCAATACTTTGCAAAACCTGTAAAATAAGCGCATTATTTAACATTTTGTAAACAAATCCGTGTACTACCAAAATCGGCTGGAAATGGCCTTTTGCGGTCTCATAAAATATTTTTGACAATGGCGCAATGGATATAAGCCAGATCTTTCTATCATATGCCCCCATGTCATACTGCGAAGTGTGAAAAGATGTATATCTCAGGATGGATAATGTTAAGAAACAAAAAAAAGCCAGACAACCTACGACAAATATGATGAGCCTACAATTTTTCTCTATAAAGAAATTCCATGAGGGCGATAATGTCCATTCATTCCGTGTTATGCCAAAGAGTACTATGCAACTTAAAGAAAATCCGATAAACGGGATAGTGAAATATTTATGAAGGGCAATCTCCGGCCGGGCAGCTGTCTGTGTGAAATAATGGCTCAGCAAATTCCCAGCCGGTACAAGCATCAGAAACAGTATTGGCGATAGGGTAACAAAATCAATTTTTCCAGTCTTCATTAGCGTTCTTACCCTTAATCATTAGATGATATTTTATCTTTACTCCAAGAAGCAATAAAAAATAAACACGCTATAATAGCTGACATATTTCCTGATTCCCTCTCTGTCTACTCTTGTGGTACTGACAAAATAGCCCCGAGCCCAAAGATGCATCCGCCAATACCTATTTCTCAACTCTGGGAACTCTTCTCGCAGATATTCCGCTCTCTGCCCCTTTCGCGGCTTCATTATAGCCACAGCAGACTACTTCCGATGAACACACAAATACGTATGCACATGATCAGAAGCTATTGCCTGTTCGCTCATACCTATATCAAACTATTCGCATAACCCCATCAGTATCTCTTTTAGCGTGCTTTCGACCTCATGGGCAAAAAGTTGGTACCGATACTTGAAAACACAAACAAAATGACATTCCTACCCATGAGTTCATGAGCCGATTTCCCATATTCTTCCGTCCACCAACCCCCTTGCTCCAAAGGTCCGCTTACTATAACATAATACCTCTGAAATTTATGATTGAATATCTCATACCTGGACTGCCTTCCCCTATTCTCTACTAGGCTTGTTTTCTCCATTCATATCCCTAAACTAGCTTTGCTTTGATAATCAGGCTCCGGCCCATTGCTGGAAATAATTTTGCAAGGAATTTACTTGAGATTTTTCCCGATGGGGTAAAGTTTATGGCATCGGATTTGAATTTGATTATCTCAAAACCTTTATGCATTAAATAACCGATTATCAGCCCCTTTGTGAAAAATCTTATATGACCGGCGCGCGCCTCTGGAGGATAGCCAAAGGAAGCCTCAAAATAGGGATTCTTCCCAAGCAGTAAGAAAAGTCGCCTGCCAAAGGAAGCCACATTCGGTGTAGATAAAACCAAGGACCCGTTATGTTTCAAAACCCTTTTGATTTCCTCTAATAGAAAGTCAGTATCTAAAATGTGCTCAATAACCTCAGCGGCAACAACGACATCAAAAAAATTATCCTCGAAAGCAAAGCAGGACTCTATATCCTGTATCTTCACTTTTAACCCCTTGCTCCTTGCAATTTCAGCAACTTCTTGATTAATTTCAATCCCATATACCTGATTTCCTTCATTAATTAACATACTCCCTAGCGTTCCACTATGACATCCAATGTCTAAAACAGTGTTTCCTGTCCCTACCAATTCAATAATTTTCGCCAACCTAATCTTTTCTGCCCTCGATGTATATTGCAACTCCCCTTCTTGATAAACCTCTTTAGCATGATCCGCAGTTTTTCTTGCGCTCATACTTCATTCCAATCTTTCACAATCTTTCACATAAAACACTTCAGACGCAAATTTCGGGAAATAATATGTTATTGCTTCTGTTGTCAATATTACATCCTCTACATTATCTCTCTAATATACTTGAACTCTTTTTCGATCACCTTTTCCCATCCAAAATCAGAGCTAAATTTTATACCTTGAATTGCAATGTTTCTCGATAAGGCAGGGTTATCTAGAAGATCTATTACCTTTCTTGAAAATCCCTCGATATCATTCAATTCTACCTTATGTAGCAGGTTGCCATATACCTCCTCGTAGAAAGACAAGTTATAAACAATCACTGGAAGACCACAATTTAAAGCCTCCATAATTGCGATGCCCCAACTTTCGTCACCGCTTGGAAAAATAAAAATTCTTCCTTCCTTCAAAGCCTTAAACTTCTTTTCTTTAACTAAATAACCCAAAAAAAAGATGTTTTTTTCTAAATTATTTTTCCTAATTTCGTTCTTTAATTTTAAAACAGTAGTCTTTTCTCCATCTCCAATTAGAGCTAATTTTGCTTGAGCTTTAATTTTGATAACGTTGGCCCATATTTTTACCAAATCGAGAATACCCTTGGACTCATGCAACCTGCCTAAGAAAAGCGCGTCGTATTTTTTAATGGCAGGCTCATCGACTCGCCTGATCTCATTCAACATAATGCCACAGCCAGTCTGTATAATTTTTTCCTCAGCAATGCCAAGCTTCAATAACGCTCTCTTAACTATTGAGTTGACTTGCAAAACAATATCAGCTCTTTTTGATAATAAAATTGAAAACCTAAACCCTAAGTATGCTAGTAAATTGACTAAATAATTTCCAGGCCTTTGGGAAGGTGGAAGCACGACGTTATCCATTAAGACTACCCATTTTAATTTTGGATTTCTTATTTTAAAAAGAAATCCTGGCATAACTTCTGTGATAATTCCTGTCATAGAATAAATCAAATCGATATTTTTAGGGACCCTTTTGATGCTTCCCAGGAAAGCTCTTTTAATCATTTCTAAAAATATCCCAAGATATGTAGATGATTCTCTATTAGAAAAAGGAATTCGGTCAATAATTAAATTAGTCTTTCCCTCTTTTATTTCAGTCTGCAAACCATTAGCGGTTGCCTTCGATGCTAAAATTCTAACAGTACCACTTATTTTTGACCAAACGGAACACAGAGAAAGTAATCTATCCCTATTTGTATTTTTACCACCACTTAAATAAACTATATAAGGTTTAATTATCATTTTATTATTGCTTTAAGCGTCTTAAGCCTATAATAGAGCCTATTAAAAAGGCCTTTGACCTTTAATTCAACTATAGCTTTCACCAAGTTCAAATCTTTTGGTATCACCTTTAAGTAGAAGCTAATATTTTGTATATATGCTGTCTTTTGCAATCTAAATACCATTTGTAAATACCGTTTGCCCTCATAGCCATCGCTCAAGCAGATTTTGTCTTTTAACACATTTTTCCATCTTCTAAATAAAAGGTCCGTTGGAGTTAGCTCTTTAAGTTGGACACGAAGCATTGCCCAATTTGTATCATGGTCGCTTACCAGCCTTTTACTTTTGGCAATTTCCCATACCTCGGTACCAGGATATGGTGTGAGCGTATAGATTTGGGAGTTATCCAAGGGATACCTTCTCATGAATTTATATGTCTGCTCTAGATCTTCCACAGTCTCGCTAGGGGTACCAATCATGAATCCGCTGCTTGTAGTGATTCCATAACTTCTGCACAATTCAACCGCTCGTTTATTGTCTTCTAAAGTAACCGAATTCTTTTTCAAATACCTCAAAATTCTTTCTGAACCAGTTTCCAGTCCAAAAATGACACGGCGGACGTTCATTTCCTTTAGAAGCTCGCAGGTTTCAGGGGTCATGAGGTTAGCGCGCACATAACCCCAAAAAGTGACTCTTTTATTTATCCCTTCGTTTTTGACCAACTCAGCAATCTCTTTAAACCTGTTTGGTGGAGCGATAAATAAATCGTCCCAGAACATTATCCCATCAGCCTGATATGTT
>Ga0315312_1002802_pt1 | contig 11717 bp, 7 predicted proteins | sample TDP7_MG_FD_203629 | JGI IMG/M metagenome (GOLD analysis project Ga0315312, IMG submission 203629) | Freshwater sediment microbial communities from Lake Towuti, South Sulawesi, Indonesia - TDP7 | ecosystem: Environmental > Aquatic > Freshwater > Lake > Sediment | place: Indonesia: South Sulawesi... | reverse complement strand
GGGATTCCAAGGTCGATATGACTTACTCATCCTTGAGCCTCCAAAAATTCATAATCCTTTAATAATGTTTGGAGGCATTATATCATTATCCAAAGCTTATTCAACTGTTACTCGGACAGACTCCTAGTCTGCTTTTCTTGATTTCCCAGAAATCACGTATCATCCCTTGAAGACACCTACGGGCAAGTGTTGCTGAAGCTTTTGGAGACAAATCCCGTATGAGACATGCTTCTTTGTAATCATCCCGGATTGGTATTGGAATATAGTCAGGGAAAACTTTTGCTAAAGACTGAGGTATTAGTTGCCACTTTGCCTTGGAGGGCTGCTTGTTAGCGAATCTGTTAAAGGCTTCTATGTATTCTTGGTTGTATAAACTTGCTTTTAAAGTATATTTTTTGCATTCTTCATTTGGACAAACAATAGTACATAATTCAATACATTGGCGTCCATATCTATTGCCCATGTCAAAACAAAAAGAATCTTCACGGTAGTTTTCCTCAGTTATAGAGGCATTTTGATTACAAAATGGGCATTTCCAACTGAATGACATTTTGTGCCCCTTTATTTTAATTTAAGAGTTTATTTCAACTTTCCTTTTCCAATATAGCATTCTTAAACAGCCAAATTGCAGAATAACCAAAACAAACAGGTTTGTCAACCCAAACAAATGGTGTACTCAACCGTTTTAATCATTGGATTATCACTTAATTTTGTGCAATTCGACAAAACAGTTGCATATAGAGGCGGAATACAGAATACAGAAGACAGGAGACAGAATCCCTATACGCTGCACGCTATACGCTACTCTCCAATATCTAATCTACTCAAGAATCTGCGTTATCCATGGCCTTGAAAAATCAGGATTAACCCGTCAGCAGCTCGAATTCCTCACTGCTGAGAGATAGTCTCAATTTTTGCAGGGCAATCAGTTCGATTTGACGGACCCTTTCCTTACTCAAGCCGAGTTCTTCGCCGACTTGTTTTAAGGTCTTCGTTTGCTTTTTTATTGGTGAGCCGACCAGGCCGAAGCGATTCAAGATTACATACTGCTCACGTTCGGTGAGATTGTCTTTGATAATCTGTGTCAGGTTTTGGCGTGCCCGTTCGATGGCTGCGAAATCCGCCGTATCTTTGCTTCTCAAATCGCGATGTATCTCTGCCAGAGAAGCAGCCGTTGCCCTGTCCAGCCGGGTGGTCTGTGCGGGCATCTTGCGGGCGTAGTCTTTGGCTATGACCCACGAGGCATAAGTGGCAAATCGAAAGCCCCTTGTATAATCGAATTTCTCAACCGCCTGCATCAGCGAGATGTTACCCTCGCTGACCAAATCGAGCAAATTGGCCCCGCTGGTGGTATGTTTGTGTGCGACGCTGACCACAAGTCGCAGGTTCGCTTCAATTAGCCTTCTTTTTACCTCTTCAGCCTCGTCCAAATAATCTTCTATCTGACTGAGCGTTGCGCTTGAGACATGAGATGATTTCATGCCGGCACGGATTTGGTAAGCTGAATATTTCAAGTAATTATATCTGCGGAACAGCTCGACCTCACGTTCTCTATTGAGCACAGGGACATCTTTCAATGTTTGCAAATACTCCGGCAGGGAACTACCGGCTAATTCGAACAGCTCAACGCTCTTAAAGACGGTCGGCTCTGCACCGCTGGTCGGCTTTTTTAAAATCTTCTCCCCGGCATCTTTTTCAAGAAATTCGTCGCTGGCGATGAATTCGATTTTTTTCGCCAGGAGCTCCTTTGCTCTACGTTTATTTATAATTCGATATATCGAACTTTTAGTCCGACAGTAGCTTTTCATCAAATCTTTGACGGCACAGCCCTGTTTGAACAGATGATAGATTTCAGCCGACCGCCCCGCATCAACTACACCTGCGGGCTTTTTAAAAATAGGTTTGTCGGGATTGGCCTTTTCGTAATTTTGCAGCGTATATCTGATGGTTTCGTGACACTTGCCGAACTTAGCTGCTATTCGGTCTATGATTTGGTAGCGGGACAGGTTCGTATCGTCGGCGAGCTTAGCGGCCTGTTTTACAATCTGCTGTTTTTGCTTATCTGTCAAACGCTCAAACCTTTTGGCCTTGGCGATAAGGTCTGGATTTGCCTTGAGGAATTTGTCCACCGTCGACTGAAAAAAGCCGAAACGTCTTACGCCGTCATCAAAAATAAATTTGCGTACAATCAAGCCTCGCTTTCGCCAGCGATAAATTGTCTTTGTTGAAGCGTTGAACGCCGTTGCGAGTTCTTCGATGGTATAGACTTTTTGGTCTTGCTCGCCTGCTGGACAAGCAAGCTGGCCGCTTAGCTTGGATATGAATATCCGCAGGTCATCTAATAGCTCATCGCCTTTTATTAGCTCGGCCTCCGCGACGCTCTTAGGATGAAAACCCGTGATATGGAAGCATACGAACTCGAAAGGATATTCCTTGTCCTTATCGATAATCGCAAAGAGTTTTTCGGTGGCGTCGAGCTGCTTTTGACGCTTCTTTACGGGCGTAAATCGAAGCTGCAACAGCAATTCAGCTAAGTTTTCGTTTTTTATCTTTCGCATAGCTATACAACTATCGTGTTGTAAATATCTGATGGGGTAGGAATGCAAAAATCAAAATGCAAATATCAAAATTGCATTGCAAAATGTAAAATTTTTTCTCTCCTGTTTTTGAATTTTTATTTGTCATTTTGCACTTTGACTTTTAATTTTTGAATTTCCCGCGTTACCAAGTGTCCATTTTACCAAAATTGGGCATAAAAAACAGCCGTATTAAACGGCTATTTCTAAGTTTCATTGAAGTATGAAGATTATCTAAAAAAACTGCAGAGCAAGAACTATTAACTAAGACTGCTCTGTCGAAAAAATCTACCGTCATTTCGACCGAAGCGGAGAAATCTACTCAAAAACAGATTTCTCGACTCGCCTACGGCTCGCTCGAAATGACAACCAATACTTTTTCTACAAAGCAAAGTAAAATTTAAAATTCCCCGCTTTCGCCTTATGCTCTTGCCGACTTATGCTCTTATACACTTTCTTCATGCAACGAGGCTTTTGGCTATATCGACAGCCGAGGCGGCATCAGCCGCATAGCCGTGAGCACCAATCTTGTCGGCGTAACCCTGGGTTACAGGTGCCCCGCCTATCATAATCTTTGCTGAAACTTTGGCATCCTTCAGGGCCTTTATAGTCTTCTCCATACCGGGCATCGTTGTAGTCAAAAGTGCGCTCATGCCGACCAACTGGGCGCCCGCAGACTTGGCCTGTTCGACAAACCTCTCGGGCCTGACATCTACGCCGAGGTCAATAACCTCGAAGCCCGCTCCTTTGAGCATCATTGCCACCAAGTTTTTGCCGATATCGTGTAAATCGCCCTGAACGGTCCCTATAAGAAACTTGCCGACCGGCTCTACGCCGGCCTTAACAAGCTCCGGCTCAAGAACCTCCATCGCCATTTTCATTGCCCGCGCAGCAATAAGAACCTCAGGTATGTAAATCTCATTCTTCTTGAAACGGGCGCCAACAATGTCCATACCTGCAATCAAGCCCTCATCGAGAACATTTTTGGCCGCTGTGCCCTCTTCAAGGGCCGCCCTGGTAATTTCTATCGCAGCGATTTGGTCGCCCTTTATAACTGCATCCGCCAACGCTTTCAAATCTGCCATTCCAGCTCTCCTCGACGCCGTAAGAGACCCTAAAGGCCTCCGACTCCTACCCTTCGTAGCAGAGCTACTGCACAGCACGGGACGCGGGAACCGAAAAAGTCTCTGACGGCATCAATAAAAATAAGTATCCTGCTCACATTCGCTTCTCTAATAACTAAAGCCGTAATTAGACATTATTCCACAACTCAAAACAAGTGCTAAATCAAACTTTTTGACCGCGAAAGCTGTTTTTTCCCCGCCCAGAGCGGCTCAAAATTTAAAAAAAACAATTTCTCTTATTTGAGAAATTCTCAAACAATGTTATAATATTGGTCTTTGTTATCCTACGATTGTTTGCTCTGCACAGGCAGCCTTGACAGTAGGATATTTGCAGCTTTAAGTTTTTAATGTTGAGCTGCGAATCAAGTTAAAACCAAATACACTATGCGAAATACGAGATACGAAACATGAGTAACTATATAGTCCTGGTAAAACAGGTTCCCGACGTATCGCAAATCACCGACAATGCGTTCGACCCCGAAAGCGGCACACTTATCCGAACGAGGCTGGCTAATGTAATCAACGAGCTGGACACCCAGGCACTGGCTTTTGCAAACTATATGAAAAAAATCAGCGCCGACCAAAACGCCAAAATCATTGCCTTAACTATGGGACCACCGATGGCCGAAGATGTCCTGCGATACTGCCTGAGCAGATGTGCCGACAAAGTGGTGCTGCTGACCGACAAGGCCCTCGGCGGTGCGGATACCGTCGCAACGGCAAACCCACTGGCTTTTGCCGTCAGAAAAATAGTCAAAGAAATCCTGAAAAACGATAATGATTATTACGTAGTCACCGGAATGCAATCGGTAGACGGTGACACCGCACAGGTGCCCCCGCAAATGGCAGAGGAGCTCTCTCTGGCCTGTATAGCCTATGTCACCGATGTCGAATACAAAGAAAATCGCTTTGAATTTACACGCATTATCAGCGGAGGCAGCCAGGTAGTTGCCGCCAAGAAACTGCCGGCCGTAATAACGGTAGCCAAGTATGAATATCCTCTATTTGGGACATTTTCGAAGACGCGATGGGCAAACGAAACGGAAGTCATTCGCTGGGCCAGCACCGACATCAATGCATCGCACATCGGCGTTAACGGTTCAAAGACCAGCGTAATAAGGGTCTTCCCGCCGGGCAAGAGCACAAGAAAATGCCGGCAGTTCAGCGACGTAAAATCATTAGCCAAAGCGATTGTTGACAGCTTTAAGAGCGGCAATGGTGAATCCGGCCAGGCCGCCGAGGCCCAGAAGCCCCACTATGTCTTGCCTAAAAAACGGGCAAGCCTGTTCGACAGAAACTTCGAGGGAACAAAAAAGGAGCAAGAAGACTATGAAATATTAACAAAAAAGCTCAGGGAGCTTGGCATCACTAATATCAACCAGATTGATGAAGCAGCTAAGGAAAGAATTCTTACTACCACTGGTGAGAATTTCCATAAAAACACGCTGGAGGATATGATAAATGGCTTCAAATTGACCGAGCCGGCCTTCACAGGTGAGGTTTGGGTCGTCGCTGAACATCATGACGGAGTAGTCCATCCGGCGACGTTTGAGCTTGTCGGCAAGGCCCGCGACCTCGCCGATTCCCTCGAAACTAAAGTAGGGGTGTGTTTGGCCGGCTGCGATGTCAAACCATTAACAAAAGAATTAATCGCCGCTGGTGCAGACAACATCTATCTCATCGAGGATGAGCTGCTGCGTGTATTTGACCCCACCGCGCATCGCAAAGCGGTCGCAGATGCGATAAGCACATATTGGCCGCAAATCGTCCTCTATGCCGCAACTCCGCAAGGCCGAATGCTCGCGCCGATGGTTTCATACAGAGTCGGCTGCGGACTGACCGCCGACTGCACGGGACTGGATATCAGAGATAGCTCACGAAAGGGAGATTTAGCTCTGCTCTTGCAGACCCGCCCGGCACTGGGCGGCAACGTTATGGCTACCATACGAACGAAAAATTCAAAATCACAAATGGCTACCGCAAGGCCGGGCGTTATGAAGAGAATACCACCCGATAGGTCAAAAAAAGGCAAAGTCATCCAGCACAAAGTCCAGCTTTCCGAGAACGATGTCAGTCTGGAAATTATAAAGACAGAGCTTGGCACGGGCGTTGTCAATTTCGCTGCCGAGGTAATTGTCAGCGGCGGAAAGGGTATGCAAAGCAGAGACAGCTACGAAAGGCTTGTCGGCGCGCTTTGTGACGGCTTGAGCAAGAAATTAGATACGCAGGTCGAAAGGGGTGCTTCGCGTGCAGCGGTCGAGCAGGGCTTTACCGAACGAGCACACCAGGTCGGTCAAACCGGCACTTCTATTGGGCCGAAGATTTACGTCGCCTTGGGGATATCCGGCGCCATTCAACACATGATAGGAGTTGCCAACACCGAGACTATCGTCGCCATCAACAGCGACCCAAACGCACCGATATTTAAGCAGTGCGATTATTACATTGTCGGAACAGTGGAAGATACAGTACCGCGGCTTGTTGAGGCATTAGAATCTCAATAGGAGAACGAAAAAAATCAAAAATTAAACTGCAAAAATCAAAATGACAAATCAAAATTAAAAAAGAATAAGAAAGGAAATTTTTACATTTTGCAATGTAATTTTGATATTTGATTTTTGATATTTAATTTCATTTTTAGGTTTGCTTAGAATTTGTTGTAGGGGACTAAGAGGTGTCAAACAACCAGGATTATAGCAAGGTGTCGGTTTTAGTAGTTGGTGCGGGGCCGGCCGGCCTGGCAACCGCCATACAACTAAGAACTACAAAACCGGAAATTGACGTCTGCGTCATTGAAAAATCAGCCGACCTGGGCAATCACAACCTATCCGGTGTGGTTTTGGAAGCCGAGCCCCTGCATACGCTGCTGGATTCAGCCGTCCCAGGATGGCAGAACACCGACACCGCCAAGGATGTGCTCGCAAACAAGATTGACAAAGACGATATTATGTTCTTCCTCGGCAGAAAGCTGGCGTTTAACATCTTCTTTGCAATTAAGCTCGCCAAAATCTTTCGCATGGGCTTCGGCCAAATGATACACAAGGGGGACTATTCCGTATCGATAAGCAGGCTCACTAAATGGCTGGGCCAGATTGCAAAAAACCTTGGCGCTGAGGTGCTGACGGGCTTTGCAGCCGAGGATATCATTTTCGACCAATCGTCTAAAAAGGCAGCAGGTGTCAAGCTCGTTGACCAGGGCCTCGATAAGCAAGGCAACAAGCAGCCCAACTACGTCGAGGGTGAAATCATAACCGCCGATTTCGTGGTACTGGCCGAGGGATGCGACGGACTTTTGACGGAAAAATTCGTAGAGAAGGCGAACCTGCAAAGACAAAGTCCCCAGCTCTATTCGGTAGGCGTAAAGGAACTAATAAAGGTAAGCAGTGAACAATACAACAGGTTTACATCAGGCCGCGTCATTCACGCTATGGGCTATCCTATCTGGACGCCGGTCATTGGGCCGGGAATGTTCGGAGGCGGCATTGTATATGCCGGCATCCAGGACCACCTTTCTGTCGGCATGATTGTCGGTGCCGACTGGAAATATTACGATTTCAATCCCCAGGATGCGCTGACGAACTTCAAGAACCACCGCTTCGTAAAGCAGTTTATCGATGGCGGCACCGTCGTAGAGGCCGGTGCAAAAATGATTCCCGAAGGCGGATACTACGCCATCCCGCGAGACCCACAAACCGGCTGCATCGGTAAATCCAACGTTATGATTCTGGGCGACAGCGCCGGCTTCGTGAATATGCTCAAAATAAAGGGCCTGCACAACGCCATCGACTCGGGCATGCAGGCGGCAAAGGCCATTGCTGAATCTCTCGATAACCCCAATCAGGCAGCAGCCAGATATACCAACCTTGTCGAGCAATCCAACATCGCCAAAGAAATGTATTCAGCCCGTAATTTCCGCCAGACCGTTGCGAAGTTTGGGCCTTTGCAGGGGATGCCGCTGTCGGTTTTGGGAGGCCTCTTGCCGAGGTTTAAGATTGAAAAAGACTACCAGGCAATGACAGTTATGCCATACCGCCTAAAACCAAATCAGAATTTCGATAAAGACACCTTTACAGCGATGGCTGCCACCGAGCACCGTGAAGAAGAGCCGTCACATCTGACGATTCTGGATTCAAATATTTGTGAAACAAGGTGCACACCCCTATTTAATAGTCCCTGTATTACGTTCTGTCCTGCCGGCGTATATGAGACGATTCACGATGAAGTAAAACCTGCTAATCCATCGAATTGTCTGCACTGCAAGACCTGTCAGAGGAAATGTCCTTTTGACAACATCCGCTGGACGGTACCAGAAGGCACCGGCGGCCCACGCTACAAACGAATGTAGGAACTGACAATGTCATTCCTGCGCAAGCAGGAATCCATTATTTATCCACCGGCAGGAAATTCTCCATCACCCAGAGTTCTTGGCCACCACAGTGGGCAGCGGAAAAGGCGACCTTTTTTCCATCAGGATGCATGTGCACGTTGTTCAAATAGCGCATCGCCAAGTCGAACTTCTGGGCTTTCCCATCTTCAACCGAAACTCGTTAGAGCGTCTGAGTTTCCTGATCGTCACTACGGACTATAAAGAGCAGTTGTCGTCCGGGGCCCGTGCCGTCCCACTGGTCTGAGCCATTGTTATGGTCCTACGTATCATCCAGAGAGCCAGGGCCGTCAGGGGTATACAAGGCAACGTCGCCATCATACAGATAGCCCGCTATCGTGTAGCTTACGTCTCCACCGCGTACCTACCTGAGGTGATGAGACCGCTCAAATAATACCTAAGTAGTTAGGGTATGGGGGGCACTGTTCCTGGTGCCCCCACACATGAAAACATCACTATACCATTCCATAGATGGTAACCTTGTTCACATCCCTGCGACTACTCGTATATAGCATGGATCTCATTACTGAACCGAGATATAGTCCAGATCGAACGCCGTGACAGCTCTGGTTCCGGAGGAGCCGATAGCAATGTAGCTGAATCGCCCACCGGATTCAATACCGGTGCCTGCAGTTACGTCAAACGACTGTGCTGCTCCGCCGTTAACGGACACAGTCACAACGTGCGTGCCCGCACCGCCAGCGGCGATGCTGATCGAGATGGTGTTCCACTGAGTGGCATCAGCAATTTCCATCGTGTTTGCCGCCACGGCGCCTGCGTTCCCGGTGTCAGTCACTCTGTCCGCAGGTTCCGTTCCTGCCAGGTTGTTCATCACAAGCATGTCGGAGGTTGCATCTGGGAAGTCGGGCTCACCGGCCTTGGCCAGGGAGAATGAGATTATCCCAAAGCCGTCCGAGATCCCGAACATACCCTTGCCATCGTCTCTGATGTGGTAGCCAATACCTCCAGCCGGCCAGGGCTCAGCTCCCAGATTATCCAGAGGATCTGAGGTCGCTATGCGAATTCGAGCTTCGAGTTTAGCGCCGTTCAGGCCGATATTAATCCGGTGGGTAAGATAGATCTTGCGATTGCTGGGTTCCGGTCCGGGGTCATGGTCTAAGGCATCCTGGATGCGCAGGAAGGTCACTCCGTCTTCGACCAGCGCTGCGACGCCGCCGGGATTACCTTCGCCGGGGCCCGTGCCATCCCACTCGTCTGAGTTGTTGTTATGATCCCACGTACCATCCAGAGAGCCAGGACCCTGAGGCGTATAGAAGGCAACGTCGCCATCATACAGATAGCCCGCGGGGGCCTCGGGGGCTGCGGGAAGCATATAGGTGATCGCGTTTCGGAAAATCTTCTCACCTTCGGCGGTGAGGTTCCACGCTCCCCACGGAGTGGGAGGGGGTCCATCTCTTTCTTGTGTGCCAGCTGTAAATAGCATCCGTCGCCCTCCGGCCGTCTGGCCTGAGCCTGCATAGAACTCTACACCAGCAGGCCATTCAGCAATCCAGGTGTGGTCGGCTAATGTTTGCGCGATTAGCGTACCATTGCCGACATCGATGCTGCCAACGAATGTCGCCATGCCCGAACCTACGGTATTGTCCAAGAAAATCACCAGGTTGCCCTCTTCGAACGTCACACCATCAAACACAGGATGGGTTGTATCCAAGGCCAGCATTATGTGATAGCGCCAAACCGCAGCAGTGGTATCCATCCAACGCCAATGGTTACTTCGGACGACCCAACTATTCATTGTTATCAATGGCGTTGTTACAGAATTCCACAGAGTCGGCTCATCACGGTCACTATGGTCGTGGCTATAGATAGAGCGGCTCATAATGACCAAGTCGGCAGCGTTGAGCTCATCTACCTTGGCTGCATCGAGCTCCTTCCAATAGTCGATTCGGACATCAACATTGTGACCTTCAGCCACAAGCCAGTCTATGAACCCTTGGTCATCCTAGACACAATCGAGATCGTAGTCACGGGTGCTCGTCACCCAGATGATTTTTGCTCCGCGAGGCGGCTTTGCAGCCGAGGTTTCTGAGGCCTTCGTGCGTCTGGCATCGGGCAAAGAGACGCAAGCCAGTAAGATAATCAAGATGACAGCCAGAGGCGACCAACGATATGAGTTTTTTTTGAATTCAGCAATCATTTTAACTCGACTTTTGCCATTTTATATAATTATGCTGCCTGGCTCAGGTAATCCAGTAGCATATTCCTTAATTTCAGTGGCAATTTTTTAAAACCCTTATGATACGGAGCTTGTGTAAAAATAGTTTCTTGCCAAAACAGTCGTCGCACCGTTGCCATAACATCCGAGAAGGTAGGCTCATCTTTGGGATACCATTCTGTGCTTCGCACATGGATACGACCAGACCGCACATAATTAGCAAAAATCAAACAGACCACGCTGAACAGACCCAGCAGACATGGTGCTGTTCGCAACACAGACTTGGCAACATATTGTTGTGGTGTTTCAAAACCCATATGCTCACGAACCTCTTGAAATGTGGTTTCTACTGGCCAGCGGGTCGTGAACCAACTGGCAATCTGCCCGGCACTGAGGCTGGTGTCGGTGGTGTAAAGGTATTCGTCCTGGTGCGTGCCTTCAACATGATGGACAAAAACCCAGCGGATAGGAACCACACCCTTGCCGATTCTGTACCAATGGCCTGTTTCACTTATCAACTCAACGCGACGGTCAGCTCCACCATACCAACTGATCGTTGCTGGTCTCAGTTGACCACTATCCACTACCTCTTTTGGCGTGGGCAATTTGTGCCCCTTGACGCGGGATCGGCCCTTTTGGTCTTTTCGTTTTGGGGGTGCGGGGGCATAAAGGTTGGCATCACCGCGAAAGCGGCTGATAAGTGTGGCATGGCGTCTATGACGATAGCAAAACATAGCCAGGTCATGCGAGGCATAGCCGCCATCGCCCAAAAACACGAATTTTCGCTGCGGAAACCAATGAATCAGCACCACCATCAATTGACGGGCCAGATGGGATGGAGTCTTATGCCTACGTCCTTCGGCATTGTTGAGTTGCTCGGGGCGATACAAGGCACACAGCACCGGCAAAGCCCAACGTCGCGAACTAAAAGCAAACTTTACCGAGATAGCCAACACAACCCAACGGTGTCCCCAACGAAAGACCACATGGCTATGGCCGGAGGAACGAACGGCATCATAATGACAGCCCTTGCCGTAAACATACTTGCCACGATGTTCAGCGGTGGTATCGTCCACAGGTACCAGGATCGGTTCATCAGATGGGATATGGTGGACAACAGCGGTGGCCAGAACTTTGCCCAATGGCCACAGCGACCAAACAGCGCGAGAAAAAACCCGATGGTATGTGCTGGTATGACCAGTGACCAGGCCTCGCATCGTCCAGAGTATGGCGGTGATGGTTCGCCTTCCAATGGCAAGGATGGCTCCGGTAGCCAACAAAATAATTCGCTGGAAAGTTTGCTCAGTAAAAGCTATAGAAAACTGCAGAAGAATTGGTTCTGCTGCCGATGGTATAGAAAGCATAATAGACTCCTTTCCGAACATATTACCTTCAATAGTAATACAAATCGGCAGGAGTCTATTTTTTAAGCCAATGTTTCTTCTATCCATCAGTAA
>Ga0315312_1002800_pt1 | contig 11724 bp, 10 predicted proteins | sample TDP7_MG_FD_203629 | JGI IMG/M metagenome (GOLD analysis project Ga0315312, IMG submission 203629) | Freshwater sediment microbial communities from Lake Towuti, South Sulawesi, Indonesia - TDP7 | ecosystem: Environmental > Aquatic > Freshwater > Lake > Sediment | place: Indonesia: South Sulawesi... | reverse complement strand
TCTGCTGAGGCTCGATGAGTTTCCTGTAGGATTGAAATTCGTTCACGATGAAGGGGAGTTTAACGGAGTGATTCGAGCGAAGAGGCGTCTGTACTCCTGCCAAATGCTCAAGATTGCTGGACAGGGCGGCTATCTTCATGCTGCAACAGACCATGAACTTTCCTGTCCACACGAGAGAATAGTCTTCGGAATGGCTGAGGTCACTAATGAGGACGTTGAGAGACAGACGACATATGTCTCAACCAAGGAAGTCGCTAGGAAATGGTTCGAGACCCAGATGCCTAGAACCAACTGTCGAGGACTGATAGTTGGGCCTCTTGGCAAGATGAGGAGCGATCCGGATGTCGTTGCTTTGACAGCTAACGCTTGGCAAGCCACGAGATGCATCCACGCCTATACCTTTCATGACGGAGTCAACATGCAGTTCTTGACCGGGCCGGCCGCCATACCATGCGCCTATGGCGCCGTCTACGTTCACAACTCTGGGAAACCCAACCTCGTGACGGCGTGTTCCGGCGCAAGAAGATATGGCAAGTTCGAGAAGAACGATCTGATCTTCTTCTTCCCATTCAAGGATGTTAAGAAGTTTGTTGAAGGACTTCAGGAATCTGACAAGAACGGACTGTCTGTACCGCTCCTGCTCGATCTTGGATATCCTCCGAGAATTCCTAAGGCCGTCTTCGAAGAACCGATGAGACGCTGAGGTGATCTGCATGGTTACGGTCGCAATGGATCAGCCTGAGATTGATGATCTGCTGAGGAGAGGCATCGTTGGCCGATTGGCAATGGTTACGAGTGAAGGACCTTACGTCGTCCCATTGGGATATGTGTTCGAGAATGGAAGGATCGGGTTTCATTCATCACCTAGAGGCCGGAAAGTCGAATCCTTCGGCAAGGATCACCGTGTCTGCTTCGAAGTCGATGAGGCCAATCCTGAGATCACTCAATACAAGAGCGTGCTCATCTTCGGAACAATAGAGGAGACCAGAGACAGAGAGACCAAACTTCGGATCCTGAAAGGACTCGTTGAGAAATATCCTACTGAGAAACGTAGGAAGATAGACTTCAAAGAATGCGTCGACGAAGCCGCGGTCTTCCTGATAACGCCTGAGAAGCTCACGGGCAAGAAGAGAGTCGCCGAGTGACTCGTCTAGTCTCAGCGCTGTTCAGGTTATTGCATGAAGATCTTCTATAGCGTGTGTAAATGTGGCGCCCCAAAGGACAACAAGCCGCACCCGGTCAAACGACAACTTGAGATGTTGCCTACTTGACGAGTCACAGGATTGAACGTGAGTTCCTTCTGCTATCAGGTATGAGTGTAGCGTACTTCATTGGGGGACAGATACTGACACCTATTCTGCCTCTCTTCTTCGTTGAAGTTGGGGCATCGAAATTGGAACTCGGCATCATAATGGCTATCCCATCCTTGGTGGCAATTGCTTCAAGGATTCCTCTAAGTCCTTTGATGGATAGGTTCGGAAAATGGGTTGTCGTCATTCTCTCTAGCGTTGTTTCAATTGTGGCAATAGCCGCCTACGCGTTCACATATCAGGTATTGTGGTTGTACGTGATAGGCGTCTTCAATGCGTTGTCTTGGGTCCTCTACCAACCTGCATCAATGTCGCTTGCTTTGGATCTGTCTCCACCGAACCAGAGGGCCGAATCTATGGGGAGATACTTCATGGTTATCGCGGCGACCTTCTTGATAGGCCCCCTCTTAGCAAGCTTTCTAACATTGTACTTGGACTTCCGTAGCGTCTTCTTGCTGTCAGTGATTCCTTCTGTAATCGGTCTGCTTGCGGTGATCCTCTTGGGGCGAATAAGACTCGTCAGAACTGAGGGCACAGTCTCACGGTATCACATCAGCCTTAAGGATCTGAGAGAGCTTCTTAGGATTAGGCAGTATTGGGCAGTTTCAATAGCCAGTGCGACCTTCTGGATGGCGACATCAGTCTTCGGAACGCTCTTCTCAGTCTACTGCGAGGAGAGACTGCTGCTGACTGCGTCTGCTATTAGTCTTCTATTCGCAGTTAGAGGGCTTTCGAATACTCTGGTACGTATTCCGGCTGGGCGTATCTCCGATAGAATCGGCCGGAGGAGACCTGTGCTCACCGCCTATGTCATGGGGTCGGTCGTCTTCTGGGGGCTCTCAGAGTTCTCAACGGTGCCACTCTTGATGTCAGTGATGTTCGCTTATGGTTTGAGCTGGGGGATGAAGGTAGTTTCTGAGACAGCCTTGCTGGGAGACATTGTTCCCTCTGAACGAAGAGGCGTTGCCATGGCCGTGTGGCAAACCATTGACGACGTCGGTTTCGTTGCTGGATCTTTGGCCGCGGGTGCATCCACGCTCTACATGGACGCTCCATCTTTCTTCAAGATCATGTCACTGGTTTTGATACTTGGGATTTGCATTGTAATGTTTCTTGTGCGAGAGACGGCTGAGAGTGACCGCGATTTCCGAAACGCAGATGACACTTCTACTCGTGGCCTCAGCCAGTAGCCTGAGCATCGGCTAGCTACAGGTGACGAGATTTCTGAGGTTCTCTGAACCGCATTGTTGAGAAAGGTAGCGGAATGGTGCGGCCGCCGGGATTCGAACCTCGGGTTCAGAACGCTCTCTTCTTCCGAGTCCTTAACCAAGCTCAACTGCATGTAATGCTCGTTTGAGCTTAGAAGTCTTTCGATCGCAATTACTCCTGTGAATCTCGGCATACGGAATTCAACAGGAAGAGCTGTTGCCACAGATGCCGAAAGAAACGATCTCGAGAAACTTGAGAATAAATGAAGAGGAGGCGAGCCTCTATGATTGAGAAAACAGAGAAACCTGCAATCCCCGTGTCCGCATCTATCCAGAGGTCTGAGGCGGGGGGGTGGGTGGGGGAGTGGGTGGGATTCGCGCATCAGCTTACCAGCATCCCTTACCCCGTGCCAGATTGCTTTGGCCAGGTAAGTTCTGCGAACACTATGGCCCGGTGTTGAGTGCGAGAATAATCTCTTCCGCGTGGTATCTCCCTCAAGCTTAGAATATGCTCTCTTGATCTTCCTCCAGACGCAGCTGCATGCCCACCAGGCCGTTCCATGTCTCGCCCTAAATCGTCTTTCCTAATGAATTTCTCACAGGAATGCTCGGTTCGGCTTGCCTCTGGATGCTTTGCTGATGGACTTCAAGATCTCCGCTACCACATTGTCCAAGCCCTTGCTCGTTGAGATAGCAAGTTTGTCAGCCAAGATAGGCGAAAACCTGAGGACATAACTCCGGTCCACATTGTGCCATACGGGGAGAATGGTCTTGCCAAAATGGATCTCCTTCGCGGTCAGTCCATCCAGCTCTCTTCTCGGCCATTCCTTCCTGAAGAAAGACGGACTCAGGATGACGACACCGAACCTAGAATTGGCGAGGCCATAGTCAATTGATCTGCTCAGGCTATCTCCTACTGTTAGCGTGAACTCATCGTACCACACGCGCAAGCCTTCGCGAATAAAAGCTTCCGCCAATGGTCTCGCAACGCCGTTCTTGTCCTCGCTAGCGTGACAGATGAACAGGTCCCACCTTGCAGCAAGTTCCCGCTCAGTTTTCCCTCTCTCGACTAATGGAGTTCTCTGGAGGATCACCCGGGTCTTCTTCAGTCGTTCCACACGACGTCTATTGAGACTACGAACAACGACGCCAAGGACTACTATTGCCAACGTGCCGAAGATACCCACCCCTAGAAGTATGCCCAAGAAGGCCCTTTTGTCCAATACGTCGATTGAGAGAGCACAGTAGTTCACATCGAGACGCACTCCGTATGCCAGAAAGATGACTTGATCTCTCCTCCCAGGCAGGGGGGTGAATGAAAAGATCATGCAGTATCGGCCTGCATGATCGAAAGTGAAGAGAAAACTCGAATCTCGTGTCTCACCAGCTTTCAGAGAACCAACTTTGAAGTACCCAAGCTGAAAGAACTCATTGGTGCCAGTCGGGCTCAGGTGAATGAAAACATCACCTCCTGCAAAATCCGAATCAGTCTTGAGGGAAACGCTGATGAGTGTGCTCTCATCAGTAAGAAAGGGATGAGCGACTGGAATCCAGCTCAATTGCTGGCTAATTGAAACGCTCACCGAAAGTTGGGTCACGTCGGCGCCGACATGTGAAGTGTTCAGGAGCAACAAGCAGAATTGAAGTAACACAAGAGCTAGGGCTCCCCGGGACACCCGCGTTGCCTCCTTGTCCGAGTATCGTCGTTCTTTTGATTTGTGCCAGATTTGTGTCTTTGCATATGGCGGATACTAACGTGGTTTTGCACTAGGTGAGCCTAGTGCATGACGGATGACGAGACAGGAACTGCAACGCCCTGACGGACTTAACGCAATGATTGACAACACACATACGAGGGTGCGTTTTGTGACATACTTGATACGAGCTGTCACGGCCCTTGAGGAGGAATAATCAATTAGGATTCGCGCACCAGTTTACCAGTAAGAATCTGGCGTGCGCTACACATGAAGTATGAGGCAGGCGCGCGAGTAACGTGGTCTCAATGCCGCCTTTTCCGAATTAGTTCTATCAGGGCTAGGGAGATTATCGCAACTGAGGCAACCCCTAGCACTGTTCCTGTCACGTAAGTCCAACCGACTCTAATATTCTCTCTTGCCGCTTCAACGCGCATCCTAGCGGACTCTATGAAGTGTTGTGCCGAATCAAGATCTTTCATGTCAGGTTGCCTGTAGTCCAGATAGGCGTGGGCTTTCAGAAGATCTATTCCTGCTTCCTTCAACTCAGCCGAGGCTTTTGCGAAGCAATCTCCTGATGGCCAAGTTCCATTGGGCACTTGCGCCGATGTTTCTGACAACAGTCGCTCGACAACGGACAGTTCAGACAGCGTCAGAGCTTCCGAGATGTCTCTTTTTGCCGTCTCAAGAGTTGTGAAGGCTTCCTTATAAGACTGAAGTTTGCCGGCCCTGATGCTCCATGCTGCCTCCACCAAGATCTGGTTAGCCTTCTCAAGCTTGGAAGCGGCTCGTTTCCAGAGTTCATCTCTTGCTCTATCATCGAATGACTGAAGCCGTCCCTTAGCCAATTCGGCCGAGCTTTGTACTTCTTTGAGCGTCTCTTCCAGGCGACGTCTGAGTAGAGGATAGACCATGGAGTACGCCACCCACGCATTATCGTAGGCTGATGCCAAGGAGCCACCAGCTAGTGCTCTCTGTGCAAGACGAAGCTGAGACTCAGCGTTGCTCAAGTTTGCTCCCAATTCACGGCCAAGACTGATCGCACGAGACGCATACTCAACTGCCACCTCAACATTGGGGATTCTAAAAAGGAAGAAGGTGGGAGCTACTCCTCGCCTAGGGCTGGCAGCGACGTAGCTTCCATCAAGAGAAATGCCAATGCCAAGGACGCACCAAGAATCAGATAGTTCCGGCGTCTCTAGGGTTCCCTGTCTAACACCATCTAATGATAAGAGTTGAACTTTGGCCGTTCCTCCAGTGCCAGTTCCGACGGCGATGCAGCGCCCATCCGAAGACATGACAACTACTCTATCTCCAAACGAGCCCATGGCCGCTCCCACGTTCCTAGCCCAGACTAGATTGCCATTCCGGTCGAACAACCTAAGTCGCCCATCCTCTCCAGCCACTGCTATTGCTTTTGCATCCTCGGAAATTGCAGGAGCACTGAGTCGAGCGCCAACATCGGAAGTGAAGTCATCGAGCTGACGATACCAAAGCATTTTTCCGTCCTTGTCATACAAGAAAAGTCTTCCTCCCACATCTTTAGGGTAGAAGTCGTCCTCACCCAATACAGCTACATAGTTCCCGTCAGGAGTCATGGAGACACCGGCCATGTAGTTCGCCGGTTTTGCACTCCATAATATGCGGCCTTTCTGATCTACTACTACCAGATTGTGGTCACCGACGAACGCGATCCTTTTACCATCCGCAGTCATTGCGACAGAGTGGACATATTGGTAGTTTTCTCTCCAAAGCATCGTTCCATTCGTCGAAAACAGAAATAAAGAGTCATGATCATTTCCTGTGGCTAGGAAACGTCCATCGGCCGAAAGTGCAATACCAGCCGCTGCAAATCCGCCGACTGAATATTTCCACAATAAGCTTCCGTCCCTAGAAAACAGTCTCACCTCTGAAGGATTGACTGTTCCTGACGCAATTATGGAGCCGTTGTAATCAAAGGCCAACTCAAATACGGCGCTTCCTGGGGCTGTCTCGAATCTGGACAGCAATTTCGGAGCGAAGAATGATGGAAAATCTGTCTGCTGCATTTCATTGCTTGGTACTAAGCGCAGACTTAGAACGAGAATCACACCAATTGTCCAGCAAAGAAGCATCCTGAGTGCATCCGATTTCGAGTGCCCGAACACGGTTGCCACGATCGCAGTGGGCGGAAAGCCCCATACACAATTTGTTACTTAGGTAGCGTGTCTTAAGTATTCTCAGAAAGGATTGTGTCAAGGCATCAGGATCCTATGAGGGTCGAAGCGGCTTCTTTCAATATGAAGCCCTCATGTGTCTTCTCAACTTTCCGTTGTGATGAAGCCAAATCGTTGAAGCGACAGCAATAGCTTCAAAGATAATGAACCCAAAACTCGGTTCAAACACCATGACGGTCGTCCTGAGCCTATCTAGAACCAAGAAGAGAAGGGATTTGAACTTCAGGTATGGAGCCCCGAGCGGGCTTCGAACCTCGGGTTGACATCCCCAACTCTTTTCGGCTGTGATTTAAGCTCGCTTTTATGATATGAAATGAACAAGCTCTTTTGGTTTTCCATTGGACGCTAGAAAGCGCACTTCGTCCTTACGCGTTTATTATCCTTGGACATGAGCGCACGCTGAGTCCGCCATGTCATGAAAAGCTGCGTTGGGTGTCCGATTGTTCACCTCACAAGAAACCGACTGAAGACATACGAATCGACTAATATTATACCCCGTTCTCGTAGTGCTCAGTTCTGGCCTTGCTCAGAAGCTCCTTGCTTCTTTCTCTCGAAAACAAAACCAACTGGTCGCAGATCTACTCTCATCGGTCTTGGCAGATAGAGCTCTCCGCGATACTTCGATTTTGGCGGGCCGAATATCGGCACTGGAAACAATGTCTGCACACCTGTAACTATGATAGGCTCTTCTTTCCTGATAGCTTCCTCAATGCGGTTCGTAGTTGGCAGGAGTGTGTCGTTCACCCACTTCTTCCAGCTACGAACGCCGGTTCCTCTTATTTCATGAGCGGTTATGAACGAGAGAATTTCGGAGTATCGTGATAATGGCATGTGATCAGGCTTTAGTTCCGATAGCAACTGCGGTATGTTCAGGTTGAACCATTGAGACATTGGAAAATAGAATTTCGGTGCTATATATGGATCGTAATGTCTCTCAACGTATTGAAGGACGTTATGAAGGGTAAGCCTGAACGCATTGATTGGTGAATAGATCTGAGGATCTATCGGCAAAAGCTTTTTCCACTCCTTTTTGCTCCTTTTCGAAATGTTAACCACTTTTTCTAAGTGCAAAGAGCGAGGCGCATCGAAATTGTCACATCTAATCTCCACCCCACCCTCATAACGGTAATCCCTGTACTGAGTGGTACCTTCGCAGACTGTCCTATCCTTCCGTCGCAGCACCTTGTAATCAATGTCTACGAACTGACTGTCAGATATTGGCTGAGTCACCTTTATCCAAAGGACATCGATCAGAGGGTCAAATTTCTGCTTAAGGTCGAAGCCACCATTTATCGTAAGATCGAAGCAAGCTTCAGCAGGACTGTAAAGCCTTATTGCTACATCAGCTCTGTAGCCTTCTTCCATTCGCCTTTCACTAAGCATGCATTCTCGGTCCTGTTCGAGAGGTACCATAGATTCAACAAGTCGAGGAATATGTTCATGCAACTGTTTAATATCTCTTCCATCTTCCGCTACTCTTCCTTGCAACCAGTCCTAGCTCAATCATTCTCTTCATGCAATTTCTGTAGGCTATATCTAGACGCTAGCGGCAAGCTTGAGGCGATTAGTGACATATCATGACATTAGATCACATCTCAGAGGCAATACCCCCCTTTAGCTCTGTGAAATAGTCAAGATTCACCATCAGAGTCCAACTCTATCGCATGAAGCCTTTTAGAGTGGAGATCACGTTATCCAAGGCGTGGAGCCTTGAGCTTCTCAGAGCGTCTGAAGCAAATAGCCGAAAGCGCTCGTTCAAAAAGGCTTTCGTTGTGGGTTGGAGCAGGAATCTCCAGAAACCCCCCCGCGTCCCTACCATCGGCCGATGATCTCAAGTTCTACGTTCTCAAGAGGATCTGCGATCACCCCGAGCTGCAAGACCTCTGCAACGATCTTCTTCGAAGAGATCACGATATCGGAGCCAAGATCTGGAACTATCCTTTTGAGGCATTTGTCGAGAACATATCGAGAAATGATGCAAGCATTGTTACTGCGATTCGCAATATGTTTCAAACAGGATCCCCAAACAGAAACCACATGTTCATCGCGCGACTTATGAAAAAGAGCATCATACAAGAGATTGCCACGACGAATTTCGACTTACTGATTGAGCAAGCATTAGAGTCCGTAGGTTGGAAAAGGGAAGACGACTTCAAAGTTTACTACAGAGAAGATCAATTCCTAGGAATACCTCTAGGCGCGAGTATTCCCACAATTTTCAAGATTCATGGAAGCGCGAATGACGAGAGCAGTATGAGAGTGACGTTGAGTCAGGTTGCTAGTAAGACTCTCTCGGAAAACAGGACTAGAGTGCTGGTTCACTTTCTTGGTACCCAAGGAGGAGACGTACTCATTCTTGGATATAGCGCAAGAGATCAATTCGACATTAATCCTGCCTTGTCGCGCATAGCACCAAAGAAGAGAATACTGTACGTACAACACGAACCTGAAGGAGAAAGAGAAGTTGGACCCTTGCCGCAAGCCTTCCAAAACTTCGACGGGTGGGCCATTCGCTGTAATACGGACATAGTCATTGACTATTTGTGGAGGGCTTTTGGCATTGGATGACGACTGGAGGGTTCCAATCACTGTTTGGGCACTTGAACTATCTCCATGGAAGAGACTATTTGTAACAGCATATATTCTTCTGGAGCTTGAGTTTTTCAATGAATCTTATTCTCTTTACGTGAAGGCAGAACGTATCTCAAACGAGCTCAGGGATCAATCAAAGAGGGCAATGGTGCTTCACCAACTCGCTTCAATAGAGATGATAGTGGGAAACTATGATGCTGCTAAGATGCACTTCATCCGTGCTAGGGAGATCTTTGCTAGGCTTCCGGACGTTAGCGCGCATGCTGGCAACTTGGCTGCGACAATACACCAATTGGCCAATATTGAGTTCTTGAAATGCAACTACGAGGAAGCTAAGCAACTCTACAATGAGAGCCTGGATATTGAGCAAAGAAGGGGTGACGATTTTGGGATTATAAGAACGAAGAACCAGCTGGCCATGATAGAGCAGAATAGAGGCAACTATGATGATGCCTTCAAATTGTATAACGAGAGCCGAGAAATCTCAGAAAGGATAGGTGACATCCCAGGCTTGACTAAGATATTGCACCAACTCGGTGCAATTGAACGAAATAGGGGAAGCTATGATGGCGCGAGGAAATGGTACGCTCGAAGTCTAGATATTGCTCAAAGGCTCAAAGACGAGTCAGGAATTGCCGCAACGATTGCCGAACTAGCGACTGTAGATTATTTAGAGGGTCACAGCGAACAGGCTACTAGGAAGTATTGTCTAGCCAAAGCAACCTTCGAAAAGCTTGGTGACAGGTCGAATATGGCGAAAACAATGCATCAACTTGGAATGGTTGAACATCGGATGGGTAGACATGACAAAGCTGTGGAATTGTATGAGGAAAGCGTGAGAATCAATTCAGAACTTGGAGACCGATCGGCGGTAGCCACCACTCTGCACCAGCTAGGCTTAGTCGCGCAAGAGCAACACAGGTACGAAGAGGCCAAGAGATTGTATGCCAAGGCGAAAGGCATCTACGAGGAGATTGGAGAACTACTAGGGGTAGCAAACATGCTACACCAGTTGGGCTGCCTTCTTGAACTTCAAGGCGATCTCCAGAATGCAGAAAAGCACTACCACGAAGCGGCTATGATCTTCGAAAAGATAGGAGCGAAGGCCCATTGTGTAACAGCAAGATCCAACATACATCGAGTAAGACGACGAATGCCATCCACTTAGACTCCTTGAGTGTCCCAAGTGTTTTGCGATGGCAAATTCTTGGAAGAGCATCATTGATGGATGGTCTGCCCATTTCCTTCTCTCGGAGAGATTCCTCATTGCCGGTGATATTCTTAACGGATTGGGTGAACTGAACGAATCTGGAAGACTGTATACTCGGGCAAGGGAAGGCTTTGAAAGGACAGGGAATCGACTGGGAATGGGCAAATCGTTGCATCGGGTTGCCATGGTTGAACAAGCCAGAGGCAGAATTGACAGCGCCAAGGAATCGTGTGAGTGTGCAAGAGACATCTTTGAAAAGAGTGGTGATCACGCCAGAGTTGCCGCGACTCTGCATCAACTCGCAACCATACAGCAGCAGATGGGGAACTATCGCGATGCCTCTAGGCTCTATTCTAAAGCGCTGCGCATCAGACGGAGACTTCGACACCAATCCGAAATCGCAGCTGCCTTACACCAACTGGGTACGATAAAACAGCTTTTGGGTCACTATGACGAAGCTAGGAAGATTCTCAAAGAGAGCCTCGAGATCGAAGCGAACTCAGGGGCCCTACTCGCAGCGGCTAGTACGATGGGCCAACTGGCCTCAATCGAGATGGAGACGGGAAATTACGCAGAATCGGAGAGACTGATAGGGCAGGCAAAGGGAATGTTTACAAGGCTTGGAGATCAGGAAGGAATAGCCGGAGCACTCAGCCAACTGGGTAGAATACACGAAGTCAGACAAGAATACGATGAGGCTTCTAGATTATACAATGAGAGTCAGGAAATATATCGGAGACTTGGCATTCCAAGATGCACAGCAGAAACTCTGCATCAAATAGCGAGTATCAAATTCTTCAAAGGAAGTTATGATGAGGCAAAGAGACTTTACGAAGAAGCTATGGGTATTGAGCATAGGCTTGGAGACAGGTCAGGAGTAGCGGCAGCACTACACCAATTGGGGAGAGTAGAACAGAAGAGGAAGAACTATGATGAAGCCAGAAGGCTGTACAACGAGAGTCTAGAGATAACGCAAGGGCTTGGAGAAAAGTTCGGAATAGCTAGAACGCTCGGGCAACTTGGTTCCTTGGCTGAAGAGCAAGACGACCTGAAGCTTGCCGAGAATTTCTACAAGAGAGCTCGCAGTGCTTTCCGGGAACTCGGAACGAAACCTCAGTTAGAGCAAGCGAGCAGAGACTTGCAACGTATTCAGAACCTGAGGCGTCACCTCTCGCGCCACCGATGAGACAGAACCGCAATTGCACACGTGAAACATCTCGACTTCGTTGATTTTTTCACCTCTGCGTCCCAGTCAGAAACACTCTCTTACCTATATCCCCCTATACGTTGATGCGGCCGCCGGGACTCACGTTCACAACCTTGCTAGGCGCACACGCGCTTTCCCACTTTCATTCTCTGTAGGAGGTAGTTGAAGCCGTGCAGAGGCCTTTCAATTTCGCACGAGTGTGAGTCCATCTAGGCTCAGCACCTTGAGCGATTGGGGGCAGCGAGCTAAACGCCTCGGCCGAAGCCTTGGCGCGTACACTCCTGCTC
>Ga0315312_1002799_pt1 | contig 11724 bp, 14 predicted proteins | sample TDP7_MG_FD_203629 | JGI IMG/M metagenome (GOLD analysis project Ga0315312, IMG submission 203629) | Freshwater sediment microbial communities from Lake Towuti, South Sulawesi, Indonesia - TDP7 | ecosystem: Environmental > Aquatic > Freshwater > Lake > Sediment | place: Indonesia: South Sulawesi... | reverse complement strand
CGTTATCAGATTCCGCAACAGTCAAGCTAGTCTTTCAATTCTACCATAGACCGATTGAAACCCTCGAACCGCTAGGGCCTTGAGATTCGATATCGACTTTCAATTCTACCATAGACCGATTGAAACTGGAATCGGCATCGTTCATGAGCTGCTCCATTACTTCTTTCAATTCTACCATAGACCGATTGAAACTCGAGGAAGATTTCAGGTTGCCTTCTACAATCTGCACTTTCAATTCTACCATAGACCGATTGAAACCGCGCTAGGGGTTTTCGTTTGCCATGGAGTGTGGTTCTTTCAATTCTACCATAGACCGATTGAAACGGGGAAGGAGAAGGATGTTCCGTTCAGCAATTTCATCTTTCAATTCTACCATAGACCGATTGAAACTTCCCTCTGTCAGGCGTTAAGGATGCGCGTATCATCCTTTCAATTCTACCATAGACCGATTGAAACTCCCCACCAATGAGAAGACTATGAGGATCGTGCCTTCTTTCAATTCTACCATAGACCGATTGAAACAAAAAATGACATCTAGTGTTTACGATCATACTTTCGTCTTTCAATTCTACCATAGACCGATTGAAACCTTGTGTATCTCTTGCGCTCCTGCTCAAAGTTTTCACTTTCAATTCTACCATAGACCGATTGAAACTACATCCAGAGGACTTGCCCAGCGATTATGATGAAGATCTTTCAATTCTACCATAGACCGATTGAAACATTTTGAAAGCCATCTCGACGCGATTCCATTTACCTCTTTCAATTCTACCATAGACCGATTGAAACTGTTAAGACCTATCCTTTCAAGGAGATTTGAGAACACTTTCAATTCTACCATAGACCGATTGAAACAAGCTCTAGGAACAACCTCAATTTGCCCTCTGTCAACTTTCAATTCTACCATAGACCGATTGAAACCCCGCTAGAAGGCGTAGAGCACGGGCTAGACGTGGACTTTCAATTCTACCATAGACCGATTGAAACAAAGTCATTAGCAACAGTCATAACAGGTTTGCTTTTCTTTCAATTCTACCATAGACCGATTGAAACTAGTCTCTTTCAACAACGACAGCAGTACATATCTAAACTTTCAATTCTACCATAGACCGATTGAAACTCTTTGATCCATATGTTTGTTATTCGATTTTCTATCCACTTTCAATTCTACCATAGACCGATTGAAACATTTACGTTATCAGATTCCGCAACAGTCACGTTAGTCTTTCAATTCTACCATAGACCGATTGAAACAACTTCAAGTTACATCATCAACAAAAAGAAAAAAGTACTTTCAATTCTACCATAGACCGATTGAAACGGAAGAATGAGGTATTTGACCCAGATCGACGAGCCTCTTTCAATTCTACCATAGACCGATTGAAACTCGGCAAGATCTGGGAAGCCTTGACAGGCGTAAGCACTTTCAATTCTACCATAGACCGATTGAAACTTGTCTGCAAGGTGATTGATACCCAAAGCTTGTTGTCCTTTCAATTCTACCATAGACCGATTGAAACTCAACCATTTCCGACGACGAGTCCACATCCGAGATTCTTTCAATTCTACCATAGACCGATTGAAACGCTTTTGACATGAAGATGAAGGAATTGGAGGAGCGAACTTTCAATTCTACCATAGACCGATTGAAACCAACGCCCATGAGAGTGCAAGCCTTATCGAACTCTGCTTTCAATTCTACCATAGACCGATTGAAACGCAGGAAGTCAACCGCGCCACAGCTCTCCAAGTCACCTTTCAATTCTACCATAGACCGATTGAAACATACCCTAATCGCAGTCTTCAAGTACGGCAACACCACTTTCAATTCTACCATAGACCGATTGAAACCAACATGTTCATTCGGGAGAAACTGCAGGGCAAAGCCTTTCAATTCTACCATAGACCGATTGAAACGAAATAAACCGTGAAAGACCAGAGCCGAGTGGAGGACTTTCAATTCTACCATAGACCGATTGAAACGTAGGTCACTCCATTCTGTATCGTCTGTGCTATATTCTTTCAATTCTACCATAGACCGATTGAAACTGAACCCGGCGACTTCGGCAACAACATCATTCTCTTCTTTCAATTCTACCATAGACCGATTGAAACGCGGTAGAACAGGAGGCACAAGATACGGCGAAAGATCTTTCAATTCTACCATAGACCGATTGAAACTAGCTTGAACCGAAGTAGTCTGCCCAAACGTATGGGCTTTCAATTCTACCATAGACCGATTGAAACAGCGAAAAGAGAACCATCGTGCTCGCACACGGTCTTCTTTCAATTCTACCATAGACCGATTGAAACATCAAAGACATATTGCAGTAGGGGAGTCGTATCAATTCTTTCAATTCTACCATAGACCGATTGAAACGCCCCCGATGCGGCTGCAAACTGAGAACGAAGCCTCCTTTCAATTCTACCATAGACCGATTGAAACCCTACTGCCCCCGCTGCGGCGAACCCCTCACCAAGCACTTTCAATTCTACCATAGACCGATTGAAACTACGAGGAAATTTCTAGTGTTGATTTGGTTCTTGATCTTTCAATTCTACCATAGACCGATTGAAACTGGAACTGCTTGAGATATTCTTCCTCGGCTTTCTCGTCTTTCAATTCTACCATAGACCGATTGAAACCTCAGGAGGAGCTGGCAGAATCAACACGAAAGCTCGCTTTCAATTCTACCATAGACCGATTGAAACAATCTTCTCTTTTGATATAACCACCTTCGGTAAGTCCTTTCAATTCTACCATAGACCGATTGAAACTTCAGAGCTTCATCGAGCTCCTTTGCTCTCATGGCACTTTCAATTCTACCATAGACCGATTGAAACTCAAACCGAGTTTTTCGACCTCAAAGTCCTGAAGATCTTTCAATTCTACCATAGACCGATTGAAACGTTTTTCAGGTGGAACCGAATCGGTTGCTCACCTCTCTTTCAATTCTACCATAGACCGATTGAAACATGGACTCATTTCTTTCGTCTCCTTTCCATAACTGCCTTTCAATTCTACCATAGACCGATTGAAACCACAATGCGACTCGTCTATGACAAAGACAAAATCGCCTTTCAATTCTACCATAGACCGATTGAAACCCCCTCAACATAATTCGCCAACCAACGCCCAACAGAACTTTCAATTCTACCATAGACCGATTGAAACAGTCAAGAGATGGCTGCCAAGATCTACCATCATTCGCTTTCAATTCTACCATAGACCGATTGAAACGAGCTTGCGAATTGGCAGATCCTTTGCTATGGTCTTCTTTCAATTCTACCATAGACCGATTGAAACTCGCCAGTACGCCCATTAACGTCACTCTAGTTCCACTTTCAATTCTACCATAGACCGATTGAAACCCGTATAAACCAATGAGTAGAAGCCTTCTTGCTCCACTTTCAATTCTACCATAGACCGATTGAAACTTGGTGCTGGTGGAACTTCTGCGTGCTTCTTAACTTCTTTCAATTCTACCATAGACCGATTGAAACTTGAAACCCACAAGACTCCACGCAAGTCAATCCACGCTTTCAATTCTACCATAGACCGATTGAAACCCCTGTCCGAAAGGAAGAAAATGCTCCCTTCCGCGTCTGTTCGGCTCAAAACACGTCGTTCCCTTTGGGTCTTGTTCTTGAACGTGCGGTAATGGCCCCGCTTAATAAATCCTCAAACGGCTAGACTACGTGTGTCACCTCGCCTTTCTCTATACCGATCACCCTCTTCTTTAGCCATTTCGGGTTCGACAAGGTGTAGCAGATTACTGAGTCTGCCTTCTCGTCAATGACGTCTCTTATCCTCATTGACAATTCTTCCAGCCTCCCTTCGGTCAGTTCTCCTTCAAAGGCCGAGTTCTGAACCCAATTCAAATATTGTTTGAGCGTTTTCCTTACGGCGTCGAGCCTCTCGACAGCCACATCGTAGGCAACGATCACATACATGTAAGGACTCACCTGTCTCTGTAGCCTTTGTACTCCGATTCTCCGAGCAGGTGCCTCACCATCTTGTAGCATTCTAGTCGGATCAGTCTTTGGTAGGAGACGCTTCTGCCCAGTTTCTGATGCTTGATCGTGGTCCTCAGCTTCTCATCGTATTCCTTCAGGAAGATTCTTCGCCCGTGATCCGTCAGGTAGCATCCCTTCAGCTCCTCGTGAAAATGCTCAGGTTTGATTATGCGATTGTTTATCAAGTTGAAGATAACCTTGTCAACTATCACTGGTTTGAAGACTTCGCTGAGATCTAGTGCGAGGGAGTACCTTCTCTCTCCAGGCTCATGGAGAAAACTGACGGTTGGACTCATCTGAGTATGATATATCTCGGTGAGAACGGTTCCGTAGAGGAGAGAATTGCCGAAGGAGATTAGGCAGTTGACCATGTTCTCAGGTGGATTCCGGGAACGCTCCTTGAACTCGAAGCCGGGACGAAGCACGGATTCGAAACTTGAGTAGTAATGCTCTCTCGATCGGCCTTCGCAGCCCATAAGCTCACTGATCGTGCCAGCACTGTCCATGAGACGCCTTTCGCGCTCTATGCCCTCTATCTGCCGGGTAACGTCGCGGCCTTGCCTCTGATAGTATCGAAGGTTCGTGAGAAGGTTATCACATGCGGTGAACGCTATCTCCTTCGCGATCTTCATCCGCTTATCTGGGCTCAGGTAGTGCTCTGCTTGGCGGACAAGCAGGAACCCGGACAACAAGCGCTCCCGAGGATAGTATGAACCCGAGTAGTACCCGTAGTAGTTGAAGACATGCATCGGTATGCCGTGCTGAGAAAGGAAGACAAGTAACTTCGTGTTAACATCAACCTCTCCGAAAACAAACAGTGACTGGACATCGTTGATAGGTATTGCTTTCTTCTCGCCATCGCTACTTTCAACGTAGATCGTATTCTCCTGTCGCCTAAGCCTTCCTCCCCTCAGGATGTAGTAGTCTCTCATTCGGATCCCCAGCAAAGCTCGGCGTAACTACATCTTCGACAGTACCCGGTCTTCACGGGTTTCGGAGAGTTCTCGTGCCTCAAGATCTCATCGATGTCTCTCAGCACAGACTCCACCTGCCCAATACGCTCATCCGTCAACTGAACGTTGACAGTTCTTCTGAGAAGCGGGTAATGCAAACAGCCCCTTCCCTCCACTCCTGCATACCGCTTCAGGTAGTACAGGTAGTATAGTAGCTGGAACAGGTGAGCGTCCTCCGCTTTCCGCGAACGTTTAACCTCATGAATCTCACAGCCCGATCCTACGAAGTCCACTTTGATCCTTCCGATCTGAATCTCCTTATGCCTGCGAGCATAACCTCGCTCGTGAAGAAGCCTCCCCAGAAGAACAAGGTCGGAAGTCTCCTCCATATCAAGCCCGCGAGAAAACAACCAAAGCTTCCTTTTGCAAATGAGATAGTAGTTGACTTGTGTTCCAGTGTAATTGAGAGCTTGTTCGAGTGAGTGAACACTTTGAGCCATGATGTCACTCTTCAAATGTCCTCTCCTTGAGGAAATGATCCTACCCAGATCAAGTTGTGCTTATAGGATGGTGTCAGGCGGGATTGGCTCGGTCGCACCGAGTTCCTTATCGTATTTGACCGAGGCGTAGAGACCGTCTTCAAGAGACTTGAGACTATCAGCGAACTTGTACAGGGGCAACCTCACGTAGTAGCGAATCTTCTCTAGTCGATGCCCTGAGGTCAACTTGTCTATTGCGCTCGCTTTGAAGCATAGGGGAATTGCTTCGACGGTCGGAAAACGGTCTTTTCTTGTCTTGGCCAGTTTGCGCAGGACATTCTCGCTATCCTTGAGCTGAATAGTCTGGATCTGCCAGAGGTTCTGCCTGAGTTCCTTGAGAACATCGCCCAAGTGTTCGAGTTCACTTTGAAGTTCGGCGAGGGTTTCTTTCGGAGGGTATTGTTGCTCGACAAGAGCTCGTATTTCCCTTTCACTCAAAGCTTTGCCAGACATGAGCTGGGGCACAATCTGCAAGGCTCTATCGAGGTTCTTTTGGCCGTATACATATGCGTCACGCTCCCCAGACAAGAATATGTGGACATTTCCCCTACGACTAACTGTCTTCTTCCCCTTCCGATTGATGCGTCCCATCCTCTGAACCAATGCATCAACCGGTGCCAGTTGAGTGTACAGCACATCATAGTCGATATCTAGACTGACCTCTACAACTTGCGTGGTTACTGCTATGAAGCCCTCTTTGGTTTCAGCTCCTTCCTTGATCAGTTTCTCCTTTTCCCGCCTATGCATCTCTATGAAACGAGAGTGATACAGAATGACCCGTTCAACTTCCTCTGCATCAACTCCCTTCTTGACGGTCTGATACACATCTATGGCTTCCTCGACAGTATTCAGGACTATGAGTACGTGTTTTCTGTCCCTGAAATCTCTAAGAACATCACCGATGATTGTTTGGATAGATTGAGACGTGAACCGAATCAAATGTCTTCTTAAGCCGCTGTGTTCTTTGTCTGAGACAAGCAGTTTGATGTTCAACTTGTCCATCAGGAAGTCTCGAAGGTAGCTGGGCAAAGTGGCGCTCATGAATGCAAGTCTTGCCTTTCGATCTTCTAGGTCTTTAGACGCTAAGATAATCAGCGATGTCGTGTAGGGGTCATAGGCGTGTATCTCGTCGAAGATTATTGCTGAGTCAGAGGCTGCTTCCTCTATGAGCTCCCAATGTCTCCAATTAAATAATGAAAGAAGCAACTGATCAACCGTGGCGACCGTCATAGGCTCCATGAATGTTGATGAACGGAGTATCCGTGTCTTGTACGCCTTCTCATCCCACGCCTCCTCTTCGGCGATTGTAAGAGCTGATGTGCCATGCGATATACCAACGCCTGACTTGAAAGCTTCTTTGAGGCGTTCATACATTGCGTTCGTTGAAACCCTCGCTGGAAGGAGGTAAGCCACTCTGCCCTTGACGCTGTTGATGCTGGCCCATAACAAGGCGGCTTCAGTTTTTCCCTGCCCTGTGGGGGCGTTGATAATGATGTTACCCTTTCTCTTCTGAGCTTCACGTTGAAATCGGAACCAACCTTTGAAACTTTCTCGGTGCTTCCCTCTGAGATGCTCCAACAACGTTTCCGCCGTATCTGCGGCGCCATAATCATAGGTGGGGTCGTCGCCGCTTGCCAACCAGTCCGCGTACTTGAGGGCCGCTACGAAAAAGGAGTGGACAGGGCGAATTTGTGGTGGCACCCTATAAAAGTCACCGGCACGATTCAGTAAAGAGCTTACGGTCTCCTCAAAAGAGGGTTCACTGAGTTCGAATGGGAACTCGAAACCAAGAGCTACTCTATGAGTGTCGGGAAGCTTGTGGTAGAATTCGAGAGCTTCTCTTAAGTGGTAATGGTCTTTCTTGATTACAAAATCACGGTAGCCAGCTCGATACAGATTGTCGTAGAATGGTGTGTGATGGGACATCACTGTGAGCGCTTCGAAACAGAATTTAGATGCACCTGTCTCTAATGGGTCGGGCACTGCTGCATAAACGAACGGAAGAGAGAGAATGGGATGCGGGATACCTCGACCGGGAGGCCCCCTCCCAAAGTCGTATGCTTGAAAGGCTCTGCTGGTCTTGCCAATATCATGCAAATAGCAAGTTGCGAGCAGCCTAGATTCGAGTTCTTCAGGCTCTATGTTGATTGTCCTTGCGATTCGAAGCAGTCTACCTCTTCTCCATCTCAGATACTTGGTGAACCATTGAATCGCATTTAGCGTGTGTTCTTCAAGGGTTTCATCGGGTTTCGCAAGAATTCTAGTATAGGAAGAAGTGTCTATCCTCGTCGCGCCATCCTCCACCATCCTCTGTTAGACTCACGCCTGTACCGAACACATGCGTGAACACGCCATATTGTGCCACGCTACGTCTCCGAGCTTTGTCGTATGAGTATGCTACTGGGAGCGTAAAGACCTGCGGAAGCTCAAGGAATCCATCGTTCGATGCAGTGACCTTCTCAAGATCGCATCTCCGCTTTCGATAGTCGAAGGGAAGCACAGTATACTTGTAACAGGCGCTCCGGTCCGCTGGCTGAAGTTCCGTTATGTAACGAGTTTTGGCCAAAACAAGCTCATCGCTTCTACCGAGGGTGAGTGGGTAGGCAGGGTTTGCGAAAGCAGCTTCCATTTCTTGTAGCTTGACCTCAGCAGACGCTTTCGGTGCAAGGAATACCCAGTAGTCTGGGTGATGAAGCATTTCTCTCACCACAACAGCGTGCTCCGCCTTACCCGCCATTTTGATCTTGGTTATTCCCCAGAGATCCCTCGCAAAGCCATGATGGTGACGCAAGATGACGCCTACCATGACGTTCTGGTAGAGTGGAGCCAGTTGCCTATCTTCCAGTCCCAAAGCTGCTCCGAGTAGGCCGATAAGGGTCGGCTTGGGAGGAAATAGGTAGGTTCGTTGATACTGTAGCAAATGTCCCACTCGGAATGAGTTGAAGTCTCCCTCCACATCTAGACGGAGAGCTTGCAAGAGAACTCACGCCGTGTGAGAAGGATTGAGCTACGGCAGATCCGTATTGGCGATGTCATCAGCCATTCTCTCTATGGCGTCGCCAACACTCAGAACCTCAATTTCCCGCTCTCTCAGTTTCAGGCCCCGAATCTTCGTCTCGTTGGCTAGGAATCCGCTTCTCATGCCCAGCACAAGGTTCTGGATGTCATCTTCATAGTCTCGCAGAACCTGCGTGAGCGTTTCCGTGTTCAAGTAGTATTTGCCGTCTTCCATTTGCACACCTAGGGCATGTAGAAATATTGGCACCTTCTTCGCAAGCTTAGCGTAAACTATGAACTGCGGCGTCATATCGATGAGCATCCGGGTGCGTCTGCCACCACCCCACAGATACTTCAGCGCCAGTATGAGTAGGCTTGCCCGTCGCCTTCGAGCATCCTGCTTCAGTTCGCCCTCCGAGTCCTCCACGGTCTCGTACTTTTTCCACTTACCAGTTCTGTCAAGCTCTAGGAGTAGTATGGTCCTGAATACGTTGTTAGTAACTTCAGTTTCGAAAATGGCCCCTCCTGCTTCGGCTTCCTCTGCGAATTCCAAGGCGCTTCTAGTTCCCAGATCACGGTCTCCAGCATACGGGAAGAGACCAAAGGCGGGGGAGACTCGAAGCGGAGATTCACGCCTCTTGGTCTTGCCTTTCACAGCCTTCATGAAGCCGAAGATGTCATCGTCAATGTATTTTTCTGGGTCTCCTGCAGTTACGACAGGAGCCTTCGGGTCATCGCTCTTCTCTAAAGGTGACATCTTCTCGGGTATAGTTTTGTCTCCTTTGAGCAAATCATCGAGCGTGTCACGTAGATACCTCCTAATAGCTTGGCCTGAAATGTACGGATGACTTGCCTTCCTGTCTGGTCTCTCAACTTTCTTGATAATGGTGACGGTCCCCTCAGGCCACCCAGCATTGGGATTGCCCACATCTATTCTTAGCAAGGCTCCGATTACAATGGCCCGAGTCTTTCCTGCATAGACTCCCTTCCTTTCCATTTTTAGGTCACCTCCGCAGGCTTTTTCATTTTCTTCCTCTGATTCAGGATATCGATGTGCTTCAAGACAGCGTAGATGCCGACAAGGGATCTATGGCTATGCCAATTCCTCTCATCAATCTCGCTCGTTATTGTATCGATGGCGGATCTCATGTTCGCTTTTCCTTGAATAGAATCTTCATGTCTAGTCACGAACTGGTGTAGGTAGGCGTAGTAGTCTTCCAGGCTTCGGAGCCCACGCAACGAATAGAGGATGCTCTTATCATCTTTCTCTGCTGCTACAGTGCCCAAGATATCGCCAAGACTTCTCGCTGCCTCCAGAGTACGGGAATCCAACTTCAACACTTCTTTATGATATCTATCCGTTAGCTGATAAAAACTTACTATCTCGAATTCTGGGAGCCCGCCTTCTTCTGAGAGGATGCGTCGAAACAGAAAATCTTCTGTCACATCAGCTATTTCCGAGGATGTGAAGAATCGGCGGGCAAGCTCCTCACGGATAACTGTATCTGGAACCCCCCCATGAACGAAGTAGAATCTTCTCATCACGTCCTCCAAGGCGTTGTGTTGCCTAGTTGCGCCCCGCCACTCCATCAGGGCAAGGACGTCAAGAACCTTAGGTAGACTTGGTACTGTGTAGTATCTGATGAAACTCACCTTTCGTCCGTCAAGTCTAGCTGAGAAAACATGAACTGTAACTCCTTGGACCAAGGCGCTTCTCATGGCCATTTCTTTGTAGATAGCCAGTAGAAAGCCAACGAAGTTCTCCAGAGGATGCTTCGCGTAGTTGAGTGCGCCTTTGAAGTTCCTGTAAGGTTCCTCTGTAGCTCGATGGTGTCCGAGAGCGTACTGAAGCCTAGCAAGATGAATCAAGTCTGGGGCATCAAAGAAAAATGCGTTTAGGGTGCTTTCACTCCAATCAATGTTGAAGAATATGTTTGGGGTTGCGAACCATGAGGCGAAGGTGCAGAATGAGCAGATGTTGAAGGCTCCCTTGAGCTGGGAATAGAAGCTGCTCATCTTCTGTGATTTCACTAAGAACGGATGCTCTGAGGTTCTAGCCTCAGTGACTCTGAGGCTTGTACGGCCACAAAAATCACACGTCCCCTTCGCGCCCTTTCTCACCAATTGATCAAGTGTCGTCAGGAACCTCTTTGGCCCACCACTCTGCTGTTTGAAGAAGAAGAGGGCTGCGCCAGACCACCACATCTTTCCCTTCTTGGTCTCGCCCCAAACCGCACCTGTTAAGCGCTTCAAGGCATCATCACGAAGCCTACGAGTTCTTTGAGCAGGTCCCTTGAGCATTAGTGAGTCTGAAGAGAGAGTAGCCGTTGTCTTTCCTAGTCGAATCTCCTCTGAATTTTTCTTTCGAGACAGCTTGTCACTATGCCTTGTTGCAAGGATCTCCCATAATGAGATTATTCCACTGTCTATCCAAGGATCACTCGTGCGAACAAACTCTTCTAATTGTCTCAATTATTCTCCATCCGTCAGATTTATGAATCCGAATCCTAGGCTATTCATTTCTCCGAAGCCTGTCTCAAGCCCGAACTGAAGTATCCTACGCCTCGCCTCATCTATTGGTCCGAAATGAAAGTCCCATAGCGTTCCTATGACCGTGGTCTCTTCCCCCCTCATTTTTAGTGGCACAGCCACCTGTTTCCGGAACCTCAACTTCTCAAACAGCGCCACTTCTGGTTCCTGCTCAGCTGAGAAATACTCACAGTACTTCTTCAGAAGATTCTCCTCCAGCTGTCTAATAAAGGCTGTAGGTGTGTACTCTTTACGCCAGTAAGCAAACCGATAGCCCTTCCTCGGCTGAATGCCATACTCCTTCCAACGGTACGAAGGAATCCTCACAACGATCGGAGTTCCACTCGTCAGCACAATCTCCTCAAGAGCTGACGAGGGCAACATCACCCTACGGCGCTCCACTTGCTCGACCTTGAGGGTCATCCTGCCCAGCCTGATCGGTAGGCCCTGATGCGCCACCAGCCTCTCCTGAATGGTTCTGACGAAGGTGTCGTCAGGAGAGGAAAACACTAAAGTCCTTAGCGAGTCACGTGAGATCGTGCGGGTTGGTGGAACAAGATTCGAGAAACAGAAGAACTTGTACCGGACTTTGTCATGTAGAGACTCATAGCTCGTTCCTCTAAGTAGCCCGTAGATGAATCCTTGAAAATCGTGATGATATCCCAACTCATATGGGAAGTTGTCTTGGG
>Ga0315312_1002798_pt1 | contig 11725 bp, 13 predicted proteins | sample TDP7_MG_FD_203629 | JGI IMG/M metagenome (GOLD analysis project Ga0315312, IMG submission 203629) | Freshwater sediment microbial communities from Lake Towuti, South Sulawesi, Indonesia - TDP7 | ecosystem: Environmental > Aquatic > Freshwater > Lake > Sediment | place: Indonesia: South Sulawesi... | reverse complement strand
AAGGCCGCTGATTTGACCCTCTTGACGGGGGCTCTCAGGGCGAAATCCTGTTCCCAGGGAGGTATGGGATCTGCCCCCTTTGTTATGTCTGATTTGAACGTCCAGATCTTCTGTTTTGACATAATTGCATTCAAGTATTATAATGTAACTACTATTCCCTGGAGGAAAGTCCATGAGAACAACTATCGAATTATCCAATGATCACCGAAGTTCCCTCCACTCCCTTGCCGCCCGGAGAGGGCTCAGGGGTTATTCGAAGTTGATTCAGGAAGCAGTCGAATTGTATATCAAAGAGATGACGGCTAGGGAGGGCAGTGGTAAGCATTTGTTGAAGATGCGTGGAACATGGGATAAAGACGATGCTAAAAAGTTCCAGAAGAGACTAAGGGAGATCAGAAAAAGTTGGAAAATCACCTAACTGCTGTCGATAGCGATGTCATCATCGACTTCTTCCGGGACATTTCCCCCGCAGCCGATGTGTTATCTGAGCTGATTTCTCGCGAACGGGCTGTATTGACCGCCGTCTCCGTTTTTGAATTATATGCAGGGGTGGAGGGTTCAAAACGTCTAAAGCAAATTGAAACTCTGGTGCAAAAATTAATGGTTTTACCTTTAAATACGATTGAGGCAGCCATGGCGGGGAGAATATACACCGAATTGAAAACGAGAGGAAAATTGATTGGCACCCATGATATTCTTATCGCTGGTATCTGCATTGCCAACGACTTGCCTCTTTATACGAAAAACATTGTCCATTTTTCTGAGATTCGGGATCTCCGGCTTCTATCTGCCAGAGAAATTCTATCCTTTGAAAGTGGCTAACCACTTTTATTCCCAACCATCCATGACCGCAGCGAATACCACTTCCGTCAAGTCCGCATAGGGTGCCAGACCTTCAAGATGGTAAATGAGCACTGAACTGTCCATTCCTACCTTAGTCAACTTCTTGAGCTCTTCCGTCCAGGCAGTCCTCCTTATTCCCACGCTCGACGCTCCTTCCCAAGATAACGTTTCACCTCCTTTGCGCTCTTTCCCCAGGTTCCTTTCAATAACCCCCTTGTCTTGCGGGCGTATTCCTGGGGCCGGGTTAATATCACCTTCCCCTCTTCCAAGGTTACGAGAATTTCCTCTCCTTCTTTGACCCCCATGGCTTCCCTCATTTCTTTGGGGATGACAAACTGACCTTTCTTGCTTATTCTTACCGATTTCGGCATTGTCATACTAGATCCTCCTTGGTAATATATTATACTCAGGAGTAAGATATTTCAACTAAAAAGAAAAATGGATTTCAATTGGGGGTAGTCTTCCCTGCTTGGTGTCAGCCAGCTTCATATATCCTGGTGGGCGAGGGGGAATTGCAATTCTCTCAGCATACTGAGTAATCTTAATTCAGGGAGCGGCTGGATTAAGAATATGGTAATTCCTTGAAAATCGTCGCCTGACATGAGGATTTTCAAGGATAAAATGGAGACATGATTGCACGGCCCCAGGCGCTCAATACTCGCAACATCTATTTCTGGGCGACCCATGCCGGGGCGGAGCTTGACTTATTCATAGTGATTGGACGCAAACGCTATGGGCTTGAGAGGTTAAATATGCAGATGCCCCTGGCAGGAGCCGCTCGAGGCATATGGGTATTTTAGGGGAGAATAGATAAAAATCTTTCAGCACTTACAATCCATGTATCCTTCGAATATTTTTGTAGGACCTTTCTTTTATCCACCACCTGAATTCCCAAAGTTGGCCAGCCGGGAAACCATTTCTGGCGGGTTTTCAAAGCCGCGGAGAGTTGAGCATCGCCCGTTTTGACCTCCAAGGCGAGAATCGGTTGATTATCCAGGGCGACGACAAAATCAATTTCCTTCTTCTCCAGCGTTCTGGCGTAAAACAGTTGGTATTTCCCATAGCCCATGTCGGTCAACGCCAAACAGGCCCTGTAAAGATAGGTGGCTACCATGTTTTCCAGTCTGGCTGCCCGTTCCGGAGCGTAATACCAATCAAGAAAGTACCATTTCTTCTCCTTTTTTAGGCCCCGTGAAATTTTTTTGGCCCAAGGTTCAACGGGGAACAACAGATAAAGCCGTTTCAATTGTTCCAACCAACCTTTAACAGTTGTATGGGCAACTTCAAGCTCCCTTGCCAAGTTCGCCATGGACAGAGGGGACATGATTCGCGAAGGAATCAGGAATAAGAGGTGCTCAATTTTGTCCAGTTCAGAAACCTTGCTGATATCTTTTAAGTCCTGGCGGATGACCAAGCTAAAATAATCTTGATGCCATTTGCGACTAAACCGTTCATTTTGTTTCAAAAAGGGCTCCGGAAAAGGCCCATATTGATAGAGGTAGCCGAATGTTTCAGAAATTTCAGCAGCAATGGGGTGGGTAATTTGTTGCTCAAAGGTTCTGAATCGCTTTGTGGGGTCCTTCTCCTGCAAGAACCAGGGCCTCCGGTGTGAACGAATGACCTCGGCGATATTGAAGGGCATCATATGAAATAAATTATACCGGCCGACCAATGAATCCCCAGAGCGGCGGAATATGTCTAGGCGAGCGCTTCCAGTAATAAGGAACCGAAAGTCGTGGGCAAAAAGATCATAAACCCCCTTCAAAATATCACGCCATTGGCTGCGTTTGTGGATCTCATCAAAAACAATCCACGGGTCACTGATCCCCAAAGACCGAGCGGGGGACTCGAAAAACCGGCTATTCGCTAAATATGCCTTTCTTGTGGAAATATCGTCCCAATTAAAATAGAGGGATGAGCAACGATTTTTCTCCAGCCAAGCTTTGGCGAGCATGGTTTTTCCGACCTGGCGGGGTCCCGCCAGAAAAACCATATGCCGGCCCGTTAGCCTTTCGTTGAAGGCATAGTCTTCTACGCTTCTCGGGATATAATTTTTTGCAATCATGCGCTCATTTTATCGCGATAAAATGAGCATGTCAATTCATTTTGTCAACGGCGGAAGCAGTCCTTCAGAAGAACCTGAGAGGGGAGCGAGTCTAAACCATATGGCTTCCACGACCACGCCATTTTTCGCTCAAAATCATCCAGGCTTTTGTTAACTTATCCAGCGATGAACCCAATAAGAAAAAGGGGTTGCAAGCCGAAACCTGCAACCCCTAGAAATTCCTGGTAGGCGGTGGGGGAATTGAACCCTCGACCTCCGGTATGTGAGACCGGCGCTCTAACCATCTGAGCTAACCGCCCACTATGCCAACTGAAGTGTCTAAAATGCCTGAAGTGCGCTAAAGTGCCTAAAATTGAAAACCCAATACCTTCATTATAGTGAAGAATACAATATGCGGATAAAAAAGTCCAGCCTTTTTCTAATTTTCAAATCTTATACCATACATCCAATGGCGTGTAAATTCCCGGAACATTCCCCTTGAATTTTACTCCTCCTCTGATAGAATAGGCTGGCTTCAAGCAAAGCCGGAGAATATCCCTCGCATGATCGCTCATAGCCAGAACCGCTCATGACGCCGAAAAGTCCAAGATTTTTCCATTCTCTGCGAGCCTTTCTTTTCGTCCTGAAACGAGAAAAATTCTTTTACATCCTTTCTGTCACTCTGGTAATCCTTCTGGGGGGAGCTCTTTCTCTGTACCTTTTCGAATATCGCGTGAATAGGGCGGTCAACAGTTTCGGTGATGCTATCTATTGGGCGATCATTTCCATGACCACCACCGGCTACGGCGATATCACCCCATCCACTCCAGCAGGACGGGTTATTGCCGCGGTTGTGGTCGTTTCAGGCCTGCTGTTACTTTCTCTGGTCACAGCCACAGTAGCTTCCGTGTTTGTAGAAAAAAAAATCAGAGAGGGGAAAGGATTGGAGACCATCAAATTCAGGGATCACGTAGTGCTCTGCGGCTGGAACAACCATGCCGACGAGGTCATTGAGGGTCTTCTTCGGTCCATGCCCGTAAAAAAGCTCTCGCTGGTCCTGGTCAATGAGCTTTCCGAGGAAGAAGTGGAAACATTGAAATATAAATACCAATCCCATGATTTCAAGTTTCTCCGGGGAGACTTTGCCCACGAAGATGTTTTGGCCCGGGCGAACATCGCCCAGGCCAGCTCGGCCATCATCCTGGCGGATACCTCAGGCCAGCATTCTCTGGAAAAGGCCGATGAGCGGACCATCATTGGCACTTTAGCCATTAAATCCTTGGCCCCGGAGGTGAAGACCTGCGCTGAGCTTCTCAACCCGGAGAACAGGCAGCACCTGAGGCGGGCGAACGTAGATGAAATTGTCGTGCGGGGAGAGCACATCGGAAGTCTGATTGCTGGCGCCACCGCTTCCCCTGGATTGCCCCGCGTTATCTTTAGCCTTCTCTCTCCGGAAGAGGAGAACAATCTGTGGAAGGTGGAGATCCCATCCCGCTTCATCGGGAAGACTGTCGCCGAACTTTCCGCGTATTTTAAGAAGGAACACAAGGCCCTGCTCATCGCTCTGCTTAGGGAGCGTAAAGGTCTGGCTCTGGAAAGCATTCTCACGGATGATTCCTCAGCCATCGATCAGTTCATTAAACGGAAGTTCGAGGAGGCGGAAAAAGATTATTTGGGCAAGAAGGATCGGATCGTCGTCACCCTCAATCCCGCTGACGACGTCATTCTTGCGGAAGATGACTCGGCCGTTGTCATTGCCCAGAAGCGACCCTGACAGGGGGGAAACGAATGCAAAAAGAGAAATTGCTGAAAGCGATCCCCATCCTCCAAGATCTCGATGAAGAAGAGCTTGGCAGGCTCCTGGAGATTGCCCGCCCGGTACAGTTTCTCCGGGGGAAAGTCATCCTCAAGGAAGGGGAGGTTGGGGATACCATGTATATCATCGAAGAGGGGATGGTGGAAGTTTCCAAGGCTCTGGTCATGAAGATGGGACGGGGAGACTACCAGGATCGAGACAAGATCCTCACCAGGCTCTCGGCTGATGACCACGCTATCTTCGGAGAGGTCGCTCTCTTCGAGAAGGGGAAACGAACGGCCACGGTTGTGGCGCTGACTGATTGCGTACTGCTGGAGATTGCCCGGCCGAACTTTCTTAAATTGGCCGAAGAAAATCCCCGGATTGGGTACAAGATTACCCGCAACGTTGCTCAGCTTCTTTGCTCGCGTTTACGCAAGGCTGATGAGGATACAATAAAACTTACAACAGCCCTATCCATAGCATTGAGCAGATAACCTTTCGAAGGCGGAATGCGGATCGCGAATTGAATGAACGAGCTTTAGACGTTCATTTCAAACACTTTAGTGCACTTCAGGCACTGCGAACTTTAGGCATTTTAGGCACTCTAAATGGGAGATTGATTTATGAAAATGGAAGTGAGTTTGCAGCAAGGGTTCCTGTTCAAGGCCACCTGCGACGGTCATGAAGTTATTACTGATCAACACCAGGCGGAGGGCGGGACAGACCGGGCGATGACCCCGGCCGAGCTTTTTATTGCTTCCTTGGGAACTTGCCTCGGAGTCTATGCCGTGAGGTTTTGTAAGCGGCATAATTTGCCGACGGAGGAGTTGAAGATTTCCTTGGATTGGGCTGTGGTCAAGGATCCCTGGCGCATCGGCTCGATTAAGGCTGAGATTTACTACCCTCACGATATATCGGAAACAGAGAAAAAGGGGCTGCTACGCATGGCGGAAGCTTGCTTTATTCACGAAACAATCCTCCACAAACCAGAGGTTGCGATCGAATTGAAATAGAAATTTTTGCCACAGAGGGCATACAGAGGCCACCGAGATAGATCAAATTCAAGGTCCAAGGATCAAAATTTAAAATGGCAGAGATGTTGTTATGAACCATATCATCGATGTGGCCAAAGGGGATTTACCGGCTGATCTTCTGCTGAAGGATGCTCAGGTAGTCAATGTCTTCAGCGGCGAGGTCTACGCAGCCAACGTGGCCATTGCGGGGGAATGGATTGCCGGCCTGGGGAAGGAATATAGCCAAGGAAGAGAGATTTTAGACCTGGGCGGCCTCTTCCTCCTTCCGGGTTTAATCAACGGCCACTTTCACCTGGAAAGCTCCCTTTTGACGCCTGCAGAATACGCCCGTTTATCCCTCCCCCGGGGGACTACCACCGTTGTTCTCGACCCCCATGAAATCGCCAACGTTCTTGGCCTGCCAGGCATCCAAGCTCTCATCGATTCCAGCAAAGCTCTCCCCATGGACTTTTTCTTCATGGCCCCTTCTTGCGTTCCAGCTACCCCCCTGGAAACAGCTGGGGCAGTCCTCTCCATAAAAGACATCGAAAAGCTCCTAAGAAATAAGCGCGTGATTGGTTTGGCCGAGGTCATGAACTTTCCCGGCGTGCTGCGAAGAGATCCTGAAGTTCTGGGAAAAATTCAAGCGGCCCAAAAAAAAGGGAAAGCCATCGATGGCCATGCTCCTCTTCTCTCCGGAAAAGACTTGAATGCTTACGTGGCTGCGGGGAATGAATCTGATCATGAGTGCACAATAAAGGAGGAGGCCGAAGAGAAACTTCGACTGGGAATGTGGTTGATGATCCGCCAGGGATCAGCTGCTAAGAACCTTAAGGATTTACTCCCGGCGGTGACATCCCACAGCAACCATCGTTGCCTTTTCGTGATTGATGACCTGGAGGTAACGGACCTCATCCAGAAAGGAGAGATTGACCATCTGCTGCGCCAAGCCGTCGCCCGGGGTCTTGATCCTGTAGTTGCGGTGCAGATGGCCACCCTCAATCCGTCCGAGCGGTTTGGCCTGAGAGACCGGGGAGCCATTGCTCCCGGGCGAAGGGCAGACTTGATGGCCGTCTCCGACCTTGGCGAATTTCAGGTGGCCCTGACCATTAAAGATGGAAAGGTTGTAGCCCGTGAAGGGAAAGCCTATCCTGTCTTCCGGGCTCCCCTTGACCAGAGGGTTTTTCAGACCGTGAAAATCAAACCCCTGGATGAATCATCCTTCGTTCTGAATCTGACTGGGGAGAGAGCCTGGGTCATTGGCCTCCTTCCCGATCAGATCCTTACCCAGAAACTATGCCTGCCAGTCAAGAAAGATCGCCAAGGGATGGTGGTCTCCGACCCTCAGGCGGATGTCCTGAAGATATCGGTTATCGAGCGCCATAAAGCTTCCGGGAATATCGGCCTGGGCCTGGTGAAAGGGTTGGGTTTGAAACGGGGCGCCCTGGCAACTTCTGTCGCTCACGACTCTCATAATATTGTGGCCGTTGGCGTGAGTGATGAAGAAATGAGGCAAGCGGTGGAAGAGATCGAAAGAATGCAGGGTGGGTTTGTAGTTGTAGATCAGGGGGAGGTCAAAGCCTCTCTGCCTTTGCCGATTGCTGGGCTCATGTCCCAGGAAAAAGCCGAGGACGTGGCTTCCCAGATGGAAAAACTAAACCAGGCCGCCAGAGAAATCGGAGTCATTCCGGAAAATCCCTTTCTGACTCTCTCGTTCCTGGCGTTGCCCGTCATTCCTGAATTAAAGATCACAGACCAAGGCCTGGTGGATGTCTCTGAGTCCCGCATCATCTCCCTGGGAGTTTGACCTCGCCGGATCGATTCAATTCCTTCAATTCGCTTTTTAAAATCGGCAAAGTTACCCCGCTATAGTTGCCTGGCCCGGGATGATGAGTAATTCGATGGCAGAATATTGACTTTGCCTGCACATTTTTGAACGATGATTGGGGGGAGTGGATCTTCTATTTTGTTGCCTCTCTGGCAAAGACCTCGTAACAACTTGTATTTAAAGCGAAACTAAAAGAATGGTTTTCACAGATTTTCAAGAAAAATACTGGCTTGCTTCTTGCAAATCTGGAAACGGATTTTTCTGAACGGCAACATGAATCCGGGAAGGAGATTTACGATGGAACACGGGTTAACGGTGGGGCAATACCTGCAAAAGCAGAGGGAAGAGAAAAAGATTCCCCTGGAAGACGTAGCTTCTGTCACCCGGATTACCCTCACCAACCTTCAAGCCCTGGAGAGGGATGAATTCTACCGCATGCCGGCAGAAACGTTTGCCCGCGGGTTCCTGCGGGCCTATGCGAAGTCCATCGACCTGGACCCAGTTCAAATCATCGACTTATACAAGCGCCAGATAGAGGAAGCAAGAAACCAAATTCAGGAAAGAGAATCGGCAGCTCCTCCTTCTCGCTCTTTCCTGAAAAACATTTTGAACCTTTTATTCGGCTTTATCGCCACTGTCGCCGGGGCATCTCCTTCTTTTTCTTCTGGCAAAATTATCCTGCCGCCCAAAGATTAGTTCCCTCTTCACCTGTTGGCCTCGACCTTTAGAACGTCCTGCGCATTTCAGCTTCTTTTTCCTTGCTTATTTTCCCCGAGATTTATGGTTTGCCTGGCATAATTTGAAAAAAGCAATTTGATTATGCTATTTTACAATTACAAAATAACTCTGCATTCTTAAAGAAATCCTTGCCACCCCCAGTTTTTAATGGGTGCTTAGCTCATGTTTGACTCCCTTTCCTTCCGCCATCGGGAGCCCCGGCCCGTGCTAAGGAGCAACCAATGCCTTATGCGGGCGAGGACAGCGGCCCTGCACCCGAGTCCGCTTCAGGTCTATCAAGAAATGATTTCCCTTCATATGGAAAAATGGGGGTGGCAAGTAAAGAAATTCTCTTGTTCCGGCAGTCCCGCAAGTTTATGATAGAAATAATATTGGGAGATCGATAGAAGCATGGGACTCTACCTGATCAAACGTTTGCTCCTGATGGTTCCGCTCTTCATCGGGATTACGATCATCTCTTTTGGGGTCATCCATCTGGCGCCGGGTTCCCCCATAGACATGGCCACGGACCTCAACCCTAAAGCCACGGCCGAGGTGAAAGCCAGGTTGCGGGCTTTCTACGGGCTGGATAAGCCTCTGCATGTGCAATACTGGAATTGGTTTAGCCGATTAGTGACTTTCGATTTCGGCAATTCTTTTTCCCAAGACGGGAGAAGAGTCACGGATAAAATCCTCGAACGTTTACCCATCACTATTTTCATCAACGTAATCTCTTTGATCCTTATCCTCTTCTTAGCCATCCCCATCGGCGTCTTTTCGGCCACTTATCAAAATTCTCTATTGGATAAAGCGACTACAGTCCTTGTCTTTATAGGCTTTGCCGTGCCCCATTTCTGGCTAGCTCTCCTCCTGATGATCCTCTTTGGCGTGCAGTTGGGGTGGTTGCCCATTTCCGGTCTGAAATCGCTGAACTATGAGTACCTTCCCGCTACCGCCCAACTATGGGACCGGGTCAGTCATCTCATACTGCCTGTCTTCATCTCGGCCTCTGGAGGGCTAGCCGGACTCTCCCGCTACATGCGTTCGAACATGCTCGAGGTCATCCGCCAGGATTACATTACCACGGCAAAAGCGAAGGGCCTCTCCCATCAGACTGTGATCTTCAAACATGCCATGCGCAACGCCCTTTTACCCGTGATTACGATCTTGGGTCTCTCCATCCCGGGGCTCATCGGGGGCAGTGTCATTTTCGAGACTATCTTCGCCATCCCGGGAATGGGCCAACTTTTCTATGCCAGCGTCATGGCTCGGGATTATCCGACCATTATGGGGATCCTGGTGATCGGCGCCGTGCTCACCCTGCTGGGAAATTTGATCGCCGATGCTTCCTATGCCCTGGCAGACCCGAGGATCAGAACGGCGTAGGGAGAGAGGAGAGGGGGGCATGCGGAGAATCGAGGAGGATGCCAAAGAGTGATGGGAGTGAAATCCATTCCCAAAGGTTTAGGGAAGCAAGAGAAATTGCGCCATCTCTTCTGGAAAAGGTTCCGGAAGAATAAGCTGGCCCTTGCGGGAGGTTTTATCGTCGTATTCCTATTTCTCGTGGCCCTTCTTGCTCCCTTGCTATCTCCTTATGATCCCGGCCAGATCGATATTAAACGGGTACTGGCGGAACCTTCATTGGAGCATATTTTCGGAACGGATGCGCTGGGGAGAGATGTTTTGAGCCGGATGATCTGGGGCTCAAGAATCTCTCTGATGGTGGGCTTTGTGGCCGTGGGCATCGCTACCTTGATCGGCATTTTCTTGGGGGCCTTAGCCGGCTACTATGGCCGGTGGGTGGACAACCTGATCATGCGGTTTGTGGACATCATGCTCTGCTTTCCCACTTTCTTTCTGATATTGGCCGTGATCGCCCTGCTGGAACCAAACATCTGGAACATCATGATCATCATCGGGGTCACCGGCTGGATGAGCGTGGCCAGGCTCGTGCGGGCAGAATTCCTCAGTCTGAAGGAGAGGGATTTTACCATGGCCGAGAAAGCCCTCGGGGCTGAGGATTTTCGCATCATCTTCCGGCACATTCTCCCCAATGCCATGGCGCCCATTCTGGTTTCTGCCACGCTGGGGGTAGCGGGAGCGATCCTTACGGAATCGGCTCTCAGCTTCTTGGGGATTGGCGTCCAGCCACCGACACCGAGCTGGGGAAACATTCTTACTGCCGGCAAAGATAACATCGAAATCGCCTGGTGGCTTTCGCTCTATCCCGGCTCGGCCATTCTGATTACTGTGTTGGGATACAACCTTTTGGGAGAGGGCATAAGAGATGCCATCGATCCGCGGCTGAAATAGAATCCAGAGACTAAAGTTGAAAATTACGGAAGGAGAATCTTTTTGTATTTTATTCAAACTTTGAAAGGGCTCGCCCGAGGCGTTTCAGAACCTCTTTCTTCCCCAGGATTTTCATGACCTCATAGATCCCCGGACTGATATCTTTCCCGGTGAGGGCCACCCGAACGGCCTGAGCTAAAGCTACCAGCTTGATCCCTTTCAGGGAAACGATCTCCTGGAAGATCTCCTGCAGCCTTCGCTCATCGACCTCGGGGGAGGACTCCAACTTGGCGATGAGCATCTCCAGCGGCTGTTTGATGTCTTGGGCGAAGTGCTTCTGGGCTGCTTTCTCGTCGAAAGCGAATTCGTTGCGGAAGTAGAATTCTGCCTGCTCGGCCACCTCCGCCAGGGTTTTAGACCGCTCTTTCAGCGTGCTGGCCACTTGCGTAAGCCAGGGCAGGGAGCGCGGTTTTAACCCCTTTTGTTCCAAGAAAGGCAGAAGTAGCTCGGCCAGAATCTCGGGCTTTTCCTGGCGGATGTAAAGTCCGTTGAGCCAGAGGAGCTTCTCGGCGTTGAAGACCGCCGCAGATTTTCCCACGTGCTCTAAAGAGAATTTCTCAATCAGCTCTTCTTTTGTGAAAACCTCCTGGTCGCCGTAAGACCAGCCCAAACGGACTAAATAGTTCACCAGCGCCTGGGGCAAGAAACCCATTTCCTTATATGCCATAACCGATGCCGCCCCGTGGCGCTTGGAAAGCCTGGCTTTATCCGCTCCCAGGATCATGGGAACATGGGCAAATTGGGGCAGGGGATATCCCAAGGCTTCGTAAAGAAGGATTTGCCGGGGGGTGTTGTTGACGTGATCGTCGCCCCGGATGACATGGGTGATGGACATCGTGGCATCATCCACCACCGCGCTGAAGTTGTAAGTGGGCCATCCATCACTGCGCTGGATGACCAGGTCATCGAGCTCGGCGTTCTCAAACTCGATCGTCCCCTTGATGAGGTCGCGCAGAATGGTCACCCCATGCGGCGGAGCCTTGAAGCGGATGGCCGCTGGCCGCCCTGGAATGGGCGTTTTCAGGTTACGGCAGTGGCCATCATACTTGGGTTTCCGCTTTTCCTGAAGCGCTTTCTTGCGTTTCTCCTCTAATTCTTCTGGGGTGCAGTAGCAGGGATAGGCTTTGCCC
>Ga0315312_1002797_pt1 | contig 11728 bp, 10 predicted proteins | sample TDP7_MG_FD_203629 | JGI IMG/M metagenome (GOLD analysis project Ga0315312, IMG submission 203629) | Freshwater sediment microbial communities from Lake Towuti, South Sulawesi, Indonesia - TDP7 | ecosystem: Environmental > Aquatic > Freshwater > Lake > Sediment | place: Indonesia: South Sulawesi... | reverse complement strand
CATCCGGAAGCTTCCGTTCCCTCACCAGCTCCTCGGGGAAGGCCTTAGTCATGTCCTTCATCATCTCCTCGAACATTCTGTCTATGTCCTCGAAGAAGCGGGAGGGGTAACGCCGCCTCCGCCTCTCAAACCAGTCCTCCCAAAAACTCATCCCCTTACACCTCAAAATTAACCGTTAAAACACGGTGATAAAAATGTTTCCTCGTTCCCTTACCGTTAAAGCTTTAAGGGATGATTTGGCAAATAACCTTTATGGGGTTAAGATAACGCGAAAATATTTTATTTAAACTCTTTTAAGTGTTAGAAGTGCGCGACAACGGAGGGATGATTAATGGGCTTCTTTAGGAAACTCAAAGAGAGGGTGACGAAGCCAAGGGCTACCGTGGCGTTAAGCCTCAGCAAGGGTGCGTTTGCCTTGGGGGAAGATTTGAAGGGCACCCTTATCGTGGCCTCGGAGGAGGAGTTTGACGCAACCGAGGTAAGGGCTGAATTTCGATGTGTTGAGCGGAGGAAAAAGGGAAGGTACGAGTGGAACGAGCAGGCTAAGCGCAACGAGTGGAAGGAGTACTGGGAAACGGCTACCCTCCATTCCGCGGATATGAAGGCATCCGGGGCGTTCCGTCTCGCATTGGGATACAGGAGGGAGTTCCCCTTCAGCACCAACATTCCCGCGGGCGGACGGGAAAGCTACAAAAGCGTGGATGCCAGCGTCACCTGGTCCATAAAGGGGGTTCTGGCCATCAAGGAACGTCCTGACATCACCAGCGAAACAGTGGAAGTTCAGGTAATAAAACCGTCAGCGGCGCCAACCATCGTTAAGGAGAAGGAAACTGTGCGCGAAGTGGTCATGATCCCATGTGCCTATTGTGGCACCCTGATGCCCCAAACATCAATCTTCTGTCCAAACTGTGGAGCCCGTAGAAAGGCATAATCGTAAACTCGAAACCGTAACACAGTGACAAGTGTTGAGCTTAAAGTCTATATAGATATATGAAGATTGGATAAACATGGTCTGAGGAAGAAGACGGGGAGGATGATTTTGGCAAAGAAGATGAGGGGAATCTTCGCTATTCCCCAGACACCCTTCAAAAGAAGTGAGAAAGGCTACTTGGAGCTTGATGAGGAAAGCCTCCGTCGAGAAATTAACTTCTGCATTGAAGCTGGAGCGCACGGAATCGTAATGCCGGTTTTGGCTAGTGAGTTCCCTGTGCTCTGTGAGGACGAAAGGAAGAGAATTGCAGAGATTGTCGTGAATGAGACAAAGGGAAGAATCCCAACGGTAATAGGGGTAGCGGGCGTTAACACTCGTATAGCCGTAGACCTCAGCAAGCATGCGCAAGAAGTTGGCAGCGCCGCGGTCATTGCCATGCCGCCATACGTATCTAAATTGAGTTTCGAGCAGATATATGAGTACTATAAAGCTATTTCTGACGCAGTCAACATTCCAGTCTTTATCCAGAACGCGGGGACACCATTTGGGACAGCCCTTGCGCCAAGTTTCGTCGCTAAATTGGTGAAAGAGATAAGAAACGTCAAGTATGTGAAAGAGGAAACCCCACCCGAGGGGCATTCTATAACTGCTGTTCTAGAGAACTGTGGAGAAGATGTCATGGGTGTCTTTGGAGGTGCTGGAGGACGTTACCTGATTGAGGAGTTGAAACGAGGAGCTGCGGGGAACATGCCCGCCTGCGGGTTCACCGACATTCTTGTCGAGATCTACAACTTCTACTCTCGGGGAGACGAAGAGGGGGCCAGAGAGCTGCATCGGGAATTCTTGCCCCTCCTCAATTTAACAGTTGGCGAAGGAGCCATAATGAAAGAAGTTCTGAGGCGCCGAGGAGTTCTAAGGACAACATACTCACGGATTCTCCAACCTAAGTTAGATAAGTATGATTTGGCAGAGTTGGAGATGAACCTTAGGGCTGTAGAAAGGCATTTCAAGGTGTATCCACCCAGATGAGAAGATGCTGATCCGCAGGATTAGGTCCTTCTTGGGCTAAGCCTTAGGTTGACAACCCAAGTTTCACTGAGGCTACTCAAAGTAGGTTTCACCTTCGGCAAGGTGCTTTCTAACAGTCTTCTCGTCTAGGTCTATGCCCAAGCCGGGTCTTTCAGGGACATCTATGTACCCATCCTTGATTATAGGTTTGTTGATGCCTTTTACCAGATCTTCCCACCAGGGCACGGCGATTGCGTGAAATTCAACAGCTATTAGGTTATTGGGCATCGCTGCGGCTGCATGGATGTTAGCCATCATGGAAACTGGAGAGCCGGCGAAGTGCGGAGCTATTGATAGTCCATAAAGCTCTGCCAACCATGCAACCTTCTTATTCTCCATTATCCCCCCGTGTGTAGCCATGTCTGGAGCAACTATGTCTACCGCCCTACGTTCAATAAGTTGTCTAAAGTGTTCCGTAGTATAGATATTCTCTCCGGTTAATGTAGGTGTCTTAACCGCCGCTGTCACATATTTAAATCCTTTCGTGTCTCGCCAGTCAAGAACATCCTCAATCCATGCCAATCCGTAGGGATCAACGGCCTTACCAAATCTAATTGCCCCATTCACGGTACCTCCTTGGTAAGCGTCCAGTGCCAATGGGAAATCGTTTCCAACAGCCTCTCTTAGCGCCTGCACCACAGAAACCTCGTATTTAATCGCTTTGTTGGTTAGAGAGTTGCCGATTAGAGCATCCTTCCCTGCATATTGAGGGTGTAGATCGAACTTCAGAATCGTGAACCTCATAGCCTTAATTTTCTTTGCAGCCTTTGCGTATACCTCAGGTGTATAGAACTCTTCTGACCCCTCATACGCATAATCGGTTGTGGCATCACCTATTGCTCTGCCAGCATGACAGTCGCAGTAAATCCTAACTTTATCCCTAAACTTGCCACCGATGAGCCTGTAAATCGGTACCCCAAGGGCTTTACCCAAAATGTCCCACAGGGCCATCTCAATTCCGCTAACACTACCACCAAACCGTCCATCTGAACCATAACCGCGGATTTTGGTGAACAAAGATTCCACGTTGGTCGGATCCTCTCCAATAAGGCGCTTCTTTAAGTAGAGAATGAGTTCCTTCATGGGTATCGCATCGTGGGGTAGTGGCGAATAATCACGGGACTCGCCGTAGCCACATACTCTTTCATCCGTATCTATTCTTATAAGTGGCCAACAAAAGTTTCCTCTAACTATAGCTACTTTAACGTCTATGATTTTCATTATTATCCCTATTTACCTATTTTTTGAAGAGCTTAAATTTTTTGCCGGATTTGAACATATTTAATCATCCTTCTCGGATTCTCTTTAGCGCGCTAGTTAGCCTAGTTACTCCAAACACCTTAAATCGCAAAGTTTGAGACATAAACCTGGGTATTAAAGTCGCAAAATTAGGTATCTGATTGGAAAATTTATCAAGACTTTAAAAATCCAAAAATAGAAGGCTTCTAATAATCCCACTCGCAGTAGCTTCACATAGGGGCAACTTTGTTTCCGCCTTCTGTCTGTAGGCTTGCGTCATTTACTTTCTGGGCTCTTTCAGGAAAAACGATGGAGTGACCGACAGAAATATGAAAAGGGCCGAGACGTAGTAGGGGATGTACATGCCAAAGGTGTCCCACAGTAGGCCGCTTAGGGCCGAGCCCAGCATCATTCCAAGCCAAAAGGTCGTGGCGGATATACCATTAATTAGTCCCCATCTCATGCTAGATGTTAAATCCATCATCAAGGCCTGATAGGCTGGCCAAGAAACGTTCAGTAGTGCATTGCCTAAGAACATGAGAGCCATTAACTCCATGAGGTTTCGGGACGTTGCTAAGAGCCCATAGATGGGCGCCGACGCTATGAATGTCACAATAAGTATTTTTCGCCTGTCATACCTGTTCGCTAGGGCTCCTCCCGGAACCTGAACCACAATTGAAGCCAGCCCGAAGCCCACCGCATATAGGAGGCCCAAAAAAGTATAGTCAGCCTCAAACTGCACTGACGCAAAAACAGATGTAATGGGAGAAAAAATTCCGATCCCAACGCCTTGGATTACATTCATGGCCGAAAAGAGGATTGCAACCCGAAGAAAAGGGAAGGGCTCCAAGTTACCCTTAACTCCTTTTTGGGTAGTTGTTTTCAATGAGCCCTGTCCTGCGGTTTCTCGAAGCAGCAAAACCATGGGGAAGCTGAGAACCGTGAGGGCGAAGCATATTAGGAAGGGAGCCCTTATGCCATAAAAGTCGGCGACCAAACCGCCAAGTAACGGGCCAACGGTGGACCCGCTCAGCCAAGCCACATTCGTCCAACTATACGCGGTTGCCATGGTTTTCGTGGTGGAAACATCGGCTACAACGGACCAGCGAACAGGAACGTAGAGGCCGACTGAGACTCCGCTGAGGATAACCCAGGGAATCAAATCCGCCCAGTTGTTTGCGAAGGTGTAGAGGAGGGGCGGAAAAACGCCTAGGAGAGTTCCAATGCAGTGAATCTTCTTCCTCCCAAACCTGTCTGAAAGTAGGCCACTGGGTATTTGAAGAACCGCGGCCACGGCGTTGGAGATGGAGAATACCAGGCCAAGTTCCGTCATGGAGGCCCCGAGGGAACGAATGTAAATGGGCCATAAGGGGCTAATTAAACCGGAGGCTAGGGATGAGAGGACGAAGATGAAGGATAGCCATAAGATGCTCCTAACATAGCCCATATAGTTACCCTACTCCTCATGGCTTACAACACAAAACATTAAGACACTTTTATTATTTTGGGTCAGCTTGTTAATGCTGGATAGTGCTTTTATACTTGAATAAGGCGATTAATTATGTAGCCTATGAAAACTAAGGTTGTTGGAAAAATGCTTGTAAGACAGTTGAACATTGAAGGTTTCAGGGGCATAAGGAAATGCAAGGAGCCCTTGGAGCTGTCCAAGTTCACCGTGCTCATCGGGAGGAATAACTCAGGGAAGTCTGCGGTGCTGGAATCCCTTTACCTTCCGCTCCTATCTTTAAGAAGCTCGGATTCTGCCTATGATATTGATAGGCTGGGTCTTTTGTCAAGACTCCATGGCGGCCCCTCCTCACTAGTTTATGCGTACTCCGGTGTCGCTGAGGTGGACTACACAATTAACGAGAGGAAGGTAGCGGTCGAAGTTGATGCGGGTGGGAATGCCAAGTTGCTTATGGATGGGGCGGAAATGATGCGTCCTCTTGATAGTTTGGCGGATATTCTGGGGACCGAACCCAATTTTACCGCTGTCGGTAGGACAATCTTTTTCATTCCCAACGAAACATCCCTTCTGAAGGGGCTGGTCGATAGAATTGAGAATGTTGAGAACTGGAATCTAATCGTAAAAACTGGGGCTCATGTTAGCGTGGTCGAGGAGCTTGTCAACAAGTGTGTTGATGATAGGTACACAGAAGTCCTCCTAAGCCCTGGATTATGTCTCAGGAAGGAGCTTGCCCTAAACTATGCCTCAGGAAGGAACTTCCTCTACATAAAGTTGCCGGACCTTGGTGATGGGCTGAAAAAGGCGGTTGCTGTATCCCTCTGGCTGGAGACGTATAAGCCGAAGATGGTGCTCTGGGATGACTTTGAGGCCTCAGCCCACCCAAGTCTCATTAGACAGCTCCTTGAGTGGCTGAGCAAGAAGGACTGGCAGGTGATCCTCTCAACTCACAGCATAGATGTTCTGTCGAAGTTACTTGAGGTTAGGCCCAAGGACGCCAAAGTGTTGCAACTTAGGAAAACAAGGGACGACATCCTCATCCATGGATCCTTCAGCATGGAGGAACTTGAGAGCGTAATGGAGGAGGCCCAGCACGATCCGAGGCTCTTGGTGGATGCGCTGAAGCTATAAGTGATGGGAATGAAGGTAACTGAAGAATATGGAGAGGGAGCTCCCACCATAGCGGTCACAACCGGAAACGGAAGGAACGAGTTTAGGATACTGAGGGCATTAGCCGAGAAACATGACGGTGAGAGGAAGACCCTCTGGTTCCCCTTAGGACCTTTTAACAAACCTGGGAGGGGGTTGAAGGCTCTGGATATTGTGAAGATATATCCAGGAAAATACCGTCTGACATCATTCCTCTTCTTAGTGGATAGAGAATACCTCCAGAGAGGAATTGAAGGAATAAAGGATTTTCTGAAAGGAACGGGAGTGAATATTAGCTTTTTTCAGCAAATTGGGGATGGAGCATCCCTTATCTCTGGTGGTGTGGGCCTCCACGAAATCAGCATATATGCGGTAGTGCTCGGGAAAATGAAGAATTTAGAAGAAGAAATAGCTACCCTTATAGAGCGTAAGCTTGAAGAGAAGGTTAGGCCGGAAAAAAGTGAGATCAGGAAGGTTCTCCACAAGCACAAGACAAACAAAGAGAAAATAATAGAAGAAGCAAGCAACGAGGACTTAACCTTGGCCTTCCCGAACCTAACCTTAATTTTGGAGAGAATGAAAGAAGGGTGTCACTGATACTAAAAAGGTTAATACGGACATGGATAATTAAAGGTCGGATAAAAATGGAACAAATTAGGGCTCCATCAATTGAAGAGTTGCGGATAAGGAAGATAAAGAATGGAACGGTCATAGACCACTTGCCCCAGCACTCATCCTTAATCGTCCTTAAGATCCTGGGGATAACAGGTAAGGAGGGGAACATCGTCAGCATGGTGATGAACGTGGCGAGCCAAAGGTTGGGTAAAAAGGACATAGTGAAGGTGGAGGACCGGGAGCTGAGCGCCCAGGAAGCCGACAAGATAGCGCTGATAGCCCCCAAGGCAACCATCAACATAATCAGAAACTACGAGGTGGTGGAAAAGAGGAGGGCCAAACTTCCCAATATAATTAAGGGATTTCCCAGATGCGCCAACCCCGCCTGCGTCTCCAACAGCAGCGAGCCGGTGCAATCCACCTTCCACGTGGAGCGGGAGGAACCCCTCCGCCTAAGGTGCCACTACTGCAATTACATCATGGAAAAGGAGGACATACTCCAACAGTTTTGAATTGGTTAGTTGGCACTCAAGGACCGTGTAATTAAGAGCGCTGTAAATTACTCTATTATATGTTGCTTTATAAATCTTGGAAACGTTGAAGCCATTGATCAAGCTTTCATGTATGGCAAATATCTGATCGCGCGTTAGGGAGATAACTACTGAACCATATTTTATAGGGAATATAGTTTCATTGCGTTTTCCCTAAGCAATTTGTGTAGAAGGTCTAGGGCTACTTCTTCGCTGATGAAGTCTCGTTTAACCTTCTCCGATAGGGTGTCGGCGATGCATGAGCGGGCCATTAGAAGGTGACCATAGACCATCTCTGGAAAATGAACATCTGAACCGAAGCCGAGGATTCTGTCTCCTGGGACTAGGTCGATCCACTCGCTGAGGGATTGGCGGCTTCCTTCCATGGTGATGACGTACATCCAAGCCATGTTCAGCCATACGTTAGGATAGTGTTTGCCCAGCATTCCTATCTCCCGGCTGAAGGGATATCCAGCATGAAAAAGGTCGAACCGAGTTGAGGGGTGACTTAGGATAAGCGGGATTAAGAGGAGTGGGTTGGAGTCGGGAATATTGCCCCAGGTCGTTTGAACTCCGGTGTGAATCTGGAACACCAGATTCAACTGTTCCGCCAGGTCAGCAAGGTAGTATATGATGTGATCCTGGAAAGCTTTAACTTCTTGAGGCGTTATTTTCTCTCCCTTCAAAGCCCTCCTGTATACGCTGGAAGCCGTCTCATAGGGGACTTTTTCTGAGGCGAGAGTCCGTTGGTATGCGTGGGCCAGCTTAATCCCAACGGCTCCTCTCCTGCGATAATTTTCGATCAATTTCCTCAGACCGTCCTTGAGCGCATCCAAATCGCCTAAGCCTTCTCCAAGATAATCCTCTAGGGATTTTCGAGTTTTTGGGTTACAGAGGTCTAGGGCCGACTCCATTCTTAGGACTGCAGTGAAGTATTCTGGTTCCCAGTCCTGAAACCACGGGATGTTTTTGACCTGGGTCTCCAGTTTGCACAACTCCTTGGTGACATGGTCGTACCATCCAGGATCAGCGGTGCGCTCCTTAATGCGTTCATTCAACGATTGCCCATTATGGTCATTTAGCTCTGAGTCTTGAAGGTCAAATAGATGGCGGTAGACGACCATGTTGTGTCTCCAATAGGAGGTGTTACGGGTTCGCGCTAGGATGCCCTTTAGAGTTTTCCACCGGTCGGCATCAGAAGGCGCTTTTTTAAACAGTTCCTCCGAGGTTTTTCCAGTTGAGGCTTGAATCTCACGGTTAAAGTAGGCCATCAACGTGAAAAGGTCGTAGGGTCCATTTTCGTAGTAGACTTTTGGAGAGTCCGTATGGGAGTGGCAGTCAACCGTGCGTATAGTCTGCATCTCTTCCAGAAGACATTGACGCAGATCGTTGCTTTTCAATCAAATTCCTCCAAACATTCTCCTAAGAATCCTTAGAAATAAATAATCTTCTCTTTTCTTATGGATTCGTGAATGGACGTGGCAATTTCTACGGCGGCTTTTCCGTCTTCGCCCGACACCAAAAATTCCTTTTTATCTTTAAGGCATTCTACAAAGTGTCTGGCTTGCTCCTTTATGGGTCCCATGGACTTCCCGTGGAGGACGCCCGACTGGGCGTAGGTTACACCCTTTTTGTTCCAGACGCTTAGTCCTGTGTTTAGGGTGTCAATTTGAGCCGTCCCCGAGGTGCCCACCACTTCCATCTTTCCGTCAAGCATAGCCCCAAAGTTTTCTGGGAGGACCCAACAGTTTTCCAAGGCTCCTATGGCGCCGTTCCTAAACTTCAGCAGCGTCCATATAGAGTCTTCGACGCCCAGGTCCTTCAAGATTCCCCTTCTGGCCTCGGCGTAGACTCTCTCCACCTCACTCCTAAGGCACCACCTCATAAAGTCAATGTCATGCACAGCAAGGAAGAAGATGGCTGAAACTCTGCCCTTCAGCCTCCTAGCCCTATCGACCCTTATGTTGCGGCGGGCCCAAATGTGAACGATTTGGCCAAGGCCTCCTTCGTCAACAATTTGGTGGAGGTCTGCGTAGGCCTGATAAAACCTCAGGGAGTGGCCAACCATAAGCCTGACCCCGAAGCGCCTTGCCGCGTCAACAATCTCTTGGGCTTCCTCGGGATTTGTGGCCAAGGGCTTCTCAATCAGGAGGTGCTTCCCAGCCTCAGCTGCGGCTAGGGCAGGCTCCAGATGTAACGAGTCAGGCGTGCTCACCACGACCGCCTCAATGTCCCTCCGCCTCAAGAGTTTGTGATAGTCTCCATAGGCCTCCGCCCCAAACTTTGAAGCCACGTCCCTTGCCCTCTCTTCGTCTATGTCGGCAACGGCCACCAGCCTAGAGGAATTCAATTCAGAGAAGGCCCTCGCATGGGCCTCCCCAATGAATCCTACACCGATCACGCCCACACCGATCTTCAAGTCAATCCCCAGTGGACTCTTCAAGTTTGGGTAACTTAAGGCTGATGGTCTCCCATCAATCTTGCCCTCGATAGCCAAAGAATAGTAAAAGTTGCTGGGCTATTAGGATGTCCCTATCTGGTAGTGTTATGCCTCCCATTAGTTTCAAAACAACTAATCTTTAAATCTTATATGGGTTGCCTATTATAGTTCCATTGGGGCTTGTGTAAGCTTTTGCTAGAGATGGAAGATGTGTGGTTCAATAGTGGAGTCTTTAGGCTAAGAGGAGGTCTGTTTGTTCCGAGGGCTGCTGCCGAGAGAAGGCTTCCAGGATTGGTTTATTGCAGCGGCTTTCCTGGAAACGATAAGACCAGTTCGAAGATAGCTGAAGCCCTGTCTGGAGAAGGCTACGTCGCTCTGTGGTTTGACTACAAGGGTGTCAGAGGCAGTGAAGGCGAGCTCAACTTCGTGTCTCAGGTTGACGACCTGAAGGCGGCCATAGATTACCTAAAATCTAGAGAGGAGGTAAGCGACAAGATCGCCGTGATTGGTCACTGCTACGGGGGGAGGGTGGCGATCCGTGCAGCCGCTGAAGACCAGAGGATCAAGGCGGTCGCTGTGTGGGATACGATAGGTGACATTCGAGGTCAAGTTGAGACACTGAGTTCTCGCATTTTTTGGAGACTCTATGTTGCTCTCTGGGCTAGAAACGTTCGTGGGGTTCAAGGAAAGATCGATAAAGTGAGGGAGGCAGCCATCAAACTTAATCCATTAGATTATGTGGGCAGGCTCTCCCCTAGACCACTGTTGATAATCCACCGGAGAAAGGACACACACGTTCCAGTCGATAATGCCTACGAGCTTGAGCGACATGCCAGACAGCCTAAGGAGCTCATCGTAGCCGAAGGCTGGATGCACACGGATTCAGATTCGTTCTTCTCTTCAGGGAAGAAGAAGGACGGTGCGATCAGGTTGACTCTCAACTGGTTGGAGAAGAATCTATGATTTCGCATAATCCCTCGCACTTTCGGTGGATTCCCCCACCATCTCTAAGGCTGCTTTCGAATTTGCATGCGCGGAGTTGGGGTTAAATGTTTCTCAGATGAACCCACGCGCGAATATCAGTAAACGCCAAGAACAAGGAATTTCAAAAACAAGCAAGCGCGCTGTCAGTCCTGCTCTTGGTATCCAAAGAAGAGTAGGAGCTCCTGGGCGATTAGGCCATCCCTGTCTGGCAGTGTTTTTATGCCTCGGCGAACCCAGCGGGGGAGGAAGCGTTGGCAATATGCGGTGGCGAAGCGGTAGTCTAGGAAGACGATGGCGCCGCGGTCCTCCAAGGTTCGCACAGGCCTGCCTGCTGCCTGGGCGGCCTTCTTTAAGGCTGGAAGGATGTAGCCATATTCGCGGCCGTGGCCTGGAAAGCGGTTCTCATAATACTTAACCTGGGCGGCCACCCGGGGCGTCGGCTCGGCGTAGGGGACCCCCACCACGGCCACCGCGTTCATTAGGGGACCCGGATAATCTGCCCCTTCGGAGGATCGTCCTCCTTCAACTCCCAGGAGGACAGCGCCACCCCGCTTTGCGTAGGACTTGAATCTGTTTATCAGTAGGTCGTTCTCCCTGGAGGGCATACCCCTGCGCTCGGAGAAGAGGGGTTTATCGATGACGTTTTCAAGTTCAGCTTGGAGCAGGCCCTCTAGGACCTCATAGGAGGCGGTGAAGACGCCCATGTTGGCCGGCGTATAACGAGAGATTTCTGCCACCCGCTTCACCAGCTTCCTGTACATTTCCCTTGTTCGGCGCTCCATGATGGTGGTGACGCCACAACAGACCATTGAGAGGATGTTCTCCTCCGGGAAGGGGGATGGTAGGGCCCTTCGAACCGTTTCCTCTGGGAGGTTGGTTATCTTAACGTAGGATTCTAGGGGTTCAAGCGTTCCCGAGACGTTTACGCTGGAGTGGACCGCCGAGAAAACGGGACCAGTTATCTTTGACGGGTCTAGGGCCACAACCTCCAGTCGGGCGGAGGCTGTTCCCCTCTCCGTCACGTATCTGCTCAAAACATGGGTGTAGGAGTTGTCTTCGGCGGTTTCCACCCACTTTAGGAGGAACTCGCCCGAACGGTGGATGAAGGAGCGGGGAGGCTTTCCCTCTGCAAGGAGGCTTCGTTTTATGCTGTTTCCAACGTTGTGCAGATGCTCAAAGAAGGATAGGGGTTCGTCGATTTCCGCCTTTGTCACGATCCTTTCCATCAGGTGCTCAGGGGGCACGTGGATTTCCTCTTTAATTTGCGCTGCCATTTTTTCTATCAGAGCCTTAAACTTTCTGAAGAA
>Ga0315312_1002796_pt1 | contig 11731 bp, 14 predicted proteins | sample TDP7_MG_FD_203629 | JGI IMG/M metagenome (GOLD analysis project Ga0315312, IMG submission 203629) | Freshwater sediment microbial communities from Lake Towuti, South Sulawesi, Indonesia - TDP7 | ecosystem: Environmental > Aquatic > Freshwater > Lake > Sediment | place: Indonesia: South Sulawesi... | reverse complement strand
TTACGACGGGGGAATTAGGGAATGAAAAGAATAAAATACATCAAATGTGTGGTGGGGAATTAAATCAAAAATAAAAGTGGGAATAGACCTTATCGTGATTAGGTCAGTTTTGGATATCGCCTACACCTGTGAGCAGATGGGTTGCCTTACAGTGGATTGCGGCTTCGAGGATAGGGCGGTCCTTCTCTAAAAGAAGAACTGGACACATTCGGCCTGATCGGGAAGGAACTTTGATAATAGTAGCCATCAATGATTCAAACCTTTCCAGATAGTGTGGAAATTTAATCGAGAGGTTACGACGGGCTTCTTCGATCACATAAGAACATGACATCACTTCCCAATATCCCTGGGACCCGAGGTCAATGATGAACGCTGCTTTTCCAGAAGGGTTGTGTGTAGCCGTAAAGAGCACATTTGCATCAAGAAACAGGCGAATCAAGATCGCTTCCTCAGGCGTTTCAAAAGGGCCTTTCGTTCAGAAGGCTCAAGACGGTCTTCTTTATCCCATTGGGCAATGTCTTCGTTGGAAAAAGTTTCAATTTCAACTACCGCTGCAGGTCGCAACACCACTTCACTGTCCTTTTCCTCAATGGTCACAACCCCTCCGGATTGGATGCCCAGACGTTTTCGTACCGAAGCGGGAAGAGTGATTTGCCCCCGACTGGAGACTAAAAGGTTTTGGCGCATATTCCCTCCGATAATAAGTTTTTTGAAATTCAAAATAACAGAATTTCAGCAATTCGTCAAATAAAAGGAAACGTGGGGTTATGTCAGGCATTTTGTGTAAAAAGGAGAGAGAGGACTTTCTGACATTTAGAATTCAAGTGAAAGAAGATTCCATCTGAAGGGGGTAGGTTCTAAAACGACTTTTGTTATTTTAATCCATTGGACATTGGCGCTTGGAAAACTATTTGAGGTTTGGTCTCGCCTTGGCGGGATTGGGATTTGAAGCTCTACAATTTAATCTCGATGACGGACTTCTCCTTCAGGGTGCTGAGAAATTGTTGGAACGCCTTCTCCATCTCCTTTTCATAATAGTCCGCTCGGACCTTCTCCTTGACTTCCTCAAAAAGGGGGGGAGCCCCTCCTTTCCGATCGAAAAGTTTGATGATATGAAAACCTAAATTTGTTCGAATGATCCCGCTTACTTCTCCCACTCGGAGGCGGAGGGCCTCCTTCTCAAGATCGGGCAGGAGTTCCCCTTTCTTGAAATAACCCAAATCCCCTCGATCCTTTGCAGAGATATCCTCGGAATAGAGGAGCGCCATCTCCCCAAAATCCTCTCCTCCTTTGATTTTTTCTAAGACCTTCTGGCACTTCTTCCGAATCTCTCGAATCTCCTCCGTCCCCGCCTCCTTTGGAACTAAGAAGAAGATTTGGCTGGGTCGATAAGACTCATTGGTTCGATACCGGTGGATATTCTTTTGATAAAAATCCCTCAACTCTCTCTCTCCAGCGTTCACCTCAGCCTTTACTGCCCAATTGATCAACTTCGTGCGCTGGAGTCTCTTTTCAATCTGTTTCTTAAAGGCCTCTAAGGTCAACCCTTCACTTGTTAGGGCTCTCTCCAAATCTTCTTGGGTGATAGCATTTCGGCGCTTGATCTCCTCTAAGGCTCCCTCAATCTCCTTGCTCGTTACTTTGATCCCAGACCTCTTCACCTCCTGGTCGATGAGCTTCTCCTCGATGAGCCTCTCCAACACTTTCCGATGAACCTCGTGAAGGCGCTCCCGTCTCTCAAGCCGATCCTTTACTTGGATCTCCTCCTGAAGAGGCGCTGCAAATTTTTGCACCTCCGAGAGGGTGATAATCTCCTGATTCACCACAGCGACGACACGATCGACAACCGCTTCGCTTGAAGAGATCCATCCGTACCATAGAAAGAAAAGAAGAGTGAGTCTGAGAAGGGTTCTTTTCATCTCCTCCTGTCTCCCCTGTCACGACCTGAGCCACTTCTTATTGATCTTTATCTTTGCTTTCCCTTTGAGTCCTTGGAGCCATCTCTGATATTCCTCCTCCCCCTTTTTCCTCTTGAGCTCCTGCAGAATACTTGTCTTTGCCTCCTCAAATGAAATCTCTCGAGGCTCAATCTTTTCCTCTAATTTAAAGATATGATAACCATAGGGACTTTTGATCACATCGCTGACGGTTCCCACCTCCATGGAGAAGACATGGTCAAATTCCTCTGGCCTCTCTCCTTGGCTGAAGTAGCCCAAATCGCCCCCTTGGGCCCCCTCGGGTCCCAGCGATTTTTTGGCCGCCAACTTCTCAAACCTCTCTCCCTTCTTTAGCCTTTTCAAGATCTGTATTGCTTCCTCCCCATCTGCCACAATGATCTGACGGACCCTTACCCTTGGCTTAAGCTGAAATGAGGAACGGTGCGTTTCATAATATTGACGGGCCTCCTTCTCGTCGATCTCCCCTCGGTAGTGGAGGACACTCCGGATCATCTTCTCGGCTAACAACTTTTCTTCCAGACGAACCTTCCATTCCTCCAGCGTCATCCCTTTAAGACCTAACTTCTCTCCGAACCCTTCGCCAGGATAATCCTTCTTTATCTCCAAAATGGCCTGATTCAATTCCTCCTGGGAGACCTTGATCCCCACGCGCCGGGCTTCTTGAACGAGGATCTTCCGTTCGACCACCTGATCCAGATAGGCCCGTTTCAGATCTCCAAGGCTCGTCTCCCTTGTCCCCTTGCCCGGCTCTGAGATCAGTTCCTTAAATTCCCGATTAAACTCATCGACGGTGATCAGTTCCTGATTGATTCGAGCGACCACATGTTCAGGGAGTTGCCCTCCCCACTGGCCGCAACCCCACATCGAAAAGAGGATGACCGACAGGGTGAGGAAGAGATAACGCTTCTTCATTTTCTCTCCTCTTTTGACTTCACGCCCTTCTTCTCCTCTTCAGCCCACAACTTCTCATTCACAACAATCTTGGCCTTCGATTTGGTTTCCCTCACATATTCAAGGTAGGTGTCCTGTCTCTTTTTCGCCTGGAGGAAAACCCGGATCTTCTCTTTGACCTGATCGAAGGGTCTCAAGGCCGTGCCCCGACTTTCTTCCAACTGGATGAGATGGTATCCAAAGGGCGTCCTGATGACTTCGCTGATCTGTCCTTTCTCCCTAAGAGAAAATGCGGCCTCTTCGAAGAGGGCAAAGGAGGGCGCCAATTGTCCCCTTCGGATATACCCGAGGTTTCCCCCATCCTCCCGAGATCGATCCACATTGTAAGTCGATGCTAACTTCTCAAAACTCTCACCCCTTGCAAGCCTCGTCAGCACCTCCTTCAGAACGGGCTCGGAGTTGACCACGATGTGACGGATCTTTACCTCTCGAGGCTCAATAAAAAGATCTTGGTTCTCCTTGTAATATTTCTGAACCTCACTCTCAGAGACCTCGCCCTTTCCTTTCAGTACCTCTTCGAGAAGGGCATCGATGACCATCGCCCTCTTGAAATCTTCCATCTTCGCCATCACCTCTTTATTCTTGTCAAAGCCCTTCCGTTTCCCCTCCTGATAGAGCACCTCGCGCGTAATCACGTAGTTGTCAAGAAAATCCCTCAGTCCCTTTTCACTGACAAGTCTCATCTTCCCTTCCAGGGGCTGCCTTTCCGACATCTGACGAAACTCCTCAAGGGAGATGGAAACATTATTGATCCTGACCAGTTCGTCCTTCCCCAGGCTCTTCTCTCCTGATCTCTCACAACCCAACGACCAGAAAAGAAAGAAGATCAAAATTCCAAAAAAGACCAGCCTTTTTGTCATCACCGTCTCCATCTCCAGTTGACCTGAATAAATTCCATTACTAAATCTATCATATCAAGCCAGTGCTTGCAATAGCTTTTTAGCCGCTCCAAATGGGTCCTTCTTCACATCGGGCCATCCTTCGATGGCCAATTTAAAGTCCGGGGTGAATCGATACTTGCCCTTTCCCCGATGGACGAACTCCACTATCCTTTGCGGAGAGACATGAGTCCTCTCATCGAATGTGAGGACCAATTGAGAAGGGGTCTCCTCGAACTTTTTGATCGACAATCTGGTCAGAAGAATTTTCACTTTGATCACCTCAAGAAGGTGGTCTACTTCCATTGGAATCCTCCCAAATCGGTCCACCATCTCCTCCCGAATCATCCCCACTTCTTCCTCGGAGCGGCAGAGAGAGAGTCTCCGATAGAGGCTCAACCTTTCGGCTGGCTCCTCCACATAAAATTCCGGTATGAAAGCAGGAAGGTGGAAATGGATCTCCGGGGTGATCTCTTCAATCACCTCCTCCCCTTTTAACTCCCGAACAGCCTTCTCCACCAACTGCATGTAAAGCTCCAACCCCACGGCTGCAATATGGCCGGACTGGGACGGCCCGAGAAGATTCCCTGCCCCCCGAATCTCCAAATCATGCATGGCCAGTTTGAACCCTGATCCCAGTTCGCTCAATTCCTGAATCGCCCGGAGTCTTCTCATTGCGTCCTTGGAAAGTGTGAGTTCTCCGGGAATGAGGAGATAGGCATAGGCTTGATGGCTCCCTCGACCAACCCTTCCCCGGAGTTGATAGAGGTCCGCCAGGCCGAACTGTTCGGCACGGTTGATAATGATCGTATTAGCAGTTGGGATGTCTAAACCAGATTCGATGATACTGGTGCATAGGAGAAGGTTATAATCTCCCTTGACGAACTGGAGCATCACCCTTTCCAACTCCCTCTCTCTCATCTGGCCGTGGGCAATGGTCAAGGAGGCCTCCGGGATAAGTCGCTTCAGATGGTTGGCCATGGCGTAGATATTCTGGACTCGATGGTGGACGAAGAAGACTTGACCTCCTCGACGGAATTCTCTCAGGATGGCCTCCCGAATCACCTCTTCATCATAACGAACGACGAAGGACCGGATGGAGAGGCGATTTTCAGGAGCGGTTTGGATGAGGCTGAGGTCTCGGATGCCGGAGACGGCCATCTGGAGCGTCCTCGGAATGGGGGTGGCCGTGAGGGTGATCACATCCACTAATCTCCTCATCTGTTTCAATTTCTCTTTGTGGGAGACGCCAAATCGATGCTCCTCGTCAATGACGACCAGCCCCAAATCTCTGAAGGCGACATCCTTCTGGAGAAGTCGATGGGTCCCGATCACAATGTCCACCCTTCCTTCTTTCAATCGTTTTAGAATCTCCTTCTGCTCCCTGGGAGTTTTAAAACGGCTCAACATTTCGATCACGATTGGATAGGTCCTGAATCGTGCAGTAAAGGTCTGATGATGTTGTTGGGCAAGAACTGTGGTAGGAACTAAAATGGCAACCTGCTTCCCATCCATCACAGCCCGGTAGGCGGCTCGAATGGCCACTTCTGTCTTCCCATATCCCACATCCCCACAAATCAGACGATCCATGGGTTTTGGGTTGCCCATATCCTTCATCACATCTTCAATGGCCTTGATCTGATCTGGAGTCTCCTCATATTCAAAAGTGGCCTCAAGCTCCTTATAAAATTGGTCCAAAGGAGAAAAGCTGAAGCCCTTGAAGACCTGTCTCGCTGCATAGAGGTCGAGGATCTCTCTGACCATCTCTGACACAGCGGCCTCCGCCCTCTTTTTTGCCCTCTGCCATGAGTGGCTTCCCAACTTATCCAGTTTGGGCCGCTTCCCATCCCCTCCGACGTAGCGTTGAATTAAATTGAGCCGATCCACAGGAACGAAGACCTTATCTCCATCAAGATATTCTAAGAGAAGGTAGTCGTTCGAAACGCCCTCGATGTTCAAATGCCTTAACCCTCTGTATAGGCCCACTCCATAATCGACATGGACGACAAAGTCATCCTCTCGGAGTTCCCTGTATGAAGAGAGGGGTGGCCCTCCTGCTTGCAACAGGCGGGCCCGAACCCTTCCTTCACTTAGCCTCCTTCTCTCACCAAAGATTTCTTCTTCTGTCAGAAGGACCCACCCCTCTCGGAGGTTTCGAAAACCTGAGGAGAGCGGCCCGATGAAGAGGATAAGAGTCTTCTCAAGTTGATCCACTGCCTCCCTGAAGCTTCTCGCTTTTTCCAAATGGGATGCCACTTCATAATGGGAGAGAAGATCCCTTAACCTCTCAGCTTGGCCTGGGGTATGAGAAACGATGAATATCTTCATTCCTCTTTCTTGCCAGTCACGAAGGTTCTTTAGAAAGATAGAAAAAGGAGAGGTTTCGGCAAGGCTTCCTTCCATAGAGAGGGCGGCCTTTATCTCCCTTCGAAGATCCTCATTTGTTTCCATCTCAAAAGAGTAAACGTGCTGACATTGGGGAGGGGCAACTGGCCCTTCTTGGAGAAAGACCGTCTGAAATCTCTCTAAGGAAAGGGAGACATCCTCAAAACTGAGATAATTGTACTCCGGCGGGAGGACAGACCCTTTTTTCACCAAGGCCTTCTCATAATGTTCTTCGACCAAGCTGGAGAAGGCCTTTGCCTCCCTCTCCACTTCATCTCCTTCCTCAATGAAGATCACCCCGTTCTCATTCAGATAGTGTAAAAGGGTGGATAAGGGTTGATTGGAAGAATCTATTGAAATATCCCTTACTGGAAGAAGGGTAGCATTTTCCATCCCGCTCTGCGGGATGGAACGCTGGGTTTCTGGCTCAAATCGTCGAATGGACTCCAATCGATCGCCATCAAATTCCAATCGCAACGGTTCTTCATAGAATGGGGTGTAGATATCGATGATCGCCCCCCTGACGCTATAATCCCCTCTCTCCTCAACAATCTTCGCAGAGGTATATCCCCCCTCCTGAAGGAATTTGACTAAGTCTTCCCGATCCACCTCTTCCCCCACAAAGAGAGAGAAGGTAGAGGCTCTTAGGTCGAGAGGGGAGATAACCTTCTGCATCAAGGCCCTGACGGAGGAGACGATCACTAAATCCTCTCTATTTAAAAGAGAGAAGAGGCATTTCACCCTTTCCCTAATGATTTCTGGATGAGGTGGAATCTCATCATAGGGGAGGGTTTCCCATTCAGGGAAGAGCGAGGAGATATCGTTTATCTCTCTCTGAAAAAATTGGAGGTCTTCGAGGAGGGCTTCGGCATTCCGAAGGTGAGGAACAATGATCAAAAGAGGCCCCCTTATCCTTTCTCTCCAGTGTGATAGGAGATAAGCTTTGGAAGAACCCACAAGTCCAGTCAAACCAATACGTTTCCATCTCTTCATCGGTTCGGATTCAAACCATGAATGAAAAGAATGGAGATCCTCTTTCGTCCGTTCAGCCATATTAGATCATTTTTCAATTAAATCGACATCGGTGTCAAGGTGGGACGGTTTGTGTCCGTGTCTGTTATTAGACGGTTAAGTTAAAGGATTAAAATTTGTTAAGGATACGAATCACGCCTGCCTGCCCGGCGGGCCCTGAACCGTCCTGGTACAGGGCGGGCAGGGACACGGTCACGTTATTATTAACATGGAGGCACTCGTTTGAAAGAAAACAGTCGGGGCATTGCGGGTTTTTTGCCCTACAGATTAATCTTCCGAATCGGATGAGGTTAAGGTGGAGGGATAAGGATTTTCCTAATGGGACGAGCGAGGCCATCCACTGGTGGCTTCTTTCAGCATCGAATTTCTCTGGAATTAAACCGAGACGCTTTCCCACTCGGAGGACATGGGTATCCACTGGAAAGGCTTTCCTTCCAAAACCAAAAAGAAGGAGACAGTGGATGGTTTTGGGACCAATCCCCTTTAGACTTCCAAGGGTCTTCTCGATCTCTTCAGAACTCATCTTTTTCAGAAAGGCAAGGCTTAGCCTTCCTTCCCACTCTTTGATCCATCGGAGGATCTCTCTGATACGTCTCGCTTTCTGGTCAGCCAATCCACCTGGGCGGATGGCCTGCATGATCGCCCCCCTCTTTGCGTTAAGGACATCTTCCCACCGGTGGAAACGAGATTTCAATCTTTGATAGGCTCGATCTCGATTCTGATCGTTCGTGCTCTGCGAGAGAATGATCTGGATGAGGACATCGAGTGGGTCGATCTTCCTCCTTTGAGGAATTCCGTATCTCCTCTCCAAAAGATCGGTGATTTCCTTTACCTTAGCTCTCAACTTCCTCAGAGAAAGCTCAGGTTCTTGCCATCGCTCTTTTAATCTTCTCACTCAGCCGCCCCTTAAGCAGATCCTTCATCCGATCCTTTACCCTCGCCACAAAAGCCTGGTAGGACTCCTTTCCCTCCAAAACCTGGAGATAGAAGTCTCCCAGTTCTCGGTAGTGTTTTAGAGTTCGATAGGCCAATCTGGTAAACCGAAAAACAAATCGAGAGAAACGAAGAGCCCACTTCAGGTCGTCGAAGATGTGACGCTCCACCTCCCTTTGGTAAAAGAGAGAGGGAGATATCCCCTTCTCTTTCGATTGGGTGATCGCTTCTGCAGCCAGCATCCCACTCCGAATGGCATAATAGATCCCCTCTCCCATCAAAGGGTCCATCAAATGGCCGGCATCTCCCACAAGCAAAATTCTTCCCCGAGAAACTTTTTGCTCCTCGTTGTAAAAGCAGGGGAGAGAATGGCCCAAAACTTTCTCCACTCCTCCCTCTTTAATATAATTCAGTTCCTGGATGAAGGCATCGAGGTATTGTCGGGGATTCACCTTCCCCCATTGCCCAAACATACCGCCGACGCCTATGGAAAGCCCTTCTCTTTTTGGAAAAACCCAGCCATAGCCATTGGGAATTCCACCAAAATCGAGATGAATGTGCCGGAGATCCTCCTTTGGAAAATCGATGGTCGATTCAAAAGGGATCTCACTCTCCACCCCAATCCCGTTTCCATCGCTTTCCGGTGGCAGCAAGGATGACGATTTTGCCACGATACTCCTTGCACCGTCCGCACCGATAAGGTATTCACAACGGAGCCTCTCGCCTCTTTCCAATTTCACCTCTACCCAATGATCCTTCTCTTCTGCCCTCACCACTCTTTCGCCTTCGAATAGCGCCACACCTCTTTCCAACGCCTTCTTTGCCAAAAAGTGGTCGAAACGATCCCTCATCACCAAAAATGCAATGGGTTCTTCCGACCTGATGGAAAAACGGTCTTTCAAACAGTAGGTGAAATGTACGCCGTGAATCGTATTTTCTAAAACAGGGCTGAGATCGAAACCGAGGAGACGAGCCGTTTTAAGGGAGAGACAACCTCCACAGGCTTTGTATCTGGGTAGCCGTTCCTTCTCAATGAGGAGAACGTTTAACCCAGCCTGAGCACAGAACCTGGCCGCGGTAGATCCTCCAGGCCCTGCACCCACTACGATGACATCATAATCCCGACTCGTCACCATCATCTCGCATGTGCCACGGAAAAATTACCATGAAACCCAGATTTGTCAATATGCAAAAAGGTTCCACTGTCTTTTGCGGTTTATACACGATTTCCATAAGAATGGGGAAAACCATGAGTGGTGACATTCGAAACATCCTTGATACCAACCACATTCACCTTCTCATTTAATCGACTCATACGGTTAATCGACTCATACGGTCTTAACATGACTTGGGTCTCTCAAAGGAAGAGTGGAGTTCATTTGGAGGGGTAATTGGTTTCGCACCCAAGACAATGAGGTTTGCATTGGCCTCGTCTCTAATGAATAGAAGAGTCTCTGAGGACAGATTTAGATTATTGTACCAAAAGATTTATTTGATATCTATAAAAAGTTGATCCTGAATCAAAAGCGAGAGCGCCCGCATGCAATAGAATTTTTTGGCGGGCAGGCATAGCATTGATTGGAGAAAAGCAAGATCCATAGGCTTTCGAGTCTAGGATAAACACCTTGAAAGATGTAACCAAGAAGAGGACAATTGCACATAAAATGGGTATAATTCATATTAAATCGAGGTGTTAGGGCAACACCTTTGGCAGATTACTCGAATTACTACATGGGCAATCGCATTGTATTGGCCATGGAAGAAGATTAGAAATGGAGGTTTGAATGATGGCCTGCTCCATCAATAAGGAATTAATTGAAAAAACGATTACAAGCCCAGGGTCTTCTAAGTGATACCAAGAGAAAAATCCTCAGTTATTGATCAATTATTGATATGAATGTGTGGGTCGTGTTAAAAATTTCACGAATTCATCTCAGAGTAGTATCTCTTTGGGGAGAAATATTTGTAAAAACAATTGCTTATAGGCTGGCTGGAATTGATAAAATTTCACTTGACAAAAGGGAGGCAATTTTGTAGTTTGGTGCGGGAACAAGAAACTTTTCACAAATAAGAGGTAAACATGCTGATTGAATATTTTGCCATACTTATCCATATTGCTATCGCTGTCGCCTTCGCCCTTTTTGCCATTGTCGCTTCACACTTATTAGGTCAGAGAAAACCCTCGGCTCTTAAACAAGCGCCCTACGAATGTGGGATGACCACCATCGGCTCAAGCTTCCGTAGGATACCCATCAAGTACTATATCATCGCCATGCTCTTTCTCCTTTTTGATATTGAGGTGGTTTTCCTTTATCCCTGGGCAGTGGTCTTCAAGCAGTTAAAGATTTTTGGCTTCGTCTCAATGGCCATCTTCATTGGAATCTTACTCATCGCTTATATCTACATTTGGAAAAAAGGAGCGTTGGAATGGGAATAGAAACCTACCTCGAAAAGACCCCACTTCTTCCTTACCTTGATAAGGTCGTTAATTGGGGTCGAAAGTATTCGATCTGGCCTGTAACCTTCGGCTTAGCCTGATGCGCTCTGGAGATGCTTGTCACCGGTTCGGCGACATGGGATATTGCTCGATTTGGTGCAGAGGTCTTTAGGCCCACTCCTCGGCAGGCAGATCTGATGATCGTTGCAGGGACAGTAACCAAGAAGATGGCCCCTATGATAAAGCGCATCTATGAACAGATGCCGGAACCCAAATGGGTTATTGCCTTTGGAGCCTGTGCCTGTTCAGGTGGGGTCTTTAAGACCTACAGTGTAGTGCAAGGGGTTGATCAAATCCTTCCAGTAGATTTCTATGTGCCCGGCTGTCCACCAAGGCCTGAAACATTGCTTACAGCAATTATGAAACTACAGAAGAAAATCGAGAGAGAGACGCTTGCGGATCGGAAGGACGTTCGCAGCAGCCTTGAAATGAAAGGATAAAAGAGGGAAAGGGAATGGCTGAAACCGATCTTGCCGTGAAGAAATTGAGAGAAAAATTTCCGAACTCCATTTTAGAGGTGACCACTTTTCGCGGTGAAGTCACCGTCATGATATCTAAGGGAGAGCTCTTAGAGATCTGTAAGTTTCTCCATTCGGATCCGGATCTCCGGTATCATCTTCTCACCGACCTCTGCGGTCTTGACTTTTTTCCACAAACTCCTCGTTTTGGAGTAGCCTACCTCCTTTGTTCGTTGAAGAGCAACCAAAGACTGCGGCTAAAGGTAAGGGTCGGAGAGAATGAATCGATTCCAAGTGTGGAATCAGTTTGGAAGGTTGCTAACTGGTATGAACGGGAGGTCTATGACCTTCTGGGCATCTCTTTTGAGAACCATCCTGACTTGAGGAGAATTATGCTGTGGGATGGTTACGAAGGTCACCCGTTGAGAAAAGATTTTCCGGTCGAGGGACCGGACTTCGATAAACCTTTTGTTCCCGAGGTTTGACCCTTCGGCGGCGTACAAGCTCCACCTTTTAGGGGAGGGATAAAATTGCCGCTCAGGGTCAACCCTGAGCCCTCGGCCTGAGCTCGGGCCGAAGGCAAGCCACGGCCTTCAGGCCGCGGTGTCGAATGGGTTGAAATGGCAGAGACGCGGTTCA
>Ga0315312_1002795_pt1 | contig 11733 bp, 9 predicted proteins | sample TDP7_MG_FD_203629 | JGI IMG/M metagenome (GOLD analysis project Ga0315312, IMG submission 203629) | Freshwater sediment microbial communities from Lake Towuti, South Sulawesi, Indonesia - TDP7 | ecosystem: Environmental > Aquatic > Freshwater > Lake > Sediment | place: Indonesia: South Sulawesi... | reverse complement strand
CAGGTGTCTTGTTTCTTCTTAATCATATCTGATATATAAAGGCTTATATATAAAGGAGAGGGGGTTAGGGGTGAGGTGAAGCCTCTCTTGGTTTCCTTGATTATTTTCCCCTTTTCCGCTAAATTCAGAATACCGGAGGAGATGATTGCCTGATTTTGACCGGATACTGCTTCAGGTCGCCAAACCGGCGCGCTATACCGGCGGCGAGTGGAATACCATCGCCAAGGATTGGGAGGCTACGCCCATCCGCATTGCCCTCAGCTACCCGGATACGTATGAAATCGGCATGTCCAATATCGCTATACCCATCCTCTATGATATCCTCAACCGCCAGCCGGACGTCCTCGCTGAAAGGGTCTACGCTCCCTGGGTAGATATGGCGTCGGCGATGAGGGCGAACGGCATTCCCCTCTTCAGCCTTGAGTCCAAGCGCCCCTTAAAAGACTTTGACATCATTGGCTTCTCGCTGGGCTATGAGCTGACCTACACCAACGTTTTGAATATGCTTGACCTGGCGCAAATACCTGTTTTAGCCTCAGAACGAGACGACTCCTATCCCCTAATCATTGCCGGCGGCAGTGGCACCCTGAACCCCGAGCCAATGACAGATTTCATTGACATTTTCGTGGTGGGGGATGGGGAGGAGGTGGTGATTGAGTTCCTTGATGTCTTCCGCGAATGGAAGAAGGCAGCCAAAAGGGCCAAGGAAAAACTGCTCCGCCAGCTCGCCAGCATCCCCGGGGTCTATATCCCCAGCTTCTACCAAGACGAATATCACCCTGATGGTCGGCTCAAGAGCTTAACTCCCACCGTAGCGGAAGCCAGACCGACCATCCAGCAAAGATTGGTCGCCAGACTGCCCCCATCCGTCACCCGACCCGCCGTCCCCTATATTGAGGTCATTCACGACCGTGGGGCGATTGAAATTCAGCGTGGGTGCAGTCGCGGCTGCCGCTTCTGCCAGGCGGGTTTCATCTACCGTCCCGTCCGCGAGCGCTCTAAAGAGGAGGTTTTAACCGCCACCGGAGAGCTAATTGCTAATTGCGGCTATGATGAAATCTCGCTGGTCTCCCTGAACACCAGCGACTACACTGGCATTGATGAACTGGTGACCGGTCTTGCCCGCCAGTATCCGAACCTTACCATTTCACTGCCGAGCCTGCGCATCAGCCAGTTTTCCGTCCGGTTAATGGGCTCCCTCCCGACCCGCAGTAAGACCGGGCTAACCTTCGCCCCCGAGGCAGGCAGCGAAAGACTGCGCCGAATTATCAACAAGGTTACGCCGGAAGATGAGCTTCTGGAGACTGTTGCCACGGCTTTTGAACGAGGCTGGACCAATCTCAAGCTCTACTTCCTCCTTGGCTTGCCACTGGAGACGATGGAGGATGTAGAGGGAATTATTGGGCTGGTAAATAAAGTCCGCATGATGGGCAGCAAAACGGAAAGTAAAAAACCCCAGATAAGAGTGAGTGCCGCCACTTTCGTGCCCAAGCCCCACACCCCCTTCCAGTGGGTGGCTCAGGAAAAGGAGGAGGCACTAGGAGTCAAGCACGAGCGGCTCAGAGAGGGACTACAGCGAAAGGGTGTAAAGCTGTCCTGGTCAGAGCTGAAACAGAGCCTGCTGGAAGCCGCTTTATCTCGCGGGGACAGAAGACTGGGGAAAGTAATTTACCGCGCCTGGAAATCCGGCTCAGTCTTTGATGCCTGGAATGAATGTTTCAGATATGAGAACTGGCTCAAAGCCTTCGCCGAGAGCGGACTTGACCCCGCCTTCTATGCCCAGCGGGAACGTTCTCTAGATGAACTCTTACCCTGGGCGCACATTGACATCGGTGTTCCGGTTAATTTTCTGAAACGGGAATATGAGCAGGCTTTGGTCGGCAGAGAGACTCCTGATTGCCGTTTCGGCGCCTGCAATGTCTGCGGGCTCCAGCGGTGGTATGCCCCCTGCCAGCAGAAATTCGCTCAACTCAAGGAAGACAGGAATTCCTCAATTGCCTGATTGACCTGGCGAGGCTTTTCCAGATGCACCCAGTGGTCAGCTCCGTCAAGGATGACCTTCTTCGCCCCGGCAATCTTGTTTGCCAGATAGTCGGCGTATTTCACTGGAGTGTTCAAATCATTACTGCCGCTGATGACCAGGGTGGGCACTTTAATGAGATGGACTTTAGCCATAATGTCAAACTTGTCGCAGCAGAGGTGGTCGTTTAAAGCGACCGCCGCTCCAATCCGCACCCCCTCCTCAATCAGACCTTCTCTGACCTTAGCTTTAACCAACCGGTATTCATTTTCCAGAATTCGTCGCCAGCCCGCCTCGTCTTTAATCATGTCTGCCAGCAATTTCAAACGAGCCGGCAGTACCCTTAACCTCGCCCCGGTGCCAATCAAAACCAGACCCCTGACTTCACTGCCGTATTTCACCCCATAGAGTAAGGCGATAGCGCCGCCCATTGAGTGCCCCGCCAGGACAATATCCCGGTACCGCTTCCGCTGAATGTCACCCCTCAGCCACGCCACGTAGTCATCAATACTTGAGGCGGGCTTGCCTTCAGGATGACCGGGGAGGACGGCGACTTCCGAGTTCGGGAAATATCTGACTTGATATACCCACTCCGCCCGGGCACTACCTGCCGCCGGGATAAAAAGCAGTTGCAAAGAATTTCCCCTGCTCAACTGTAGGCGTGGTGGCTTCTCTTAAGTCGCGGTTAAGCCACCGTCAACGACGATTGCCTGTCCGGTAATATAACTGGAGGCGTCCGCGGCTAAGAATAGCGCCGTATGGGCAATATCAGTGACCGTACCCCAGCGCTTTATTGGTGTTCTGGCTATGAGTTCAGCGGAAGCTTTGGGGTCTTTATATAGCCATTCGGTCAGCCTAGTCTTGATCCAGCCGGGGGCAATGGCGTTAACCCGAATATTGTGTTCCGCTAGCTCCAGAGCCAGTACACGGGTCAGCATGAAAACCGCTGACTTGGAAACACTGTAACTAATTCTCCCCATCGCCCCCTCAATGCCACGTATTGACGCGATATTGATAATATTACCGCCCTTCTTCCGCTCAATCATCTTCAAGCCGACGGCTCGGGCGCAAAGATAGCAGCCCTTGAGATTTGTGTCCAGAACCCGGTCCCAGTCCTCTTCACTATGCTCAGTAAAAGGTTTAACAGCAACTGTACCAGCGTTATTTACCAGGATATCAATGCCACCCAATTCCGCCACCGTTCTCTTGACTAGGTTATCAATATCTGCCTTTTGGGTGACGTCTGCCCTGATTGCCAGAGCACGGCGACCCAGCCCCCTTATTTCTACCGCCGTCGCCTCAACTTCCTCCAGATGGCGACTGCAGACCGAGATGTCCGCCCCAGCCTCGGCGAAGGTAAGGGCAGTCTCCTTGCCTATCCCTCTTGAGCCACCGGTGACGAGAGCTACCTTGCCCGTTAGAGATAATTCAGGCAAACTCATAGCTAAGCCTCCCTTTCTTCTTTCGACTTTGCCTTATCTTCCTCACCAACGAAGGAAGTAATTGCCACTACTTTATCTCCCGCGCCGAGCCGCATTAAACGAACGCCCTGCGTACTTCTGCCCTGAATGGTAATGCCCAGCCGGGGGTCTTTCTCCCGAGTCGGTGTGCAGGTAACAATCCCCTCCGCCGAGATTATCATCACCAGGTCAGCGTCAGTAACCACCTGTGCAGCCACTATTTCACCCGTCTTATCCAAGACGCGAAAAGTCCGGACACCACCCCCCGCCCGGTGTTGCCTAGGGTACCTAGCCAGTGGGGTGAGCTTGCCAAAACCAAAGGCGGTCACCACGAGCAGGTAAGCGCCTTTGATAACTTTGTCCATACTGACGACACGGTCGCCTTTCCTGAGGCGGATGGCACGGACACCGCCGCTTGTCCTGGAGCTCGCTCTCAGACTGGAAATATTAAAGCGAATTGACTGCCCCTGCTGGGTGACCAGAATAACCTCATCCTTGTCCGTGGCAAGGCAAGTAGCAACCAGTTCATCGCCTTCTGCCAAGTCCATGGCAATAAGCCCGCTGCTCCGCACTGAAGCGAAGTTGGTCACCGCTGTCTTTTTGATTTCACCGTTCATTGTCGCCATCAGAATAAAGGTCTTATCTTTGAAGTCAGTCACCGGCACCATCGCTGTAATCCGCTCGCCTTCCGCAATCGGGAACAGGTTGATGATGGCGGTCCCCTTGGCGATGCGCGAGGTATCAATCGGGATTTCGTGACACTTCAGGCTATAGACCTTGCCGCGATTGGTGAAGAAAAGCAGACTATCATGAGTATCTGCCCCCGACAGGAGTTTGACGGCATCAGCTTCCCGGGTCACCATGCCGATAATGCCCTTCCCGCCGCGGTGCTGGGGGGTGAAGACACGGGCGGGAACACTCTTGACATAGCCGCGGGTGCTGAGCGTCACCACAATTCTCTGGTGAGGGATGAGGTCTTCCTTGCGGAATTCGGTGACCTCTTCGGCGGCTATCTGGGTACGGCGCGGGTCGCCATACTTGGTCTTTAAATCAGCTACGTCCCCTTTTATCAGGAGATAAATTCGCTTTGGATTGGCTAAGAGTTCTTCCAGATAGTTGATGGTCTTGAGCAACTGCTCATACTCGTCCAGTATCTTCTGGCGTTCCAGGCTTGCCAGCCGGCGCAACTGCATGTCAAGAATAGCCTGTGCTTGAACCTGGGTTAAGCTGAAGTTTGCCATAAGCCGCTGGCGAGCTATCTCCGGCGTCTCCGATTTACGTATGGTGGCAATTACCGCGTCCAGATTGTCCAGCGCGATTTTCAGACCTTCCAGGATGTGAGCCCGCTCCTTGGCAACCTTGAGCTCAAATTTGGAACGGCGGGTGATAACGACATGGCGGAAGTCAATGTAATGCTGGAGGACTTCCTTCAGGCTGAGGACTTTCGGCTGACCGTCAACCAGTGCCAGCATATTGACGAAGAAAGCCGACTGCATCGCCGTGTACTTGTAAAGGTTGTTGAGCACCTGCTCTGGGTAGGCTTCCCGCTTCAACTCAATAACCACACGCATGCCCTGACGGTCAGATTCATCACGCAGTTCCCCGATGCCGACAATTTTCTTGTCCTTCACTAGGTCAGCGATGGTCTCAAGTAGTGCCGCTTTGTTCGTCTGGTAGGGAAGCTCGGTAACAATTATCTGGTCTCGTCCCGTCCCTGGGATATCCTCAATTCGCGCCCGGGCTCGCACCAAGACTTTGCCATGACCGGTGGCGTAAGCATTCTGGATTCCCTCCTGACCGATAATTATGCCCGCCGTCGGGAAGTCAGGTCCCTTGATGAACCGGGTAAGTTCATCAATCATGGCATCGGGATTATCAATTAGGTAAGCTATTGCATCACAGACCTCAGTCAGGTTGTGCGGGGGGATATTGGTCGCCATACCGACGGCGATGCCAGAACTGCCGTTAATCAGCAAATTGGGCAATCGTGCCGGCAGGACCGAGGGCTCCTTGAGACTATCATCAAAGTTAGGCATAAAGTCCACGGTGTCCTTGTCAATATCAACCAGTATCTCCTCAGCAATTTTGGCTAAACGGGCTTCAGTGTAACGCATCGCTGCCGGCGGATCGTTATCAATACTGCCAAAGTTGCCCTGCCCGTCAATGAGCTGGTAGCGCATAGAAAAGTCCTGCGCCATACGCACCATAGCATCATACACGGAAGCATCGCCGTGGGGATGGTATTTACCCAGGACCTCACCGACGATACGAGCGCTCTTGCGGTGGGGGCTGGCATGGGTCAGCCCCATATCGTTCATGGCGTAGAGGATACGACGATGGACTGGTTTTAATCCATCACGAACATCAGGCAGAGCCCGCGAGACGATGACGCTCATGGCGTAATCAAGATAGGAGCTCTGCATCTCTTTTTCGATACTAACCGGCTTGACTGTTCCTGAAACCATAATCTTTTGGGCCTCCTAGTCCTCCTGATTAATCATCTCATCAGTTATATCCTGGGCTTCCTCAGGCATTACCTCAACTTCCTCCCCACCAATAATGGTGTAGCCGGGTTCCTCAACCATTTCTTCCTCAATTTCCGATTCCAGCTTGAAGACTCTCTCATCAACATAGGACTTAATCTCCTCCACCCCCTTTGACGGAAAGGAGAGCTTCCCCACCTGACTGGGGTGCTGATAGGTCTCCCGGATAATGATGGTCATTGCCTCTTCCACGGAGCTGACCACTGATGCCGAATATTTGTTGCCCCCTTCCATAAGCTTGATAAGGCGCCGGGCATGCCTAGAATCAACCTGTCCGAGATATTCGCCACGACCGTCTTCGGCAATCAGACTGTGACCCACAATCCTTAAGTAAACTTTATCGCCGGCGACCAGACGGGCTCGGACTTCCCTAGCTCCCAGGTTATAGAGATTGACCACACCCGCCTTACCGATTTCTTCAATGAATTGCTCGGGCTCAACTTTCCGGAATTCACCCTCAGTGCTGATGGCGGTCTCACTTAAATAGTTCAAGCGCCGCAGATTCTTCTTGGCGATAGCATTATAGGGGTCATACTCCAGGGCACGCTGGTAGGCTTCCTTTGCCTGGGCATATTCGCCAAGCTCCATATAAGCTCTGCCCAGACGATTGTAAGCATCAACATCGTTAGGGAAGCTTTCCAGGATAACTTCGTTGGCGGCAACAGCTTCGCGCCAGCGACCCTGCATAGCGAGCTCAATCGCCTGCTTACTGCGCTGTCGTCTTAACCTAATAAGCTTTTCGTCCTGTGTCGTCATGATATACTCTAGAGCTAACTGGCTTGAATTTTAACTATATATTCTACCCTAATCAAAACAATGAAACAAGCAAATTTTGCCTCTCTATTTATTATAACGCAGTCACTTCCGCGGCGCCTCCTTCACGGCATTTTCTGCGGCAAGGCGACCAAAGACAATACACTCGGCGAGGTTCCCTCCCCCCGCCGGGTAGAGCATACCGTAAATTGACCCACACTCCCCGGCGGCATACAAGCCAGGAATAGGCTCCCCGAAGGCGTCCACTACTTGTGCCTGGCTATTCCGCCGCGGTCCTCCCTGCGTGTTTGAACCTCCAGGGAATAACCTAATGGCATAAAACGGCGGGCTGTCCAGAGGCACCATTTCCGCCGAGTCTCTGCCTAAGTCGCCATCTTTCCCAGCCACACAAAGCTGGTTCCACCGGGCAACGGTTTTTTCCAGGATAGCCGCTGATACCCCAATCCGGCTGGCGAGCGTGGCAAGCGTTTCGCCGCGGATAACCCACCCCCTCCTCAGCTCCACTGAATTATCCCGACTCCATCGGTATAACTGCTCCGGACCTGAGGGACCGCTGGTAAGCTGACCAAGAGCACCCATTTCCATTCTTTTCCGGTCAAAAATGTAGTAGCTGGGCACCCGGGGATACTCCAGTTTATGGGAGTCATAGGATGTCAGCTCGTAATAGGCGACGTGAGGTTTTAGTGTCTCCGACAAATAGCGCCGCCCATACCTATCCACAAAAATATAGCCGGCACGCAGTTTTTCTCTGGTTGTCATCATCTGGCGCTGGCTCCAGCCGCCACCGCTGAAGTCAATAAAGAAAGCAACTGGGAAATCAGGGAATTTCGCCACCAGACGCGCCGAGACGCAATTCATGTGCCAGAGGTCAGCACCGACTTCTTGCGCCATCTTGATACCGTCACCGGTGTTAGCCGTCCCGCCGGTGAAGTAGGCGGGGTGGACCCTCAAATACTGCAGTTTCATTTCTTCATTCTCTTCAAAGCCCCCGCTACACAAAATCACGGCGCGGGAAGCTTTGAAATATGCTTCTCTGGGCTGCCCTCGGCGAAGGTCAACGGCTTTCACCCCCATTACGCAGCCCTTCTCATCAGTGAGCAGTTTCTGCACCGGCATCTGATAATAGACGTCAATCTGGCGAGACTTCACCTGCTGATACATGAATCGCATCATACCCCGCCCGTTTCCCTGATATTTCCAGGATTCCATGCTATCCGAACCGGGAAGCTGAGGAAACTCCCCACCCCGGGCAAAGAACTTGATTTTGCCCCCCAGCTTTTCCAGCCAGTCCCGGTTCTCTACCGCATATTTTGACCAAGCTCGTATGGTCTCAATATCAGTCCACAGCATTCCCGGCTGACCGGTCTGATTTAAAGCTATCATATACTCGGTGGCTCGTGGGATATCGGAAGGAGACAGGACTATGCCCATGGAGATGCTACTACAGGAGCAATGCGTGTCTGCTCTCTGCTTCTCCAGTATCAGGGTACTGGCACCCCGGTCGTGGGCAGTAATTGCCGCCACAGCCCCCGCCAGCCCGTATCCGATGATGATTACCTCCGCTTCCCCCGCCCATTTAACATTCTTGGGAGATAACATTTGTCTGCCTCCTCTCAGGACAAGCTACTCACCGTTTCTGACCCATAGTTTGCCTGTCACTCTATTATAAGTGATTGATTGTAACAGCAAAAGGCTCTGTCCGCAATAGGGTTTCACAGGAAATAATCCCCCGGAATACGGTAATTTGACGATTACTCATTTTTAAAGTTACAATTAAATTAAGAACCGCTGACTAAAATTCTTCAAGGAGTCTATCATGCGCGATAAAGTAGAAGCCGTCCTCAACAAAATCCGACCCTCGCTTCAGAGGGATGGCGGAAACGTGGAACTCGTTGAGGTCAAAGACGGGACAGTCAAAGTTAAACTGACCGGTGCCTGCGTTGGCTGCCCGATGTCCACCCTCACCCTCCAGATGGGTATTGAACGAATCCTGAAGCAGGAAATCCCCGAGATTAAGAAGGTAATCGCTGTCTAGAGCGACCCCCTACTCCTTTATTTCCACCTCAAACGCCTTGTGCAGGGCACGCACTGCCTCTTTGACCTGTGTCTCATCAATAATACAGGTTATCCTTATTTCCGAAGTGGTAATCAACTGGATATTGATGCCCTTTTCTGCCAGAGCCCGGAACATCCGTGCCGCATAGCCCGGCGTATTTGACATGCCGGTACCAATAATGCTCACCTTGCCCAGTTTGGCATCGCTGACAGTGTCCCTGGCGCCAATCTGACTGGCAATCGGTTTGATGACATCCAGAGCTTTAGGTAGAAGGCTTCGGGAAACGGTAAAGGTTAAATCGGCAAGACTGCCTATGCCGGCATTCTGCACAATAGTATCCACGCTTATGCCCGCCTTAGCCAGCGGCTCAAAGAGAGTGGCAGCAATGCCCGGACGGTCAGGAACGCCCATCACACTGACTTTAGCCACATCAAGGTCATGAACCACGCTTCTTACCTTATTTCTAACTTCCATACCGGCGCCTCCGTGAATTAATGTCCCGCGACTCTCGGTAAAGCTAGAAGCGACGAGAATCGGGATGTTATACAGCTCACCAAGCTCAATAGCGCGAGGATGCATCACCTTAGAGCCATAGGTTGCCAGCTCCAGCATCTCGTCATAGCCAATCTCATCCAGCTTTCTTGCTTCCGGCACGATGCGGGGGTCAGCACTGAAAATACCCTCCACATCGGTGTACCTTTCGCACACCTTTGCCTCCAAGGCTGCCGCCAACGCCACCGCCGTGGTATCTGAACCACCCCGCCCTAAGGTCGTCACATCCATCTCGTCATTAATCCCCTGAAAGCCAGCAACAATGACTATTTTGCCCTCGGTAAGTTCCTGACGCAGGCGGTCGGCTTCAATCTCCAGTATGCGCGCCCGACTGAAATCGGAGTCGGTACGTATTCCCGCCTGAGCGCCGGTAAGGCTGATAGCCGGATAGCCTATCTCATGAAGCGCCATCGTCAGCAGGGTGGCGGAAACAATCTCGCCGGTGGAAAGAAGCAGGTCAAGCTCGCGATTATCTGGCTTGGCAGAAACCTGATTTGCCAGCTTAATCAGGTCGTCCGTAGTATCGCCCATTGCCGAGACGACGACGACGAGCTGGTCACCCCGGTCTTTGACTTTGGCGATGCGCCGGGCGACATTCTTGATGCGCTCCGCATCGGCAACCGAAGTGCCACCATATTTTTGCACAATGAGTGCCATCGGTTCTACCTTCCCAGAAACTTACTCATTATTTTATACCCTTCTTCAATGAAAATGCCAGTCCCTTTGGCTTCCTTTTCGGTAAATCTTCTGCCACCGTTTGAGCGAAAGCCGGGACCCCACATCAGAAAGGGCACCGGCTCGTCGGTATGGGTGCGCACTTCAATGGGGGTAGCGTGGTCCGGCATAATCAGCGCCCTCAGGGCTTGCCCCCAGCGGCGAATCCGCCCCACCACCTCCTTATCAATTTTCTCCAGAGACGCTATCTTTTCGTCAATCAGGGCAGAGTGGGCGGCTTCATCCGGGGCTTCAATATGAATGACGACCATATCATACTTTTTCAGCGCTTCAAGAGCGCCAACCGCCTGAGCAACATAGTCGTTATCCAGGGCGTCAGTCACTCCGGGGATTTCCAGAAACGCCATCCCCGCCATCTTCGCCAGCCCGCGGAGCAGGTCCACCGCCGAAGTCATTGTGGCGCTGAGACCATAAGCCTTCTTGAAGTCCGGCATATCCGGAATATTGCCGGTACCCCAGAAAAGCCAGATTTGCGAGGCGGGAATCTCGCCGCGCGACCGCCGCTTCACATTTACCGGGTGGTCTTGCAATATCAGCTCCGAGCGCACCATAAGGTCTCTCAATACTTCGCTGCCCACACCTTTCGGGAGATAGTCAGCGATGGGTTTATCAGGTATATCGTGGGGTGGCGTGCAAACCACCTGAAGAGTCTCTTCGTGGTTCTTCAGCTTGAGAATGTGGCGGTAGCTGACGCCGGGATAAAACTGGACTTCATCGCTGGCAAGGTTTTTGTTCAGTGCTTCAACCAGCTGATGAGATTCCTCGGTGCTGATGTAGCCGGCGCTGTAACTCCACATCCTCCCCCCGCGCACCGCCACGAGGTTACAGCGGAAGACGACCTCCCCCCTCCCAATCGGAATGTCCATGCTGCGGGCTTCAATCGCCCCACGCCCCCGGTAGTAAACCCTGGGGTCGTAGCCCAGCACCGACATACAGGCGCAGGCACTGCTTGGTTCCATTCCCGGCGGCACAGTTCGTGCCAGACCCAAAATACCCTGAGGTGTCATGGCATCCAGGTTAGGGGTGTGGGCAAGCTCAAGGCAGGTCTTGCCACCCCGCTGGGGAAGCGGTCTTCCTGAGCCACCGTCAATAATGAGAACGCAATATTTCATCTATTTCTCTTGATATAAGAAACTAAATCCGCTTATAATACATTTTGGCGGGGCGTAGCGCAGTCCGGTAGCGCGCTTGGTTCGGGACCAAGAGGTCGGCAGTTCAAACCTGCCCGCCCCGAGTTTTACTTTACCTTCCCCTTTGCCTCTTCCCACAGCCGATTCTGCTCATCAAAAGATAGGTCGCCAATCTTAACGCCGCGTTGGCGGCAGACTTCCTCCATATAAGCGAAGCGACGGTAAAAGCGCTGGTTGGCTTCTCTCAGGGCTACCTCAGAGTTGACTCCCATCCGTCGGGCGATATTCACCAGAGTAAAGAGCAAATCGCCAAACTCCCGCGCCTTCTGCTCCTGGTTATCAGCTTTCTTGAGTTCCTTGACCTCTTCTACCAGCTTCTCAACCACGCCCTCAATACTCTCCCAATCAAAGCCCACCTGAGCCACCCGACGCTGTATTTCCTGGCTATAACCGAGAGCAGGCA
>Ga0315312_1002793_pt1 | contig 11738 bp, 11 predicted proteins | sample TDP7_MG_FD_203629 | JGI IMG/M metagenome (GOLD analysis project Ga0315312, IMG submission 203629) | Freshwater sediment microbial communities from Lake Towuti, South Sulawesi, Indonesia - TDP7 | ecosystem: Environmental > Aquatic > Freshwater > Lake > Sediment | place: Indonesia: South Sulawesi... | reverse complement strand
AGAGGCTTGGCGTCTACTCGATCGTCGACATGATGGATGTGTCAGATCCCATACATGCCCTCGACGGTTACAAGGAACCACCGGACATCGTGATCATTCACAGGGGAATTGATCAAGAGAAAGGCCAAGGGCCAAGGTGGAGCCTGGTCAGTGAGATCAAGAAGAGGTTCAAGGAGAGACGACTGCTGATCGCGGTTGCAGGAGGAATAGGGCCAGGCAACCTTCAAACAGCGCTCGAGGCACAGGCCGATATCATCGTCGTTGGCCGATACATTACGCAGGCAAGGGATGTCAATCGGGCGGCAAGAGACTTCCTAGACCAGCTTGGCCCTGACATCGATCTCTTCAGAGTCCATGTAGAGTAGCAGGAACTCCATCCCTGTGACTGTGGGCTGAAGTTGGCTCCCGGCGAGCGGTGTCGAAAACGAACAGATCATATCGGAGTCCTTGCATGATGACGGGGACGGCGCTCTGGCATGAGAGTTCAAAAGAACGGCACAATCGTGGGGATAATGCAAAGCGAGGATCCGGTCAAAGTTCGAGTCCAAGTCAAGCTCGATGAAGAACCGTTTGAACAGCGAGTCAAACCTTACCCCCAGTCGGAGCAGGAGAGAATGGCCCAGCAGATGACAGAGAACTTGGCCAAGCAGCTCCGGACGGCCATCCCCGGCGCGCTCATAATGGGCCCAGGGTTTTCCGGGTCCACGGGGCCCCACATGGAAGAGTGGCTCGTGCCAGCCGACCAGGCTGCGAAGCTGTCGATAGGAAAGAGAGTTAGAGTCAGCTTGGAATTTCTTGAAGAAGAGTAGGCTCGACAGTGCAATCCCTAGTCTTATGATGATTCGATAGAAACTTGTCGAGTCCGCACGCCCCTTTAGGCGCAAACAAGCGACAGAGAAGTGTTAGCCCCGACTGGTCTTCGCAGTTACATAAGTCAGTCAAAGAGAGCAGCAGCTACTAGGCGAACGAAATGTTTGAACCTTGGCGACGACCGGGGGAGGTGTTCTGAGGAGCCTTGTTCTCCCCGACCTCACCGAGAAGGAATCAAGAGCTACCTGTTCACGTACGGTCAGTCATGCATCGGTTCTCTCGGCTACGCACCGATCTCCGCGCAAGGCTTTAACTTTCGTGGCCATCTGACTTCTTTCGGGAACCGAGATTCAATGGAAGAAAGAGTGACCAGGATGCCCCCAGAATGGGGAGGGGTCGTCCCAACGGAGGCCTTCCTAGAAGAAGGAAAGAAAATCGTTGAAGCGGCATCAAAGAACAACATACCGCTCAGACTGATAGGCGGTGTGGCAATTCGCGTTCACAGTAGCAACTTCACCGAATTTGCGAAGAGGCTGAGTAGGCTCGGACTAGGGGAGCAGGAGTACACCGACCTGGACTTCATGTCGTACTCAAGATTCCGAGAGGCCGTGCGCAAGTTCTTCGAGTCAAGCGCCTACCGCAAGAGAAAAACCACGCTATCCTCTGCGGCGACGCAACGCCAGATATACTTCCACCCGGATGGGTGGTTCTACGCTGATGTCTTCTTCGACAAATTACTGGCAGCGAACCATCCAATCGATTTCAGAGGCAGACTTGAACTGGACTCCCCAACGATATCTCTCACGGACCTTCTCTTGGAGAAACTGCAGATAGTTTCCTTCAGCGAGAAGGATCTCAAGGATACGCTACTCCTTCTCAGAGCCCATGGGGTCAGCCAAGGACAGGCGCGTGAGACGATAGACGCACGCCATATTGCATCACTTCTCGCGAAAGACTGGGGTTTCTGGTATACGGTCACGACAAACCTGAAGGGCTTGCGGAACGCCGTTTCGGAGATGTCTGCCCTCAGCGAGCCTGAGAAGGGAGATGTAACTTCGAAGATCGACAAGCTTGTAGAAGTGATTGGAAAGGAGCCCAAGACCGCCGGCTGGAAGGCGCGGTCAATCATAGGCGCTAGGAAAAGGTGGTACAACCCTGTGGAAACTGCCCAGACCGTCGGAGAATTCGGGATCTGGAAACTGTAGCCCACCTTCGAGAGGTCCGTACTAGTTGACGATCTCCTGATCGCTCAAGTGTTTGCCATGCAAGCCTACTTGGGCTTCTTCGACCATCAACTCCTTCATGCTCATCTGCTCGCGAATTACCTCCGAAAAGTAAGAGACTGGCGGGTAGCCCAGTCTCGTTTCTCTCTTCGAATTCTGCGCGCTATACAAGTCTTGTGACTTTCACTCATCAGCGCTCTACGAGAGTCAATATAACTCCTGTTCGCCAATACACATGCGGGTCAGCGACTTTGTACGGGCAGTTGAAGACTGAGATCTGTCGAGTCATGGAGTTAATGTCAAACAAGGGCTGGTCGCCAGGTAGTAGCGGCAATATCAGCGTTCGAATCGCTGGGACGAGTCACGTCTGCATCAAATCGACGGGCACGAGTATGACCTTCAGCACTTTGGATCCTCAATCAAGCGTCGTAGTGATTGATCTTGAGGGAAATCTTGTCGAGGGCCTTCGAAAGCCTTCAGTGGAGTTCAGATTTCACCTAGGCATCTACAAGGCTAGGCCCGACGTAGGTGCAGTCCTGCACGCCCATCCACCCTACGCAACCGCTTATGCGGTAGCGAACCTTGAGCTTCCTCTCGTTTCAAGTCCGGGACGTTTCATTTTGAGGAAGGTACCGCTGCTTGGCTCTGCACCCTCCGGCTCATCCGAACTTGCAGAAATCGTCACTAGAGGGTTTTCTGACCCAGGGGTCGTCTCAGCACTCTTGAGTGGTCACGGGGTTGTCACTGTGGGCAGCGACCTTTACGAGGCTTTCAGGAACGTAGACTGGACTGAGGATGCGGCTCAGATCGCATTTCTCTCGGACTCAATTAAGAGTAGGAATCGGAGACCATACATGTCAACCCGACTGACCTCTTAGCGTCACGAACAGCAAACAAGACATCATTTCTCACCATTCACACCAATCCTCGGCACAGTCAGCACGAGTCAATCGCTAAAGTAGGCACACTTGCATCGAACATTGGCCCAATTGCTCAGCTCCCGGCGTCGGTGAATGCAGCCGAACGGAAGCGCAGAGCCGTCGGAAACAGGATTAAAGAACTTGGACCTGATTAGAGTGCCGAAACGACGGAGAGTATTCCGATGGGTCAGAAGATTGGGTTCATCGGGCTTGGAATCATGGGCAAGCCCATGTCGAAAAACCTGATCAAAGCAGGCCATGAGTTGACGATATGCAAACACGTGAACGAGGCGCCCGTCAAGGAACTCGAAACGATGGGTGCCAAAGTGGCAGGTTCACCCAAGGAGGTTGCATATGGAAGCGATTTGATCATCACGATGCTACCCGACTCACCGGATGTGGAGGAAGTCGCTCTCGGTCCCAGCGGAATCTTCGAGGGAATCAGATCAGGATCTACCTACATCGACATGAGCACAATCTCCCCCATCACCACGAAGAGGCTGGCGGAGGTGGCGAAGGCAAGAGGTGTTCGAATCCTCGATGCGCCTGTGAGCGGAGGAGAGAAAGGCGCGGTAGAGGCAACGCTCACGATAATGGTTGGCGGAACTAAGGAGGTATTCTACGATTGCCTTCCGATCTTCCAAGCCATGGGCAAGAATATTGTGTATTGCGGCGAGACAGGGTCCGGACAGACAGTGAAGGCCTGTAATCAGATCCTCGTTGCAGGCGTCTTGGAGGCGGCAAGCGAGGCGCTCGTATTGGGTACAAGGGCAGGAGTCGACCCAGAGATTGTGCTCAAGGTGATTGCTGGAGGGTACGCAATGCAAGTCCTCGACGTGAGAGGACCGCTCATATTGAATAGAGAGTTCAAACCTGGCTTTAAGACGAAGCTACACCACAAGGACCTGGGCATCGCTCTCGCCACAGGCTCTCAGTACGACGTTGCGCTTCCTGTCACTGGCTTAATACACGAAATGATGGGTGCGATGAAGGCTTCGGGCCGCGGCGAATATGATCACTCAGGAATCATAACCGTGCTCGAGGACCTTGCCAAAGTCGAGGTGAAGAAAACGCTCCGGAGGTAGTTCTGAGCAAGCCCTAGAATGAACTGAGAGTTGGCCTTCGTCTCTTCTGCCGATTCAGACGCGACGGCTACTTGGCGAGCACTTCGGGATTCACTATGTATGGCGGCTTTTCACCCTTGAGACCTGCGAGCAGGTTGTCGACCGCCATCAAAGCCATCTTCGTGCGGGTTGCAACTGAGGCGCTGGCGATGTGAGGAGCAATGACGATGTTGTCAAGGGTTAGGAGTGGATCCTGGAGGGGTATCGGTTCGGGCTCGGTTACGTCCAGCGCGGCATAGGCGATCTGTCGGTTGCGTAGCGCGTTGTGGAGCGCCTTCGGGTCTACGATCGGGCCTCGAGCAGTGTTGACTAGAATCGCAGTCCTCTTCATGAGTTTGAACTGTTCTTCGCCGATTAGGTGGTATGTCTCGGGGATAAGGGGGGTATGAATCGTGACGAAATCCGATTCTGCCAGCAGTGTCCTGAGGTCTCTGAACTCTGCGCCGAGTTTCATCTCTAGGTCAGGCCGCCTGACTGTGTCGTAGTAGATGACCTTCATGTCGAATCCCTTGGCCCGCTTCGCGACTTCGGCTCCTATCCTGCCGAGTCCGATTATGCCCAACGTGGCGTGGTGTACGTCTTGGCCAAGTAGTATCATAGGACCCCAAGTCTTCCACTTTCCGGCTCTGACGATCCGTTCGCCCTCGACGACGCGCCTGGCGGCGGCCAGCAGCAGGGCAAACGCAAAGTCGGCGGTTGTATCTGTGAGCACCTCGGGCGTGTTACATACCATGATCTTCCGCTTGGTCGCCTCTCGAACATCCACGTTGTCGAATCCCACAGCCATGTTGCTGATGACTCGTAGTTTGGGTGCGGCATCCATGACGGCGGCGTCGATCTTATCCGTGAGAAGCGAAAGAACTGCGTCTACACCAGAGACTTCCCCGAGGAGCGCTTCGCGCGGGACGGGAAGCTCTCCTTCCCAAATGTGATACTCTGCGTTCTCTGCTAGTTTCTTGAGGGCTTCTTCAGGAATTGGCCGGGTGACATAGGCTTTTGGCTTCATCTCATGGAACCCCGTTTTCCGTCTCTAGGATCGCTGCTGGAATTTTGCCCAGGCTTGTCTCCAGACACGCTTCGTGCCGGCGAGGACGGCCTCAGGCCTCTCGTGAGGTAGTGGTCTAACCTCGAACCCCACGATCGGCAGCTGTTGCTTCGGGCTGGTCTTCTTGCCGAGATATCCAACATCGAAGAGTATCTTGAGGAATCGTGCCAGATCGTCTATGTCGTGCTCTCCTCCCTTAATGCCGAATCTGGGATGCTTGTCTCCGTACGCAGGGTGCCCTGGAACCTTCACGCAGTTGCCGACGTGAATGTGCACTAGATAGCTCTTGAGAAGAGCAAGCGCACGTCTCGGGTCTTCGTTGAGTAAGGGGGCGTGGGCCATATCGTACATTATTCCAAAGTCCGGGTACTCTTTCTTGACCATCCGTGCCAAAGCCGCACTTTCTTTGGCGGGTCCTGTGAGGCACTTCTTCTCGATGTCGCGGTCGAAGGTCTCCATGGTGATTGCGACATCCTTCTGTTCACCGTAGGCGCATATCTCCTTCAGCGAATCCACGAGTACACGTGTGGCATCGTCTCTCCGCTCATCACCGGGGTCAGGGCCGCTCAGAAGAGTGAGACGGCTCGCCCCGAGTTCAGAAGCCTCATCAGTACAAGACTTGACTTGGCTGACAGCCCTAACCCTCTCCGAATCATTCAGAGAGTTCAAGTCAAGTTTCTGACTTAGGAGTACCGGCTGAGCGCCGTACGCGAGCGAGACATGCGAACTCTCGGCAAGGTCCTGAACAGCTCTTCGCACCATTGGATCTTTGATCCAAGTCACCTCGAGAACGGAGAAGAAGTCATCATCAGCGAGTTTGGTCACTGTTTCTAGGATTGGTCCTTGTCCCGATTGTGTGGTGGGATACAGCATGAAATGTACGATGCTGAGTCGAACACTATTCTCCCAAGAAATTCCCATACATCCTTCCTCCAATGCGCGGAATGAAAAAGCCATACCGTGGAAGCCTACATATCTAGGTTTTCCAAGCGTCGAGAGATTCCGTTCAAGACTTGAGCGACCGTTTGTCCCAGTGGTCAGCCATCCGAGAAGATTGCAGGCGACGCTACTGAGGACACAGGACCAGACCGCGATCCCCTAGGGACCACTCATTCGGTGAAACATCTCAAGGACGAACTGTGGAACCCTCGGATGTCAGATAGAACAACTGGTCCCAGGAGAGTACAGAAGCTCGTGATCGAGTGGATGAAGAGGATTCTTGCCAACTCTCAGAACCGCCGGCGCTGTCATCAAACGTCGAAAAACCGATCCAACGCATTGTTCGAGAAGCTGAAAAAAGAAGGCCAAAAGCTAGGACGAGTGGCATTTTAACGAAGACATTATGGGCTCGAAGGCTCTCGCTAGTTCGTCGGAGACCTCAGGCCGCGCGAAGGCATAAACTACATAGTACCTTTCGGAATCATGGCAGTGCACGTGCAAAGCGTAAGCGTCTTGCGTGACGCGTCGCGTAAAAAAAGGGAGGCCTCCCTGCTCCATCAACATCCTAGCATGTGTGTAGACTGCATCATGATCCCGAAACTTCAGGTTCCTAGTCTCGGCGGCTCCATCCAGTTTTCCACGCGCGCTCTTGATAGAACGTTGAAGGCTACCGGAAGCCTGCTCAGCTGCCGTGGCATAGTGCTTCTTCGCTTCCCCGAGGCTTCCCCATGAGAGGAACACCTTGAAGCCCTCTTCCAGATGGAAGACTAGGTTGCCCTTTTTCCTTGTTGATTTTGGATCAAGTTCAACACGCGTGTTCTTCGGGCACTCGGCCGAGAACCCGTACAGCGCTACTAACTCGCAGTCGGAATCCTTCATCAGGCCCACTACTAGACGGGATGGCGGGGTGCCATATTATCCCTGTGCGGCACGTCTGAGAAGCTACTTCGGGCGTCCTATGAAGTCTCTATACATTCCAGCAGTGTTTACATCAACGGAAATACAATCTACGCACAGGCCTGTGGGATGGGACTGAACCATCATCTGAAATCGGAGAGCGATCGTACGGATGAGTATCAAAGTTAGAGAATGGCTGCGCAGACTGGGCATCGAGACGACCCACGAGGAACGTCAGGAGATAGATCGCGAGATCGAACGAAGAACAGGACGCTATTGCGACGACGGCATTACGCTACTAAGCGAGCCTGAGTTCTTGTCCATTGTGGACTCCATCAGACGCAAACGTAGGAAAGCCACGGTTGAGCCATTGGTCGCATGATTAGTGGTCGAGGCCGTGTTGTGCATGCAGCTTGAAGCGTGAGACATAGGCGGCTGTGAGAGATTGATCGAATTCTATGATTTTGGGCGAATTGTGATCAATGGGGTCACCTACACGAGAGACGTAATGATCTTAGGAGACAGGGTCGAAGCGAGCTGGTGGAGAAAGGAAGGGCACGTCTTAAGGGCCTTAGATATGACGGAAGCTCTGGAAAGGTTTGATCCGGAAGTTGTCATTGTAGGAACAGGCTGCATGGGGGCGATGAAAGTCCCGAAAGAAACTATGGAGTACTTCCAGAGCAAAGGCATAGAGATTCTGGTGGAGAAAACGAAGAAAGCCTGCGACCTGTTCAACGCATTGTCGAAATCCAAACGAACATTGGCAGGGCTTCACCTTACCTGCTGACGGATGCTGTGAGAAAGGCAGAGAGACGCCGTATCGCATCATGGGTTACAGTCCTTTGACTTCACTCAGGACACGCCTTGACCGCAAAGGTGAATTACACGACAGATCGGTTCGCTTGGTCATCTTTGGTGCCGCGAGTTGGGGAAAGGCGTAAAGATCAATGAGCCAACCGGCAAGCTGGGTGTCCTGCTCGTCGGTTTAGGAGCCGTCAGTACTACACTCGTCGCCGGCGTCGAAGCTGTGAAGCTTGGGCTGGCGAAGCCATTTGGTAGTCTAACTCAGATGGCAACGATAAGGCTTGGAAAGCGAACCGAGAGAAGGAGTCCCTTGGTCAAGGACTTCGTCCCACTAGCGGACATCCAAGATCTTGTGTTTGGTGCCTGGGATATTTTCCCGGACGACGCATTCATGGCCGCGTCGAAGGCGGCTGTTCTCGACCAAGCATTGTTGAAGATCTTGGAGACGCCGCTTCGGGCTCTCAAGCCCATGAAAGCCGCCTTTGAGCAGAGATGGGTTAAACGTCTCACTGGGACGCACGTGAAGGTTGGCCGCAACAAGAAAGATCTCGCCGATCAGATAGTGACGGACATTAAGGAGTTCAAGGCGGCGACAGGCGCCTCAAGACTTGTTACGATCTGGTGCGGCTCTACGGAGGCATACTCAGTGGCGAAGCCGGAACATGAGACCATCCCAGCTTTCGAAAAGGCGCTGGAAGACAATTCTCCGGAGATCTCCCCGTCGATGATCTACGCCTACGCGTCTCTTGTCACAGGGGCTCCGTTCGCGAATGCGTCTCCGAACCGCTGTGTGGACGTACCCGCCCTGATTGAGTTGGCCAAGCGAAACAAAGTGCCCATTGCCGGCAAGGATCTCAAGACCGGGCAGACGCTAATGAAAACGATAATTGCACCAGGGTTCAAGGCCCGGATGCTCGGCGTCCGCGGCTGGTACTCCACGAACATTCTAGGGAACCGAGACGGGGAGGTGCTCGACGATCCTGAAAGCTTCAAGACCAAAGAGGAATCGAAGCTGGGGGTTCTGCAGTACATACTTCAGCCTGATTTGTATCCGGACTTGTATGGAAACATCAAACACCAAGTGAGAATAGACTATTACCCTCCGAGAGGCGACAACAAGGAGGGCTGGGACAACATTGACATCTTTGGGTGGCTCGGCTACCCGATGCAGCTAAAGATCAACTTCCTCTGCCGGGACTCCATCCTAGCTGCACCACTCGTGCTGGACTTGGCGCTGTTCTTGGATCTTGCGCAACGAAGCGGCATGAGGGGGATCCTGGAATGGCTAAGCTTCTACTTCAAGAGCCCCATGACGGCGGAAGGTCTCTACCCTGAGCACGACCTGTTTATCCAACTGATGAAACTGAAGAATACGCTGAGGTATCTCCGCGGAGAGGAGCTGATCACGCATCTGGGGCTCGAATACTACGACTAGCTAGCGGAACATGATAACCACAATGTGAGGTGCAGCTTTCGTAGCTAGCGCTGATATATTGGGTCTGCATGCCTTCGGCCGGTGGTCATTTCCCAGTAATCTTTCAGAATTTTCATATCGCTACTAGCATTAACTGGAGCTTGCTCAAGTCACAAGGTTGGGACCACGGTGAGTTCTTCGAGTCCTTTTCGCATGAGAAGCTGGGACGGATCCCGTATGAAATGCGCGGCTGCCCTCGTTAGTCCGGACGGTTCATCAAGGAATTGGTGATCTCAAATGAATTCGAAAGAGCGAGTCCTGCAGGCTATTGACCACAGGGAACCCGATCGGGTTCCTATTGAAGGGGTGAGTTGGTGGAAATGGTCGCAGCCTTTTCTTGTGGAGCGTCTGCTTCCATACTTCAAACTCCCGAGTTGCAGGCATGATAGACCGTTGCCGGTCAGCACCCTCGAATCGCTAGCGCAACAGCTCAGCATAGATTTCAGGCATGTGACAATGAATCCGCCTACACAGTTTACGAGAAAGGCGGTCTGTAACCCGCTGTTTCATAACCCGTGGGGGGTTCCCGTAGGAGGGGGCATCCTGCAGGACGAGTGGGGGATAAGGCGACAGCTAAACTCGACTCAGACTCAGAGCCGGATAATTGGCTATCCCTTGCATGATGACGACGCCTTGGAACGCTACGAGTTCCCCGACCCGGGTGCGGAAGGACGATTTGATCAAGCTGAGGCACTTCTGCGGAAATGGAGAAAGGAGTACGCGGTCAGCGGAAGTTGGGGGGGCGATGGGCTCTTCTCCCAGGCTTGGTATCTGAGGGGCTTCAACAAATTCCTTATCGATATGTGCTCTCGACCAAAGATTGCTGACCAAATCTTGGACGGTCTTCTAAGATTCTTCATAGACGCCGCGAAGCGTCTGTCTGAGCTAGGCGTGGACATCCTCTGCATTGCCGACGACGTAGCCATGCAGACAGGTATGATAATGTCCCCCGCTGTATGGAGAAGATATTTCAAGACTCGCCTTGTCGAGATCGTACGTGCGGCCAAGAGGGCAGGATCGCGAGTCGCATTTCACACGGATGGCAACTGCGAAGCCATCGTACCGGATCTCATCGAGATTGGGGTGGACGTCCTTGATCCAATCCAGCCGGAGTGCATGAACCCTCTTCGGGTGAAGGTGCTTTATGGGGACAAACTTACGCTCAGCGGGACAGTCTCCGTGCAGAGCAACCTGGCATTCGGATCCGCGGAGAGCGTCAAAGAAGAAGTAAGAGAGAGAATCAAGACCCTCGCCCATCATGGCGGTTTCATAATCTCTCCGTCAACTGCTGCCACGATCGACATACCCGTCGACAACTTCCTTGCTGTTTACTCCTCAGCGAGAAAGTTTGGTTCGTATCCCGTCGCATGAGGTCCGGAGAAAGCCGTGGCGGCGAGCAGTTCAGCCTCTGACGGCGCCGAGGGTGACTGGCAATACGTTGCGGTATCTCGGCGAAGAAGAATTGATTACCCATCTGGAGCTGGAGTACTACGACTAGGCAACGGCTAACTGACAACCATAGTCCAAGGTGAATATCTTCGTATTCGTTTATGAAAGAATCACCAGTTCAGTGGTGTTCAAGAAGATTCCACCGAGGCTTGGTAGCACCGGATCTCGCTACTTCGGAACACTGGAGCCACCTTGGGACGTTCTGATCTAGAACTGACTTATCGTGTCCCCTTGCTTCGTGTGGGTCTTCAGATCTGCTGAAGAGTTTGCGTCGCGTACCGGTGAAGTTCTTCTGTTGGATGCCTTCGGAGCCTGCTAACCTTCAACGTGCATGCTGTCACACAAAGTCCACACCCGTGGCATCGCTCCTCGTTCACAGCAGCTTTTCCATCGACCCAATACCGCGCCCCGAATTTGCACCTCTGTATACATGTTCCGCAGGCGATGCATTTTGCCGTGTCCACGGTCGCCAAGAAACCTGATTTTCTGCTAACGTTGATGCCGTACTTTTTCCACATCAGCATTATGGCGCAGCAGCAGTCGCAGCAGGAACAGATCACATAGGCGTTCTTTCCTGGAGGATATGAAAAGTAGAGTAAGTGATGAACGAGGCCCCACTGATTGGCTTTTTCGAGTACTTCTAGCGCCTTCTGTGGGACGACTCTGCCTCCAGAGATTTCTCTTGTCAGCTCGTCTATTGCTTGAACCTGCTCCTCAGATCCCAGAAGAATGCAGGTGTCTCTCGGAGCGTCGCACCTGCGGAACTCGTTTCTGCAATAGCATGGAATCACTGAGGCGATTTCAGCAGATCTGATCAAACTGGATGCCACCTCGAACGGAAGAACACGGGTCTCGGGGTCGATGGACTTCTCTACCGGAACGACCATGCCTCCCCAGTACTGCGTAAGAGAGTTCAGCGATCTCCGCAGCAGCGAACCGAATACCGGCATCTTCGAAGCCTTCGCCCAGTTCATGATGAACCAGAGCATCCTGGGCTCGGTGGATCCCATCCGGGAGGCCAATTTTTGCTCGATCGTTCGCAATCTGTCAACC
>Ga0315312_1002792_pt1 | contig 11740 bp, 11 predicted proteins | sample TDP7_MG_FD_203629 | JGI IMG/M metagenome (GOLD analysis project Ga0315312, IMG submission 203629) | Freshwater sediment microbial communities from Lake Towuti, South Sulawesi, Indonesia - TDP7 | ecosystem: Environmental > Aquatic > Freshwater > Lake > Sediment | place: Indonesia: South Sulawesi... | reverse complement strand
TCCATCGGTAAAGATCTTGCAACAAAGCGCTGGGCGCAGGGTCGGGTTCTTTCTTGGATGAATGAAATCATCAAAGAGCATGGACTGAAGACACAAAAGCAGTCAGGTCCAGATCGCCAAGTCGCCTATTCTGCGACAGTGATTTCAAGAAACGTCTGAAAACTGACTGAGTATTTTGAGACATCTTATGGGTCCCTATGTAATTCGCGCCGTGCCATGAAGTTGGCTTAATTGGTACATATGCATTGATGAAAAGTGCTGTTACCATTCGGATGGCTCAAAAGGAATTTGGGTTGACTAATCGTTATGTCTAGTTTACCGCTTAGGACTCGTGGGTTTCAAGTATCTTAATTGAGTCGATTGCCGTCATGTATTCTCTGGTTTTCTTCAAGATTTCAATTATTACCATGAATTGCTCTATCTCGTTACCCGTCAAAGTTCTATTCTTTCGACTTTTCAGCCACTTGTCTAGAACTTGGTAGGCCCCGATCCTCATGTTCCATATTTCGTCGGGTATTTCTCCGAAGAATTGCTTTTCATTTATGTAGATTCGCCCGCTAGAATACTTAGAGATCTTGACCACATTCGACCCTTCGATATCAAATTTCGTTTGAATTGGCAGCTTTACCCGCCCTAAGTGTAAGTGCACTAGCTCCTTGCCAAGTTGAGCGAGAGCCTCGAAGTCGCTTATGCGCTTAGTGAAAGGTACACGGGGCACATCTTTTCGCAAATACCCATCATATTCTGTGCGGTAGGATTGCGAATGAAGAACGGCGTATATGTAATAGAATATTTCCTCTGTTTGAGGTTCTCTGCCGTAGAGTTCAGAGAGAAAATCGATCAACTTTGGATTGATGTTACTCGACTTCTTACCGTCCGCATACAAGTAAAGAGGAGCTAAATAACAAGTAGTCTTTGAAGACAAGCAGCCGTGCTCGACCATCTTGTCCGCAACAAAGAAATGTGAGTATGGTACTGGCAACTCCTCTCGTTTGTGGAAGATTAGGCCCAAATTATCCTGTTTCATGTGGAGCATAACTTCTGTGCGTGGGCGGCAAATGAAGCCCCGTGACCTACTCGTGTAGTACGTATATCGTATGTCAAATGGTCTGTACAAAATTGGGGTGATCATTTCCTTGTTAGGACCACTTTCCACGATATCTTGTCTAGCCCACGCTACTCTCCAATCATCGGCGTCTTCTCCTAGACTGTAGATCCGCCGCGCTGCTTCGGTGTCTTCCATCTTAGCGAACTTCGAAACTACATCCCATACTTCTGTGGCACTCCATTTGATCGTGAAGTCGTCTCTAGCAGTTACGACTCCCACACTGTTGGTTGGAAATATGTCGTTTATGCTCCAATATTTTTCGTATTCTTCGTATTTTGCTGCAGTTTCGTCAAATGGGATGAATAGGTATTGCGGATATGATGGAACTAGTTGTTGCCACTGGACTGTATCAACCGTGTTCCTATCTAACCAAGAGAACTTGAAGTCCCTCGTTCCGTACAGGTCAGCGTAGAAGACCTTCTTATCAGTCAGTTTCTTGTTCTTTATGAATAGTGCAATGGCAACCCCTTCTTGAATATCGAAGACGTTTTCGTCGTTGACATTTTGTAACGTTTCCTTTTTCCTTATACTTCCGTGCAAGTTCAGAATGTAAATTAGCTCAAAGCTATTCATTAATGATCGTCGCATGCCTCTGAAAGTAGGAGCGTCAAGATATCCATGATCTGTAATGTATCCTATCACTCCCTCGCCAGAAGACTCTATCTTCCATTGAGCGAAACGGATGAATTTCACATAATCGTTTGACACCCACTTTGGATTTTTTTCTCCTAGCGGTTTCCCATCTACCTGATAGTACCCTTCGTCCTTGCGCCCATCCAACGCAGTGTATCCTTTTTTCATTAGGCTTTGTATCCAAGGACCTTTGTTGAACGATTCTCCTCGGTATGGAGGATTACTGACTACAACGAGGATTCTCTTCTTCTGTTTCAGAAAGTTCGCCGTTCTGCTTTCCTCGTTAAGTTCTCTCATGAAGGGCATTAGCCCGTGAGATTCCGAAGGCTCCAGAGTATTTGTCAGATAGACTTGCGCTCTTTCATTATCTTTAAACTGGTAGAACCAACGCGCCAATAGTGAAGCCAATTTGAGATGGGCGAAAATGTATGGGGTTATCTGGATTTCGAAGCCGTAGAAATCTCGCAGAATATGGTTCTGTATCTTGGTCTTGATAAGCCCTGATAGACCCTTGTTCTTCAATTCTACCAAGGACAGGATATAGACTAACCACAGAAACGTTCCTGTACCCGCTGCGGGGTCAAGAACAGTTACTTCGTCTTCTGCAAAGCCGTTGTTCTTGTTGAACTCGCGTTTCAAAATACTATTGATAGAATTAACGATGAAAGATATGACCGGTCTCGGAGTATAGTAGACACCGAGGTCCTTGCGTTTCTGAGGGTCATATTGACCAAGAAAATCTTCGTAGAAGAAACTGAAAGGGTCTCTGTCTTTTTTGCTTCTTTCGTCAATTTCCGTCAATACCTTTTCGATGTCTGACGCGTTAAGTATGTCGAGCACTTCATCAATAATCCAAACCAAATTAGACGGTAAATCGGATGCCATATTGAAGAATATTTTTCTGATGATGGCGATACTCTCAGGGATTGAGAACGCTGCGGTTTCCCTGTTCAGTTTCTCTTTCTTGTTTATCCTTGCTAGAAACAGTCCATAAGTAATTGTTTGGGCATAGGCGTCTGCTGCATCTCCAATAGTTATTTCATTAATCAACTCCCTAATCCCTTGCAAGAAGTCATAGACCGAAGATCGTTGACCGTCTGCCGAACTCGAAACGTCCTCTTCTAACTGTTCGCGTGTTAGGTCTCTTAGAAGTCTCGCCCTTCTAGCCAATTCCTTGGCTAACTCTTCCGCAGAGACTATGGTTGGCAAACTGTAGCCGAAGAAAGTATCAGCAATCTTTAGGAACTCGGTCGCTTTCTTGTCGGGTATGACGTAAGTGGGGTTTTGCAAGTCGGCGGGGTCAAAGAGCGTCAGGTCAAAGATTGTCTGACCTTTCCTTATCGCTATGAAGCGCCCATAGTTAGTTAAGATAATGTTGTCTATGCTTGACTTGTATTTTCGCATCTGTTCGCTTTCAAGCTCGTCATCCAGATTCTTCCCAATGTCCTTAGTTTCGATGTATCCGACTTTGACAGCTTTTCTGAAAGCTTGGAAATCAGGGGCACCGAGTTTTCGTTTTCTTTCAGGTTCCTGAAAAAGTCCAAATTCTGCATTCAGACTTTCGATGAAGTTTTCAAATGGAGTTCTGAACGTCATCTCCGTGTAGTCGCCACGCACGAATTTACTCTTTACTTCGGCTACGTATTCCTGAAAAGATTTCTTGAAGTCAGGCAGCTTCTCCTTCACTGAACCTAGTGTCCTTCTAGAATCGCCTTCTTGGTTGCTCAAATTGCAAACCCCTTCATTCTTCGCAACGTATCTGCAACCTTTTGGTAGACTTCAAAGGGCCTCGGGCTTCGTGCATGTTTACGTAGATTCGAAGGCATATATGTTTCTGTGTGACGAAGAACTTTCATATTACATGGATAGAATCTGCAGGCTTCACTTCTCTGGCCTTATTGAAATGTATGATAGAGTCAAAATTCATGCGATTGATATTCCGTCGATAGGATAGCGCTTCGAGGCAAAATAGTTCTGGAATCAAGCCCCTTTGACGGAAGAGGGCTGCAGTAGATGATGAGCCAACGTGGCGAAACCGCCGAAAATGTTCTTGGGGTTTTCAGTAGAGAGATTGTCTATAGAATTGAACGATTTTTCGATAATGTACATATTTTGGACATAGTTTGTCGAAATAGGCTAAAATCTAACTCCTCGTTATTATCTTTTGGCGAAAACCTCAGTGAAACAAACCAGAAATCAAGAAGTTAATTACGCCAGGCATAGGAAGGCTACGCTTGAAATTAAGCCTAGGCAGACTGAGAGGCTAAACGATCCAAGGTTCGGTCTACAGAACCTTTTGGAATGCCTATTTCACGAGTCAAGGAGTATTCACCTAGTCCATGTGGCCGAGAAGATTCTACTGTACGTCAAAAATAACAGCGGCTTAGAAGCGAAAGACTGGAGAAAGTTTCTTGAGCTTAACCCAGACCTAACCTACAGCAACTATCAATCCGCATTACAAAAGCTCAGAAGCATCGGCCTCCTCCGAAGAGAACACGGCAGATATCGCCTGAGTCCAGACTTCAGTACCTTCTTAAACAATGCGAGCAGCTGCTGGACGAGGTTCCTATCGCCTTAGGGATCAAACAATGATTGAGGTTACAAGTCGAAACGACTTGCGAGTGAACGGATCATTTGGACAGTATACGAACTATAGGATAAGCAGAATTAACATCGATCGCATGAAGGACTTGAAGAAGAAATTCAACATAAAAAGCTACGATGCCTTGATCTCCTTCTTCATACACACGATTGAGGAAGAGCGGTATCCAGCCCCAACAGTCGAGGCCATTTTGGAAAATAACGTGCCTGTGATCTTAACAGGAATACCAGGCGTAGGAAAGACGACCTTACTAAGAGACATGGTGATACCGCGTCTCGAACAGCCTGTTTTCCTTATCGATCCGCATAATGAGTACACAGGTCTCAAGCAGATCAGCCTAGGAGACTTCTTCTCCCTAGACTTCTTAAGGGATGCTAGAAAACTCAGGCTTGTAACACATCCAAATGTAGATGTGAGTAAGAGTGAGGCCGACAGCGTCTTCCGCCACCTCATCATGTTCCAAAGAAGCCTAACACGATGGAGCATAATAATTGAGGAAGGCCACAGATTCCAAGAAAGCCCATTCTTGAAATCGTTCATGGCAGAGTCTCGGAAGCATACTAGAAAGGTTATCGTTGTCAGCCATCAAGTTGATAGCTTCAAGGGATTGGGCTTGATCTATGAAGTCTCGCGTAACAGCGCTAAGTCTGATGAAACAATACCCTTGTTTCAAACGCGAATAGTTGCTTAACTTAACTGAAATCTATATGTGAAATTAATGAAAAATTGGTTAAGTTCAACGCTCTGAAACAGATGGAACAGGCTGATAGAAATTGGTAACAGATGAAAAGGCGTCGAAACAAGCAGAACAGCCGGAAACAGGCGACTTGAAGGCTAGGATCGAGAAACTTAGAGCTGAGGGTAAAACCTACAGGCAAATTGCAGAGATGGAGCACGTGTCAATCGCTCAGATATCTAGGATACTAAAGAAACCAGCCGTAATAGAACCGAGCATCAAGCCTGAATCGCCCAGTTCTGAGATGGACGGTGAAGAGGTATCTCGAATCTTTGAGCAGTTTGAGAAAGGCAAATCGCTTACGCGAATAGTAATCGAGTTCAAGATCAATCCGGACAGAGTTAGGCAGCTCTACGAAAAATGGATTGAGCTAAAGAAAATCGATGTAAATCAACCGATTGTCCTAGAGAAGATAAAAGAGCTTCAAGAGCTGTTGGCAGAAGAAATCGTCATAAGCGTCCCGTTCAGGCAATTATTCAGGCAAGCAGAAGAGATCGGAGAATTTAAGATGAAAAAATGCAGTTACGCCGACACCAACGGATTTTGCAGGAACTGGTATTGGAACAATGAAGACGGCTCAAAGTATCATGAACGGGCAGATGCTCTACGCTGCGCCTTCTGCTTCGACTTCAATAGAATCTAGGAATCGGAGTGAAAACACTCTATACTGTACGGATGTATATAGTTGGGTCGTATGGAAGTAGCGCGAGAAAATGATTCATATTATCCGTTTCTTGCATTGTTCCGCATACTGGGCAGGATTTCGCTTCTACTGGCAATGTAACATTGCATTTTGAACAATACTTTGAAAGATCAGGTGTCAGAGCATCCAAGATCTCTTCATTTGACATCGACAGCAGTTTCAATCGAAAATCGGTCAGCTTCCTTCTCAAAGAAGTCATATTGTAAGGTAGCCGGTCGGGCAACGAGAGGAAGCCTAACCTAGCTGACGTATCCTTAAACCGATCCTTCCATACATAAGGCATCAATGGGACTAGCCCCGCCAATACTTGAGATATCTGGTTAAAGCTCCACATGAGGTATTCTGGAGCACGTTTTGAAGCAAAGAACTTGTCTATAAGATCTAAGTCCCTCAAACAGCTCCGCTTGCTAAGCAACGCTATAAGCGGGAGAAGTTTCTCTTGACCACTAATAGTACGAGCATAGTCTTCAAACGGGTTCTCCCATCTATAACCGTACGGCCAGCGACCCGGCTTCTTGTGCTCGTGGGTGCCTTCAGGTGGTCTTCCACGATTAAACGGGGGCGGCTTTAACAGTATTCTTTCAAAGCAGCCGCTAACGTGTTCATCCAAGTGTCTCCTGAAGCTACGATTTAGTTTGCTGGGAACACCGAAAGCGCTGGATATTTCTTTGAGTGTTAAATGTTCGCCGGGATTCAGGTAACTCCACAAGGCTAAGCCAAGTGGTGCTCGCAGATCATAAAGATCTATATCGTTTGAGGTTAGATCGGTGGCTTTTCTGAGAAGTATATCTAAGGAAATCCGATCTAAACCGCGCCGCATTTCCGATAGTTCCAACTCTATTCTGTCCAGTAGAGAGAGATCGCTCGAAAAGGCGAACTTTTGAATTTTTGTCATTCTACACTTATCCGACTCCAAGCGTATTCTGCATTTTTGGTTAAGTATTTTGTAGCTTCCTTACCTAATAGGGTATATGTCAATGGGAAAGATCATAGGCACAGCGAATCGATCGAGTAAGACGCAAGCACACTTCGAATTACCCGAGGACCAGTGGAAGAACTTCTTGGCAATCTTGCCGAGCTTAGGGTATTCAAGTGCAAGCGAGTTTCTTAGGGAGAAAGTTAGGGAGGCGATCAAGGAGGCTCGCCAAATGGCAGAATCTTCTAGCCTAGGGAGTACTGGGCGAAAACCATGGGCGTCAGCTGTGCGAATCGTCCCACAGCCAGTGGGAAAGGTGAGCTAACTTGAGTGATAGCAAGCCCAGTGAGATAAAGGATTCTCGATCTCCTACCCCTCTGGATCCTGAAGTTGAAGCCCTAAGTAAGGATCCAGCTCTCCTCCACCGAATTAAACGGGACCTAGATGAGTTTATCGTGGGCGAGGATGAGAACAAGCTTCACCTCTTCCTCATATGCCTAAGCTACGTTACTCTTAGGCCACTGGGCGGAATCATCACAGGCGAGGCATCCTCAGGGAAGTCAACCCTCCTACACGCAGTCACCCAATACTTCAGGAACGTGGACTATTTTACACGCATAACGCCTGCCAGCCTCGATCGTCTCTCCAAGGATCTTACGGGAAGAATACTTGTTGTGGAAGAACTCCGCGGAGCAGAGGCTGCTCAGCCAACTATTCGTGTTGCCATTAGCGAAGGAAAGTTGAGGCTTCTCACAACTGAGCGCGATGACAAAGGCAAGATAGTGCCCCGTGAGATTGAAACAAAGGGCATTCCGGTCTTTCTTACAACGACTACAGCCACGGCCATTGACCAGGAAACTCAAGCGCGCTTTGATCTTCTGAGCATGGATGAGTCTGAGGAACAAACCAGACTGATTCTCAGTCATGAGGCAGATGAATACCGGTGTTCAAAGCCGAGGCCAGAACCGAATCCTACAATAAGGAGTTCCCTCGGGAGCCTTCTACCATATGATGTTCTGGTCCCCTTCGCCGACAGGTTAGTTCTGCATTTTCCATCGGATAGGCTATCTGCCAGACGTGACTTCAGGAAGCTTCTTCAGATCACCAGTATGGTCGCCTTCTTATATCAGTATCAAAGACTTCTAGTCAAGAAGCGAGACTATCCGATTCGAGCCTATATTGTGGCCACCCCTCTGGATCTCCGATATGCGCTCACGATCGCGGGCAACAGCCTCCGCCAAAGCTTAATGGGCCTGCCTTCCCGTGTACTCGCTCTTCTCCAATACTTCGAGTTAAATGAGCAGAAGACATCGCGAATAATCGCTGAGAAGGCTGGAATCTCTCAGCGGACGGCAAGGCGATGGTTGCAAAACCTAGTCCGCGGCGGATACCTATCCGTCGATGAGGCTCAGAAAGAGCATCAGTTCTACTTGGTTGATAAGGCTCGACAGAGCCTAAGCCTAGAGCTGCCCGAGTCGGCTAGTGAATGGAGCCCGGAGAAGCTACGCTCTTGGCTGAGTGAAGAAGGCTACAAGATACTGCGGGAAGCCCCGGAGGCACCATATGGTGACCCCTTCACAGGCGCTATGGACCCCCTTTCGTCATCGCAGAGGCCGTTGACCGCACCCCAAATGGAGCCTGAAAACGCAGTCTTACAGGGTCAGACCACATATTGCTTGGACAGACCGCATGAGACCGCGATTTTGAGCCCCGTTGGCCATGCGAACAGCGGTCGCGCAGAGGAGGAAAAAGGAGGTTCTAGAAGCGAAGGTGAACTGAAAGATGTCTAGGCCTATAGACGGCTCATTGGTCTATGTGCGCTATCAGGACCATGTCTTATTTCGAGATATGGATCCAACGAAGGCCTCAGTCTTCACCCGCGAGTGTGTCGGCTGGCTTGACTACGAGGATCAGGAATGCGTACGCATAGTTTGGGAGCGATTCGCTATGCCCAACCCGCCTGACGAATCTAAGCCCAGAGCCACGGGCCTAGTGGTTCTTAAGAAGGCTATCTCAGAGATGCGTAGGATTGGATAGCGACTATCGTTTCTTGAGTTCTTTCTGCTTCAACCAGAGTTCGATAGCCTCCGTCACCGCCTTGCTCAGGCTGCCCTTTTCTCCACCATATCTCTCGATTACTGCGTGCCTGAGCTCCCTCAGAACATCGTCAGGGATGACTATGTTGACCTTCGCCATACTTCTCTCCACACCTACATCTCCATATCTACCTATACGCTTATATTGGGGTTACGGAAGATATCTCTCTGGAGAGATAGAGAGATAGAGAGAGATAGAACTTATGCCATCACCCAAGAGCCTTTTGCGAAGGATACAACTTAAGACTGCCCAAGAGGAACGGGAGCCTTGACAGAACTGATCCTTAAATCTAGAATCCTTGCACTTGAGGATCTTCCATTCCTGGCAAATCTCGGGAGAATAGAGGATGGTGCGGTTATTCTTGAACGTAGCCCTAAAGGCTACAAGCTAAAGACGCCTGTTAGAGTCCCGCTAGCGAGGATCCTAGATGTCGGCCAGAAGGGCTTGGTCGAATATGTTCTCTCATCTCTGCTGGCTGAAAGGCCTAGGCTGATACCTTTCGTCCTCGATAATCAATCCGTCCTTGAGCTTACGCGCTACTACTTGCGGTATCGAACAGCCAGCGCCAAGACACTCTACGTCAATGTGGACTGCGTAGCCCGCTACACTGACCGAACAGGAATGACACCGGACGCTTTGATCTCCGACGTGAAGGATCAAGATGGACTGGTAAGGATGGAGAGGGTCCCGAAGCATGTTAAATTATTGGAGGACTATGTGGCAGATCTCCAGGACAGAGGCTTAGCACCTTCACGAGTGTCAAACTACGTAAAGGCTATTCGCTCGCTCTACCGCGTCAACGGAGTCGAGCTCAAGCTTCCCTACACGCTCTCGCGTCGAAGCGTCAGAAAGGATAGGGCTCCTAAACCTGAGGAGTTGCAGCGTCTTCTAGACGTTGCTGATCTTCGAGAGAAGGCTATCATCTCAATACTCGCGCTAGGAGGATTCAGAGAGGGCACCCTTGTCAGGCTACGCTATCGTCACGTCCGTGAGGATCTGGAAAGAGGTATGGTCCCGCTTCACATTCACGTTGAAGCAGACATCACCAAAGGCAAATACCATGACTACGATACGTTTCTAGGGTCCGAGGCAGTTGAATGTCTGAAACTCTACCTGAACTCCAGAAGGAAAGGCCTGGTGGATCGAAGGATCCCGCGAGAAGAGATCACCGACGAATCCCCATTGATAAAGGACCATCAGACCAAAGCGGCCAAATCCATCGGGGAGAAGCAGCTCTACAAGCTCATCCACTTACTATACAGGCGTGTGGGCTTACTCAAATCAACCCCGAACGGGGGCTACGATCTCTGTGTACATTCCATTCGGAAATTCTTCAAGACACAACTCATGGCTTTAGGCGTCCAGTCAGACTACATTGACTACATGATGGGCCACACCGTGGATACCTATCATGACATTCAGTCGAAGGGCATCGAGTTCCTCCGCAATGTCTACGCAACTGCAGGCCTCTCGATCGCACCAAAGCCGAAAGGTTGGGAGTTGGACGCTCTGAAAGCATTCGCCCGAGGACTAGGCCTTGAGCCTGAGAAAGTCCTCACTCAAGCTGCGTTCGCTGAACCCCATCGAGCATACGCCACTTCTGAGGACCGTGAGCAAGCCCAAACTAGAGCTCTCAGTGTTGCGATAAAGGAACTCATCAAGAAAGAGTTGCTGGCTCAGGAAACTACTCGAGCAATTTAGGGGATTGAGAGACCCTAGTTTTCTGGTCTGTTCCCTTCGAAAGTCTCTTATCGTTCCGCAGTTCTACAAACTGTTTGGGGGAGAGATTTGTCTGAACCAAGTTTCACTCTCACTACACAGCAAATTGACAACCTAAATCGTTGGGTCGGGTTTCTCCAAACAGAAGAGTCTAAGGAATGGGATAGGGACGAGCGAGAAGCCAGTAAAGAGTTCAATCGTATTCTTTCTGAGTCAAAGTTCTCAGAAGGGAACGACTTGAACACCAATCAATTGGATAATCTATTCGCCAACATGCGTCGAATGATAAACAACAGGGCGCTGACCAGGTTTCTTTACACAGCAAACGATATCCAGATTTTCAACAGAGCATTCAGGGAACTTCTGCTCGGAACAGATTCTTTGCCAAAAAGAATCGACAGATTCTTTGACCTCAGAGGTGTAGGCATACCGACTATGTCGCAGTTCCTCTATGCCTTCAAGCCTGAGATGTATCCTGCTATCACTCGCCAGACGTTTGACACTCTTGGACTTGACACAACCCAACTGGACCAGGCATATCGCCTAGCCTTGAAGGAATATAACATAGCAAATGCTGAAGATTACCATAACTCGACTATTGAGTATCTCAGTGACTGGATCATTTTCCGTGAGATAAAGCGACTTCTTGGACTGGACCTCTACACCCACATTAACCACATCTTGTGGAATGTGTTCAGGACCAAAGAGGAAGCAGAGATAGAGCCCCCCGAAAGGATTCAATTGAGCATCGAGAGAGACCTAAAGCGCTTCTTGGTCCAGAATCTGAGCTCTCTCGATTCTGGCTTGAGACTACTCAGAGAAGGCGACACAACGGGAGAGGAATACCCCACAGAAGCAGGACGCATTGATATCCTCGGCGTGGATCGAAATGGCGACTTTGTTGTGATTGAACTCAAGGCAGGAGTAGCTGACACCGACAGCTTTGGTCAGATCATTGCGTATATGGCCTGCATGGACAAAAAGGCTAGAGGAAGACGGGTTCGAGGAATCATCGTGGCAAGCGACTTCGAGGACAAGGTGAAGTTCGCAACGATGAGAGTTCCTGATCTTCAGCTAAAGAGGTATCAAGTTGCCTTCAAATTCGAGAACGTGAAGTAGGCGCTTTCAAAAATGAGAGTATGCGTCACACGAGATTCCTGAGTCCACACAATTCGCTTTCCCAAGCGTAGTGAACTGGTGCGGCCGCCGGGATTCGAACCCGGGTC
>Ga0315312_1002791_pt1 | contig 11741 bp, 4 predicted proteins | sample TDP7_MG_FD_203629 | JGI IMG/M metagenome (GOLD analysis project Ga0315312, IMG submission 203629) | Freshwater sediment microbial communities from Lake Towuti, South Sulawesi, Indonesia - TDP7 | ecosystem: Environmental > Aquatic > Freshwater > Lake > Sediment | place: Indonesia: South Sulawesi... | reverse complement strand
CATTGGAGACCTATTGAGGGAGATCTCGATCAAGTTCGCCGTGGAGAGCGCCTTGGAGTTGGTGAAATTCCTGACCTAGCCTGCCACCTCTGGGGCTGTGTAGAGGAACGCCTCGCCAGGGATAACCATATGGTTTACTCATTGACTAGCGAAAGAGACGTTAGTTTAGCCGCTGCTTGGTAGCCCCCGCAAGGCCTTACTCACCCGTGATCTTAAATAGGGCGCCATCACTACGCCCAAACACCTCTGGGAAGTACATCTCATAGGCATGAGCGGGGATCACCCGATATTCCCCTGGCAGGCTGGCGCGAATCATGTAGGTATATTCATATGTCCCCTTGGGCAGGTAAGTGGCGAACAAGACCGCTTTTTCATCGCGTAATTCGCTCTGGCTGAACCACCACCAGCCATAGCCATCCCAGGGGGCCTTTCGATCGATGCGTATCAATTCCGGCGCCTGCCCGACGACGCTGGTCGTCTTCAGGCTTTGGTCCAGGCCCTCCGTCCCTGAGGGGAGCGGATCCTCAACCACCACATAGTGTAGATCTTGGGGAGCGATGATGGTCAACTTCACCCGGATAGTATCGCCCACCTGCGCCTGGCTGATGGCTATCTCGTCCTCGTTCTCCACCAGAGAATATTGCCGGCTGACGATGATCCCCCTGCTCAAGGCAGTTACCTCATTGGCGGGCTTGTAGGTACGCAGATAGAGACTATAGTATAACTGCCCTCTCCCCCTTTCCTTCCCCTCCGGCGGCAGCCGTTGAAGCAATAGACGGTTCACTTCGTCGGCTAAGAGATCGCGCACGGCTACCTGCAGGCGCGTCGATTGGTCCACCGTCTGCGGGGTGACCGCCCCTTCTCCCATCAATTCGCCGTTCAGATCGACCTCATACCTGTAGGCACCTTCCAGTTCACGGCTGTGTACCATCCAGTCAGTCAAAGCGATGATCGCCCAGGCGGTCTCTTGTGTTGTTTCCCAGCACCCCTCCTGGCGGTTGCTCATCAGCCAGCGCACCGCGTTGGCCGCCAGCGGGTTCTCTGGATCTATCCGGGCAAGCGCAGCCAGGATGACGGCCGTGGAGCGCATATCGGTGTTCATGGAATAGTAATCAACTTGCTCCTCTTCCCAGTGCGCACCAGTGGCGCTGACTATCGCGCCGCTGGTGATCTCAGCCAAAAGCGTTCGCACCCGAGTGGCCTCCTCGGGCTCTAGAATGCTGAGCGCCATGGCCAGAAAGGCACGGCCGAAGTAGTCCAATTTCTGGCGGTGCTCAAAGAGAACTACCGTCCTGCTCAGGTCGCCGGCACCCGCCTCCGCCAGCACGTAGAGGACGAACGCCTGGCGATTCGCCTGCCATGCCTCTTCTATAGCACGGGGTTGTACAAGACTGCCCTTCAAGAAATCGATCGCCAGATCGATAACCGTTTGCTCCACCGGAAAATCGGCACGCTGTGCTTCGATCAAACCCAATAGCGCGTAGGCGGTCAGGTTGGGATCGCTTTCATCGGCCACCCACCAGCCCCAGCCACCATCGTAATGCTGTTGAGCGTAAAGCCTTTGTACGCCTATACTCACCAGGTCTGGCAGTTTCTCTCGCAGATCGGGGCGATCCAACCCCAGATCCTGATAGGCGCGATAGGCGAGGACATTGGGAAGGAAGCTGCTTACCGTCTGCTCGGTACATTCGTAGGGGAAGTGCTCCAGGAAAGTGAGACCTTCCCGCATTCCGGCAGCGAGGGACGGGTCAAGTTGTAGGGTGAGCTCACCCTGTGTGGGATCAAAGCGCGTGGGTAAGGCAACCCCTTCCTGACGCATACCATCTTCTTCCAGGACTCCTGCAGTGGAGACCGTCTCGGGTGTGCTGTAGCGATAGATGGGCAAGGCGATCTCGATGGCATCCGCCAATGCCCCAGCCAGCGCGCCGAAGCGAAGCGTGGCCACTGGCTCATCGCCCACCGTCACCGCATAGTCCAGTTTTACCTTGTCTCTCGCGGGGATATTTACCTTCCGGCGCGCAATATCTTCGATAGCAAGGCCCTCGGCCTCAAAGGAAACCTCGGCTGACAGAACCTGGTCGGTATTGTTATGGACCACTACTGAGAGCGTTGCCTCGTCGCCCACTACGAAGAAGCGTGGAGCGACCGGACGCACGAGGAGATCCTTGGTGGTAACGATGTCCACCTTCGACTCACCCACAACGGTATCCTTGGTGATGGCGCGCGCCCCCAAGCGCCAGGTGGTGAGGCTATCCGGCAGTTCCACCGTCACTTGGGCTTTTCCATTCTCGTCGGTCACCAGGGCCGGGTTCCAGTAGGCGGTATCTGGGAAGCGCCGACGCACCACGCCAAACTCCTCCCCTCGCCCGCCGTCACCCCCTTTCTCTCCAGTTTCGATGAGGCGGTTAATGCGATCAACCGAGAGGGTCAGATTGGCCGCCGTGTTCACGCCCAAGCCTCGCTCACGCCAGAACTGGTCGAGCAAAGAGCCCCGCTGCTCAGCCAGGGTCAGCACCGCGAGATCCACCAGATTAAGCGCCAATTCCGCTTGAACCGGCTTTCCGTCGAACTCGGTGGTGCGGATATTGTAGGTGACCGTTTCGCCCGGCTCATACGTTCCCTCTTTATCGGGGGTCAGGGTGATCTGCAACTCCTTCTCCGCCGTAGCGATTGACAACTGGGCGTATCCCACCTTTAAACTGGCGGGTTCCCCCGTCTCGGGATCAGCGCCTTTCACCACCACCACCGAGACGAAGATATCGGGGATCATCTCTTCGGTGATGGGGATCTTGACCTGCTCTGAATTAGAAAGGAGTGTCTTCACCTCATAACTATAGATATGGCCCCGCTCCTGGGTGATGAGCGCTTCCACGGTGCCTGTATAGGGATGGGGAATCAAGATCGTGGCTATATCCCCTACATTGTACTCCCTCTGATCGGTTACCAAGGCGATGCGATCGTGATTCTCCTGACGCCAACCGACATATTCTTCGCTGCTGACCCACATATAGGTAGAACTGCGCACCTCGTTCCCACGCCGATCCAGTCCGTAGGCAACGACCTTGTAGACACCCCCTTTTTCGGGGAGGAAATCCGCAGTCGCCTTTCCCTCATCATCAGTGGTTACCGTGGTGGTGAAAACCGGGGTGTCCTCAACCTCGGTCTCCCAATAGAAACTGCCATCCTCGGCCTGTACCTGCACGCTGTACCAATTATGCTCGTTGAAGACAACCGTTAGCCCCTGGTTGGGGTGCGGGTCGCTCTCCCAATCCACCGTGATGATCTCCACCTCTGCCGATTTGCCGGCCTGATTTACATACTTTTCGGGTCTCAGACCGATGTAGAATGACCCTTTATGGACGATCACCTCGGTGCGGTTGCTTACCTGCTGATTGTTGATATCGGTGACGCTCACTTCGACAGTGAAAATCTGGCTGGCGGTGCGCTCGGCGATCTCCGCCGGAACTGTAAAGGTGAAGCGCCCATCGCCATCGGTCTTGCCATCCCCTTCGGCGATCAACTCGCCGTAGCCGTAAAAATACCTCTCGGGACGAGCGCGGCTGAAGTCATAATCGGTGAAGTCGTACCAACCCTGGCCGGCGTAGTCAAAAGCGTAGTCTTGCGTCAGCAGGCTCCAGTGTACCTCCGCATCCGTCGCCGCGCCGCCGAAGAAATATGTTGCCCAGGCAGTGACCTTGATGCGCTCGCCCTGGACATATTCCGGCTTATCGGTCTCCACACCCACCTCAAATTCCGGCTTGCGATACTCTGCTACCAGGAAATCAACTCCCGGTATCTCTGCGCCCTGGTAAGTCGCATGAATGTAGTAACTCCCCAGGGCGGCCTCCTCATCCAGGCTGAAGGTGTCATAAACCGTGCCGAACTCGTTCAGGCCCAAAGTGGTGTTGTAGACCTCTTTGCCTTCTGGGTCGTAGATGGCGACAGACACCTCATCGGTGGTGCCCGGCAGAGTGTAGCGGGCATCATCATCCAGGCGAATAACCCCCTTAAAGTGGACCTCCTGGCCGGGACGATAGATGGCTCGATCGGTAAAGAAGAAACTGGTGTACGGCTGGAAGTAATCTTCGACCGACAGGCCATATTGCCAACGTTCGATGCCGCTGTACCACCAGTTTGAAGTCACAGCGAAGTTATCGGTTGGAGCATCGGGATCGCCGGCAAAGGCAAAGAGCGACTCATACATATCTACCCGCTCTGGAAAGTCGCCCTCGAACACCCCGCGAGCGTTGGTCTCCCCTATGAAGAGGATCTCGCCCTTCCCATCCGTCACCCTCACCGGCAGGCCTGCCAGGGGCTGGCCCGTCTCCATGCTGGTCGCCCATATCAGCGCCTCGCGGTTACTGTGCTTGAGGGTCAGATTGGTCCTGGAAACAACCAGCATCAAGCGACCGAGGGGCTCCACGAGCCTTTCGGTCTCCTCGTAGACGGCATCTGAGCTTGCCGAAGCCCGCACATAGTATAAACCGGGCAGGAGGGGTTCGTTCTCCCCGGTGAGCGAGGTGCGATAAATGCGGTTCTCGTTTAGCGGTGGAGCGGTCTCCATGCTCCAGCGGCGGATCAGGTTGGCTTTGTCTGGGGTATAATCCTCCCAATATTCCCACCAATAATCACCATTGAGGCGGTAAAAATCTTCTGCGGGAAGATGATACAAACTGAAATCGACTTGGCCTATATTGCGCACCGTGAAATATAACTCTCTAGTGCCATAGGCGCTGTATACGCCGATACGATCCGGGGCCTGGAGCATAATCAGGGGATCATGGGCTCTCGTATTCCATCTGATTACGGTGCTCTGGCCCAGTTTGTGGCCATATCGCCCTTCCAGAGCCTCCCCCAACGTAACCTCATATTCACTGGAGGGCTCGCTGGGAAAGGAGATATCAACCTGTGTGTCGCTGTTTGACCAGTAGGTGTGTACCTGGGTGATGGTAAAGGTCGGTTTGATCAACAAAGTCTCCCCAACCTTCAGGCTCTCTGGGTTCATCGGGCTGGAAAAAGTGATCTGCAGGCCCATCCAGGGATCAACGCCAGTATCGCCATCCGCAGGAGAGGTGCTGACCACCTTTGGATAGAGGATAGTTGTGAAGATAAAGGTATACTCAGCAGCGGTACCGATATCTTTGCGAGCCGCACTCGAGGCGCCCGGACCAAGGGTAACCTTGTAATCCGTGTCAAACTCCAACGGCTCTGAAGGGGTGAAACTCATCACTTCCACGCCGACTTCCTGGGGTCCCGCGCCTTCCTCCCATCGCCAGGGAGCGTACTCATCCCCTTCCGGCGGCGGAGGCACGATCCCGCCTTTGCGCCAGGAGAATTCCCCAGGGATAGGTGTGCGATCGCCTAAACGGGTCAGAGTGAACTTGCCCTCGGTGCTCTTACGATCCATCGGCTGGTTGAACGCTAACTCGATCTTGGGGGTTACATCCACGTAGATAGTATCGGCTGCCGGATCGCTGGCCACCACCGCGGGCATCACCGTAGTGAACCGCCATTCGTAATCCTTCGCCATAATTGCCCCGGAGACGTCGATTAGACCGGCCGCAATCCGTGCCGTGTAGACTGTAGAAGGAGCAAACCCCTCACCCTCAGGTGTGAAACGATAGATGCTGGTGTTGAGCCACTCCCCTTTGCCCCTCACGGGTGGCACAAAGGCCAACGGTTGCGGTAGAGATGCCTGTTCTTCGAGGGCGCTGAGCGGCACCACAGGACGGTTGAAGAGGACGGTGACGATGGTATCGGAGGGTATTTCGCTTGCCCCATCTTCGGGCTGCGTAACCGCCACCTCTAAAAAACCGATGGCCTTGAATCGGACCTCAAAGGGACGGGCCAAAGCGACGCCTTTCGCGCTCTTGGCCAACTCCGACACACGCATGATATATTGTCTGCCTCGCTCAAACGCCTGTGCTGGCTCAAAGCGCACCACCCGATCGCTCACCCAGGATAGAGTCCCCTCCACAGAGGGTTCGAGCGCAAATGCCACTTCAACCGATGGCTTGTCCATCGGTTGATCAAAGGCCAGTTCTATGGGTTGAGTTAGGTCGAGTTCTCCCCCCTTCTCCGGCGTGGTGTGCAATATCAAGGGGGGCCAGGGTGGCTCTGGGGCCGGCCTCAGGATGTGACACGCGGCCAGAATGGCCATGAGCAGCGATGAGAGGACTATGATCATGAAGAAACGTTTGTGCGACATAGTGGGTGCCTCCTTCGATTGGGACAGAGCGACTTCGGAAGTATGTGTCAATTAGTACACCGTGATCGATATGCCATTGCTACTCAATTTGTTCCCCGAAGCATCGAGAGCGATGGCTGAGAAAGAATGAGTACCGGGCGACAGCGTCCAGAAGGTCTCAAAGGGGGGTGTAGTCAGGCCTGCAAGCGGCCGTCCATCGACAAGCATCGTGACCGTTCTCACTGGAGCGTCGCAAGCGACATAAAGAGCCACTTTGATTTTCTGATGCTCCAAGGGCATACCCTTTACAATACGATAGATACCACCCTGATCTGGGCTGCTCAAAACTAGGCATCTTTCCAGTTGTTGTGAAGGATCTCCCAAAGGTGGCCTATCAAATGGATTGGCCGTGAAATCGTGCAGCGCAACCAGTTCACCCTCCTCCGGGCAAAGCGGAGAATAGGATAGGGGCGGCTGGGGAATGCCTTTGCTCCGTGCCCATTCCTGCGCTTCTGACGGATAGAGCGTATAATTGCGCAAAGTGACATATTCTTCCGGGCAGGCAGGGCTTGCCAAGAGCCCATTGCGGTGATCAATTCGCACCCGAATGTGCCAGTTATCGACCTCTTGCGGCTCTGTTCCTTCAATGAAGAGTTCGGTGATGGTCTTTGGACAACGTACTGGGGTGGCCGCCCCCGCGGGGGCAGTTACTTCTATCGCAGAAGGGAGTAAGCCGCTATCAGCACATATCTCCTGGCGCACCAGACCGGGTGGCTCTTCAAAATCTAGTACCGGTTTACCCCGCAGCACTTCCTCCATAAAATCGTGCCAGATAGGGCCGGCGCCGGTAATACCGCTCACGTTGTGCATCGGCTCGTTATCTGCGTTGCCCACCCATACGCCGCTCACCAGTTGTGGTGTGTAGCCTATGGTCCAATTGTCGCGCCAGTCGGTGGTTGTCCCCGTCTTCGCTGCTGCTGGGCGGGTCAGGCGCAGTGGACTCCCCTCACCAAAAGCGCTCATGCGGGCGAACTCATCGCTTAAGATATCGGTGATCAGATAGGCTACCCGCTTATCCAGCACCCGTCGGGCCGGTTGTGGCGCATGCCGGTACAAGGTACGCCCCTCCTCATCTTCCACATGGAGGATCGTTGTAGGTTCCACGCGGAGACCGCCATTGGCAAAGGCAGCGTAGGCGGCGGTCAGTTCCAGTAGGCATACCTCACCTCCCCCGAGGGTCAAGGCCAGCCCCCACTGCTCAGAACGGTCGAAGGTCGTAATACCCAACTCACGTGCCAGGGCCAGCATCCGTTCTAGGCCGACGTGGTCCAACACTTTCACGGCCACAAGATTATAGGAGGAGGCCAAGGCTTGGCGCAAAAGCACCGGTCCATGGAATTCCCGATCGTAGTTCTGCGGCACATAGGGATCGCCTTCGCGTGTGACGAAGGCGGTGCGCACATCAGCCATCATGCTCCCCGGCGTCAGCGGATCAGGGAGTTCAGGGTCGAAGGCCGCGGCGTAGGTGATGGGCTTGATAGACGAACCGGGTTGACGGATGGCTACCGCCACATTCACCGCCCCGTCAATGTGAGCATCGAAGTAATCTGGGCTGCCGAGCATCACCAGCACCTCACCCGTATGCGGGTCGAGAGCGACGAGAGCGGCGTTGCGCACATTGCGCGGGGGTTCCCCGTTACCCTGCCGCGTTAGCTCTCTCAGACGATATCTCACGATTCGCTCCGCAGCCTGTTGCATCCGGAGATCGAGTGTGGTGTACACCTTTAAGCCGCGCCGATAGATCGCCTCCAATCCGTATTGGCGTTCTAGTTCCCCTCGAAGATACATCACGAAATGGGGGGCGTTGATGGGAAAAGGCACGGGGGCAAAACTCAGTTTCTCTGCCTCAGCCAGCCGTGCCTGCTCCTGGCTGATGTACCCCTGTTTAGCCATCAAATGTAGCACCACCCGCTGGCGCTCCTTGGCTGCCGAAGGGTTCTCCAAGGGGTTGTACCGCGCTGGTGACTGCGGCAACCCCGCCAAAAGCGCACATTCCGCCAGGTCTAACTCAGCGGCGTGCTTGCCAAAATAGGCACGGCTAGCAGCTTCTATGCCAAACGCCAGGTTTCCGTAGTAGGTCTCGTTGAGATAAAGGGTCAAAATCTCGTCTTTGGAATAATGGCCTGCGATACGCCAGGCCAGGATCGCTTCACGTATCTTGCGCATCAAGGTGAGTTCAGTCCTTTCTTCGGGGCTTAACAGGAGGTTGCGCGCCAGTTGCTGAGTGATAGTGCTGCCGCCTGAGAGTACCTCACCACCTTGCAGGTTGATCCACAGGGCGCGCACAATGGCGCGAAAGTCAACGCCGGGGTTTCTGTAGAAGGTGGCATCTTCCGTGGCAATTGTTGCCTGTCGGCACAGGAGTGGGATCTCTTCCTGTTTGAGCGGCGTATGCAGCCCACCGTATGGATCGTTGATCTCGTACAACAACAGGCCGCGTCGGTCGTAGATCTTGGTGCTGGGCGCCATCGTGCGCTGGTATAACTCTCCTACATCTGGCAGGTCAACAACCACCCAGCGATAAACTCCCACCGCGCCCAATCCAACAAGGAGGATCAGCGAAGTCAGCAGAAAAAAGAGGATAGAACCAACATAAGGGTGAAATCTCAATCGTGCCATATATAGCAGGAACGCCCTCTTGCAGTTACCCATTCAAGACAGGAACACAATGAGACTTTACAGTGGATACCCACACCTTACTATTTTACCACGACTCAAGGTGATGAATAGCCTCGTCTTCTGGTATCACAAAGATGGTATTCTCTCTGCCATCAACTACCGTCAACTGGAAACGCAACCACCAAAAGGCACCTGAAGCCAATCCCCCCTCACATCTGCCTCCTGGGCCGATATTGAATAGCCTCCGCTAGATGCGCAACGGTGATCTCTCCCTCCCCTGCCAAATCCGCTATCGTGCGAGCCAACTTCAAGATGCGATGAAAGGCCCTAGCACTCATCTGCAACTGTTGCATCGCCGACCTAAGTAGACCCCTCCCCCCATCATCAAGTCGACAATACTCCCTCACTTCCCCAGGCCCCATCTCAGCATTGCAACTAAGACGCCTCCCCGCGAACCTCTGGCGTTGCCTCCCCCTTGCCCCCTCCACCCGTGCCCTGATCGACTCTGAGGATTCCAAACGTGTATCGCTAGCCAACTTCTCATACTCCACCCTCGGTACCTCTACATGGATGTCGATCCGGTCCAAAAGGGGACCAGAGATCCTCTTCTGATAGCGGGTCACTATGGCCGGACTGCAGCTGCACTCCTTCACCGGATCACCAAAATAGCCGCAAGGACAGGGGTTCATGGCCCCAACAAGCATGAAGTTGGCGGGAAAGGTCAGGGTAGTCTTGGCTCGACTGATGGTCACCACCCGGTCCTCCATCGGCTGCCTCATCACCTCCAACACCCGAAAACCAAACTCCGGTAACTCGTCCAAAAATAATACCCCATGATGAGCCAAACTTATCTCCCCCGGCTTGGGCCAACTCCCTCCCCCCACTAACCCAGCGTGGCTGATAGTATGATGAGGAGACCGGAAAGGCCTTTCCACGATAAGCGGCGTCCCCTCTGGCAAGAGCCCCCGCACACTATAGATCTTCGTAACCTCCAAGGCCTCCTCAATACCCATCTGGGGAAGGATAGAAGGTAGAGCACGGGCTAGAAGGGTCTTCCCCGCACCAGGAGGTCCACTCATGAGGATGTTATAGGTTCAGTACATACCTCGGGCACAGCCAAGATCCCCCTAAGTTCGACCTGTTTGCCGGTGACGATTACCTCGATGTCGAGGAGCTCCAAGATCCGCCGCTTCTTGTTGAAGGTCAGGCGCTTTAAGTTCTCTCGCACCAGGGCCAAGTATTCCTCAACAACACCCAAATCAAGCTCTCTCAGCCGCTGGCCCTCCCTACGAAGGCTGATCTCCTTCCTTCGCACTTCTAGTTCCTCTTTCTCACGCCTCACCTTCTCGATTTCGGACTTTAGCCTTGCCATATCGATTATATCACTCTTGTATAACTCTATCAACCTGTCCTCTTCTTGTTCCGCTTTCCGGAGAGCAGTCTGGACGATCTCCAACTCGTTATCTTTGCGCTGTCCCTCTTCTATCGCTCTTCTCTGCCTGGCCTTCAATTCCCGCATTATCAACTGAGGGTCCTGTAGGAATCTCTCTATCTGCTCCCACACTACCTTCTCGATCTTCGGTGCGCTGATACTTGCGGCGGGACATCTTCTATCCGGTGTGATGTACACGTTCCTATCCTTGCCCGAACACCGGTAGTAAGGCTCCCCGTGGAAGGGCGTGCCCCAAAAGCCTCTTCCGCAAAGACCACACTTGATCCTTCCTCTAAGCAGGTACTTGAGTTTCGCGTTCCTCTGGCAGTTTCGAGAGTTGGCCCTAAGCTGTCTACCTGCAGCCTCAAATAGCTCCTGCGAGATAATCTGGGGAACTGGTATCGCTATCCATTCGTCCCTCGGCCTCTCGATTACACCCGTTACCTTAGTTCTGCCCTCGCGATTTGTCCTGTGCTTTGGAGGTATTGCAGATTTGTGCTTGTTGTAATAGGTCACTCCCACATAACTTTCATTTCTGAGGATTCGCTGGACGGTTGAGGTGTCCCACTGTCTTCCGCCCTGTTTCCTGGGAACTTCCATCATCGTGAGCCGCCAGGCGATTTCCCTCGTCGATTTCCCTTCCTCTACCAACCAGTTGAACATCGTCTCCACGACCTTGGCCTCTTCCTCATGGATCACATAATGCCCTTTGTGATCCTCAGAAACGTATTCATAGCCATAGGGGATGCGGCCTCCTAGCACGTGTCCCGCCTCGGCCCGTCGCTTCTTGCCCGACATCGTCCGCTGACGCATCTTCTCCCGCTCATACTCCGCGAAGAGACCTTTCAACCCGAAAAGCATCCTCCCCTCAGGTGTGTCATCCTTTGGCGCATTGACAAAAATGACTTCAACTCCCCGGCCCTCAAGCTCCTCTGTCAGAATCATTAGGTGCGATAGTTTTCTCGATAGCCTATCAGGATCGTAGATAACAGCTGCCTGTATTTCCCTGGAAGCTGCCAGTTCACGGAGCCGAGATAGGGCTGGCCTGTCCAGACTGGCCCCACTATGGCCCTCGTCCACCAATTCCTCGAGGAGGGTGTATCCCTCATCTTGGGCTTTCTTCCTCGCTGCTTCACGTTGTACAGGGATACTATACCCCTCTACCTGCTCCTCGGTGGAAACTCGGCTGTAGGTAACCGCGTACATCCCCTCTCTATCCTTCGGCTTCTGTGCTAGTCGCCTCTTCTCCCAGACTCAGATTGAACTCCATCAACTCCTGTAACCCCAATGCCTCGATGAATGAGCGAGCTTGCTCTTGTAGGGGAATGTCATCGACGATTTTAACCTGACGCCCTGCCAGAAAACCAAGGCTAGCCATCTCTTGCACTTCCTGTTTGTCGAGGGTCAAGAAGATATCGAAGGCTTCTCTGATCGAGTCGAGTT
>Ga0315312_1002790_pt1 | contig 11743 bp, 7 predicted proteins | sample TDP7_MG_FD_203629 | JGI IMG/M metagenome (GOLD analysis project Ga0315312, IMG submission 203629) | Freshwater sediment microbial communities from Lake Towuti, South Sulawesi, Indonesia - TDP7 | ecosystem: Environmental > Aquatic > Freshwater > Lake > Sediment | place: Indonesia: South Sulawesi... | reverse complement strand
TCCTTTTCCAGAACACTTGCGACGTACAGAATGCCTAATGGAGGCCATGAACCAATAGCCTTCTTCTTCTCGCAAACAGGCAATTCCACATTGGGACTAGGATTTATGAAGGAAAACTTCATCTTTTCCGCCATTCCTTTTTTTATATTTCTAGAGAGTTATTTATATGCATGCATCCAAAGGCAGAACATCAACGCAACTCATATATGGCGTAAATTTGCAGACTGCTACTTGATACCTCATGAATTTGTGGAAAGATATCCCAGCAGGCGACAAACCTCCTGAACTGGTCAACGTAATCGTGGAAGTCATAAGCGGCTCAAGAGACAAATACGAATACAATCTAGAATGGGAAGCTTTCGCTCTAGATAGAGTTCTTCACTCGTCTGTCGTCTTTCCAGTGGAATATGGCTTTATTCCTCAAACATGGTTCGATGACAATGACCCATTAGATATAATGGTCTTAAGTTATGAACCGCTTGAAGTCGGCTGCGTCATCAAAGCCAGAACAATCGGTGCATTAATTATTGAGGATGAAGAAGGAGATGACCCAAAAATATTATCTGTGCCTATAAGCGACCCAAGATTCAACGGATTCCATGACATCAAAGACGTCCATCCACACTTATTAAGAGAAATTCAAGAATTCTTTGAAACCTACAAACGGTTAGAGCCTAAAAAGTGGGTGAAATTTAAAGCGTGGAAAAACGCTGAAGAGGCAAAAGAACTGGTAAATTACGCGATTAATCTTTACAAAAAGAAGAAACTTTCATTTCAGAAAAAGCGACAACCTTATTAATTCAATGTCCATCACACTTCTATTGAGTAGTGGAGACTACATTCGAAAGGAGAGATGGTGAGCCGACATTGGCTAGCCTGTGGGTAGAGTTCCGCTGCCCTGAACATGGACTAGAACGCTACAGGATAAAGATTGTAAAACGCTTCAACATGGATCCCGACACAATGGTTCCAAGGTATAGAACAAGACCTAAGCCAGGTGAAATCAAATTTTTGGCCGTGGGTAGAAACGTTACCAATCATGAAATTGAAAAATATTTTATTGACTATTTCCGTGAAAGAGGCGTTTTGCCTCTGAACATGAGACTAATACTATAAAGAAACTTAGGATGCTTTAGTTTTCACTGGTCTTACGGCGAGTTGCCACTCTCTTTACTGTCTGGTTCTGAATGAATAGTGACTACGGTATCTTCAAACTTTTTTCTTATCTCCTTTTCAATGTCCGAAACTACATCATGTACTAAATCAACCGAAGCTGTTCTGGCAAATAGGCAATCTATGTTAATGTAACGCTTGTCTTCGCTTTCGTAAGTCATAATTCTATTTACTTTTACAATAGTCGCATAACTTTCGGTGACTTGCCTTATTACTTTGCGCATTTCTTCATCATCGATTAACCTTCCTCTAAACATTTTCGGAGTAGGCAAGTAAGGCTCAATGTGTACAGTTACATTCTCTGTATTTCGGATGTGGTGTTTCACATTTTTCTCTATAATCTCCGCTATACCATGAGCCTTCTCAAGCGAGAGTGATGGTTCAACTTTTGCATGTAAGGTTACGTAGAGTTTGCCATTGGCGTAAATACTACTGATATTGTGCACTTCTTTCACTCCCTTGACATTAGTTGAAAGACTTTCAATTTGCTTTTTCATGGGCGTCGTTGCCGCTGGTTCTATATGTATGGTAACTGCACAGTTGCCACAAGATTTGATGATGCCTGACTCGATCTTTGAAGATATCGAATGTGCCTCTTTTAGTCCTATGTAATCAGGAATGATTACAGTTGCTTCGACAAACACTTTGTCGCCAACTTTTCGTGCTTTCAATTCCTTACATTCTATAACTTCCTTGGTTCCTAGAATTTCTTTTTTTATGTCTCTGACAACTTTAGGTGAAATTGCGTCACTCAAATCCATTGCACTCTTGCGTATCAACGTTGAACTCAAGTAGACTAAGAGGACACTAAGAAAGATTGAGGCGAAGGAATCGCTGTAAAAGCTGATAGTGGGATAGCCGTAAAGACTAACTGATAGACCGAACCCAATCAAGGCCATAATTGTAGACGCAAAATCTGAGAATGCATGATAAAGGTTTGCTTTCACAGTTAAGCTGCCGCCTTCAGTTGCTCTGCTAAGAATTCCAATTCTGAAAAAATCTACACACAGAGTGTAGAAGATTGCCATAAAGCCTATTGTCTCAGGAAAGACTCGTGCTCCGCCTGAAACTATTCGAAGGATTGCTTCTACAACTAAGATTCCCGATAAGGCTAAGAGAGAAATTCCTCCAACTAGGCCTCCGATAGACTCGATTTTTCCATGCCCATAAGTATGTTCTCTGTCTGGCGGCTTCAAAGACAAACGTGTGGTTAAGAATAGGATAAACGTGGCTACCACATCGAATAAGGCATGGACTGCATCGCTTACGATTGCGAGGCTATTTACCGCTACGCCTATCACGCTCTCTATGATAAAGACACTTGAAATTGCAAGCAGAGAAATTAGAAGCACTTGCACCTTGCTTAGACTTCGGTTCTTATTCATTTATCCATCATTCATACAAGCATTTCTCTAGAGATTTAAGGGTTAAGGTTGAATATGGGAGTAAATATTTAGGGTTGTAGTACATAGCTAAGAAGAGTAGATGATGTAAATGAAGTTTACGCCAATTCAAGATATAATCGCTGGCAAATACGACGGCAAGCATGTAGCCGTTAGAGGTTGGATTTACCGAAAAAGAGAGAGCAAAGACGTCATTTTTCTCATAATTCGTGATGCCACTGGCATAATACAGTGCACAGTGAAAAAGGGGAGCAACTCATGGGATGATGCAGAAAAAGTCACTATCGAGTCTTCTATTGCATTAAGTGGCAGGGTAAGGCGAGATAAGAGAGCGCCAGGAGGTTTCGAATTATCTGCAGATAGTCTTCAGATAATTGGTCTTGCTGAAAACTTCCCAATATCAAAAGACAAGAGTGAAAATTTCTTACGTGATGTTAGGCATTTGTGGCTTAGAAGTCGCAAGATGAACCTCATTATGAGGGTAAGAAGCGAAGTATTACGGTTTATTCATGAGTTTTTTAGAGAGAAAGATTTCATAGAGGTTTCCCCGCCAATGTTCATATCAAGCGCTTGCGAAGGCGGCTCTACTTTATTTGGGTTAAAGTACTTTGATCAAGACCTCTACCTTACACAAAGTGCTCAACTACATTTAGAAGCTTTAATCTACTCTTTGGAAAAGGTTTACACTGTGGCGCCTTCTTTTAGAGCTGAAAAAAGCCGAACTATTCGCCATCTTACAGAATATTGGCATATTGAACCTGAACAAGCTTTCGCTGACATAGATGACATGATGCGACTTGAAGAAGACTTGGTAAGCTACGTATGCCAAAAAGTCGCAAAAAAATGCAAGAAAGAACTTGAAGGGTTGGGCGTTAAACCTGAGAAATTAGCTTCTGTGAAAACTCCATTTTCCAGGATTACATATACTGATGCTGTTGAGATGTTGAATCGAAAGGGCGTTAAGATGAAGTGGGGAGAAGACTTCGGCTTCGATGAAGAAAGAAAAGTAGCAGCAGAGTTCGGCAAACCTGTATTCGTCTATGCATACCCTAGACAGATTAAGGCGTTTTATTGCAAAACCTATCCAGACAATCCTGAACTTGCAATGTCCGCAGATATGCTTGTCCCATATATCGGCGAAATCACTACAGGCGGTTCAAGAGTAGACAACAAAGATGAATTGATTGCCAGAATGAAAGATTTTGGCTTGAAGGAAGAAGATTATGAATGGTATATTGATTTGCGAAGGTATGGCACTATCCCACATGCAGGTTTTGGATTAGGAGTTGAAAGACTGTTGGCTTGGATGCTTGATTTAGAGAATATAATTGATGCTATTCCCTTTCCACGCACGACGAGGAGATTTTACCCATGATCTACCGAAGCCTATCTCCATTTCCACACCTTTCTATTCATGAACAATTCTGGAAGAACGAAAAATCCCCAGCTTGCCGCAAAGAGAACGTATAGTAAATCTGTAGGTGTTAATGGAACAAACCCGAATACGGATGCCACAGGAGGAATGTAGCAGATGCCAAGCGTAGCTGCGATTGAAATTATTTCTGCTATCACAAAGAATTTGTTCTTGAAGGCTTTTCGTCCCATTCTCCAAACACTACGCTTTTCAGAACGACAGTTCCAAACCACAAACAATTCAAAGAATGCTGCCTGAACGAAAGCGGCTGTTCTGGCTTCTGCCAATGTTTCTGCAGTTCCAAATCCATGTGCAGGGAACAAGTAGTATTCAAGAGAAAATACCAGTATTGTTCCAATAGATTGCAGTGTAAATGAAGCCATTATGAAAGCGCCCATTCCATGAAGTATTCCTTCATCGGGTTTACGTGGTTTTCTTTCCATCACATCTTCGTCTGGAGGGTCCGTGGCCAAGGAAACAGCGGGGGCACCGTCTGTGACTAGGTTTATCCAGAGAATCATGGATGGAAGTAGGGGTAAAGGAAACATTGTACTTCCAAATATCCCGCCTAATATGGCGAATAATCCTATTACAAGGACTTCGTCGAAGTTGCAGGCTAGTAGAAATCTGGCGTATTTTCTAATGTTGTCATAGATGACCCTTCCTTCTTCCACAGCCTTCACAATTGTTGCAAAATTGTCATCGGTTAAGACTAGGTCAGAGGCTTCCCGAGTCACATCTGTTCCAGAAATACCCATTGAAACGCCTACATCTGCACTTTTCACTGCTGGCGCATCGTTAACGCCGTCGCCAGTCATCGCTACAATGTGACCCTTAGCCTTCAAAGCGTTTACAATCCGCAACTTATGCTCTGGCGAGACACGAGCATAAACTGCAACATCTTCCACGATTTTGTTGAACTCTTCATCACCTATTTTATCAAGTTCTGTGCCAGTCAAAACGATGCTATTCTCTTTTAGAATGCCGATTTCCTTAGCTACCGCAATTGCAGTTAGCTTGTGATCGCCAGTAATCATTACAGCCTTTATTCCCGATTGCTGGCACACTTGATTTGCCTTTATTGCCTCCTCTCTCGGTGGATCAATCATCCCTTCTAGGCCTACAAAGACAAGATTGCTTTCAACTTTTTCTTCATCAAGAGTGTTTGCGCTATTAGGTAGTTTCTTGTAAGCCATTGCCAGCATACGTAAGGCGTCACTGGCTAGCGTTTCATTTACTTTCAAAATTTCATTTTTATCCTTAGAAGTGAGTTTTTTTACTTCGCCATTTTTCATGATATAAGCGCATCTTTCTAAGACTATTTCTGGAGCCCCTTTTACATAGGCAACTTGTTCTCCTTCAGGAGTGGAATGGACTGTGGTCATACGTTTTCTTTCAGAGGTAAATGGAATTTCATTTTTCCGCGGATACTCGCGTTCTAACTCCTTCTGCTCAAACCCTGCTTTAGCTGCGGCTACAATTAAGGAGCCTTCTGTTGGGTCGCCTATAATACTCCAAGCGTTATTTATTATATCTAGACGTGCATTGTTGCAGAGTGCCCCAATCTTCAAAAGCAACGAAAGGTCATTGTCGTTTTTTGGGTTGATAGAACTGGTGCTTTGATGAAATTCGCCTTTTGGTTCGTATCCAACTCCTGTAACTTCTGTTATTTTGCCGTTGCAGTATAATTTGCGTACAGTCATTTCGCCTTTTGTTAAGGTGCCTGTCTTGTCTGAGCAAATAATTGTGGTGGCTCCAAGGCTCTCAGCTGAAGATAGTTTTCTGATAATTGCATTTCGTTTTGCAAACTCTCGTGCTCCTAGGGCGAGGCTGATTGTGACTATGGCAGGTAATCCTTCAGGAACTGCCGATATGGCCAGTGAAATAGAGGACATGAATGCTTCGATAAAGCTTTCAAGCTTGAAACCTATTGAAAGTGCCTCAAACGCTTCTAGTGCAAAGATGATTGCACAAACGGCTGTGACAACAATTGCTATTTTTTTGGCAAACCTGTCCAGCTTTCTTTCAAGAGGAGTTTCTTCTTCCTCTGCGGTTTGGACTAGTTCAGCAATTTTTCCAAATTCCGTACTCATACCCGTTGAGGTTACGATTGCTTTTCCTCTTCCATAAATTGCATGCGTTGCTGTAAAGACCATGTTACTTCTTTCAGCAATCGGGGTTTCTGGTTCAAGAATGTCCAAAGATTTGTTTACTGGAGTGGATTCGCCTGTCAGGACAGCCTCATCTGTTTTCAATTCTACTGCTTCAATTAATCTGGCATCAGCAGGCATCGAGTCCCCAGATTCGATAACAAGCACATCGCCTGGAACAACTTCTTTTGCTGGGATTATTTCCTCTTTCCCGTTTCGGATTACATGTGCTTTAGGAACTGTAAGTTTTTTCAAAGCTTCTAGTGCTTTCTCTGCCCTGTATTCTTGGACAAAGCCTGCTATAACAACGAGGAGAACAATTATTCCAATCACTATTGCGTCTGAGTAGGTTTCAAGACCTTTAGTTGGGTCGCTCAGCGACTCATAATATCCTATTGCAGCCGAAAATGCGGTGGCAACGAGAAGTAATATAATAAAAACGTCTTTAAATTCTTCAAGAAACATTCGCAGTGCAGTTCGTTTTTTCTTCTCTTTTAGTTCATTGTATCCGTATTCGACTAGTCTTTGCTTAGCTTCTTCACTGTTTAGACCATTAAGGCTAGTCTTCAAGTTGATGGCTACTTCGTCAATTTTCTTTTCATGCCATGAAGACATTGCAAGTTGCCACCTTTTTCAAAGCTTATAACGTGCCTGATGATGAATGCCTTTTCTTTCTTTGAAAACCCTTCTTATAGAGTTTTCTTTAAGATACTTCTGGCAAAGAAAAAGATTGGTAAGAAAAAAGGATAATATGGTGTTTATGTTGTGTAGCCTATTTCGTCTACTGCTTCTGGATTTCTTAAGGTGGGAAGGTCACTCAATGGCTCGCCTATCACCCTTGCTCTAACAACTCTTCGCATTATCTTGCCGCTTTTTGTTTTTGACACGTCTTTGACGAACCATACCTCGTCTGGGCGAGCTATTTTTCCTGCATCCGCTATGACCCAGTTTCTAGCAGTTTCTTGAGTTCTTCGTAGGCTCTCTTGACCTCATCAACGGATGCTTCATCTTCAAGTGTAGAGATATCCCCTATAGGCATACCCATAGAAACTGCCTTCAACACCCTCCTCATGATCTTGCCGCTTCGAGTTTTTGGAAGACTCTGCACAAAGTATATTTCGTCGGGCGTAGCCACAGGCCCAATGGTTTCGCGAACGTGCTCCTTCAATTCTTTTTTCAACGCTTCCGTTGGCTTATAGCCATGCCTTAATATGACGAAAATCGCTACGCTTTCACCTTTGACCTCGTGTGGCTTCCCTATAGCTGCTGCTTCACTCACAGCTTGGTGCTCGATTACAGCGCTTTCCAATTCCATTGTTCCTATTCTGTGACCTGCAATTTTCAACACCTCGTCCGCTCTTCCCAACAGCCAGAAGTAGCCTTCCTCATCTCTTATGGCATAGTCGCCAGTGTAGTAGACGCCTGGAAACCTTGACCAATACACCTGCTTATACCTTTCTGGGTCTCCGTAAAGGGTCATGAACATACCTGGCCAGGGTTTCTTCAATACAAGATAACCCTTAACACTTGGAGGAGTAGGCTTACCGTTTTCGTCGACAACTTCGGGCTGGATGCCTGGTAATGGAAGGGTTGCAGAGCCAGGCTTTAGAGGAACAAGTACAAGACCTGGAGCTGGTGAAATCATAAATCCCCCTGTCTCGGTCTGCCACCAAGTATCTACTATAGGACATCTTTCGCCACCTATGTTCTTGTAATACCACATCCAAGCTTCGGGGTTTATGGGCTCGCCCACCGAACCAAGGATTTCAAGGCTGGACAAGTTGTGTTTCTTAGGCCACTCTTCTCTATACCTCATGAGCATTCTTATAGCTGTAGGCGATGTGTAGAAAATGGTTACGCCATATTTCTCTATTATTTCCCACCATCTGTCAGGTTTGGGATAGTCTGGCGCGCCTTCGTAGAGGACCATTGTAGCTGCATGACATAATGGCGCATAAACTATGGAACTATGTCCTGTTACCCAACCAATGTCGGCTGTGCACCAGTACACGGATTCGTCTCTTATGTCAAATGCCCATTTGTAGGCTGAGTGATTGAAAACCATGTAGCCGCCGGTGTTGTGTACGATTCCCTTTGGTCTGCCTGTCGTCCCAGAGGTATATAGAATATATAGAGGATCGTTGGCTTCCACTGGAAGAGGATCAACATAGTCTCGACCATTTTTGAGCACTTCATGATACCAGAGGTCTCTTCCTTCTTTCATTGGAACGTCAATGTTAGCCCTTTTCACAACGATGACGCTTTCTATGGACGGACATTTCTCTAAGGCTATGTCCGCGGTTTTCTTTAGAGGTATGAGATTGCCCCTTCGGAAACTTCCATCGGCTGTCACCAATACTCTTGCTTGGGTGTCGTCAATTCTGTCCGCAAGAGATTGGGCGCTGAAACCCGAGAACACAACTGTGTGGATTGCGCCTAATCGCGCGGTTGCGAGCATTGTTATCGGCAGCTCTGGTATTAAGGGCAAATAAACAGATACTCGCGTTCCTTTTTCAACTCTTAACTTCTGCAACACTGAAGCGAACCGATTCACTTCGGAGTAGAGTTGGGAGTAACTCCAAGTCTTGGCGTTGCCGAACTCGTCCTCCCAATATATGGCAACTTTACTTCTCCGCCAATTTTTGACATGCCTATCTAAGCAAAGATAAGAAGCGTTGATGAGACCACCCACGAACCAGCGGGCGAAAGGTGGATCCCACTCCAAAACCTTGTCCCACATCCTAAACCATTCGAGCTTTCTTGCTTCACTGTCCCAGAACTTCTCGGGGTCTTTGATTGATTCCTCATAGAACTCGAGATATTTTTTGGTAGTGGGAGAAATCTTCTGCTCAAAGGGGAGAGACGACCGCTCCAACACATTTTCACCTTTTTTTGGGGAGAGATTATCTAAAGGATAATAAAGAGTAAATAAGGCTAACGTAAGAAGACAAAATACAGCATATAGGTAGTCATGTTTTGCTAGTCTGCTATTTTTCCGTTGGGAATATTGGCAGAATTGTTTTTCCGTGGGCTTCATTCAACACTTCTGCTAAGGCAAGGTAGACTGCACTGAGCCCACAGATTATTCCTTCTACCCCAACAGCTTGAGCGTAAAGTCCCTCGATTCCAAATGCGTCACGAATGGTCAACAGAAAAAATAATATTGCCAAGCTCATGAACACGAATTGCAAGGCTTTGTTGGCTTTTAGTGTGCCAAAGAACATAACGAATGTGAAGAGCCCCCACATGAAAAAGTAGGCAGCCATAGATATATCTGAAGACCAACTCCACAATCCCATTACTGGCAATAATTTCAGGATTACAAGAGAAAGCCAAAACAAGCCATAGGATGTGAACGCAGTGGTTCCAAATGTGTTGCCCTTTTTATATTCCATTATGCCCGCTAAGATTTGTGCTAGACCCCCGTAGAATATGCCCATAGCTAGAATCATACTGTCAAGCCCAAACAAGCCTGTATTATGTAAATTCAGCAAAACTGTGGTCATTCCGAAACCCATCAAACCAAGTGGCGCAGGATTAGCAAGTTTTTCGCTCATGCGTTAATTCTCCATTAGATTTTGAAGGGTTGACTAGGATGGCGCATATAAAACTTTTCGAAACGGTTAAATGTGTCTCAATCTTTTACGGTTGAAGACTGAATAGAAGAAGGAGAAGCTGATATGGAATGGCTACTCATCGCTCCTATTGCAGGTGTTATCTCGATTCTAGCTGCAATTTATCTATACTTCTATGTGAGTAGACAGGATAGCGGAAACGAAAAAATGCGTGAAATCTCCGGCGCCATCAAAGAAGGAGCAAACGCTTACCTAAAAAGGCAGTATTCAACCCTCGCTATCTTTGTAGTAATCGTTGCAATAGTGCTTCTTGTAGCATTCTGGAAACCTCAAAACATAATTCAGGGACCGTCAAGAGCCTTAGCCTACATACTCGGCTCAATATGCTCTGGCTTGGCCGGCTACTTCGGAATGAATGTAGCATTGAAAGCCAACTCACGCACAGCTAACGCTGCCCGAAGTGGATTGGGCAAAGCCTTTCCAATGGCTTTCTATGGTGGAGCAGTAATGGGCTTGTCTGTTGTTGGATTGGCATTGATTGGCATTAGTGGACTTTACTATGTCTTTAGAGACCCAGAGATAGTGCTTGCTTTCAGTCTTGGCGCAAGTTCGATGGCTTTGTTTGCAAAGGCTGGTGGCGGAATATACACCAAAACTGCAGACATCGGAGCAGACTTGGTTGGCAAAGTTGAAATTGGAATCCCCGAGGATGATCCACGTAACCCCGCCGTAATAGCTGACAATGTAGGCGACAACGTAGGTGATGTTGCAGGAATGGGCGCAGATTTATTCGACTCTTATGTAGCAAGCATTGTAGCAACTATGATACTTGGCGCGACTTCGATACTGATGAGTTTAAGTGAAACTTTGACTGGGACTGGGCAAAAATTCTCATTCGTAATACTGCCACTTTTACTCGCAGGAATGGGAATTTTCGCTTCGCTAGGTGGTATGCTTTTCATGAAAATAGGAATCAAAAGCAACCCTGGCGCAGCGCTTAATCGGGGAACATATATTACATGCATCATATTCGCAGTTTTTGCATACATCATGATTTCTCAGCTAGGTATGAATATAGGCATATTCTACGCTACCTTGGCTGGACTTGTTGCAGGAATGATTATTGGCATGACCACTGACTTCTTTACGTCAATTGACAGAACGCCAGTGAAGAAGACTGCTGAATCAGCCAAAACAGGTGCAGCTATCACTATTCTTTCAGGTTTTTCGTATGGCATAATTAGCATTGTACCGCCTATAATTGGCATTTGTGCCGCAACTATTGCTTCATGGAATCTTTCTAGTATTGGGTTGGCTGCAGGCACGTCACTGGAAGTTATTATGCAAACGCAAGTTTATGGAGTAGCCATATCCGCTGTTGGCATGCTTTCCATTGTAGGCATGATTGTCTCCGCTGATGCCTATGGACCAATTGTTGACAACGCAAAAGGTATTGCGGAGCAAGCTGGGATTGAAAAGGAATTTGTTGACGTTGCAGACAAGTTGGACGCCGCAGGAAACACTGCAAAGGCTATTACTAAAGGCTTCGCAATTGGAGCTGCTGCGTTGACAGTTATCGCATTGTTTGTAGCATACAAAGAAGTTGTTGAAGGGGTAACACATGTGCCCCTCATCTTGGACCTCATGAACCCCAACATGTTTGCAGGCATATTCATAGGAGCTATGATGCCGCCGTTGATTTCAGCACTGCTAATCTTAGGTGTAGGAAGAAACGCCTTCAGAATGGTAGAGGAAATAAGGCGACAATTCAAAGAAATACCTGGACTTCTTGAAGGCAGAGGAAAACCAGACTATGCCAAGTGTGTTGACATTGCAGCTAAAGGAGCATTGAAAGAACTTGTGGTTCCAAGCGTTTTGGCAATGGTTATGCCAATAATCGTGGGTTTTGTCCTGGGCAAAGAAGCTTTAGCAGGTTTTCTTGCGGGCAGCATAATAACGGGAATAATATTTGCCTTGTTCATGGCAAACTCGGGTGGAACATGGGACAACGCTAAAAAGTATATAGAA
>Ga0315312_1002789_pt1 | contig 11745 bp, 27 predicted proteins | sample TDP7_MG_FD_203629 | JGI IMG/M metagenome (GOLD analysis project Ga0315312, IMG submission 203629) | Freshwater sediment microbial communities from Lake Towuti, South Sulawesi, Indonesia - TDP7 | ecosystem: Environmental > Aquatic > Freshwater > Lake > Sediment | place: Indonesia: South Sulawesi... | reverse complement strand
CGGGTTCCGGGGTTCCGGTCCCCGGGGGTGGCTTTACTGGGGGTGGAACCACCACGGGTCCCGGAGGCGTTGGAGGACCTGGGGCCATAGGGGGTCTCTGTCCGTAGTAGGCTTGAAGGGCTGCGTAGACGGTTTTTATCGCGTCTTCCGGCGGTCCCTCGAGCTCGGTGATGTAGCCCACGAGGTCCTTGCACGGCTCGCATACGAGCTGAACGGTGACTTGCTCGGCTGGTTTTTTGTAGCCGCATAGTAAACACTGTTTGTAGCGGATGAGCTGCTCTGGGACGGCTGGTGGGATCTCCGGTTCGACGCCCTTAGCGGCGGCTTCACGCTTCGCGCGCTCGAGCTGCTCGATGCGGTTTTGAACGAAGGTCCTGAAGGTGCCGGTATCCCAGCCCAGGTTGATGGCTGTGCGGAGCCCGTCGTGCACCTCGTAAGGGGTGGTGAGGTTGAGGGCGAGCTGCACGTGGGTAGGCGTGATGCGCCGGTTAGCGATGGCTTCAGTGACGTCGCCTGGGAGATCTTGGAGGTCCTCGATGAACTGGATCCAGCGACGTTGCCATGGGAAGATCCTCTCGAGCTCTTCCTGGGTGGTCCCGAGCCGGCGCAGCTCCCGGATCTGTCGGGCGATGCTGATGTAGTCAAACTGGCCTCGGGCAACGTTCTCGATAATGTTCATGATGCGCGCGAGTTTCTCGCCGGCGTCGATCACCTTCACCTGGGTCCTCTCGAAGCCCAGGGTCTTCAACTCTTCTAAGCGTGATTTTCCAGCGACCAGCTCATATTCACCTTCACCCACCTCTCTCACCACGATGTCTTGAATAACGCCGATCTCCTTGATCGTTGAGCTCAGTAGCGCGCGCTGCTCCTCGTCTAAGATGGAGCTAACCCGAATCTCAGGGATCCGGATCTTGTCAAGTTCTACCACTTTCAATTCTGCCATTTTACTTCCACGTGGAAGTAGTGTAGGGCCTACACGATTTAAGGCTTGTTATGTACGTCGCAGACCCTTGTAGCGGTTTGTAGCCGAGACTCACTATTTTTTGTTTGTCTGGTCTAGGGGGTTCAAAAATGTATCGAAATAGTACCGTTCCGTAGTATTTATATACTTGTACGTCCCATTTAACTACGCGTAAGATACGAATTTGTGGGAGGTGGAATGTGTGAGCAAGTACGTGGATCAGATCAACGTGAGGGTGCCTCCGGATCTTAAGCTCGAGCTGATCGAGGTCGCCGACTACGAACACATCAAGGTGACCGACCTAGTGCGCGAGCTCATACGAAAGAAGGTTCAGGAGGTAACCGCTACGAGGGCCTTCCAAAACTGGAAGCGGAGGGCACACGAGGAAGAGAAGGAGGAGGGAGAGGCGTGACGAGACAAGAACCCCATACTTGCGATGTCTGTGGCGAAATGTTCCATGTGCCACAGGACCCGTTGAGGACCCTAAAGATAGGCGAGGGCGGAGAGGATCTCATCGAGTATGACCTCTGCTTTGACTGCCATCGGCTGCTGCTTGAGTGGATTCAGAAAAGGAGGGGAGAGGCGTGAAACAAGATTATACGACGATTGCGACGGTGGTGACGCGGATGAGGGAGCAGGGCTACAGTGAGCGCGCCATCAGAAACGTGCTCAGGTTCTATGGGGTGAACGTGAAGTGACCGCCCTGGCCAAGTACCGAGTCACCTACGTTACTACGACCAAGCCAGGGTCCGGCCAGGTCAAACTCAGCGAGATCCTGGAGGCTGAGGACCTCGAGTCGGCGCTGGACCTGGCGAAGGACTGGGCTGAACGGGAAGGGTGGATCCTGAAGGCGGTGGAGGAACTCGAGGAGTGAAGAGACCCAGGGTGAAGCGGGGGAGCTGCCACGATTGCGCCTACGAGTGGGCCGATCCATGCCATCGGTTCAACGTGCATTGGCCTTCAGACGCGCGCGCCTGCCAGGATTGTCGACGAAACCCCAACGCGAAGGGGTTGCCGACCGGCGACCACTACATCCTTTGGACCCAAACCATCAAAGAAATGGTGAACCAGGGTAAACACAGATAGAGGAGCGACGCACATGACCAAAGTTAAGAAGGGCGAGCCATGTCCACACTGGTACGGTCACGGGGCCGTGCTCCTCTGCTTCGAGGATTGCTATTGGTATAGAAAGTGTGAGAGGCGACGCACATGACCTGTGGTTGTGAAGCAACTATTAGCGAGAAGGACCCTCGAGCTGAAATCTGGTTCTACGTCTTTGGGAAACGTTCCTTTCCCTTGAAGCATCCGCTACCGATGGATATGGGTCCAACCGTTGGGCTGGGCTACGCGGGAGACGCAACGGCTTTAACTCCGGAGCAGAGGAAACGGCTGATAGAAAAGATGACTCAGAAGTTCGGGGTAAAAACAGAGGACATCACCAGGATCTTGGACCAAGGAGTGGTTCCGATAAGGGCTGAAACCGTCGTTGTTTCCTGGTGTAGGAAACATAGTTTAGCAGTCTTGTGAGGTGCGACGTACATGAGCTTTAAGGCCTTTACGGTGGTGGCCTTCGTGGCTGCCATCGGCCTGGACCTCTTCACGAGCCTGATCCTCCTGGAGCTGGGCTTCGTGGAGACAAACCTTCTCTACCGGTTGATGGGCCCCTGGTTCTGGGGCCTCTACCTCTTCGTGAACGCCGGCCTCCTGATCCTGCTGCTCGTAGCGAGCGAGCGTTGGTGGTGGATGCACCTGATCCTGTGGATCGCCACCGCGGCTCATCTCATCTGTGGCGTACACAACTTGGGGCTGATGTGAGGCGACGCACATGAGCGTGAAATGGGAATGTCCCGTCTGTGGCATAAAGTTTCCAGGTAAACCTCCTGAGGGGCTACGAGCTCGTCACCTGATTCAATGCAAGTGCGGGGCTATACTCGACGGAGCCATGTTAGGTCTACCTGAAAGGGGACCCAAGAGTCGTAAGATGCCAGAGAGGCGACGCAAAAGCCATGGCCAAGGTGCGCTGTCGAGACTGTAAGGCCTACAGCGGTGAGCACTGCGAGGTTAAGATGAAGTACATGAACCCGGATACGCCACGCTACTGCCTTCACTTCGAGCACAAGGGCCAGCGGCCCCTACCCATCCACGACATCATAAGATACGAGGAACACTAAAAAACTCGAGCAATCACCCCAAACTTTTAAACCAGCCCAGCGCAAAGTCTTATATGCTCAGAACTCCACAACCGAGTCCACCTATCGCGCGAAGGTGGAGTGATGACGAGCAATTCTATCCCAAGAGATACGACACTCGAAACCGGTCTACCAAAGTCGTACTCTAACCGTGTTTTTGTTGCATCTTTCAAGGCCGACCCTGAGCTCTGGAGTCGCTTTAAAGGGGAGTGTGCGCTGCGGGGGGTCTCGATCTGTCACGTCCTCGAGGCCCTCATGGAGGCCTGGATCCAGGGCCAAAAAGCAACGGCTACGGTGGTGAAGCCGGTTATCGTAAATCTCACGATGCAACACGTCGTTGAAAGGCCCAGGCGTAAGAAGATCATCCGGGAGCCCTGGGAAATAGCTCGATCTCAGAGATGGCCCCCAAACTGCGACCACGTGGACGACTTTATAAGGGGCACGAAAGAGGTGGGCTGCTTGGATCTCCAGGAGTGGGTTTTACTAGAAAAATGCTGGCGCTGTTACCTAGGGTCTCGAGTGGAAACGTAGGGGTCACTCGGTCTCCTTCTTCTTCTCCGGTCGCGGCCTCTTCAAAAACTTGGCTAGGAGCTTCACGTCCTCCTCCGCCTCAGCCGGCTTCTCTTCCTCAGCCATCTCAACCCGCCTTCGGCTTCTTATACTTCCTTATGTACGCCGCCTCTAAAAATAGTTCTAGGGCTCGCTCGTCCACTAGGATCTCGGTGGATTGAGCCGCAAGCTCCTCGTCATTGATTAGGTCCTTCAAGTAGGCGTCTTCCCACAGGTCTAGGAGCTTCTTTTTCTGCTCGCGCTCCCGACGCTTCTTGGCATAGGTTGAGTAGTATTCGATGCGCATGGGTCCTATGCCCACCGCGGCCAGGTTAGCGCGGAGCGTAGCCTCGTCCGTGTAGCCCTCAATGAAGTCTCTCAGCCACTCGTCCCGGATCTTGTGAATCTCCTCCACCAGGCTGCGGACCATCTGAATCTCGGCCATGAGGGGCGCGTCCTCCTCGTAGCCCAGCCGCTCGTACCACTCTACGAGCTCCTCGTCGGTGAGCCTTCCCATCTCCCACGCGTAGCGTAGATCTACCCTGGGGATCAGGGTCTTCAGGACCGAGCGCATGATCTGGACGTCGGTCTTCTCGATGCCCGGCCTAGGCTCCGGCGAATAGTCATGCCACACCAGGAACTTGTCAAGCTCCTCAGAGGTGATGGCGCCTCGATGGTAGGCGTCTACCACGTTGCCGAAGGCTGGAAGGATCCAGTGGGCCTCCCAAAACCAGGTTGCGCGTTCCTGGCTGTACCCGTGGTATCCGGCGAGGTCGTAGAAGGTTTCCGGGGGGATCACCTCTCGGACCACGAAGCGTATGAGGTCTGGGATCGGAGGGATCAGCGGAGTGAAGGCCTTCTGGTAATAGTAGCGCAGCGGTGTGGTTAAGCCGACTCCGATGAGGGTCCCGAGAGTTGCACCAACAAACATTCCCGGGCTCAGCAGATCCTTAATGTAGGAGCCGATCTCCCCCACTTCGAGGCCGGTGCCCACCACTTTCATGCCGGCTACGCTAGTGATTCCAGTGACGGCTAGGCCCAGGCCTGTGGCTGCAAGCAAGACCTTGGGAGATAGGGCGTAGGCGTCTTCCGGTGTGATCGTACTATGGCCCCGGAAGAGATCTGTAACGGCGTCGAAGGCTTCCTGCGCCTGAAGGGTGATCCAGTTCCACAACCAGGTTAGGCCTTTCCACAGCGGCGTGAGGATCTTCTCATCCAGCCACTTCGCAGCTTCTTGAGTGAACCAGGTGAGCTGCTCTGAAAACCACCGGATACCGGCCTCGAGGCCTTTTCCTATGACGCCCTCTAACCACCCGGTTTCAGCCGGCTCCCACCCAGGGACCCCAGCTGGGTAATAAGCAAGGTATGGGCTACCACCCACCACCTTCGCGCCCAGTGAGACTAAGAGGGGTTCAAAAATAGCGGATATGGCGCCGGTTAAGAGCTCAGGCCAGTTTATGAAGACGTCGGCGATGCCGGCGAAGGCTCCGTTGAAGGCTGTGGTCACGCTGTCCACGATCCAGCCTCCGGTCTCAGAGACTTCATCTCGGAGCCAGCGGAAGGTGTCGGTGAGCCAGCGTAGGGACCCATCAACCCAGCCCCAGATCACTCCGGTGATCCATTTTCCGATGTCTTGGAGGAGGGCCCAGATCCCCCCGAGGATGTCGCCCAAGCCTTCGGCGATGCCACCTACCACGGGCTCGATTTGCTCCCACGTCCAGCCGGCGGCTTGAGAGATCATAGAGCCGATGAGGTTTAAGGTGTCCCACAGCCAGCCTAGGAACCCTCCGACGAAGCGGCCTTGAACAGGATCCCACCACCCGATGTAGTCGCGTATGCTGATCCAGAGGCCGTCAAGCCATTCCTTCGCCTTAATTATGGGCGTCTTTACCCAGTTGGGGAGCAAGGCCCAAACTTGGCTTGCGACGTCTCGAATCCAACCCTGAATGGTCTCCCAAACAGCGTCAAAGTAGTCTTGGACCATGTCCCAGGGCCATACGGGTGGAAGGCCACCCATCGAACTTCACCGGAACGCACTAAAGCCTTTTAACGATGGGCTTCTCGGCTCTCCGCTTCTCGATGTCCTTCTTGATGAGCGCGGCTTCTGCCTCTTCGCTCCACTGGGCCTTCGGTATCGTGACTAAGCCGGGCGGGAGATCCTTCACGGTGTACGTGGTGTAGACCATGACGGCGGCTGGGCCCTCAGCGGTGGGAACCATGATCTCTGTTCGGCGTATGTGGACCTCTGCAGGCTCTTCAGGTTCCTTTACGGCCAACTTTAACACCTTTCTGTAAAAATTCTCCGGTCATGCGGCTCGCGATTTCACGAAGGATGTCTCCGGCGGCCTTGTCGTCTCCCTGGCAGGCTGCGAGCAGCGCGGCAAAGAAGGCTCGGGATTCCCAGGCTCCCGGGACGGCTGGCAGCTCAGACGTGTTCACTTGCTCTCCCTCCAGGCCTTGATCTCGTAGCCGGCGACTCCGAAGATGCCGGCTGCGATGGCCGCGGCGATCACGCTGTTGATGCTGTGTTGAAGGCAGATCCATCCGAAGACCACACCGCAGGCCATGGCTCCTAACGCTAAAATCGTGGAGTCCTTCATGCCAAACACCCCATCCTAGAGGTGTACGTCGCTGAGAATTTAAGGTTTAGCGTCTCGTCGGCTTAGGCGAAGGTGAACTGGACGATCCACTTAGGCGAAGCTGAACTGCACTATCCACTGAACCGTCAACGGAAGAGCCGTATTGATCGTATAAGCGGTGAAGTCTCCATCGGCAACGCTGAGTCTACTACACATCAAATTGCCTGGTCCAGGAAAGTCTGTGTTAGGAGTTTGAAGTGTAGACCAACCCAAAAGGTATAAACCAACCTCACCGATTGTTCCAGACACGGTTCCAGCGTTCCAAGTGGACAAATAAAGCACTTGATAAACCCCAGCTGAAGGATTAGCAACACTCATGCTTTGACTATTAGCCTTCGTTCCAGGCGCAGCTCCAATAGGACTCTGGAGGGCAGTATGTGTTTTGTCAGTCGGAGTTGTGGTGTTGGTTCCTAAGACTATAAAACTATTGGCGAAAGGTGATACTCCCCAATATGCTCCCAGTGTACTCTCCGTTCCAGTAGACCACGAGAGATGGTTGATGAGATTTAACAACCCTTGATTAACGAAGTGGTTTCTTGCCTCCACAACAACCTTTCCACCCTGAATGATCCTAACGATCCCAGTTATCTTGATGGTGTCCAGCATCAGTCTTCTCTGCTTACGGTTGAGAAGTGGGTTGAACAGCCTTGAAAACACACTCAACTGAACTTCGCACCTCCTTTATGACTGAGAGAATGAAACAGATTCACTTCTCGTGGGCGTCTCCGGTGTTCCCCAACCCTTTTGTATTCGACCATGTACTTCCAACCGAGTGACTGTCTCAACCGTGGCTGGCTGGAACGCGGGGGCTACGATGACCCTCTTGGCGCCCCGGATATACTGCGATGCGATGGCCACGACCTGACTACACCTCTTCGCCCACGATCTCCACGTTCACGGTTCCGGCCTCACTATCATATTTAGCTTGAACGTCAAAAGCCTTTGCTCCGTCGCCTAGCATGGCGTAATAGTCCCAGGGAAAATGTTCGATGAGAATGGTCTTGTCGTCTAGGAGCCGCTCCGCCGAGATGTCGGAGCCGGCCCACCGATACTTGACCCAAGCCGCCTTCTGGGCGCTGATGACGATCTTGCTGAGTTGAAAGGTCTTATCCGAGGTCACGGTGCGTGTAGCGACCGTAGCATAGGCTGCGGCGCTGGTGATGCTTCCCTTCGCCAAGATCCCACCCTTCGGCCGTGGAATGACCGGCAGGGACCCGTCTTCAGCGTCTATTTGATAGAGGCGCACGTATGGGCGGCCCTTCACGTCTACGAGGAGGGGACCACGTTTCCCATCCGTGAGGTCCTCAGGTGTGAGGTCGTACTCCGCGACGTCGATAACGCCTACCTCGATCGGGGGAATCTCAGGCGCGGGGATCACATACTGGTGATAGTCGGGGAGATCTCCCGGAGAGGGGTTACCCCGCTTCCTTTTTTTCAACCAAGGACCCCCATGCGCTGGAGTAGCCGGGTGAGCAGCTCGATGACGGGGATCATGCTGGCCACGCTCTTCGGCAACACGGCGACTCGCACGGTGACCACGTGATCGTAGGTGGTCCCTGGAGAGCAGCCCACAAACTTGAGCTGGTAAGGGGTGGTCCAGAGCTCGAAGAACTCGGGAAAGCTCACGGCCTCGTTGTCGCCGGTGATCCATTCTCCTCGGTTTAATGGTACGAGCTGCGCCTCCTGGTGGAGGAGCCTCACTCGGACCATGCCATGGCAGCCGCGCGCGAACTTGATCTCGATCTTAGTGATCACGCCCTTCGATAGTTTGAGGATCTGCGTCTTGGGACTAGCCACCTTGGTATCGGCTGAGATGGTGATATCCCAAGCAAAGATCAAGGACTGGTCTTCTCCAGGAGCAGCTCAAGAAGCCGCTTGACCTCGCGTAGGGTGTCGTTTATCTTCTCTAAGAGTTCTGGGACCCCCTTCTCAGACGGCTCCTTGTCAGGCATCGCGGTCGCCAGCCTAGGGTATGTACTTCGCGCCGTTCACGATTAGAACGATCGTTTCACCGGTGTTGGCGGCCTCAAGGTAGGCTAGGGGGTACATTCCCTCGGTTAACCGGAGAAACCCGTTCCATTCGGTGACGACCTTAACGCTGGCGGTGTTCACGGCGTGTTTGATGTAGCATCGGGCCACCCGGTCCCAGTAGCCTAGAAAGAGGTATTCGCCTGAGCCGTGGTTGGTTCCGGTGACGCTGAGATCCCGAACTTCTAGGATCTCCCCAGGTTCAAGACGCTCATCTGTGATCTCCAGAGCGCCGTCTGCCGTAACTACCTTCGGTACACGACTATGATACGGTTTCCACTCTCCCATCGCCGATTCATCTTCCTTAACGACGAATCTTGAAATCCTAAAAAAAGGGGGGGGTTAGGCTCTGAGTCTAATACTTTCGGTGTTGCTGCAGGAGGATTGAGGCTGCTCCGCCAGCGTCGCCTTGCGTAGCTATTAGGCGAACCGACTTGTAGGCTGGGGCGTTGAACCACTCCTCTGGTTTCTCTTGGTCTCCGAAGGGAAAAGCGAAGGTGCTTTCCATGCAAGCCGCTACAGCGTCTAAGTGGCCGCTGCACACGGTTTGAGCTACGCCGGCGTGGTTAACCATGTCCAACGTAACCCGACCTGACCATGGATCTCGAATATTTAGGATTATGCCAGTTCCCTCGATAAGGCCCCAACAGTGAATATCCATGTCCATCCAAAGCTCGAAAGCCGCGTCGTCGTCTTGTGTGAACTGGTAGCTTTGGAAGGCTTTTCCGAACCAAGCTTCCATCATCCGGGCGAGGTCGCTGGTCCAAAGGTTGAAGGGTATGAACTTGTCTTGATCACAGCTTAGCTTCAGCTTAGTGATGGCGCTGGTCAGTTCGACGTTTGCCTCGTAGCTCCTCAAGAAAAGCTTGCGGTATGGGTAGTCTATGGGTAGGTCGGTGGTTTCGTCGCCGCTAGCGGCCGTTGTCCAAGCTTTGATTTCCTTGCTCATGAGGAAGCCGGTAGGCTTAGCGGCCATCTCCTCCATGATCTTCGCTAAGACCGTGAGCCTGCCGGTTCCAGTGGCGAATCCACCGGACCCGACGGCGTTGACTGCTGCGAGGTTCCACGTGACCTTAAGCTGAGGGTTCTTAAACCTTCCCGGGTCAAAGCCAAGCTGAGGATCACCTAAGTACCTTCCAAACCTTATGGGGAAATGGTCAACTTGTCTGTTGGCGACCCACTCGTTCACCTCTCTGTGAGGAACCCTGCCAATATCGGTGAAGGCCATCGCTAGGGCTTGTTGTCCGCTGAGGGAAAAGAGGACATCGCTGCCGTCTACCAGCTCGATCTTACTGACACACCTCGATATGGGGCTAAGCTTGTTAGGCGCCCCAGAGTGGTTTGTGGCGTAGATCTCCACCAACAGCTCTGTGATGGGGTCGGTTACCTCAATGTCAATGGTCTCTGTCCCGCTGTCCGCTAAAACCTTAGCGTCTTCTATGTAGGCGTCTCGATACTTCACCAAGATGAAGCCTCCTACGCCTTACCCTTCAGCGCCTTCAAGCCGCGAAGGTTCTCAAGCATACGGGTCTCGCGCTCAGAGTCGGTCTCTTCAGGCAACGCGTCGATGCTGGCCAGGTGACTCGTTAGCATCGGATGCCAAGCCGTGATGAACTTGGTGACCTTCGGCTCCCTCTTCACTACGCCATCGACGAGCTTGTCGGCGCCCAGCTCGCTGGCGTACTTGTACCACTCCGCCATCGACGTCTTTTCCAGCGCCGCCTTTCTGCGCTCTTCATCGATGGCCTTCCTGGTGGCGGCCGCATACTTGGCCTCGGTGGCGACGCCTCTCGCGATGGGATCCGCCTTCGGCGCCTTGATACCCTGCAGATAGCTCCGTTTACCGACGTCCTTCAAGTTAGCGATCTGTCGATCCTTCCATTCTGTAGGGCTGATAACCCTTTTAACCGCTGCCAAATTTTTCAACTCTCCTAAATAATATTCGACGATGACCCCTATGCCAATTGTTAAATATTAAGTTCCGAATAGAATTATCCCGATCCGATCGGTGGTTTTGAGATGGCTCGTATTCGAGAGAAAAGGACGTGGCAACCCCGCGAAATGCAGATGCTCACCGAATGGCTCACCAAGACACAAGCCGGCAAACGCTGGATGACCAGGGTCCGCCTGGGCTCCCCTAAACCGGCCGTGCCGAGACCCGAGATGAGCATAGAGGAACGAGCCATGATCGGCAGCTGGCGCCGATGGGCCGACGCCATCATCCTCGAAAAGGACCGAGTGACCATCGTGGAAGCCGCCATAAGACCCGAACCCGGAAAGATCTCACAGCTCGAGCTATACCGCGCCCTACTCCCCCACACGCCGGAACTGGAAGCCTGGAAGGGCGTACCCGTGGACCTGGTTCTGCTCTACGCGATCGAGGATCCGGCCACAATTCTGCTCGCCAGGGAAAAAGCCATTAAATGCATAGAATATCGACCGACTTGGCTTCCAGCCTACTTAGAAACGCTGATGCCACGAGAACGACGCGGAGTGAGATTCTAAAATGATTATACATGATACCCCCCCACCCGAGAAATTACGCAAATCTGTGTGGCTCGGATCTGAGTAATTTCGGGGGAGAGGTGGTATATGATATGAGGAGGGTGGAGGATATGGATCGGTGGGCTGAGTTGATTGAGGGTCGGCGTGGTGAATGTGAAAGGGATCCTAGGACGCCATGTATCTCTAAATATATGACGGGGGTTATGGAGATGGAAAAGATGTGTGACGGTTGTAAGAGAATTTGGCGTGACATTAAGGAGGAGGGAGGTTATGGTCGCTGAATTGAGGCGTTTGCCTGGGCCCTATGAGATCTTGGATCTTCCGGATCGTGGAAGCGTGACGCTTCGTTTAGTGAGCTGGGAGCAGGGTAGCATGGTGATTCATCCCACTTGGCCGGGGGCCCCGGCTGAGAAGGAGATCCCGGTTTTGAGGCTGCACCTGGCGGCCGGTGTGAAGCCGTATCCGCCGGAGTATTTTGACGTGACGAGCAAGACGCTTCAGGCTCAGCTGCTGCCTATGCTCATGGAGCGCGGCTTCGAGCGTTACGAGTACGTGATCACGAAGTATGGGGTGGCACCTAGGGCTAGGTTCACTCTTGAGCGCGTGCCGATTTAACCCGGTTGATGCTTTTCTCGACTTCAGCCGCTAAAAGGCCTAGGCCGAGGAGCCAGCCTCGCGCGAGATCCTCACTTATTTGACCGTAGCGCAGTTTTTGAAGGACCGAGAAGGCCTGGACCGAGAGCTCCGCGGGTTCCGGGGTTCCGGTCCCCGGGGGTGGCTTTACTGGGGGTGGAACCACCACGGGTCCCGGAGGCGTTGGAGGACCTGGGGCCATAGGGGGTCTCTGTCCGTAGTAGGCTTGAAGGGCTGCGTA
>Ga0315312_1002788_pt1 | contig 11749 bp, 12 predicted proteins | sample TDP7_MG_FD_203629 | JGI IMG/M metagenome (GOLD analysis project Ga0315312, IMG submission 203629) | Freshwater sediment microbial communities from Lake Towuti, South Sulawesi, Indonesia - TDP7 | ecosystem: Environmental > Aquatic > Freshwater > Lake > Sediment | place: Indonesia: South Sulawesi... | reverse complement strand
AAGAAGGCGGGGCAGATTGCCATCGGGCGACTGGAGCGGTACGTTGCTGACTGGGAGTGGATGAACCTCGGAGTGCAAGCTCCGGTTAACCCCGCCCCACCCAGCGGCAAAAAGGTAGCCGTGGTCGGTTCAGGACCGGCGGGACTGACGGCCGCTGCTGATTTAGCCAAGTACGGGCATGACGTCACGATATACGAAGCACTGCATGTGGCGGGTGGAGTGCTGATGTACGGCATCCCGGAATTCAGACTACCCAAAGTCATCGTGCAGAATGAAGTCAATTACGTTAAATCGCTCGGGGTGAAAATTGAACTGGACTCGGTGGTCGGCAGGATATTCACTATTGATGAGCTATTGAGCAATGGTTATAGTGCCGTCTTCCTGGGGACGGGTGCTGGTCTGCCGACCTTCCTTGGCATACCGGGCGAGAACTTGAGTGGTATTTACTCAGCGAACGAGTTCCTGACCCGGGTCAATCTGATGAAAGCCTACAAGTTCCCGGAATATGATACTCCGGTGAAGCTGGGCAAGAAGGTGGCGGTGTTCGGGGGTGGCAACGTGACCATGGACTCGGCGCGGTGTGCGCTGAGGCTGGGTGCCGATGTGGTTCATATTCTTTATCGCCGTTCGGAGGCGGAAATGCCTGCCCGCCGCGAGGAAGTGGAGAATGCCAAGGAAGAGGGTATCCAGTTCAGACTGCTTACGGCGCCCAAGCGCTTTCTGGGCAATGAGAAGAGCCAGGTGACTGGCGTGGAGTGTTATGAAATGGAACTGGGCGAACCCGATGAGAGTGGTCGCCGCCGACCTATCGTCAAGCCGGGGAGCGAATTTACGGTTGAGATTCATGTGGCAATCGTGGCTATCGGCACCACGCCTAACCCCCTCATCGCCCAGACATCCAAGGGGCTGGAGACGACCAAGCACGGGACAGTGGTGGTCAAGGACGAGCTGACTGGCAAGACGGTCAAGGACAGGGTGTGGGCGGGCGGCGATATTGTTACTGGGGCGGCGACGGTCATCAGTGCCATGGGGGCGGGGAAGAAGGCGGCGGCGGACATAGACAAGTTTTTGAGAAGCTAAGCTGAGCTTCCGGGGAGATTATGAGAGGGAGGTGGAAGTCTTCCTCTTTTGGTTTGGTTTTACTTGTCATTCTCGGGCTTGACTCGAGAATCCAGCAGGTATCTGGATTTCCCGCCTACGGCGGACTGGATTCCGGCTTTCGCCGGAATGACAGTTTTGGGGGAGTGTTCAGGAAATACGGGGGGCGGAAGTTCCCACTCTTTTTGTTAAGGGCGAGCAGCAAAAAAGATAGGGGGTCATTATCAGAGGATATTTAAAACAAAGTCTCAAGTGAGAAAAGAAACCTTCGTAGTTTTGATACTTGCCGTATTTCCCAAGTCTTAATGACCTTATTTTGAAGTACTGGTTCTATAAGATAATATCCTGTTCTCTTAAGGTAAGAGGATTCTGCCAGAATTGGTAAGTACTCAAGTCTCAAAGTAAGCATATATCTTGACACTCTACCCTTAAACTGCCAACCATTTTCATAAAATAGCCCTCCAAAGCTCTCCTGAACGTCATTCTCAAATTGTTCCGTTAAAGTAAATAGCAACTCTTCTCTTATTGGCAGGTCATTTATACAGCTACTTTTGAGCCAAGGCTTTGAATTAAGGCCTTTACATAAATAAGCGCCCAGAAAAATTGAAGTGATTTCCTTCTCCCCAAAGTTACGTATTGATGTTTTAATAGCAGTAGTATCATTGTGCTTTTCAATCTTAGGTAAATACCAAGCAACAGCAGGGTACTCTGCGCGCCGAAAGAGACTTTCACTATGACGCCAGTTCCATATCAACGACATAACAGCTATTGCTGCCGCTACACCTGCAACTATTAAGCTCCAGTCTATCATCTCTTTTTCGAGTATTAATTATAACACAACAATTCAATATGTTAGGAGAGTAAGCCAAAAGAGAGGGGTGCTAACCCCTCTTTCTTTTAACCCCCTCTCCTGCCTAGGAGAGGGGGTAGGGGGTGAGGTCACGAGCTGGCTATCCCCATGCCTTTCTCCTATCACTGTCTGCCCAGCGATACAGTATGTTAAAAGGTTTGGCTCTTGGTTGGTGACATCAGTCCGCCTGTTGTATAATACCCGCAGTGCTAAGTCCGGGAGCTGTCTCATTTCAGACGTCCACATTAAGTAAGGAGGTGTTTCGTGAGAATTGATGATGTAGCGGCGTATTTAGGGAAAGGACGCGTTGTTGACCTTTCTCTCAAGGTAACTCCAGGAAGAGCGGAAAGTCCCTTCGGCGCACCCAGTCGGCGATACGAGATTAAACAGTTTACTTATGAACCGGTAAAACCCTGGTTCGGACCGGGAGAGATTATGCATTTTGTGGATATGGAGAATCATATTTCCACTCATGTGGAATGCCCTTCCCATTTTATCCCGGTGCGCTACGGTAAAAGCGCGCCAGACTTGAGCGAAGTGCCACTATCACATTTCTTTGGCGTGGCGGTCCTGATTGATTGCAAGGAGCTTGCCCCCAGAACGCCCATCACGGCGGAGGTGTTAAAGAAATTCCCGATCCACGAAGATGACATAGTGCTCTTCGGGAACTGTCAGCACCTGGGCTCCCGAGGAGAGGAACGGAGCTATCTGGTTAAGGATGGCGCGGAATATCTGCTGGGTAAAAAGGTAAAGCTCGTGGGCTTTGATGATACCGTCATTCCAGAGAACCCGCTCATTTTAAAAGACCTGAAAACAGCGTTCACTCATGACCTGATGCTTTCTAACGGGATTCCAATCATTGAACGCCTCACCAATCTGGACAAATTGACCAAACAGAGGTTTCTCTTCTTCTGCTTCCCAGCGAATATGGGCGGTCTTGACTCCTTCCCGATTAGAGCGGTAGCCATTGTAGGGAGAGACTAGTAATCACCCCATATAGCGCCCTCCGACTACGTTTAGCTTCAGGCCGGTGATGTAGTCGGCAAGGTCGGAGGCTAAGAAGAGGACGACATTGGCGATGTCCTGGGGCAGGCACATGAAGTCGGTCGCCACCCCACCCCTGCGGAAGGGGACCATCCGGCTGATGGTCTCCAGCTGAGAGGGATCAAAAACGGCACCTTCAGTCTGCACTGTACCGGGATTGACCACATTAACCGTGATACCATATTTCCCCAGCCAGCGCGCGGCGAGCAGGCTCATCCCGACAACGCCGGACTTGGCGGCGGTATAGGAGGGGGTGGTGAAATAACCGCCATCCACACCGGAGAGCGACCCGATATTGATGATTTTTCCGGAGCGCTGCTCCATCATTGGTTCAATGACGGCACGCATGCAGTAGAAAACACCGCTAAGCGTGGTGCCGATTTGCTTTGCCCAAGCCTCGTCTGTCCAGTCAAGGAAGGGTGATTGGGTGGGGTCGCGCTGGGCGGTAGTGCCCGACACGTCAGCGGCATTATTTACCAGTATATCTACCCTTCCCCAAGTTTCAAGTACCTTCGGCACCGACTGATTGACCTCGGCACTTCGGGAAACGTCTGTTCTTATCGCGAGAGCTTCTCTCCCCATCGCCCTGATTTCCTTTGCCGTATTCTCAATTGTCTCCGGCGTCCGCCCGAAAATTGCCACCTTTGCGCCCTCACGAGCTAAAGTCAGGGCAATAGCCTTCCCCAGCCCCCTCCCCCCTCCGGTTACGATAGCGACTTTGTCTTTAACCAGCATTTTTGCCTCCCGTCAGTTATCCCATCACCTGCCCGCCAGCGACATTGATGCAGGCGCCGGTGATATAGGATGAGAGGTCGGAAGCGAGGAAAAGGACGGCGTTCGCCATATCCTGCGGCAGTCCCAGCACCGTAGTCACGTTACTGCGTTTGAGCGGTATCACCCGAGCGAAGGCGTCAAGCTGGTCTTTGCCGTAGACGGCGCCCTCAGTTTCCACCGGTCCGGGGTTAACGACGTTGACATTGATGCCGTATTTGCCCAGCCAGCGCGCCGCCAGCTTGGTCATACCGATGAGCCCGGCTTTAGCGGCGGTGTAGGACGGCGTCACAAAGAGCCCACCATTTATGCCCACAATGGAGCCAATGGTGATGATTCTCCCCGAACGCTGGGCAATCATCGGCTTGATGACAGCACGCAGGCAGTAGAAGACCCCGGTAAGGTTGACGGCAATCTGCTGTGCCCATTCTTCGTCGGTCAGTTCCAGGAAAGGGTTCCAGGTGGCAAGGTTAGCGGACAGGGTCTTGGGGACTAAAGCGGCGTTGTTCACCAGGATATCAACTTTGCCCCAGGTATCAACCACATTCTGAACCGACTGATTGACCTCGTTGCTACTTGAGACGTCAGTTTTGAGGGCGAGGGTTTTTCTCCCTAGGGCTTTTATTTCCCGGGCAGTCTGTTCTGCCGAGGCTAGATTAATTTCAAAGACCGCCACAGCGGCGCCTTCCTGAGCCAGGGTCAGGGCAATAGCCTTGCCGATACCCCGCCCACCACCGGTAACAATGGCGACCTTGTCTTTAACTAACATTTGCGCCTCCTTTTGAGAGTTAGTGATTTCCGAGGGGTTACTGCGAAGCAGTCTAATGAACCGACCTGCTTTTGTCAAACTCCATTGAGCGCGGAGCTAGCTATCTCTGCCATGCCAAATTAAGTAGGGTTATCAGGGTGAAAGGTAACATTTTCCTTTTTCTTTCGTTATAGTATTGGAAGCATTTTTGAGGGATAGAACAGTGAAAGACGACCGGGCTTTTTCTATTTTTCTGGCGATTCTATTTGGTGTGTTGGGCATCGTCATACTGACGCTGACCTGGATGAGACCAATGCCAGGGATTGAGAGGGTGCTATCCACGGGTATCGGTGCGGGTGGCGCTTTGATTTCCGTGATTAAGGTGCGGCGGTTCAAACTGACCAAAGACAATCTGGACGAGTCTCCCATCAAGGTTGAGGTTAAAGAAAAACCTTAATTGAAACAAGTTACTCGGTGCCTGGGGAGGGGCGAAAGCCCCTCTTCTTTTTTGGCGTCCCAAATTGAAAATAAGTCATCAACGCACTACAATACTTTTGAAAACGGATTCAAGGAGGCACGATGATGCCAGAGAAAGAATGGCTTGCTTACGTCAACGGAGAATATGTCCCTCAGAGTGAAGCCAAGGTATCAATCTTTGACCATATCGTTTTATACGGGGACGGCGTCTTTGATACCTTATGTTCTAAGAATGGCTACATTTTCAAAGTGGAGGAACACCTGGACCGGCTGTATCGCTCGGCGCACGCTTTTTTAATTGAAGTGCCGGTAACTAAAGAGGAACTCAGGAAAATAATCCTCAAGGTGGTAGAGACCAATGGCGCCCCGGAGCAGTACATCAAGGTGCTAGTAACGCGTGGGGTGGGACCAAGACCCCTCCTCTCCCCGGCGGGCTGTGTGCCGGGGTTAATTGTCTTTTCGCGACCGGCCCTCTCCAGTGTGGACCCGGAAAGAGAAGGGAAAGAAATCCGCGCCATGATTGTCAGTGTCCGCCGTACGCCGCCCGAGTGCCTGGACCCCAAAGTAAAGTGCTTGAATTATGCCAATCAGGTGATGGCGAAGATTGAGGCAATGAATGCTGGTATGGATGAAGCTATTTTCCTTGATTTGGCAGGCTACGTTAATGAAGCGACCGCCTACAGCATCTTCATTGTGAGAAAAGGCGTTCTGTACACACCTCCGGCAGACGCAATTCTCCAGTCCGTCACCCGCGAGACGGTGTTTGAGATTGGCGAGAAAGAAGGCATCAAAGTGGTGGAGTATCGGCTGACACCCTATGACCTCTATACCGCTGAGGAGCTTTTCTTCGCCGGGACGGCGGGCGGGATTGTGCCGATTTCGTCAGTGGACGGGCGGCGTATCGGGGATGGTAAGCCGGGTATGATTACCAAGAAGATTGCCCGGATGTACTGGGATATTCTGGCGAGCGGAGTGCACGGGACGAAGTACAGGGTGAGGAAATCTTAATAGCAGAGAAGTACGAGGGGGGCGGTACTAGACGGTAGAGAGAACCAGGACATTTGAATTAGTCTTCAGTGTTTGATTTTGACAATTAGCTGAATATATGCTAATCATTGTAAATTGTCAGCATCAATGGCAAAATCTTGAGAATCTTGAGAGCGTTAACCTTCTTAAGGAGAAGAATGTGAAGAGGAAAATCTTCGTCTCTTTACTGGTAATTGCAGTATTATTGTTCCCGATGGGCTGCACTTCCAAGAGTCCAGCCGGAGTCTCTCAAGCCGAGACTGCTCCCCTCTCATGGCTGCTCAAGTTTGTCCCCTACACCCCAGGCAACCAACTGGTGTATAACGATATTTTGACCCTTTCTGCTGACCAAAATTCTACTATCCCCTCCCGCCAGGCATCCAGTAACGAAGTAGTAGAGTGGTGGGTGTCTATTGAAAACCACTTTTTGGTGAAGAGCTACGTCGCCCCGTTACGCACGGATATCTGGGGATTTGACGCCGTGGAGGTGGAGAGCTTCCTGACGGTAATGGGAGAACGGTCAATAACCATAGTGGGCGGTCGCCTGGATACAGATGTATTTCGGGAAATGTTAAGAAGTTTTAAATACGCAGAGGAAAGTTATCTGGGATATCCGGTTTTCTCCGGAATCCCAAAGGCACGCTTGATAGATAGCCCAACACTTGACCCCCGTGTTTTTGAAGTAATGCCCAGGGCTTTTGCCATTATTGATGGCTTACAAGTCAAAGGAAACAAAGTGAACGTAGTACTAATGGCCGACGTATCCACTGATAAGCCGCCAGTACAGGATGAGGTTGCTGAGGCTAAAAATGTTATCCAGGGTGTGCTTAGAGCCTATCAGGAAAAAACGACCCTTGCTTATCAAACCGGCGGAATCACTGCTTTTGCCTATTCCCTCGGAAAGGCAGGCAGTGCTTTCATCGCAAATGCCGCTGACCTCAGGTTCGACGAAACAATAAAGCTGTTGGGCCGACACCCTGTGAAAACTATAATTGAATTATCCATTGGTCCTGGAAAACTCAGTCTGTACAACCAGGTGGCGATTACCTTCAGACAAAAGGGTGACGATTCTCTCCTTGAATTCGTGCTGGCATATGCAGACTCCGCTACTGCTATGACGAATGTAAGTGTGTTGCAGTCGCGCCTGAACGAAAGCTATACTCCTTCTGGTATTACAGGCGTTGGAAAGATTGGGCCTTTATCACAGTTCTGGACTGTGCAATCAGTAAAAGCCGAAGGATCATTCTTACGTGCTGTCGTTAAACTTTCTGAACAGGCATCCAATAGTTACTCCTTCTCAAAGGAGTTGATACAAGACCACAACTTATTATTTCTCTACCCCGGTTCGAGCGAATCGATACGTTAGTGTTAGAGAATATTGCCTAGCAGTCTACGAATATATACCCTAAACGTTCAAGTCTTGGGCTTTTGGACCAGCAATTGCTGAATGTTACATGGCGTCCGACAGAATCGGGATGTCTCTGTCTCATGAACGTTTTGTGTTAGATGTGAATGGTGGGCGGTACTGGACGGTAGGCAGAACAAAGACGTTTGAGATGGCTTTTGGCATAGGAGCACGGGATAATCATACCTTTATCCGGAAAATTCTGCTATAATTTCAAATGATTGGATGCAGAGGCAGGTGTGTTGAAGATGGAAACAACAAAGTTTATTTACTATCAGGAAAATGATATGTGGGTTGGCTGGCTGGAGGAATATCCAGACTACCGAACCCAAGGGGCGACCCTGGATGAGCTAAAAAAGAACCTCAAGGACATTTACGATGACCTCAGCACTGGTAAGATACCCCACGCTCGCAGGTACGGCGAACTAGTAATAGGATGAAACGTGCTGAGCTTATCAGGAGAATTAAGGGCCAGGGTTGTGTTTTGATTCGTCACGGTGCGAGACATGATTGGTATCAAAACCCGAACAGCAAGATTTCTCAGCCGGTTCCGAGACACAGCGAAATCGCCGATAGTCTGGCGAAGCATATCCTCAAGATGCTGAGCGATTAAACTTTACTATAGACAGAACCAGAACATTTGAACTGGCGTTCAGCCTATGACCACGAGGCCGGTTCGAATCTCCATAAGTGGTACAATGTCTATCTCCTATCCAGATATAATCATCACTATCTTCGTATATACTATCGCAAGGAATATAGTGAGCAATATCCAAGTAAGAGTACCAAATCTGAATCTCATCCTCCCCAATATTAGAATGTTTTTCTCTTTGATGGCGGGGTGCGTTAACTCCAAGAAAATAAGCAGGGCAATCAGCACGATGGAGAAGAGCAGCCCCAGATTGAACCCTACCTCGCTTCCGAAGGTGCTTTGATAGTATGTCATAGTGCTCATGAAACCCATCAACGAGGTAGAGAAGGAAGCAAAGCTAACAAAGCTAGACCATATCTGTGGTGGATAAGAGGGCAGGCTTACGACCTTCTCATAATTGCCCAGTTGTGACTGTGTTCTGACCATAAAGTTGAGCTGTTCCCCGAGTGGGAGAGGGTTTTCATAGGCGTATTGGTGTGTCTCGCTTGAGGAAGGTAATAGAGCGGTGTCTCCCTCGGCAAGAAGCTCACCGCTGGCGTAGAACTCATAGCTGGTGATTAACGCTTGCGGTGATGCATTATTCAACTTAAACGTGACAATCACCGGTTCACCTTCTCTGGTGACTGATGGTTTTACCACCACGCTTAACGGATTAGAGGTCTCCCTGACCGAAAGCCAGAAGGTGCCCAATAAGAGCATCGTCAGAGACAGGATAGTCACCCTGTATAGAAGGGATCGCTTGTTTTGCTGTACACTGGCGGTGCTCATTATGCTACCTCAAATAATACGTCCCCTTCTTAAGGTGCGTGTCCTCACCTTCCCTGTAGACGGCAAACCTCACCACGCCCTCACCCAGCATATCCGGGTTGATATGCTTGACGTAAGTGAACGCTCTTCCTGAGGGGGTGGAAACCGTTAGGGTAGACGGCTGACCATCAATCCAGGTATCAATTTTGTACTTTTGGTCCGTATGCTCGGGATTCATAATGTCAAACTGAAGAATCCAGCCATTGTCTCCACGAATAAGGCTCTCGCGTTGGACTTCACTATATTCGTGAGTGGCTCTGGTCATCGGCATGAAGAAGGTTATTACTAGAAGTACCGCTACCATTGCCAGCATAAGGATATAGACCATTTTAAGCTTTGACATACGCTAGTTTCCTTCTCATCCACCAATAGATACCGAAACATAAGCCTGCCACGGCGATGGTAGCCAAGACGGTAGGAAACTCAGGGATAGCCGACGGTGCCACATAGAAGGCAAATCCTCCAGTATAAGAGGTATCATCAGCCACTAGCTTACTGTCGCTGGGGTCATAAGTAGATGGGCTGTAGCTCTGGTCATCATAAGTCGTGCAGTGCCAGGTGCCATCGGTGTCGGTACCAGGTACAAAGGTGTGCGCCACCGGATTAGTGCCGGCAACACCAAGCTCACCACCCGCCGTTGATGTTACGTCTACCGTGTCCCGGTTATACCAAGTGCTGTTCACCTGGTCCCAGAAGATAACCCGATAAGCTGTGCTGGGAGCAAAACCTTGCCCGTACATATAGACGGTGTGCTGTGTAGCGTACTCGCTGAAGCTATCGCATTGTGTTACATGATTTGCGTCTTGATATGATTGCCAGGTAAGCATCTTGTAGGTGGCAATAGCCGCAGCCCATTTTCGCGCGTCGCTAAGAGTGCCATCCGCAACGTAGGTACCAGTAGCGCTGACGATGCGGTATTCGGGATTGATAGTGATGTTGCTGGAAGCTGACGCACCGGTAGTGCCATCACGCGGCAAGGCAGTGTACCCAGAACCTGCGGTAAAGGTGTCGCCCAGTGGCCCCTCCACGCCGATGGCGCCGATGAGTAATTCGTCAGCCTGCGTCGTAGTAGCAGTCGAGCCAGAGGACGGAGTTGTGCTGTCGCCAGTGGCCGTACTCGTCTTATCAAGCGCCAGTGCAGAGGTCTTGGCGAGACCCGAAAATTCATTAGCTGACACAGCCCTTGCGTTGACTGAGGGATGGGTGACGGTGATAGTGTTGCCACTCACCAGTGCGGTGACATTGTGAGCGGAGAAGATTAACGTTCGGACATAAGTGACATAAACCCCTGTGTCCGCGTCAAGGTTGTAGGTATTGCCCGCAGTATCAGAGACACTAACAGACCCCGAGGTAGAGTCCATTGCGAAGGTGACAATGATGCTGTTGCCTGCTTTCACGCCCGCGGCGGGCACAGTGACCGAAATGGATGTACCGGCCGTTTTGCTCTGGTTCGTGCCTATGTTCTTGACAAAACCAATGCCGGTGGCTTGGGCTGGAAGAGCCAAAAATAACCAGCAAGCGACAACGACGAAAATTACAACAAGGCGAGCGATTTTCTCCCTCCTTGCTTGTGTTATCTTTTCCAACCCCTGCCTCCAAGAAGTATCTGGCGCATACTCTATCAGCGGTTATTCTGTCTCAGTGCTGCCAATGACCAACAACAAAATTAGGACATACCTAGGGCTAGCCTTCCACACGCTTTGCCGCCCTTTTGTCACCAGATTTTCGAGGTCTATTCCAATATGGACTCTTGCATTTGGGACATACCGCGGGCTTCTCAGGATTTTTCTTTGGAACCCATGTATGACTGCATCGTTCACATTGGTAGCCGATTATTTTGATTTCTCCCATATATCAAACCTCTAGCTGTAGTAGATATCAAATTATATTATCTACAGTATATTATCCTAATGTCAAGATGTTTGGAATGCAATTCTCTAATACCTTTGTACTATCCTTGGGTAGAACTCATGGGGAAAACCAGCATTGAACCCGTGAACCAAATGTCATCAGGGTAGTTTGTGTTTTATGCAGCTAAGGAAAGGTTAGCGAAAAGACTTTCTCGGAGGAAATCTGGCTCCTTCGAAGCTGGACGCTTCTCGGTATCGTCCCTGGTTAGAATATGTTACTTTTTGTTGATAGAAGTAAGACTTTTGTTGTCCAAAAAGTTCACATTTTGTAAACTGGGCGGTACTGGACTTGAACCCAGATGAAGTTTCGGTCAAGGCTCAGCAAAATAGGCACAGGACGGCACGTGTCCTGCCCCCTTTCCCTTTTCTCTTCACTTTAGTACAATAATTCCAGAATGAAAGACACCGTGACCCCCATCCGCCAGCAATACCTCAGAATCAAGCGCAAATATCCGAATGCCATCGTCCTCTTCCGGCTGGGCGACTTCTACGAGACCTTTGACGAGGACGCTAGGATTGCCTCAAAGGAGCTGGAGATTGTCCTGACCTCGCGGGAGATGGGGAAAGGCAACAAGGTGCCCCTCGCTGGCATCCCGTACCATGCCCTTGACAGCTATCTGGCAAAGCTCATTAACCGCGGCTACAAAGTGGCTATCTGTGAACAGATGACGAAGCCCGGGGAAACAAAGGGACTTGTCCAGCGAGAGGTCATTCGTCTGGTCACACCGGGCACGGTGGTTGAGCCGAGCCTCCTTGACAGCAAGAAGAATAACTACCTGGTCAGTGTGGTGCTGGGGGAGGAGGCGGCGGGGCTGGCGTATGTTGATATTACCACGAGTGAATTTGCGACGACGCAACTACCGTTAGCACGTTTAACTACGGAACTGGAACGACTCAAGCCTTCGGAGATAATTGCAGCGAAAAGCGCTGAGCTATCTTATCTGAGCCTGAAAGCTCCGGT
>Ga0315312_1002787_pt1 | contig 11751 bp, 11 predicted proteins | sample TDP7_MG_FD_203629 | JGI IMG/M metagenome (GOLD analysis project Ga0315312, IMG submission 203629) | Freshwater sediment microbial communities from Lake Towuti, South Sulawesi, Indonesia - TDP7 | ecosystem: Environmental > Aquatic > Freshwater > Lake > Sediment | place: Indonesia: South Sulawesi... | reverse complement strand
TCAGGGGGAAAGAAGCATACACATTGTTCCAAGCTATGGCTACAGGGCATTTGGGAATGTGCACAATTCACGGTGAATCAGTAGACGCCGTTATTCACCGACTAGAGTCGGAACCACTAAACATTTCAAGACCCCTCCTCACCATGATTGACGCTATAATGGTTCAATTACGAACCGAAATTGATGGCAAGCCAGCAAGAAGGATCATAACAGTAACAGAGGTAACCGCCTTAGACCCTAGAACAAAAGAACTTCTGACAAATGAAACATTTCGATGGGATGCAAAAAATGATAATTTCGTATATTCTGGGCGCAGTCACATTCTGGAAAGAAATATGAAGAAAATGGGTCTTCGAGAAGATCAGGTTCAAGAAGAACTACAACGAAGGGGAACAGTTCTAGAATGGATGGCGAAAAATAACATCCGAAGATATGGTGACGTTTCTAATATTGTTCGAGAATATTACCTCGATCCGGAACGCGTCTACAGAAGGGTGAGGGTGGGAATGTCATGAGCAAAAACAGAATGAGGAAAAAATTTGAAATGATTTATCAACGTTTTGCCCTGTTCCGACCATTCGTATCTCCAATTCTTACTCGTTTAGGTCAATGGGGTACAAGGGTTCAGTTGGGTTTAACAAGACCTCAAGTTTTTGCCTACCGAATTATTGGAGAAAAAACTGCGAGATTCTTGCCTCTCTTTAAAGGTGTTGATGTAAACTTGAGAAGATCCGGAATGAAAATCAACTTTAAGGCTTATGTTAGTCTAGCCATTCTCACAACTCTACTATTTTCTCTCACTACACTATCTGTGACATTTCTCTCTTTATTATTCGTCTTTCGTCTTTCCCTCTTGTCGTCATCTCTCTTCGGGATAGGAACAAGTCTATTTGCAGGAGCTTCAACTTTGATTTGTTTTTACGTTTACCCTATTTACCATGCAGACAACTTTAAAAGAAACATGGAAACTGAACTTCCCTTCACTACTGGTTACATGGCGATTTTAGCTGGAGCTGGAGTTTCTCCAGAAAGAATGCTTCGTTCTTTAGCGCAAATGGATGTCTCACGCGCGGTTTCAAACGAGGCTAAAACTATAACGCGAGATGTGGAACTTTTTGGCTATGATATCATTTCAGCTTTAGAAGCCTCGTCCAAACGAACTCCTTCTGAAAGATTTAGAGAGTTTCTAGAGGGGTTTATTGCTACAATCCATTCTGGTGGAAATCTAGTAAAGTACTTTTCAGAACGTTCTCGCCAATATATGAAATTGGAAAAGATTGCTATGCGTCGTCTTTCTGACACTCTTGGTGTATTATCAGAGTTTTATGTTACCCTACTCGTAGCTGGACCTCTTATTCTTGTAGTGATGCTTGCAGTTATGGCTATGCTTGGCGGAGGCTCGGGGTTATTCAATCCGCAGCTACTGTTATATCTTCTAACATATCTTGGCATACCTTTGGGGTCAATCGTTTTTCTAATAATGATAGATGTTATCTTTCCGAGGCGATAAGAATATGCCTAAAGTAGAAAAATGGGAGAAAAAAGTCGCTTGGATCGCTTCTACCTGCTTAGGTCTCTTTGTCCTCATTACTGCATATCTGACGCTTTGGGGGAAACCTCTTTTTGACGAGTATATCTTTTTTGCAGTGGTGATAATTACTTTTCCTCCAGCAGTTTTGGACTATGTTGATTATCGTTGGAAAAAGTCAGTTGATGAACATTTACCGGATTTGTTCAGGAGTATCGTTCAGGCTCAACAGACTAGCATGACTTTGCCTCAAGCTTTGGAAGAGGCTTCAAAACGGCATTATGGATCTTTAACTGGAGAGTTAAGGAAAATGGTGGCTCAAATGTCTTGGGGGATGTCTTTCGAAAAGGCTTTTCAATCTCTTAGTAAACGTGTTGACACTACTCTGATAAGGCGAACTGTTCCACTTATTGTTGAGGCTAGCCGAACTGGTGGACAAATTGAAAAAGTATTCGATCCTATGGGCAAATTTGTTCAGTCAACTCTGACATTAAAAAAGGAGCGTCAAACTCAAATCAGACCATATTTAGCCATCATATACGTTGCGTTCTTTGTTTTTCTTGTTACGATAATCTTACTCTTTAAGACATTTTTTGTCCAAATGGCTGACATTCCTATAATGGGTTTCGCTATCTTAACTCCGGAGGAAGCAAAGAAGATTTTCTTTCACATGAGCATAATACAAGCTTTCTTTAGCGGTCTTGTAGCCGGGAAAATGGGTGAAGGAACAATGAGTGCAGGTTTGAAACACAGTGTCATTCTGCTGGCTTGCGGATACATTGCCTTTAAACTCATACTGTAGCGGTGAAAAAATGAAAGGAATGCTTAGAGACAAAAGAGGAATAACTCCCGTATTGAGCAACGTTCTGCTAATGGTTATCGCTGTGGCTGGAATGTCAATTGCAATGACTGCTACATATGTCATTACTAACAATCTACGTGAGATTATGGGTGAGCGCTTCATTGTTGAAGATGTGTGGTTTCAAACTGGCAATACAATTGCTGTGTATCTTCGAAATGTAGGCAAGATGGCGATGGAAATATCTGCGGTTTATGTGAACTATACTTCGCAACCGTTTTCATCTCTCAAACTAGAAGTAAGTGAGCATAATTGGCTAAATATCACTTACAATTGGAGTTCTGATTCCATTTATTACATTAACATCGTAACTAGAAGAGGGAATCAAGTTGCAGATTATTATGGGACGTAATCTTTGGAAAGACCGACATGGCGTGAGCAACATAATAGTCGTAGTTTTAAGCCTCATAATCATCGTTGTAATAGTTGCAAACGTCATTTTATGGAGTTATCAAATGAATCAACTAGATTGGGAAAAAATGCAAGAAAACGTAAGCATCGAAAATATCACTCGAGTTATGTCAGCCCAAACACTTTTTGCTCATCAAGAAACAACAAATATTGGTGGAACAAACTATTATCAATTGAATACTAGCAGAGCTGATACAGCAGGTCTAACATTATCAGTTTCTATGGGAAGCGTTGGAAGAGTTAATTTTGGCAAGTTCGTCTACCCCTTGACTGGAATCACATCAATACCAGCTTCAACATGGACCATTTATTATAGAGCGTGGAAAACTGGCATAAGTTTTGATGCGGTTTCATCTGGAAATAACGGTGAAGGATCAACTTCCATTTCTTGGAGTCACATAACCACTTCTGCAGACAATAGAATTATGATTGTTGGGGTTTCAATCAGGAACACAACTATATCTGTTTCAAGCATTACTTATGGCTCTCAGAGCCTGATGTTTATACGGTCTGAAGTTCATCCTTCAGCTACCATTAAATCGGAATTATGGTATCTGATTGCTCCGAACTCAGGGATAGCGACTGTTACAGTAACACTGTCGGGGGCATCAAAAGCAACAGGGGGCTCATGCACCTATAACGGTGTCGCCCAAACATCACCCCTAGACACTAACGATGGAGGAACAGGGACCTCAAATTCACCATCAAAAAGTGTAACAATAAACACACCAAATAGTTGGATGCTAGGTCATGTTGCAATAACTGGCTCTAGCGCAACCATTTCATTGGAAGGAAGCGGTCAAACAACGAGATGGGACCAATCAACAAGTGGGGGTGCGGAAGCCACTAGAAATCGTGGGCATGGAAGTGATAAAGGACCAGTCGGAACTGATTCACAATCCATGTCATGGTCTTTGTCTGCAAGTAAAGATTGGGCTGTATCTGTTGTTGCTTTCAAACCTGCACCAGTCGTTGATCAAGTGGACGTTGACATTTTAATCCGCAAGCTTGACGGCACGATAAGAACAACAATAGCAACCAATGTGGCTGATTCAGCAAATTTGACATCAACAGCTACGACACTTTCAGGAACATATTCATGGACAGAATATAAAGTTGTTGACCAAACCGATTATCTTGAAATCGACTATTATTGTGATGTTTCCATTGCATCATTGGGACAGTCTGCTTATTTACGAATAGACGACAACACTTTAGCTCAAACCGATCAAACTAGAATCACAAACATAATATTGCCAGCAGCCAATGGGACTTATTTCACTTTCAAAAATAAGGGAGCTTCAACTTCACATATAGTCTCCTTGTGGATAATCAATTCTACATATCATCAGCGCTATAGTGTAGATATTTTCCTAAATTCTGGACAAACTCTTTCTTACCTTCGAGCAGACATTAGCTTACCTAGTGGGCAATACGTGGTTAAAATCGTGACAGAAAGAGGCAATACTGCTGTATATTCTGAAGGCTAAAAAATAGCCTAGTCTTCCTGCATTAGAACCTGCAACGCTTTTATGACTTCTTTCTGATCTTTTGCTTCAATCAAGTTAATCTTATATAGGGCTGCCAATTTCTTCCCGCTTTCGTTCATTTTTGGAATAGCCACTAAGCATGCTTTATCTGGAGCGACATCGTAAACTTTCGCAAACAAAGCTATGATGGGCTGTTCGGTGACAACATTATCGGTTGAAGCTGCAACATCAAACACTGTTACATATTTGGAAATTTCCTCTTTAGATGCGGTTATGTCAAACATGTGACTTGTGCCAGAAGCTCCCTTCAAGAAACCAGGAGTTTCTACTTTGAAACCGCGCTCTTCCAAAAATTCTCTTATAGGCGCAATCAGAACCAAGCCTAATGATGCTTCTTTTATGGCTTCTTCGCTTATACTGTAGGAATATACGTCTTTGTAGGTCGCTTCTTCAAACATGAAACCCTTGTGACAACTTCGACAGAAATGAGAGACAATAGGCATGTCAAAACTTTTGCCGCATTCATTGCAGGTGCACCAAACTCCCGCTTTTCTAAAATCCACATCAGGCTTGATTAATTCTTTGTTGCATCTTGGGCAAACAAGTTTATCGGCTACTCGAAAATGTTCTTCCGCATCAATGTATCCACACTTGACATGTTCGATAAGGGAGCTTTTTCTAATATTGAAAGCCTTGCAGAGAGGACACGAATAACGAATTGAAACATTTGCTGAATCGCAAAATGGGCAATAGACAATCTTGTCAAAAAGTTCTCTCTTCAAAACGCCGACGTCGGATAAGTTTTTTAAGAATTCTTCGGCTGCTGAAGGTGTGCCAACTATAGCTTCTGCAACAGGGTATTTATAACCATTAGTGGGATCATAAACTGGTTCCAATTTGCTAATTTCTCTGCTAGTGAACTTACTTAGAAGCAGCTGAACACGATGGTCTTTATAGACTTCAGACCGCTGAACTTTAGAAGCCTTAGACATACACTCTTTGACCCCACGTGATTTTCTCTTATCCCATTACAAAGTCTATTTAATGGCATGTTGTTTCTTTAAAACATTTTTTAAAGGTTTTCCAAAGATTCCACTCTGTCCAGAAAGATATTTAAAAGACAATAAACCGTGTTTCAATGATTGGCGTTCAAGAGAATCACCTATGTCACAGAGGAATAAGCGAATCGTTACGTGCCCAAAATGCAATTTCACATTTGACATATCTTATGGCAGAACCTTTGCCTGTTCAGGATGCCCTTCACTTGTTCAATGTGGCATGGTAAAATGTCCCAAATGTAGGCATGAATTCCCATTGCCCGAGCAATATGGGCATACCTATTCCAATATTTCATAAGAAATACAAGTGAGCTATTCAACTTAGTCAATTCCTAAACCTCACTGAATCTCTTTCTGGATTTCAAGTTCACAATGTTCATCGCCCACAGTCAAGCGTTTTCGGTAACAAGATTGACATATCTCCATTTCGTTTATTAGCAAAATTTCTATCAGAATCTATAAAGAATTTAGGACTTTGTAATCTTAATCATTAAAGACGAAAACAACATTAATAGGTAAGAGATGTTTAAAAATCAGCGTTACAATTACCGCCTATGGGTGAAGCATGTGTCTCCTGAAGAACGTTGGAAACGTCTAATCTTTCGATGGACTACCCAAAAAGGATTGGTAGCAATAGTATCATTTTTTACACTTGCCATCCTCATTGAATACCTCATTGTCGCCTCATTTCTATCCTATGGACTAGCAGAAAAATACCTCTTAACTCAGACTTTTCAATTTCATGGAGCAAACATCTCTTTTACTCTGAGCGTCAGCCCACTTTTTCATCTAATACCAATAGGGGTAATATTTGTTCTCGGTGCCAACTGGATATATCTAACAAAATATGTAGCTGTAACGCCACGTAGAATAGGGCCTTCAAAAAAGCCATCTATGATGCCCAAAGATCGTTATCAGAAGCCAATGTCGAGACGCTTCAAGTCAATTAAACAATTTTCTAAGAGTTTAAGCAAAAGGTTTGAAAAGCTTAGTCGAAGTCTTAAAGCCTTTTCTAATCGTATAAGTGCTGCTTTTCTCCGAATTCGAGGCGTCTCATATATAACGCAGCGATTATTTCTTGCACGAGCAACTGTAAAAAGTTCCGCTACTGTTCTGGTAATTTTCATAGTCTCAGCTTTTGTCTTGTATCTTTTGGTTCAGCCGACGTTAATTTACGATATAGTTGTAGGTTTTTATGCTGGCAGTCCATCGTTGCCAATGATGATAAAAGGAGTAGCAGAAGGAATAGCTTCATCATCGATAGGCGGCTTGACTACAGCCGTAAATAACGCTTTAACTGGAGTAGCACTCTGGTTCTGGAACACTTTTGAAGGCGCTGGCAAACTAACCGAATCGCTTGTCCAACTTGACCTGGTATGGAAATATGTTATTTGCCAGAATATTGCAGCATGGATCTCTGCTCTTATGGTTTGGGCTTATGGCAAGTATAGTTCTCGTTTGTATCGACGCAAGGGACGATAAAATTCTAATCAGTCTTTCTTCATACATCATTGACATCTGGTGACAACATAAAATGGCAGACCGCCCTCGGTTTGGTCCAGCTGGAATTCCATTAGCGTTTGATGTGCTTAAACGTCCTGTAGAAGACGTGCCAGAATACCTACGCAATGAGGGACTTGATGCCTTTGAATATCAGGCAGTGCGGTGGGGACCTAAACCTCAGATGAAAAAGGAAAACGCTGAGAAACTTGGAATTAAAGCGAAGGAGAATGATGTGCGACTGTCGGTTCATGGTTCTTATTTTATCAACTTCTGCGGAGATGCATTAACTGTAGAAGCAAGTAAAAGGCGTTTAATCTCCTGTATAACAGCTGCTGATTGGATGGAAGCGCATGAAGTGGTTTTTCATCCAGGATTTTACAGCGAATCACATGAAGAAGATTTGCAGCATTGTTCAAAAGCGATGAATGAAGTTGTTGAGTTTATGAAATCATCTGGTATAGTTGGTGTAAGCCTTGCTCCTGAAACAGCGGAGAGAATTTTTCAACTAGGAAGTTTGGATGAAACATTAACCTTATGCGAGAGAGTGGAGTCAACAAGGCCAACTATAGACTGGTCTCATCTTCACGCCAGAGAAAAAGGAAGACTGAAGACGATAGACGATTTCAGACGAGTAACCAATGAAGTTGAAAGACGATTAGGAACCAATGCCGTGAAGGAACTGCATTGCCACTACACACGCGTAGAATTCGGTCGAGTAGGAGAAAGACGACATCATACAATGGATGAGACGAAATATGGTCCAGATTTCGAACCGTTGGCAATACTAATCGCGGAGCTTGACCTAAACCCGGTGATACTTAGCGAAAGCCCGATTCTTGATATAGACTCTCAAAAAATGCGGGATGTTGTCTTTAGAGAAATTGGTAAAAAAACGAGCGATAGATATTAACAGTGCTGTCTAGTCTACTTAGAAGAGAGATAAAATTATTTTTTGTTCTCCTTCTTCATCTTCTTGGGTATATCGTTTTTCTGTTAGGTTGAATAGGTTTTATTTTGCGATAAGTTTTTGTGCGAATTTGTTTGTCTTGCTGTTGATGTGATAAGACTTGACTCGATTTGAAGGTTTCAAAAAACTTACAAACGTTGAGGACGCATTGTCTATTCTCTTGAAAACGCTCAAATTAAAGAACTTGCCAGCTACTAGGGTTTCTCTACAATCTGCTCTGGAACGAGTTCTTGCTGAAAATGTTACAGCCAAAGCTGATCTTCCAAACTTTGATCGTTCAGCAGTTGATGGCTATGCTGTTAGGGCTCAAGACAGTTTTGAGGCGTCGCAATTCGATCCAAAATTACTCGCCGTGACAGAAAATGAGCAAGTTAGGAGGAATGAGACTAAGCAGATATGGACAGGAAACGCTCTTCCAAAAGGCGCAGATGCTGTTATCATGCTTGAATATACAAAAGCAGCAAATGGCAAGATAGAGGTTTGCAAACCTGTAACGCCTGGTGAGAATGTTTCTAAAAGAGGAGAAGATGTTAGAAAAGGAGAAGTCGCGCTGAATGCTGGAACTAGGCTGAAGTCCCATCATCTTGGATTGCTCGGAGCGCTTGGAGAAACGTATGTGAATGTAGTTAGGAGACCTAAAGTTGCCATCTTGTCTACTGGAAATGAACTTATCGAATTTGGTCAAGTACCAGGATTCACTCAAGTAATTGACGTCAACCGATTGACTATTTCTAATCTATGTCTGGAACTTGGTGCAGAACCATACGATCTTGGCATCTCAAAAGATGATGCAGAAAAGATAACTGACAAAATCCGAGAAGGTCTTAAGCAAGCAGACGTGGTTATCACTACAGGAGGAACAAGTGTCGGATATGCAGACCTCGTTCCCATCGCTGTGAATCAAATTGGAAAACCTGGCGTAGTTGTTCATGGAGTGGCTATGCGACCAGGAATGCCGACGGCACTTGGAGCCCTCGACAGAAAACCTGTGTTTGTTTTGTCTGGAAATCCTGTGGCTGCTATGGTTGGCTTCGAAGTATTCGCTAGACCAGTTCTTCTAAAACTGTTAGGAATTGAAAATGAACCAAGACCAATGTTAAAGGCAAGACTGACTAGAAGAGTTTCATCTGAGTTGGGTAGACGGGTATTTTTGAGAGTTTATGCTTTTGAGGACGCAGGCGAGTTTTTCGCTGAACCCATTCGTGTGAAAGGGTCTGGCATTTTGTCAACCATGACGAAAGCGAATGGATACGTGATTATTCCAGAGAATTGTGAACTTCTTGAAGAAGGTGAATGGGTTTTAGTGCATTTATTTGACAAAATAGGTATAATTAGCGAAATAGGGAGTATCACTCTCGCTTTCTGAATACATGCATTATAATGAAAGTATTGACTACGCAATCATACATTCTATTCTCATACAGCTACTCTCTTAACTTGCCACCTTGATAATGCTGTTCTAAAGGCTTTCTCAGCCTCTTGCGTAATTTCTTTCACTCCTCTTTTTTTCTTCATTTCTTCATTGTATTCTTCAACGTGTTCATTTGCAGCGGTTACTAATTTTTCAAGCCAGTTAAGTTTCTCTTCTATATCGTTTGGGATGGTTACAAGTTTTAGTTCTTTTCCCACGATAACGACTTTTCTTTCCCAGAAATCTAAGCTTGACCTCAATTCTTGTTCAAAATATGATTGCCAAATGTAAGAGGGCTCGGAATCTAATGGCAAAGGGATAATATAGGCGTTGGGGTAGAATGGGTCTTTCTGAATGACGATGCTATGGGCATCAATAGGATGTTTAATGTTTACTTTCTTACCTAACTCTACCAATTTCCTTCCCAAGTTAAGGCTACACTATTCTTAATAGTTAAATCTTATGCCAGTTTCCATATACACATACCTAGCTATAGAAAAAGGCGGGAGCCATTGAAAACCCAAAGAAAAAAGATAGAAGGATTGCAACATGCCTAAGAAATTAGTTTCCCTTGATGAAGCAAAAATAATCCTTCAGCAGAGATTTTCTGCCGAATCTGTTGGAACAGAGCTTGCATCCTTGTCAGAGGCGTACCAGCGTATTCTTGCTAAAGATATAGTAGCTCACATAGATGTGCCACCCTTCAACCGAGCAACAGTGGACGGCTACGCCGTGAAGGCAAGAGACACATTTGACGCAGACGAAACAAATCCAATCACTTTGAAAATTTGTGGGCGCATAAACGTAGGTGAATCTCCTTGTATTACTATAGAAAAGGGCTTAGCGGCTGAAATAGCGACTGGAGCGCCAATGCCTCAAGGTGCTGACGCCGTCATAATGTTTGAGCACACGGTCCAAAAAGATGCTGATGCCATTTTATGTCGCCCAGTTTCGAAAGGCGAAAATGTAATGAAAGCTGGTTCGGACATCAAAAAAGGCGATAAGATACTGAAAAAAGGACAAACGTTATCTTCATTTGAAATCGGTGTTTTGGCATCTTTGGGAATGGCAAAGATTGAAGTACGTAAGCGCCCTAAAGTCGCTATAATTTCCACTGGTCCAGAAATAGTTGAGCCTGGAAGATCCCTTCTTTCTGGAAAGATATACGACATTAATGCTCACACTTTAAGCGCTGCAGTTCTAGAGTGTAATGGACAACCGCTTAATTTGGGCATCGTTCCAGATGAAGCTGATAAATTGAAAACAGCGATTGGAAAGGCATTAGGTTACGCTGATGTTGTTATAACTTCTGGCGGAGTTTCAGCTGGACCAAGAGACCTTATTCCTGAAATTCTAGACTCATTGGGCGAACCCGGCATAATCGTAAGCGGCATAGCAGTGAAGCCTGGAAAACCCACAACCATAGCAATAGTGGATAGGAAACCAATTTTCTCTTTACCTGGACACCCAACATCTTCTCTCCTCATGTTTCACATTCTCGTACGCCCAATAATAAGCAGAATGGCTGGAAAGACCGAAGAAACATTTCCTTTTATTGAGGCAATTGCCGTGGAGAAAATGTTTTCAGAAAAAGGACGCCGAACCTTCATTATGGTCAAATTATCACAGGACAAAACCGAAAGAGTTCTTGCCTCGCCAGTTCCAACTGGCCTGTCTGGAGCTATAACGACTTTGGCAAAAGCTGATGGCTTCATTGAAATTCCTGAAAGTCAACAGTTCATTAACGCTGAGGAAGACGTGAAAGTATATTTGCTGAAACCCATTTTAGATTTGTCATTCCTGAAGAAGTGATCTCAATGAAAATAAGCGTAGTTGGTTGCGGAAAAATAGCGACAACCGTTCATCTGCCTTCACTCAAAAAGATTAGTAAAGTTGACATAACAGCAGCCGTTGATGTTCATGAAAGCCGACTAAACGAAACTCTGGAGAAGTTTCAAATTGCACAAGGATACACTGAGTATCAACAAATGTTGAAAAAAGCTGATATAGACGCGGTATTAGTGTGCACTCCACCTGAAAAACACTTCTCAATTGTTTTAGATTCAATCAAGAATGAGAAGCATGTAATATGCGAAAAACCGCTTGCAACCACTATTGAAGAAGGATTAGCAATTAAAGAGGCGTTTGAATCTCAGCAAAAGAAAACGTCAAATCCGCTGATTCTAATGCCTGCACATAACTTCATTTTTACCCCATGCTTTGATCTAGCTCTTCAACTTATGAAAAAGGGAGAAATTGGAAACTTACGGAAGATTACGGGGTGCTCATCGTCAAATTTGATGTTTTATGGAGCAAGAACTGATTTTCGTCTAAATGCAAAAGGAGGCGTAATCGAAGATCTCCTTCCTCATGTCATTTATTTATGTCATGAAACTGGAGGCCGCTTGAAGAAAGTTTTTTCAATTGAGTCACACAGAAGGGGATTTACTGGAGTTGATGACGTAGACGTAGAAGCAGAATTAATGGGCGGGATAAAAGCCACTCTTTCCGCTAAATGGACAGG
>Ga0315312_1002786_pt1 | contig 11751 bp, 9 predicted proteins | sample TDP7_MG_FD_203629 | JGI IMG/M metagenome (GOLD analysis project Ga0315312, IMG submission 203629) | Freshwater sediment microbial communities from Lake Towuti, South Sulawesi, Indonesia - TDP7 | ecosystem: Environmental > Aquatic > Freshwater > Lake > Sediment | place: Indonesia: South Sulawesi... | reverse complement strand
CGAGAAGGTGAAACCAAAACTAGAGTCAGAGCTTAAACGAGGGACTCGGGTGGTGTCCCACGACTACGAAGTTCTCGGATGGAGGCCCTTTAAAGTTAACAATTTTTGCGAAAACCCGAAGCTAGGCTATCCGTCTCATACAATATACGTTTATAAAAGGTAGACTCAATACGATATAATGACAAACTAAAAGAACTGGAGCCATCGGAAAAATCTGTGAACTTCAGTTCAAAGCACTTAGGTCTTCTGGATGAAGAAATCTATGCTCGTGCAACGGCTATGACAGACCCCAATGTCATGCCAAAAGAGGAGCGAAAGGATTTTGATAGAAAAATTAAATGAGATTGACCCAAGTGCAAGATATTCTGAAACGCTGGAGGAAGAAAATATCGACGCATACGATACTACGATTAAGCGTTTAAAGGCCTTCACTGATCTAAGATTCGCAAAGGAACTTGAAAAAGAGATTAAAGGAAGATGAATAAAGAATTAGCCTTCAAAAGTTAGAAAGTCTAGGTTTTGGAACAATAACTTTGTTGATAGTCAGGCAAGATTGACAGAAGAAGCTATATTAAAATTCGTTCTTTTGGATCGAAGGTTTCAGGGTTTTTTATTTTCTCATTCAGATTTGTTTTAATCGTCTCATCTCTTAACGCCCTAGCAAGATGTTCTTGGGTAGACAAAATTACTTTTTCAACCTTTTTTAACAAAGAGACCGTAGGAACCAAAAACTCCTTTTTGCTAAATTTTCCTTCACACACGAAAAGAACAGAATTTGCCTTAAGAGTATCAACATAGTCCTGATAGAAAAACATCTCTCCGGTAATTCTTTTATCAAGTTTTATTAGAGCACCCCATTCACCGGTACCCTTGCATTCAACCAAGCTCGTAAAATCATCTTCGATAACAATGTCGGGATTTTCTTCAGCCCCACGAATATCACAATATTCGCTAAACTGACCCTGATACTTATCAGCACGAAAACCGATGTGACGAAGCAAGAAACATGTAGTCCACTCAAAAGGAACTTTGAAAAGTTCTGGGCGTGGGATATCAAAGCCTAGAATTTCACCGATCTTGGTAATTGATTTTTCTTGCGTTGTTTCCTTGATCACCTGTTCGATATCTTCTACATAACCAATTTCAAGTTCTGAAAGATCAAACTTAGGTATACCTGTTTCCTTTAAGCAACTTTGAAATAATGAAAAAACTTCTCCACGCTTGTCAATAGGTACATCATAAAAGAAATCAAAATCAACGTTTTTAATACGCGAAAATTTTGCGTCAAAAATTTGGAATTCGAGTTTTTCCTGAGCATCTTCCAACATATCTTTGACGATCTCGCTAGCGAGTTTTCCCTTCATTTCGGATTTCAAAAATTCTTTAGGTATCTTGATTGATCTCTTCCGAGCAGTTAGATAAGTGAGAATGAGAGCAGCTTTAAATTCGGCTCCGTCTCCCAAGAGATGATACCAAATAGGAATAAACCTGGAATACCTTTCTTGGATCAAAAGACCTAGATCTGATATAAAATACCAGTCTCCTTCACGAAATACTAAGCCGAGCTGTTCGCACCAATCCATCATCGGCTTAGCCGATCTTCTCGCTTCCCTTTCCTTCATTTCGTCAAATTCATATGCGTCGCAAAATTCCGCTATCGCCTTCTCTTTATAACTGGGAAATCTTGAAAAATCTGCCAATATCTTCTCAGCCGCTTTTGGGTTCAGTTTTGGATCGCTTTCCCTTTCTCCCAAGGCTTGATAAATCTGATAGATATGAAATGGGCGATGACGCAAAAGAGTTAATAAATAGAGAAAAGGCCGCGTCGAGTAATCTTCATATGTCCTCCGAAACTGCAAATCGTAAACATTAGTAAGTTTGAATCTCATTAACCGGTCAGTAAACACAGATTTTTCAACAGCATCCTTTGGAAACTCATCGACAAATCTGTAATTACTCAATAACCCCCCTGTGGGCGTAGTTCTATAGGTGAAAGGCCTAGTTGCAGATCTCGTAATGAGACCTAAATAAGCAGCGTTCAACAAGTGATCCCTAGCCCTTCTGTGAATCCTGTCTCTTATCCTTTCAAACTTGAGCTTACTCAGCTTCCTTTTTGCCAAAACTTCAGCTATCTCACGGTCAGTAGCCTTTCTCCCTTCTTCTACAAGTTCTCGAACAGCATTTACAACTGTGCGTATCCTGAAAAGTTTGTGAACGCGTGTAAAGGGTGGAGCGACCGTACGTCTTTCAGACATAACTCGTCAATCCTTTGACAAGATGATAATGTTTTCACGAAATATCGTTTCACCAGTTGGCGTAGTCCATGGTATCAACTTTTTAGGAATGTCTCGATAATATGTTTTTTCATGTCCAAAACCTACAGTTTTTCCGAGCTCAATCGTTACCGCGTTCATCGGGACAGGCAAGCGTTTTATCGATCTATTGCCGACGACAATGCAACAATGCCCACCTGGCTTTAACACCCTATGTAACTCCTTCAAGCTTTTTTGATAGTCACAAAAGAACGGGGCTGACTCAGCAGCTCGCTTGTAATCAACTCGAGCAACGTCATCAAGTATTCTGTTAGCAGTTTCCGATTGGGTTTCAAGCGATTTGCTCTGAATCCCTCCAAGTGCTCCCCTCTCGAGGTCCTTGATTCTTGTCTGCTTGAACCCAAGCCAGTATAGCGATAATTTTGACCACCGGGTGTATGCAACAGTATTTCTTTCCTCACCATAAGGAGGAGAAGTAACGATCAGATCGATTGCCCCATCACTAAAAGGAAGTTTTTGCGCATCCCCTTGGATAACATCAACCAATGTATCATAACTACTTTCATAAAATAGGCCCACCCTTCTCACCGACCCAAGAACCTTTTTTCTAAAATGAGTGAGGACTTTTGGTTTATGCCTTTCAAGTTTTTCTTTTGGAAGAACCCGAATAAACCTGCTTGAACGAAGATCAACATTGGAAGTTTCTAAAGCAGTGATGGAAAAACAAACCTTTAGGAAATCACGTATGTCTATGTCCTTAACATCATCTATTAGATATCGGATGATAGACAAGTCTCTGATAACAAAATCCTTAAACCAATGTTCAATGTTCGGAAAGCTCATTGGCTCGATATTAGTTTTTCTTTCAAAGTCTTTATCAACATCTTTCAGAAAAGAAGTAACTGCATCATGAAGTCTTTTGGGTTCAATCCTTTTTGACTTAACCTTCGCGAGCAGAACAGCGAGAGGATTGATATCGTTTCCAACAGCACTCCTCTGATGTCTTCTTGATTCAACTAAGACCGTTCCGCTGCCGCAAAAGGGATCTAAAACAAGTGCGTTTGGGCTAGAATAGCGATTTATCAACCTTTCGGCAATCTGTGGAATCATTCTTGCTGGATAAGGATGTAAACCATGCGTCATTAAATCAGTTTTCACCCGCGCAAAACTCCAATCCTCTTTAACAATGAGTCCACCAAAATCTTTCTCAGCCGAAGGTAAAACCTCCTTGAAGACCTCAGGAGTTAAAACTTTAAGTTCTTTCCCACTCTTTTTAATTTTCTCCAGTAAGTCTGCTGAAACTTTTAGAGGGTCCTCGTATTCTGATAAAAATTCCACCAGCCCCGGGCTGACATTGTAACCTGCTTCAAGAAATAGATGTACAGCCTTTCGAACATCTTCTTGGGACAAGCTTCAATCCACACCCAAAAGTCCAGGACAGACAACATACATTCTGTAAACCCTATATTAAAGGTTGTATAAATCGAATAAATTCTTTGGAAAAGTCTAAGTGCCTAGTCCTTGGTACAAAGATAAAATAAAAGAATGTGGGGTAGTGAAGTTGAAAACTAGGGTCAGAGCTTAGACGAGGGACTCGGGTGGTGTCCCACGACTACGAAGTCCTCGGATGGAGGCCCTTTAAAGTTAACAATTTTTGCGAAAACCCGAAGCTAGGCTACCCATCCCACACCATATACGTTTATAAAAGGTAACTTAATACGATGTGAGTATCTGAAAATAACATATCGCTATAAAGGAAAGCCCAATACCGCCAGATCTGGAAGATTCATTATGCGCCATTTAAGCTAATATTCAGGTTTATAACGCTCCCTCTAGTACGCCAATAGAGAGAAGATAGGTTGTTAAGGCAAGAATATAGAGCAAGGCTTGTCGTGGGAGGCTATAGAGAAACTTTGAATCCTTATACAGCTCTCTGAACCTAGGCCGAATAACAAAGAGGCAAAAAAATGGGGATAATGAGTGGCCATGAAGCCACGAACAACAAATTAAATATCGTAAGCAAGGGACCGGGTGCCAGGAATGGTTGCGCACCCGCGCGTCGCAGAGGCATGATCGTGCCTAAGAGCAAACTGGCACATGGCTGCAGCGATCACAGCCAAGATTAAGACAAGCCAGTCGAAGGCCTTGTCTATCTCGGGCTCCATCCACATCACCTCATCTTATTCATTTTTCAAACTCAAAAACTTTCTTTTTATCAACTCCTCTATCGGTTCAATATTCTCTACTTCGTGTTCATCCACCACCTCACGGCGGGAAGAGGAACTTAACATACCGGGTGGGGGGACGAATACGGGCGGTATCAGAAGGAAGTCCCCCAGATTCAACTTTGTACTTGGAATAGGAATGTTTCTTAGATTCAAAGAACATAATTTATAAACGGTACCTCATCTAGATTTTTACAGAGGTGGATGCCCAGTTTTAGCGAGAGCAAGCCTGTTTCATAGGTGGATGATGGTGTGATTCCCCTTCCTTGGAGCTGCGTGGAGTCTTGGAGCTGTGTTGCTTGCGGTCTTTGCTGTAAAGGGTTTAACGTAGTCCTCGGGTTTAACGAGTGGGTTAACATCGTTCGAAACTATGGGGTGGGGGTCACCGAGCCTGGCATAAGCAATTTCTATTTAAAGAAAAAGGGCGACGACACCTGCGTCTTCTTGTACCAGCTTATCGACGCGTGGTTGTGCGGACTGCAACACATGAAGCCCAAGGCATGCAAGCTCTGGCCCTTCAAGATTCAGGACAAACCCAAGTTTGGTAGACCCAATGAAGCCTCCTACAGGTATGGGGAGAAGAAACTCTTCATTTATGTGGATCCGACGTGCGTAGGAATAAAGTGGGGAACCCCAACCCAAGAGTTTGAGTATAAGACGATACCCGAACTCATTGAAATAGCCTTAGGGTTGCGGGTAAAACAGTATTATTCCACGTCAAGAATACCTTATCATCCGGTGTACTTGAAAGCTAGGGGAAGAAAGGTCATTTAATCAATTAGACTTTTGGTTGTGATGAACCAATAAGCCTTATTCGCGTGAATCTTAAACGCCTTCAAGTGCATAAAACTATTATCTGTTTCAAGCTCTAAAGTTGGGTGCAAAAGGTAGTTGGAATCAAGCACCATTCTGGGATGAAAGATTGAAGATATCATGGCACCCAAAGCCAAATGTGATTGCGGTAGCAGAGCCTATTAAACTCTATTTTGCCCCGCCGCCCATGGAACCAAACTATGCGGCTGTGGGAGTTTTCCCAAAGCTCGTTGAAGCTGGCTTGGCAAAAATCTGGTCGTCCATTACAGGGAGGTCTCTCCCTCAGACGGGCTTATATTAACCGCCCTCGTAATATCAGATAAGAGGCTTGAGAAGAGGCTTAAGCTGTGGCGAAGGCTAAGGTGAGGATGGCTATGGACCCGTTTAAGGTTTAAGGAAGCCCTGACACGTATTAAAAAGCCGTTACCCACAAAGAAGATAACATCAATAAGCTATGACGAGGAGGCTGACGTGCTCTACGTTAAGTTTAAACAGTCAAGAATAGTCGACAATAAACCACTTGACGAGGAAGGGCTAACACTGGCATCACTAAACGAAAAAGGTGAGGTCGTCGGGCTGATAATAATGGAAACCTCAAAGCTAGCGCGAGACATGGCTAAGACCCGTTGAAAGAGTAGTAATGATAATTTCTGATTGATTTATGAAAAAGGTATTATAAGCTTTGAAATGGATGACGTTCATACTGCATCTCATGTAGTTTGTGTAACTTTTCGAGGTTGTCGATTTCTTCCACCTTCTTGTCTGGTCGAAATCGAACAATCTTCGGAACCCTCAGGGCATAGCCGCTCGTATAGTCGTCAGTTTCCTGTATTTCTTGATAGGTGGCCTCAACCACCACCGATGGTTTCACAAAGACCCCTTCTTCGTCTTGGCTGATCCTTGATTTGTCCACCACGTCTCGAAGGGCGTCCATGGCGTCCTCCGGCAGGTTGGAGACCCTCCCGATGGTGTAGAGCTTTCTCTCTTTAGGATCTCGAACCGCCAGCAAGAAGGAGGAGTAGAATCCGGCTCTCTTCCCCTTTCCGTACAAGGCCTTTACGATGGTGCAGTCGATGGTGTCGCGCTCCGGCTTCAGCTTCAGCCAAGTGTATGTTCGTTGCCCTGCCTCATAGGTTGAGTTAATGTTCTTAACAAGGACGCCTTCCCAACCTTTGCGTAGGGCTTCCTCATAAAACCTCATTAATTCTGCCTCGTTTTCGCAGTCTCTTCCCTCAGCGAGGTACTCAGCTGGAACCACCTCCAGCAGGTGTTTTCTTCTTTCCGAAAGCGGTAGATCCGTGAGCTTTGTGCCGTTCAAGAACAGAATGTCGAAGGCTCGGATGGTCACCCCGATTTTTCCCTTTCTTTGTTCCAGCTCCTCTCTGGAAAGCTTTCTGGGAACCGTTCTTTCCAGCAGGGATTGAAACGGTAGAAATCCTCCTTTTTCATCGACGGCGACAACCTCGCTGTCGACGATGCAACTATGGGCGTTAAACCTTCCAGCAATATCCACGATCTCGGGTAGTGTCTCCGATTTTTCAAGGGCCCTTCTCGAGTAAAGCCATACCTGGGTTCCCCACTTGTGAATCTGGAGTCGGCTCCCATCAATCTTGTACTCAGCCCGAACCGGATACTCCACCTTGTCGGGCTCGTAGAGGTGGGCGAGTTGGGGCTTCAGGAATTGTCCCGGTCGCAGTTTTATGGTGGAGAGGACGATTTCACCCCCGGATGCGAGCATCAGGCCTTCGGTTACGCCAAGTATGGAGCAGGCGCTTTCAATGAGCTCTGGCGAAACCTTGTACGCCTTTGCCGCGGCTTGAATGACGGTTCGCTGATGGTAGCCGAGTTTTAAATCGCCTAGCAGGAGTCGAGCGAGGTACTTTGCCTCTTCTGGTGTGCTGACTTTTAGTAGGCTGGAGATGTGGAGGTTTCGCTCTGTGACTTTCGTGATCTTTGGCAGAAGCCTGATCGCCTCATAGACCTCTTCTACTCTCAGCTTCGCTTCCGTGGGCTTGGTTAGGAGGTAGGCTACCTCGCCGTGTTCACCATAGTCTATGAGGAGTTTCCTCACTTCTCGTATGGGGGTTCCGGTGGCGAGGGAGATGGCTCTATCGATGATGCCTGGACCCGCCTTCAGGCTTTCCTCTGTGAGGATTCCAAGGGCAAGTCGCACCTTCGTCTCGAGGGTTAAGTCTTCTCGTTGAAAGAACCTGTGGAGTTCGGTTTCCTTTCCCTTTTTGCTTCGCAAAACGGCTAGGCGTTCATAAACTTTCACCACGCTTAAAAAGGTGGCTGGGTTTGTTGGCGCTATCCCTTCCATGAACAACCGTATTAAATAGTAGGGGATGCCCAGTTTCCATTCGATTTCCTCAGGCGTGAAACCCGACTCGATGAGGTGTTGAACGGCGGCTTTTGGACTGCCGTACGTTTGAACTAGTTCCTCGAAGGTGGGGGGCTTCACTACCGTCATTTTCTTAACCTATTGGTTGAACTTTACAACGAAGAAAAGGAGGCACAGGTTATAAAACCTTAACGCCTTCCTAATAATCAACGCTTGTCCTTCAATGCAAGCCGTTAATGGTTACTCGGCCTTGAACAGAAAAGACGGCACCATTTCTTCTGGGCATGCGCGCGCAAAATCAAAAACCCTAAAACCACGCATGCGCATGAAATAGATTCTGGAGCGAAAGCTTTTGGGATATGCAGCCGAGTGCGCATAGTCCTCCTAAGTTAAACTATACACAATTTTTTCAGTTCTCTATGCGCGCATTTTAGAAAAGGCTCCGAGGATCTTGAACATCCTGCTCCTAAATTCATTCCACGGTACAGCACGAAGAATTATGTCTCCCGCAAATCGTTGACTTTGAGCCAAACCATAATACAGTAAACATCTTACGATTGTCTCCTTTCTAAGGATCCTTTCAATTAGGTCATAAAACCTGCCTACTTTTTCCTCTTGATTTAGCACTTCAAACAAGTCGTCTACTGTGATAAATTTTCGTTTGGAGCGCTCTATGATGTTATACGCGTTGAGTGCAAGGTACAAGTCTTCATGATCCTTTAGTATATTCTTTTCCCAATGTAGTACTTCTTCTTTCACAATCCCCACATATTCATCGATAGTGTAGGAGGTAGCAAGCTTTTCTTGGAACGCGTTAAGTAAACTTCTGACCTCTGCATGAGGAATGAAAGGTAGGTAAAACGCGGTTTCAACTATATGTTCAAGTAAATCCACAGTGAGGGGAATTGTATTGAATCCCTTCTTTGCTTGATCCACGAGTGATGCAAAAGTATCATCAGCTATTTCTTTCACAACAAACAGCATATAGACATCACTTTTTTCAAGTTCTTTATAGTCAATGTATTCTCTAAGATGTCGAACGATTGGAGCGAACTCTCTCGTCCATTGGATATTTCCCGTTGTAAGTGTTGACTCTACAAGCACATGATAACCAAAGGCGTTTACTATCACATCGGGTCCCCCTCCAGGCGCCCAAGAAATGGGCCTTCCAGTTAAATCCGTTTTTCCTCTCCACATAACCTGATTCATAACCGCCTCTTGTTGTGCAATCTCTTGAGTATAGAGGGGAAGTTGGTATATACAGGAGAATGCCTCTGCTATTAGGAACTCGAAGTAAATCGGTACTTCATCTTTCGGTACTTTACAAATGTACTCTTCGATGTTTTGTAAACTTCTAAGGATATCCTCCGAACTGTGACCCCAAACACGAAGGAAATCATCAGCTGATTTCTTAAGGAACTCCATTTCTCTGATTTGTTTCTCATATTCGAATTTTTCTTTACGAAGTTTAACATTTTCATCTCTAAGGAGTTCAAGCTCCATCTCAGGAGTAATTTCAACTCTCCTGATCTTTAGGTTTTTAATCATTTCCTCCGGTGAAACTGGTTCTGCCAGAACCTCAGGTAGCTTATAACGCTTTCTCTTTTTTGGAAATTTGTTCAGGATTTCTTGCCAATTCACTTCTCCTAAATCAATTCCATACGCTTCTTTAATTTCATGTATCTTCGAAAGATATTCCGCCCAAATGTCGCTTAGCTCTGCTTGTCCTTTTTTCTTCTTGATAATGTCCCATAGAATGCAGAAAACTATCTCTTCCTTATCCTGTGCTTTCATTTTCTTTACCCTTCACGTATTTCAATAGTTTAGAGGGGTCTTCCTCTGGGCGATAGGTTTTCAGGTAATACTTTCCTTCTTTTTCATTAAACTTAAAGTGTTTTGCAAGAAGATGTCTGAAATCTAAACCCTCCGGCGGTGGAATGCCATAGTCAGTTAAAAACCGAGAAACAAAGGTAGACCAAATCCTTGGTTCATCAGCCCCTGCTCCTCTCATAATTTCTTTGGTTGCAACTCCAATGAATATATTCTCTACTTCATCTTGAGAGGGTACAAGTCGAATCTTTTTCACATTTCCCGTTTTTCTACAGTTAAGGATAATATACTCACTTAGGGTTCCGTTAGGATTTATCCCTCTGTTCCATGTAGGAACATTAAATGGCTGCTGGGCTACGTTTATCCTTTCTAATTTAGCATCATCTATCGCGTCGGTTAACGCTTTCCATATTTCAGGTTCCTTGCATCGGAACCATATGGAAGCCCATCCTCCTGGTCGGAGCGTGCGATGAATTTCGCTAAATGCATTTTTGAGGTCTTGCCTATAGTTTACCAGTGATCTCTCGGATCCCTTGTATTTCTCGTGGCGTACTGGGCTATCGGTTATGACTATCTCTTTCTCAAAATCTAAATGGTATTCAAACCAAGGTTTCCATAAGAGCGTATATTCAAAGTATACTACTTGATCTGAATATGGAGGGTCCGTCAGAACGTAGTCTACACTATGATTTGGGATTAGGTCTGTCAGATTTCTTGCGTCTTGGTTTGCGAAAAAGATTGTAGAATCGCTTTCTAAATCACGGAAGTCTTTGGCTTCCCGATAAAAGGTACCTATGAGATTGTTTGTCTCCTCTTTTGCTTTGCGTACTTGATTGAATGTTTCTTCAAATTTTGTCCAAACATTTCTTTCTACCCAATTAACTTCGGGAACCCATAGAAATTGAGCACTTCCACTTGTGCTTCGGAAATAGTCTTTTTTTAGAAGTTGTAATCTTGATCCAAAAACGAATTTTAATAGAGCCTTGTAAATATTATCCTGCAATTCTTCTATAGCGTCAAAAAGAATACAAAGAGACAGTAAGTTCCGTTCCGTAAACAAATCGGCTACGTATTCGTTTTCGCCTATCTGTTTCCTTGGATTCTCAATAAGCTTTGTCTTTTGCGCTTGCAAAATGTATTTGTTCCTTAGAGCTACTTCGCTAAATTCCTCCTTAACATTATCTATTTTCGTTAGGTCTTCTGCGAATGGAGCTCTATCGCCTCTTCGATTACAATTTCTGCACTTGTAGATGACTCTTTTTGGTTCCTCGTAGTCGTAATATACCGTGGAGAAAGGAATTTCCTCCCCACAGGTGTCGCATTTCGTAATATAGTAAGATTGAATTCTCTCTTCCACTTTCTCGCGAATAGCATTGAAGGTTTCGGTGAACTGGTCGATGTCAACTGGCGAGACAGTAATCATTTTAGTAATGAAGATAGAAAGGGGGTTAAGATCAATCGCAATAGCTTTACGTCGTAACTTCAGGGCTTCTGCTGCGGTTACACCAACCCCAACGAAAGGATCCATGACCACCTCGTCCTTCTTTGTAAAATGACGAATGTACTCTGCATTAACATTGTAGGGTTTTTTGGCCCAATATACATGAGAGTCGTAAATACTTCCTCTCATACTTTTAGGCTGGATACCTTTTTCTATGGGTCTAAACTTGTCAGACGAAATATGTACCATTCTTAATCAGTCTCGCTTGACTGTTGCTCATCTATCAATTTTGTAGCTTGACCTTTCTTTTATAAATTTGCGTGTACTTGACTCTAATTCGAAGGCTTCGGGATGGGTTCAAGGGCTCGGATGAAGCCTTCAGGCGTGATGTCTATGCGTATTCTTCTCCGCTCGAAGTTGCACATTCTGCAGTCTAGAACCCTGGCGATTCTCACGAATTCTCCCCTGGTGGCTTCTAGGTCAACCTTCTGATCTTCCCAGTAGATGCGGCCGTAGTCCACTATGAGGGTTCCGTCGAGGTTGTGGGCGAGTCCGATGCCTCCAGCCATGTCGTAGCTGTCCCACCTCTCCGCGCTCCTTTGGTTCACGTAGAGACCGGTGACCCCCTGCAGCTGGTTGTATCTCGCTAGCTCCATGACCCTATACTTTAGGGCGCCACGGTAGGCTTCGAGAACCGTCACCGAATCTATGACGGCGAGCTCTATTTTCTCCCTCTCAACAACGTAGCGATACGTTTCGGCGAAGGTGCTCCAATCTCTCAAGTCGGGGTACAAAACCGTGTCGAGCACGTATAGGTTTTTCATGATT
>Ga0315312_1002785_pt1 | contig 11752 bp, 12 predicted proteins | sample TDP7_MG_FD_203629 | JGI IMG/M metagenome (GOLD analysis project Ga0315312, IMG submission 203629) | Freshwater sediment microbial communities from Lake Towuti, South Sulawesi, Indonesia - TDP7 | ecosystem: Environmental > Aquatic > Freshwater > Lake > Sediment | place: Indonesia: South Sulawesi... | reverse complement strand
TTCTATAAGATCCTCCCTCCCCTGGCGGGAGGAAGATAGAGGGAGGGGGCCGAGGTCAGGTCGGGGACCTGACATTCACGAGAGGGGATAACCTGCCAAAACAGATTGACGACCCTTCTCCCTTTTGATAAACTGGTTTGATTATCCAGGGAGATAGGGTTAGGAGGAGAGCCATGCCAATAAGGTTCCCCTTTTTACCTCGGGGTGATAAGTTCTTCGACCTTTTCGAAGAAGGCGCGGCCAATCTGGTGAAGATAGCCAAGATGTTGCGGGAGCTGGTGGAGAAGTGGGAAGACGTGGAGAACAAGGTAAGGGAGATCACGGAGCTGGAGCACAAAGGCGATGATGTCATTCACCGCATTATGAGTAATCTGCACAGCACCTTTCTTACCCCCCTGGATCGGGAAGATATTGCCTCGCTGGCGCAGCGCCTTGATGACGTAGTGGACTTCATCCAGGCGGCAGCGGAGCACATGCTGATCTACAAGGTAGCTCGGCCCAGAGAAAGGACCTTGGAGCTAGCCGATGTTATTGTTGCTGCTGCCTGTGAGATAGAGCGAGCCATGCCTAGCTTGCGCCACCGGGCTGAGCTAGGGCAGATGCTGGCCCGCTGTGTGGAACTGAACCGCTTGGAAAATGAGGCAGACCGGATATTGCGTCAGGCATTAGGCGAGCTGTTTGGGGATTCCGTTGACACCCTGGAGGTCATCAAATGGCGGGAGATCTATGAATATATGGAGACTGCTACCGACCGTTGCGAAGACGTAGCCAACGTCCTTGAAGGGGTAGCGCTGAAGCATGCCTGATGGCTCTGCCTTTCTGATACCGGTTTTGCTCCTCGTGCTGGCTGCCGAGTTTGTCAATGGCTGGACAGACAGCCCTAATGCTATCGCTACTGTAGTTTCCACTCGTGTTCTTTCCCCCTCTCAGGCAGTGATTATGGCTGCTGTACTCAATATCGGGGGTGCCCTGGCCACGGGCACTGCGGTGGCGGCCACTATTGGCAAAGATATTGTCAGGCCGGAGATTATCGACCTCCCTGTGGTGGCTGCCGCTATGCTCACCATTGTCATCTGGAGCACAGTAACCTGGCGCTATGGGTTACCTACCAGCGAAAGCCATGCGCTGATTTCCGGTCTCACCGGGGCGGGACTGGCTGTTGCCGGTTCCTCTGTCCTCCTCTGGGAGGGGTGGCAAAAAGTGCTCATCGGTCTGGGCTTTTCCACCTTTCTGGGATTTTCCCTGAGTATAGTGGTGATGGTGACTCTCTACTGGTTGCTGCGGCACAGTAGGCCGAGTTCTGTCCGTAGCATCTTCAGCAAGCTTCAGATACTCTCCGCTGCTTTCATGGCCTTCAGCCACGGTAGCAACGATGGGCAGAAGTTTATGGGGGTCTTTGCCTTAGCGCTGGTGCTGGGAGGGGCGATGACCCAGTTCCACGTTCCCTTATGGGTTATCCTGGTTTGCGGGGTGGTGATGGGTCTGGGTACAGCCTTTGGCGGCTGGCGCATCATGCGCACCATGGGCTTCAAGCTGACCAAGCTGGAGCCGGTGAATGGCTTTGCCGCCGAGAGTTCGGCCGGTTTGGCCATTACGCTGGCTTCCTTCTTTGGCATCCCCCTGAGCACCACCCACACCATTAATACTGCCATCATGGGCGTGGGTGCTACGCGCAGCATATCGGCGGTGCGCTGGGGGGTAGGGGGGCGCATTGTGGCTGCTTGGATTTTGACCTTCCCGGTGTGCTGTGGTCTGGGCTGGCTTCTAGGTTGGCTATTCCAGGTTAGCTCTTAATAGCTAGCTCTAACCCCAGCCCTTGGCCAATCTCCACTAGCTGGGCCAGGGTTACCTCCTGGCCCCAAAGTTCATGGCACAGCTCCCTCGCTTGAGCTTGAGGCTCCTTGATCTGGCCAAGCCCCTCAAATACCCTGTTGGCTTCTTCCAGTCGTTCGGTTCTGGAGTAGTGGGGCCTTCCCCAGCTTTGTAACCTGCCATCAATGGAGAAGTGCCATAGGACATCTAGCCATTCACCAGCTTCCACCAGCGGATGAGTAGAGGGAAATCTATGCTCCCATCTATCCTTGGCGTGCATGGCTTGATGCCAAAGCACCAGCTCATAGCCGAACTTATAAATAAAGGGGGTTTTGGTGAGGATAATGAGCACCGTATCCCTTTGCTTATTAACCGGCGCCCTTCCTTCTACTGAATATAGCCTGGTAGTGGGACTGTACTCCCAGAGTTGCAGGATGACTCTTAGCGGGTTCATCCCTAAGTCTCGGAGAATTCGCTTGGTCATCTGCACTAGTGAATCAATGCCGCTGGAGGGGAATAGGTTATCCAGGTTCTGCTCCGTGGGTTCCAATAGGGCGTAACTGATGTCCACCCCCTGTCTTTGCTCATTAATCTGGACAGTGATGTTATCGATTATTTGACCTCTATCGGTAAGATAGGGGACCTCATAGTTGAGCTTTAGCTCTTGGATAACCTCAAGTCTGGGAGCCATCATAATATTATACTCAAATTTGAAGGCTGTTTAGAAATGTAGGAGTACCGTGGGTGTCAGGTGCCCCACCTGACCCATCCCTCTGAGGAGGCCCCTGTCAGGTCAGGGACCTGACAGGCACCTAGGAGCACTACCGTGGGTGCCAGGTGCCCCACCTGACCCATCCCTTTGAGGAGGCCCCTGTCAGGTCAGGGACCTGACAGGCACCTAATGTACCGTGGCTGTCAGGTGCCCCACCTGATCTCAAATAGTCCCCTCCCGATTTACCGGGAGCCCACCAGGGGCGGGGAGAAACACTCCTACGGAGGTTCTTGGGTTTGATGTTTTTTGGTGTGGCTGTTTAGAACAAAGGTTCGATGAATGAGACGCAAAATAAGGGCGATTTCCTTATCCCCCTTAAGGGGAGAAAAATCCTGTCGCCTTTCTACATAGGCTGGCTAGCATCATTAGTGGGGTCAGATTTTAACAGGGGGGATTCACCCTCACTTGGCCCTCACCCGGCGAGGGAGAGGGCATTCTAGCATGATACTCCCTCCCCTGGTGGGAGGGAGTTTATACCCCACCCCGATAAATCGGGGTGGGGACCCCGGGGTTCCCTGCCAAATCTAAGGATTTGGCAGGGTGAAAGTGGGAGGGGGAGTTTGGGGAGATTAGGCGAAAGACGCTAGTTATGTTATCCTAAAGGGGATGTCTTTGAAGAGCCAAAAAGAGCAGCTTGTTGAGCGTGTCTTTGCTTTCATCCGTCAGCACAGTCTCGTCTCAGCGCCTGAGACCCTGGTAGTAGGGGTTTCTGGGGGGCCTGATTCAGTCTGTCTGCTGCACCTGCTGGTGAGGTTGAAAGACAGACTGGGTGTCAGGCTCCATGTGGCCCATCTGAATCATATGCTCCGGGGTGTTGAAGCGGAGGCTGATGCTGACTATGTCTCTCAGTTGGCAGGCCATCTCGGGGTGGCTGCCACCCTGGAGCAAAGAGAGGTAAAGAGCTATCAAGCGAGACATCGCTTATCGCTGGAAGAGGCAGCCCGCCAGGTACGGTATCAATTTTTTGCTGCTGTAGCGGAGAAGGTGGGAGCCAATCGAGTAGCAGTAGGGCATACGGCCGATGACCAGGCAGAAACCATCCTGATGCATCTGGTGCGCGGGGCTGGAGCTTACGGACTACAGGGGATGCAACCTTTGACTGAGTGGGAATCGCTGGGCGATAGGCGGCTGATGGTAATCCGACCGCTGCTGAAGGTGAGCAGAAGGGAGGTCGAGGCCTATTGTGAGCAACATGCCCTTGCCCCCAGGGAAGATTCTTCCAACCTCTCCGCTTCTTACCTGAGGAACCGCATTCGCTATGAGCTAATGCCTTTGCTTCAAGGCTACAACCCGAAGATCAACGAGGCCCTGCTTCGTACTGCAGATACCTTAGTCGGTGAGTTAGCTTTCTTTGAGCAGCAGGTCTCCCAGATATGGGACAAAGCGGTCAGCGAAGAGGAGGGAGCACTGGTTCTGAAGGCAAAAGAAGTCAGCTCTCTCCATCCTGCTCTGCAGCGCTATTTGCTCCGAGAGGTGCTCAGAAGATCGCTGGGCAGTCTGGAGGACATTGAGTGGAAGCACATTGAGAAGATGAGGGCCGCTTTGACCTTGCCTCGGGGCAAGCGGGTCATCCTACCTCGTAGGTTGACTCTTTATGTAGAAAAGGGAAGGTATAAGCTAGCCAAGAATTGAAATATCCTCTGTTTATTCCTCTCCGAGGGTGTTTAACAATCCTAATTGTCATTCTGAGGAAGCGAAGCGACCGAAGAATCTCGCTCAGGGTAAACTCCCCGAAGAATCTGAGACCCTTCCCCCGATAAATCGGGGTCAGGGTGACAGTTAAACAGTCTCCTCTCCCCAGGCTTGCATCAGCTGCTTCAGTTGCTCTGCCAGCTTAGGACTCGACTTCAGCCTTCTGATAAAGATAGGGCAACCCTCTAGGAGCACGTTTTGGGCTACTGAAGTCATGTTCACCAGTAGATTACGGAATTCTTGCTCTTTTGTTTGGTCGAGGCTTGTCCCGGTCACCTGGCGCATTTCTCGCATTAGCTCCTCAGCCCCAAACCTCAGGGGCATGACACAAGCCTTATACCAGGGGCACTCTTTGCACTCTATCACTGAAGAAGCCTCGTCTAAGATATCACCCATCTCTATCCTCCGTCGGTCAGCTCGCCAAGAAAACCTTGCCGGTGCTGGGCTACTAGCTTTACTGGCAACAAGCGATTGTTGAGGTCCTGCTCACTTCTGACGAATACCCGAAGGTAATTGGCAGTAAGGCCACTCCAGACTCCTGGCTCCGATTTCCCCTCCCACAGTACTGTCATAGTTCGACCTAGAAATCGCTCCCTGAAGTGATGGGCGCTTTGCTGGGCTAAGGCAAGCATCCTCTGACTGCGCTCTTTCTTCACCCTTTCCTCGACCTGATGGGGCATCCTGGCTGCCGCTGTACCCAGTCGTGGCGAATAGGGGAAAACATGAATATTAGCCAAGCCCATCTTTTGACAGAAGCGATAGCTCTCCTCGAATTCCTTCTCCCCTTCCCCAGGGAAGCCAACCAGGATGTCAGTAGTAATAGCTAAGTCAGGGATGGCTTCACAAGCCAGGGATATTGCCCTTTGGTAATCGGTAATAGAGTATTGTCGGTTCATTGGCTGCAGCATAGCCTGGCTGCCGCTTTGTAAGGGGAGATGTAAATGGGGGCAGAGACGCTCATCCGTCCATAATCTTACCAGCTCCGGGGCTAAATCCTGAGGTTGGAGAGAGGAAAGACGCAAGCGCTTTACTCCTGTCTGGTCAAGGATGCCTTCAATTAAGCGGCGCAAACTACCATGGTTTTCTCCCTTACACCGGTATGCCCCGATTTTAGTCCCAGTGAGGGTCACCTCTTTATAGCCTGCGGCTACCCTTTCCTTGACTTGCTGTATCACTCTTTCTAAGGGCAGACTACGCTCCTGGCCTCGAATATAAGGCACGATACAAAAGGAGCAGAAGCTATGGCAGCCTTCCTGAATCTTAATTAGAGAACGGGTGCGGCTGTGGTATTCCTTGCGGGGGCTTCTGGCTCCTTTGTTCCTCAGGTTCCTATTTTCAAGTATCTCTACCAGGCGATCCTTTTGCCTATTACCCAGGATAAGGTTGACTATACCCAGTTGTCTCAGTTCTTCAGGTGCCCGCTGGGCATAGCAGCCGATAGCGACAATTAGTGCCTTTGGATTAGTGCGGTGTGCCAACCTTAGCAGATGACGCGCCTTGCGGTCAGCAACATGGGTGACAGTGCAGGTATTGAGCACATAGATGTCGGCTTCTCTAGCTGATTCTGCCAATTGGTACCCTTTACTGAGGAACTGCCGGGCAAGGGAATCGGTCTCTGCCTGGTTTAACTTGCAACCCAAGGTCTCCAGAGCGACTTTATCCATTTTTATACATATTCTATAGTTAATACTCTTGGACTTCAATGATATTATTCCGCATAATAGCCTATAGATTCCCTTCCCCTTGAAGGGAGAGGGCTAGGGTGAGATGTAGGGACTCCGATTATATCGGAGTCCGTTTTCTTATCAAGCCTGAAAAGGCTTTCTCACAGCCAAGCGGGGCGGGTGCCTGTGTCTTGTGGTATAATAGTATACTAGATAGACCGCGAAGGTCTAAAAACAAGGGGGAGAGGATATATGTGGCTTCAAACTAGAATGTTCCTGTTGGTAGCTTTGCTCTTCGGCATTCTCTATGGTGTGATCACGGCAGTGGGAACCTGGGTAGGTGGCTTCAACCCCATACTCTTCCTCATCTTGGCTTTCGTCTTCCTCGGCATCCAGTACTTGATCGGTCCCTCCATAGTGAGCTGGACGATGAGGGTAAAGTGGGTTTCCGAGAAAGAAGCGCCAGAGTTGCACCAAATGGTGGCCGAAGAGGCTGAGAGAGCCCATCTTCCGAAGCCCAAGGTGGGCATTTCTCAGCTTTCTGCTGCCCCGCCTAATGCCTTTGCCTTCGGAAGAACGCATGGGGATGGACGGGTCTGTGTCACGCCGGCAATTTTGAGGCTCTTAGGCAAGGATGAACTCAAGGCGGTCATAGGGCATGAAATGTCCCATATCAAACATAGGGATATGGCAGTCATCACCCTGCTGTCAGCTATACCCCTCATCCTTTACTGGATTGCTTTCAGCCTGATGTGGGGAGGGATTTCCGGTGGCAGAAGGCAGGGTGGTGGCTACGCTGCCCTCATCGGTCTGGGTTCCTTTGTTCTCTATTTCATTACTAACCTGCTTGTCCTTTATGGCTCTCGCATCCGTGAATACTATGCTGACCGGGGGAGTGTTAAGTTAGGTAACCCGCCCAACTATCTGGCTACCGCTCTCTATAAGCTGGTTTACGGTAATGCTCGCTTTAAGGGGACGGAGCAGCTAAAAGAGGTAGAGGGGGTAAAAGCCTTCTTTATCAATGACCCCTCTACAGCATGGAATGAGGTCAGAGAATTGTCTCAGGTTGACGCTGACATGAGTGGAACCATTAACGCTAATGAGCTGGCGGCATTAAGGTCGAAGACCATCCGCCTTAGTTCTGCAGACAAGATGATGGAGATATTTAGCACTCACCCCAACATGCTGAAAAGGATTCAGCAGCTTTCCACGTTGATGTAATAAGGTTTAACCCAATAAGGCACCCGGTCAAGTTTAGAAAGTAGTTGCCTGATTTATCAGGCAAGGTAGCCCAATAAATTGGGCAACTACATTCTAAACAGCTCTCGGATCACAGCTATTGGCTTGGTGCTGGTATGTTCGTGACGGGCCGTCTCATCGCAATGGTCACTATGAAAGCGAAGAAAGCCAGTATGCCACCGGACAAGGTTAAGTACAAACCATATCCATAGCTAACCGCAAAATCCATCATGTTGATAGTTTCAATATCGGACAAACCCCAAACAGCCCCAACTATTGCCAGCACGCTTCCCAACACAAGGCTTGCCCAAGGCGCTTTAACTGCAGGAGCAAGCACAGCGAGTAGGGCACCCACCAGCGCAAGAATACTGCCAGCTAAAGCTAAAAGACAGTACATTTCCCTTTCGGCAGGCTGTCCCAAGATTTTCGCCTCGGTTATAGAGTCCCATGCAGTCATACTGACTGACGCGCCCCATCCAGTTAGTTCTGTAGACAAGATGATGGAGATAATGAGCACTCACCCCAATATGCTGAAAAGGATTCAGCACCTTTCCTCGTTGATGTAATAAGGTTTAACCCCTTCGGCTACGGCGAGGGGTAAGCTTAGCCTTCTGGGCAATGTCGCGGTCGGCTCTATAGTCAGGGGCGGTAATCTCCCAAACTAGGCTGATTTGTGGGTCTAACATCCGCGACCTAATGCGAGTCTCGATTTCTTGCTCCAGATTCATAGTGATTACCGTAGGCAGGCGGGCGTTATATCGATAATTAATGAGCTGGTAGAGCTTCTCCTGAGCCCAAGGGGTGCTGCTATGCTCCCCAAGGTCATCAAGGATGAGGAGGGGGGCACTCTTCACCTCTTCAAAAGTTTTATCGTAGCTGATCTTGCTTTCAGGGCTAAAGGCAGACCTAAGGTGATCCAGGAGGTCAGGGACGATTTGAAAGGAGACTGGCTTGCCCCTTCGCAAGTGGTAGTTAGCAATGGCGGCAGCCAGATGGGTCTTACCGCAGCCATACTCCCCGAGAAATACCAGCCAGCCCTCAGGTGATTCGGCAAAGCCATGAGCTAGATGAAAGGCTTGTTCCAGATTCTGGCGTTGCTCCAGGGGGAGGTTCACCCTTTTAGAATCGAAGTTATCAAAGGTCATACTACTGAGCAATTCCAGCCCTAGGACGCCTGAGTAATTAAGGATAGGGGGCCTCTTCTCCTCCAAGAGGAATGTCTGGGAAAGGCCGGGGTCAGTTAAGCGGGTGCGCCATCGCTCCTCCAGTTCCTCCAAGGAAATGCCAGCACTTATATTTACCACCGTAGGCAACTGGGCGTTAAAGCGATGGTTAATGAGCTGAAACAATTTCTCCTCTGCCCAAGGGGTGCTAGTTTGGGTGTCTAGGTCATCTAGGATGAGAAGAGGGGCATTCTGCACCTGCTCAAAGAGGTCGTCATAGGAAATATCGCTGCTGGGGCTGAAAGTGGAGCGCAAGTGGTCCAGGAAATCAGGGACACCGATGAAGAAAGCTGGATACCCCTGCTGGAGACGGTAATTGGCAATAGCAGCAGCCAGATGGGTCTTGCCGCAACCACTGGGTCCCATGAACACTAGCCATCCTTGAGGGTTTTGGGCAAAGGAAGTGGCTGCTCGGTAAGCCAGAATAAATCTCTCTTGGTTCTGGGGTTCACTACTCCTGCCCTGAAGTATCAAGTTATCAAAGGTGAGACGGGTTAAGGAGCCCAGGTTGCTATAACGCTGCAGGCGGGCAAGGCGGTTCTCCTCCAGCTCTTTTTGAGTGCATTGGCAAGGTACAATCTGGGTATAATCCACCTGACCTGAAGGCAGCAGAGGATGGACAAATCCTGCCCCTTTACAGCGAGGACAGGGTGGAGGCTCCTCTGGTGACTCAGCGCCCGACCAGGTGTCTGTACCTTCTCTTGAGGCTAGAAACCTTCTCCTTCTTAAAATCTCTCCTAAACTCTCCACTTTCCTTACCCTCTGAGGACCAACGCTCCAGAATGCGGGCGATATATCTCCAACTCCGTTTGTTTAGGCTGACCGCCTCCTTAAAGGCCTCCTCTATCCACGAAGCAGGATAGAGCTTTTCCGCCTCTTTTAGCTCCTCAGCGATCATTGGGGTGAGCAGACCAATATTCTGCTCATATAGGGCAAAGATGTTGGCTTCTTCTTCTTTTATATAGGGCGGGGGCTGAGGCAAGGCACCCAAAGAGAGTTCGCCACTTTGTAGCTGGGCGATAGCTCTTCTATTAGCCTCGTTATTGATGAAGTAAAGCTTTGGTGACTCCCCTTCCTTTTCCAACACCAGGTGCAAAAGGACACCCCGCTTTACAGCCGACTCCAGGGCGCTGCCCAACACCTCAGCAGGGCTGCTCCCTTCTATCCCCTCCATCAGGGTCTTATTACCTATAAGCTCCTTATAGGTAACGAACTTGAGAGCGCCCCGCTTCTGATATAGTCGCCAGAAGATATGGAGGATTAACTTCAGTTCTGCCAGGCTAGTTATTTGGGGGAGCAGCCTGGTAAAGAAAAGGTTAGGCAGAGGGGTGAAACTTGATTTAGCCGGGAAACCGAGGAAGGGTTGGTTGTTCAATCTCCTGCTCCGAAATTAAATTCTCAAACTTAGCAATACTCTGGCGAAACCTCAAATCTCTCTGACCTATGGGTCCGTTGCGGTGCTTGGCTACTATAATGTTGGCAATCCCCTTGGGGTAGGGCTTATCAGGGTTACTTCTCTCCCAGGCCTCTTGAGTATAATAGACCTCGTCTCGATGGATGAACAGGACTACATCGGCGTCCTGCTCAATGCTACCACTTTCCCTCAGGTCAGAGAGCAAAGGGATATGAGAGGGGCGCAACTCCGCTGCTCTGCTTAGTTGGGATACAGCGAGGACGGGGGTATCCAACTCACGGGCCAACGCCTTAAGAGAGCGGGAGATTTCGCTGACCTCCTGGACCTTGCTCTCTATCTTACCATCTCCTCGGACCAATTGCAGGTAATCTACGATGATAAGGTCAATGCCCCGCTCATAGTGCAGGCGGCGTGCCTTGCTCCGCATCTCTACTACCCTGAGGGCTGGTGAATCGTCTACATAGATTGGCGCCTCAGCCAGAACACCAGCGGCCTCCATAATCCTTTTCTCTTCCGCTGCAGTGTAGCGCCCCAACCTAACTCGTTTAGAATCCACCTCCGCCTCGCTGGAGAGGAGGCGCTGCACCAGTTGCTCCTTGGCCATCTCCAGGCTAAAGATAGCTACATTAGCTTTCTGCTCTACAGCAGCATTCCTGGCAATGCTCAGCGCCAGGCTTGATTTCCCCAAACTTGGTCTGGCTCCCAAAACAATCATATCAGAGCGCTGTAAGCCACCCAGGAGTTCGTCTAAGGCAATAAAGCCACTGAGCACATGGGAGGGGCGGCCCTCCGCAGGCGGCGGGGCGGCAAAACCACTCTCCTCAAAGTATTGCTCCAAAACCCGACGAATGTGAACAAAGTCACGAGGGCTTTCACCACGGTGTAGCCTGAACAGGACATCCTCCGCTTTATCCAGGGCAGCATCCACATCAGGCCCGGCTTCATAGCCTATAGCAGCAATCTGCCCCGCCGCACTGATAAGTCGGCGCATCACTGCTAAGCGGTGCACAATCTGAGCATAATACTCAACATGAACGGAAGTAGGTAGCACTGAGACAAGGTGACTCAAATAAGCTACGCCGCCAACCTCCTCCAGCTTTCCTTGCCTGGTCAGCTCCTGCGCCACAGTTATTTGGTTGATGGCCTCATTTCGCTCATAAAGGGAAAGGCAGGCCTCATAGAGCCACTGATTTTTCTCGCGGTAGAAAGCCTCCGGCTTAAGGAAGATAGTAGTTTTGAGGATTGCCTCAGGATCAACAAGCAAGGAGCCGATTACCGCCTCTTCAGCCTCAATATTATGAGGTGGCAACCTTTCAATATCGGCCACTATTCCTCCCTAGTCACAATAACCTTTATCTTGGGTGCTAGGTCTTGGCTAAACCTCACGGTCACCTCATATTCTCCTAACTGGCGGATAGGTTCCTCTAGCTCTATTTTTTCCCTGGCAATATCCAGTCCAGTTAATTGGTTTAGCTCCCGAGCAATATCACTGTCTCTAACAGAGCCATAAAGGCGGTCTTCGCTGCTGGCCTTTTCCTTAAAGGTGATGAGGAGCCCCTCAAGTTGCTGAGCTAGCTTGGTGAGTTCGGCAGCAAAGCGTTGCTGTTTTTCCCTCTTTTTTTGAAGCTGCGCCTCTACTGCCTTGAGGGCTGAGGGGGTAGCCAGCAAAGCAAGCTGCTTAGGGAGAAGGAAGTTTCTTCCATAGCCATCAGCTACTTCTTTTACTTCCCCCGCCCGGCCTACATTGGCTATATCTTCGAGGAGAACTATCTTCATTTAGAAATATTATACCCTGCAGCACCAAAAAGCAAAAGCTTTTTCAAATGTCAAAAATTTTGTTTCTCAGCAGTTAAATTCAAGTCTGGTGATAGGCTAGAAATCTCTTCTTCCTTTCGCTATAATGGCATTGCTTTGGAGAAAAGGGAGTTAAAGAAGC
>Ga0315312_1002784_pt1 | contig 11756 bp, 12 predicted proteins | sample TDP7_MG_FD_203629 | JGI IMG/M metagenome (GOLD analysis project Ga0315312, IMG submission 203629) | Freshwater sediment microbial communities from Lake Towuti, South Sulawesi, Indonesia - TDP7 | ecosystem: Environmental > Aquatic > Freshwater > Lake > Sediment | place: Indonesia: South Sulawesi... | reverse complement strand
CAACCAAGAAGAGATAACAAGACTCGAGTCCGAATTTGGCAAACGGATTACTGGACTTCACCTGGGAGAAGAGGAAGGTTTACTCGTGGCTTTGGAGAATGCACAAGGGAAGGTCTTGGGAATCGGGACCATACGCAACATTGACTATGAAAGGAGAACCATGAAAATCTACACACCAGTGGAACAGGCTGTCTCCAAGATTCATGTGGGCTGCATCAAACTAGACTCGGAAGGAAACGAAATCGGCTGGATCCTTGAGAACTCTTAAGCCTCAGCGGATGGACACCACTTCCTAACTGGACACCCTGCGTGTAAGGGCTTTGTGGCCTTACAGTACCTTCGTCCCAACGCTATAAGCAGCATGTGAACATCGAAGTATTCCCCGGGCTGATACAGAGCTTGGAGACCCCTCCGAGTCTTTTCGTAATCGGCCTTTGACGGAACCAGGCCGAGCCTTTTTGAGACTCTGTTAACGTGAGTGTCTACTGGCAAGGTTGGCTTCTTGGCAGAAAAGAGGAGGACGATGTCGGCGGTCTTGGGGCCAACGCCGGGCAAGCTCACGAGCTTTTCCCTCGCTTCGTCTAGAGGTGTAGAATACACGAAATCGAGGGAACCGTCAAACCTCTCAAGGATCAGGCTAGAAACATGCCTGATGACTTTGGACTTGTTCCGGTAGAGACCAGCCACTTTCAAGGCTTCTTCAATCTCTGAGACATCAGCCTCTGCTAACGCTTTGGCAGTCATGGGCAGTCTCCTAGAAAGGTTCTCATAAGCCCTTGTCGTGTTTGCCTCGGCTGTTGATTGGCTGATGATGGTTCTGACCAGATCCTTGAAGGGGTCGCTCACAATGTCTGAGAGCTGCGGAACTGGAAAGTGGGCTCGCAGTATCCTAAGAATCTCCTGAGCTCTATGAGCCTCTTCATCCTTCACGGCAAGAGTCTCCCATGCCATTGGTGGTCATCGTCCCATATATTCTCGGACCCTTTTGCGCATATGCTCATGATTCTGGCGCGCCGCCTCTCTGTCTTACCTGTTGGATAGTAGCTGTCTTTTTTAGCGAACCTGTAATACTAATTACCGTTGACCTTTAGGAGTAGGGTCCATGAGTCTCAAAGTTGCTGAAGGAATCGTGAAGGCTCTAGAGAAACTGGACACCGAGCTCGTATTCGGTCTACCAGGCTCCCAAACATGCCCTTTCTACGATGCTTTGTACTCCTCTCTGATAAGGCATGTTCTCGTTAGGCACGAGCAGATGGCGGCCTACATGGCTGACGCATACGCCAAGTTCACAGGAAAGCCTGGATTCTGCGACGGAACAGCAGGACCCGGCGCCACAAACCTGTTGACAGGCATTGCCACAGCGTGGACGGACAGCACTCCGCTTATAGTCTTCACAGGTCAGCAGCCTCTCTCGCATCTTGGGAAGGGAGCTTTCCAAGAGCTTGATCACGTAGCCATCTTCAGCCCGGTGACAAAGTGGTCCACACGCCTCTTGAAGCCTGAAAGAGCCCTGGAAACAATCAGGGAAGCCTACAAGATGGCAACTTGGGGAAGACCAGGTCCTGTACATTTAGACCTACCCCTCGACGTCCAAACCCAACAACTAAGCCAAGAAGACCTTAGACTGCTCAAGGAGTGGCCACCAGCCCTACCCCCACCTAGGCCACTCGGCGAACCTGGCGCCATAAGAGAAGCCGCGAAGCTACTGACAGAATCTTCTAGACCATTGATAGTGGCTGGAGGCGGCGTTCACTACTCTGGAAGGGCTTGGAAGCCCCTTCAAGCATTAGCTGAGCAACTAGAGATTCCTGTGGCCACAACCTTCAATGGCAGAGGCTCCTTCCCCGAAGACCACCCTCTGTCAGCCGGCAGAATGGGGATTCACGCTGCGAGCTACAATGACAAGGTTCTAGCCCGAGCTGACGTTGTTTTGGCTGTTGGCTGCCGCTTCGCCTCCCTCAGCACGAGACAGTGGAGCAATCTCAACCCAAACGCCGCTTTGATCCATGTGGATATAGACCCAAAGGTCATTGGAAGGAATTACCTAGCCAAGATCGGCATTGTCGGTGACGCGGGTAAAGTCCTAGAGGCGTTGCTTAAAGAAGCTAAAGCCTTGCGGAACACGAAGGGAAGGTTGAAGGAATGGCTCACCCTCCTACAAGAAGCTAGGGAAGCTTGGAGGAGATCAGACTGGTTTTCGGAAGCCATCTTTGAAAAGGCACCTTTAAAGCCCCAGAGAGTCTGCTCCGAGATTCGGAGGTTCTTTGGCCGAGAGACTGTTTTCACGCTGGATGCGGGCAACAACAAGCTCTGGGCTTCAACCTTCCTAGGCATTTATGAGCCCTGTACATGGATTCAGTCTGGAAGTTTCGGACCCATGGGCTACGCCTTGCCAGCGGCCATAGCCTGCAAGCTCACGAGCCCTGAAAGGTTGGTGGTTGCCCTGTGCGGCGACGGCGGCTTCTACATGAGTCTGCACGAGCTCGCGACAGCTGTTCAGGAAGACGCCCCGATACTTGTGTGCATCTTCAATGACATGGCCCTAGGGACAATAAAGCATCACCAACAGAAACTGTATGGAGAAAGGTTCATATCCGTTGACCTCTTAAACCCCGATTTCGCAGCCGTCGCGGAAGCCTTTGGATGCTCCGGATTTGATGTCGAAAGGCCGGACCAGCTTAGGTCAAGTCTCGAGGGGGGGCAGAAAGCTGTCAGAGATGGTCGACCAGCAGTGATCAACATTCGCATCGATGGTAAAGAGCAGCTACCACCATAAGCCAAGGTTTAAACGTTCAAATATCAAGAGCCTACTATGTATAATCCATCGCTACCTTCAGAAGGCCATTAAAATTGCAGACGAACCAGACTACGGACAAGGTCCACAGTTTCCAGCTGCCCAGAAAGATTCTTTTTGGCGTGAAAGCTGCTGGGAACGTTGGCTTGGAAGCAAAAGCCTTAGCCGGAAAAGAAGCTCTGCTTGTGACCGACCAAAACCTTGAGAGGATGGGTGTATCAGAGAAAATCGAGGAAGCATTAGTCAAGGAAGGACTCAACGTGAATCTTTTCAGCAATGTGGAACCGGAGCCAGTGTTAGACGTAGCCGAGACGATTGCTGAGGTTGCTAGGAAAAGGAGGTACAACATGGTTGTGGGGATTGGCGGCGGAAGCGTTCTAGACATGGCTAAAGTCGCCGCCATGGCCGCAACGAATCCCAGCCCAGTGAGGAGCTATGTCGGCGTGGACCTTGTGAAGAAACCTGGCATCCCAAGCATCCTCCTTCCAACCACAGCGGGCACAGGCTCAGAGGTTACGAACGTGGCAGTTGTGACGATTGCTGAGGACGAGTTGAAGACGGCTATAATCAGCCCTTACATGTTTGGACATGTAGCCATAGTGGACCCAAGCCTCACTTACAGTCTGCCGCCGCGTCTCACGGCTTCAACGGGCTTGGACGCGCTGAGCCACGCCTTGGAAGCAATCATGTCCGTCAACTCCAACCCTATCACTGACGCGTTAGCGCTACAGGCTGTTAGGCTTATCTTCACACTTCTGCCCAAGGCTTACAGAAGCGGTGAGCCTGAAAGCCGATATGGGATGAGCCTCGGCTCCTTACTGGCAGGCATGGCCTTTGGGAACGCCGGCGTATGTTTGGGTCACGCTGCAGCCTATACCTTTGCTGTGAGCTACAATGTCACCCACGGAGTATCGTGCGGCTTAGTTCTTCCCTATGTTTTCAGGTTTAATGCTTCAACGATCTCGGAGAAGCTACCTCAGATCGCTGAGGCTATGCACCTTGTTGCAGGAAACCTGAAACCCGAGGAACTGACTTTCAATATCTCAGGGGCTATCTTCAGACTGATGGATGCGCTGCAGATGCCGAAAAGGTTGAGAGATTTGGGGATACCGATGGAAGCGCTGCCAAAGATTGCTGACAGACTCCTCTCGTTCAAACGTCTGATCCAGAGGAACCCGAGGTCGCTATCAAAAGATGACGGCTTGAGCCTTGTTGAGGAGATGTGGTAGCAGGAGTCCACGTCACTCCCACATGCTTTCCATCGTCATCCAGCAAGCGGGCGCACATCCTCAAGTGCATGCAAGTCTTATATGCGCACCTCTAAGTATGTCTTTTCAGAGGAGGATCTGGGATTGAGGGAGAACAGGCTTAGAGAGTTGATGAGAAAGGGTGAACCCACGATTGGAACTCGGGTCCTCACCGCTTGGCCCGGTTTGGTCGAGCTGATTGGATACACGGGAGCCTACGACTACGTTGAGTTCGTGAGCGAGTACGCTCCCTATGACTTGTATGACCTTGATAACTTGGCTAGGGCGGCTGAGCTGGTCAGTATTTCGTCCATGATAAAGATCGACCAGGAACCGAGAACATATATAGCCGGAAGAGCGTTGGCGGCGGGCATCCAGAACATGCTCTTCGCAGACATCAGAACTGTGGAAGACGCGGAGGAGGCTGTCCGCGCTGTGAGGGCCGAACCAAAAGGCTTGAGCGGCTTCAGAATGGACAGGAGAGTTGGATACGTTTCAGCCATAGCCTCAGCAGCAGATGTTGTCAAGATGTGTGACGATGCGATTGTAGCTTTGATGATAGAGAAGAAATCCGCCGTCGACAACTTGGAGAAGATTCTCTCAGTCGATGGTGTGGACATGGTGCAGTTCGGACCATCCGACTACTCCGTTAGCGTAGGCTTGCCCGGAGAGACTCAACATCCCAAGGTGAGGGAGGCGGAGCTCAAGACGATAAGGACTGCATTGAAGCTGGATGTGGCGCCACGGGCAGAGATAGGCAACCCTGAAGCTGCTAGGAGATACATTGAACTGAGCGTACGCCACTTCAGCATAGGCACAGACGTAAGCGTCTTATATAACTGGTGGAAGAAGAACGGAACCGAACTGAAGGAACTCCTGTCTAAGGCCTAAGAAGCCCTATCCTGATGCTACCGCAGCCTTCAGTCCCCTTCCGGCACCGTACCTTCCTCCACGGTGTCCCTTCGGAATTGGCATCTCAGCCGCCGTGATCGAGGCTTCACTTCGCAGGCGACAGATACCTTTAAGCCAACTTTATGAGCAGTAAAGGAAGAGGATTCCATGTGTCTCAGGCAAAGATCGTACGTGAAGAAGCGGTAGAAGAGAACCGTGCTCTTTCCGCAGTACTCCTCGACATGAAGAACAGCTGCATTGTGTTCCTGAGCGAAGGAGAGGAAAGCCTCGGGACCTTGGCTGTCGCCTTGCCCCAGCAACCAGGCATGATCGGCCCGCCTCTGTCTTCGACGCTTTTGGGCGAACGGAACATAAACCTCGCTAGGCTTTTGGCGGAACGGCTCGCAGAAAGCATGAAGAAGATGGTCTTGGTCTCAGTTTTTGTTAGGAGCATGAATGAGAGAGAAGCAGGTCGCGCGTTTCTAGCGCTTCTTGAAAAGACTTTGCAGAAGATGGGGGCTTGAGATGAGCCTTAGAGCCTTTCTCGAGAAGATGGAAGACCATAATGAAGTAGCGCACGTAACAGACAGAATCTCACCAAGGTTCGAGGTATCCTCGGTTCTCAAAGCCCTTCAAGACGGCTCAATTGTCTTTTTTGAGAGTGTTGAAGGCTATGACACAAAAATCGTCGGAAACGTATGTGGCACGTGCAACAGAATCTGCGCAGCCCTAGACACGCGTCCTGAGGGATTATATGGAAAGCTCCTCAACGCGCTCGCAAACCCAGTCCTGCCAAAAACCGTTAGTGATGCACCGGTGAAGGAGGTTCAAGAAGAGCCTAGATTGTCTAGGATACCTGTCTTGACCTATTTTGAAAGGGATGCAGGAGCCTATATAACATCCGCTGTTATATCAGCCAGAAGCGGCGATGGAAGTATCGAGAACGTCTCTACGCATCGTCTCCTGGTCCTAGACGATAGGCGTCTAGCCATTAGGCTTGTCCCGAGGCATCTTTTCAGGCTGTGGAGCATGGCTAAAGAGAAGAAGAAAGACCTAGATGTCGCGATTGCACTGGGTGTTCATCCCGCTGTCTCGCTGGCTGCTGCCTCTTCGCCTCCTTTCGGCGTCAGCGAATACGGAGTCGCGAACACGTTGCTCAATGGCGCTCTTCAGATTGTGAGATGCGAAAAGGTGGACGTTTACGCACCTGCGGAAGCCGAGCTGGTGCTTGAGGGAAGAATATCCTTCAAGGAAGAAGTGATGGAAGGACCCCTTGTCGACATAACCGGAACCTATGACATTCAAAGAATGCAGCCGGTTGTCGAAGTAGTCAACATCATGCACCGGGATGATTACGTCTACCAAGCACTTTTGCCAGGTGGACTGGAGCACAGGCTATTGATGGGTATCCCTCGTGAAGCAGCGATCTACGAAGCTGTCTCCAAGGTCGTGCCCCACACAAGAGCTGTTAACCTTTCGAGCGGCGGTTGCGGCTGGCTTCACGCAGTGATCTCCATTGACAAACAGACGGACGGCGATGCGAAGAACGCCTTGCTAGCCGCCTTTGCTGCGCATCCAAGCTTGAAACACGCCGTGGTCGTCGACGAAGACATCGACATCTTCAGCCCAGAAGAGGTTGAATGGGCCATAGCATTGCGTTTCCAAGCAGACGAAGACCTCATCATAATCCCCAAAGTACGGGGCTCAACATTGGACCCCTCAGGCGACCAAGAACAGGGCTTAACAACAAAAATGGGCATCGACGCCACGCGACCATTAGCAGTCGCTGAGGAGAAATTCGAAAAGGCAAAGGTGCCTGTAACCAACAGAGTCGCACGAATCATCGGGAAGACGGGCATAGTCTCAAAAAGCAGTCACGGATAGGAGCCGCAAACCAGTAACTAGGGAATGCATTCCTAGGGAGTCGTCTAGGTAATCAATCAGCCTAGCCAGAAAGTTTGGGGCAATCCTTTGAGGTGCTCGTCACCTGTGACCACCTTAGCCTTCAACACTCTGGCAACCCCCAGCACTACGGCATCAAAGAGGCTGGGAGCTCTGACTCCGCCCTTCCTTGCCTTCTCATAGAGCTCCATGTAACATCTAGCAGCCTCCAGGGCGACCTCCATATTAATCGGGACCACGCTTGAAGCTTCAGAGATCTTCTCAAGGCGTTCAAAGACCACCTCTTGCTCTATTCGCTCTCTATAGTACTTGCGGGCAACCTCCGCCAGAACAACATCAGGAGTATAGGCTTCTCTGGTTTCGGCTAGAATCTTTCTGGCTTTGTTCCCTTTTTGACTTCCGATGAAGATCTCGATCCATGCGTAGGTGTCAACTACGATCTTCACCGCGATCCTCCTCGGTGAAAGGCTCTACCCGACCTTTATCCAGGCCGAAGACTTCGTCAATCACCGCCTTGCGTTGCCGCATGACAAGCGCTTGTATTGCCTCGTCTATGCTCCCCGCCTTGAGAGTATCTCGTAGTCTCTCCAGCATCTCAAGTGTGCTCCTTGATACTCTGATCGAGGTGACTTCGCTCACAACATCACCGTATATTCTAGACGGGTATACGAATATATAAGTATATTCTATAGTATATTCCATCCGCAGATCCCAAAAGTGAAGGGCCGTCTCATTCACGGCATACCGCTTTGATGCATCTGGTTAGTGGAGCAAACGTTACTTCGACTCCGTTCAGGGTGGGCGCGTAGTAGGCTGTTTTAGCCGAGTTCGTCATCAAGGTTTTAACTCCGAGCTCCTTTAGCCAAGTGACCACAGCACAAGTGTCGGAGATAACTGTTCCGCCAGCATGCTCAATTATGTTAACATATGGCTTTGCCCTTTCCCCCACATGCCGCGAGGTGCAGACCCAGAATCGGAGGTCTTCTTTAACCTTCTCTCCCTCGACTTTTTCGGCTATATGCTTCAGTTCACTGAACGAACAGTGTGGGCATCCGATGAAGATCATGTCTGGTTCTTCATGGGTTGTTGAGAGGCTTTCGGAGGCTTCCTTCAACTCTTTTCTTTCAACGGTTAGGCTCTCGAGCTTTCCAGACCGTTTCGCGCAAGATTGACAGGGATAGAAGAATGACGTCATCCCACTTGAAGCCATTGCAGCTCCCAGTTGTTTCAAGTCTGTTTCTTCGGGGCGACCTAGCCCTTCAAATACGGGAACGTTGTCCTTCAGCATCTTGCCTAGGTATATTCCCAGCGCTCCGAATTCGGCCTCACTTGCAAGATCGGTTTTGACTTTGATGAGAATGTTTGCTTGCCGATTCTCAGGTCTATGCATCCCGTAGTCCGAAGTCTTCCCAATCAGTGCTGCCGCGAGTGCGCTGGGGGCTCCTTCGCGGTTCGTCCACGCGCCTAGGAGAGAGTTGGCGTACGCTACCGCTGAAGATTCAGCCCACGCAAGATGCGCCCCCTGTTTCGGCTTTTCTATGTAGTAAGGGGTGCAAGAGAGGACAGGGTTGACGCCCATTCTTTCGTAAAGGCCGATTATCTTGCGCTGTCTGTCTTGGATTCCAGATATATCTGCCATTTCGGCTAGATGCCCATAGTCGAAGCCTGCTGGATTGACGGTTGCGGCGACTTTTGATCTTGCTCCGGCTTGTATCAGGGCTTCGAGGAAGTCGATGGGCGCGTTGCCTATCGTCTTGTAGGAGACTCCGGAGATGTGAGAGGATTCGATGGGTATCAGACGGGTTGCGCCGAAGAGGTCGCCTAGCTTGACGAGTATCCTCATAGCTGTCTGGTAGGCCCAGCCTTGCTCGCCATTGTAGATTCTTTCTTCTTCGCGGGTTAGGTGCAAGGCTCTTCCCCCTTCACGATCTTTACGATCCCTGTTTCGCCGTTGACTTCCACGATGTCTCCGGTTTCTATCTGGCTAAGGTCAATCTTGTCGACCATCGTAATCTCCGCTATCACCGCGCCCACAACAACCACCAGGTCTGCAACCTCGTTGACAATCGCTTTCGGCCCCACGCCCTTTCTCGCTAGAGAATAGAGGATGTAGCTCCCAACCGTGGACCCGTGACCATGCGGAAAACACAAAATGGTTTCTCTGACGCTTGTGCCTTGAAGGTCATGGTTCTTCTCGGTCACTGTTCCGGTCTCAGGATCTACACCCCCAAAAAAGCCTAAGGGCTTCTTGGAAACAAGCGCCCTGCCTCGACTCAGCCCCGAAACGATTGGACGACCCTTAAGCTCAACCTCCAAGGCTTCACACTCCTCTTATCTCAGATCGCGGCTGCTAGATTGGTTAGTATGAGATTCTCATTGTGAATGGCAGGTCTCCGAAGAGCTTTTCTGAGGCCTCTTGAACCTTGCTGAGGTGTTCTTCCTCAGTGTAAACCCTTAGAATGTTCATGAAGCCTTTAAGTACATCGAAAATCCCCGAAACTTCGCTTAGTCGGCATCGAGCCTTTCTTCCATCTCGGGTTCTGCTAAAGACGGGTATCTCCATAGGCTCCATTGGGAAGGCGTGATGGTAAGGCACTGAAGGCAGGGTTGGAACATCGATTATCACCGTCTCGGGGTCTACCTTGGCTTCTTCTGCGATCTGATCCCTTATCCGGCTTCTGATTCCTTCAACGTTGAAGATGCTTGGGACAATCTTGTCCTTGATGTAGAAAGGCGGAGGATCATAGGCACACTTGATCAGCTTCCGCCTTTCGAGCCTCTGGATTATACCTCGGGATTTCTCGCATTCCTTTAGTTTCGACCATACGGTGTAGTCGTCTAAGGCCAGGTATTCTTCGGGTGACCCGAAGTCTGCGAGGCCCAGTTCGTCCTTCGCCTTCTCCATAGCAGCAGCTAGCATTATCTGAACCGCCCTTCCAACCCTGTGGAAGTATATGCTCTTAAAGGATTCGATGCGGGCCAGAATGAAGGATTCCAGCGCGGAGAGAGCGCCCATATCCACAGCCAAGTTGCCGTCTAGGATGTCTAGTGTGTCTAGAAGGCGGGAAACATCGACGAACCCATATTCTGCCCCAGTATGGTAGGTGTCTCGGACCACGAAGTCTAGCTTGTCAACATCAATCGCGCTTCGGACTATCTGATCCTTATACGCCATTTTTGGCTCATTCAGGGCGCCGACAGCAAGCTTGCTTATGGTCTTAGCATCGTATCCGAGGGCTTTGAGGATGTCGCCTAATTCTGAAGCAGAAACTATCCACGATGTAAGGTCCTCGTGGGTTTTACCCAGGAACTTGACGAGAATATGTTCGAACACGTGGGAGAAAGGGCCGTGTCCGACATCGTGAAGCAAGGCGGCTATTCTCGTCATCTGAGCCTTGTCTTCTGGCAGGATTTGAGATAAGTGCGGGTTATCCAATAGACGCCTAGACAAGTACATGACGCCGAGAGAGTGTTCAAACCTTGTGTGGTTGGCGCCCGGATAGACATACTCTGCCCCGGCTAACTGTCTGATCCTTCGCAGCCTTTGAAAGGGGAAGGAGTCGATGATCTGTTTCTCCGCCTCTGTAATGTAGATGTAACCATAAATCGGGTCCTTGATCTCTCCCCAGTATCGACGCGGCTTCATAGGTCTTCCCTTTCACCTCATTCTGCGTTGTGTATATTAAACTAAGCGTTTTTGGGCAACCAATCTCTAGCCCATAGAAAAGTGGGACCACAGAGTCTTCACTTCGGTCGTCACGTAATGTCAAGAATTCAAATCGTAGACTTCTCTCTCTCTTTGGGCAGCCACGACGAGCAGCGCACGGTAGTACTCACCCGTCTCAATTTTGCTGCAGATGTGTCGGAGGACTTCATGTACGCTTCTGAAGTATTCTTTGTCCTCTTCTTCCAGTCGTCTTTTCTGAACGGTCACTGCTCGTTGTCTGATGCCCAGCCCCGCTTCTCTGAGGGAAACATACAGTATCCTATGTTCGACTTGGATCAACTGCGGATAAACATCCCGAGCCAGTTCGACCAAGTCTTCACCTATGCCTACGAATTTCACGACATCCCAAGAAAGCATGTACCCTTCGTTTCTGATCAGTATCTCTCTTAACCGTACCTGAACAGTGCTAAGTATGGGCAGAAATCTCTCCATCATGGTCCACCTACTATTAGGAATGACTGAACGTTTAAAGATTACCTTCAAGAAAAAGAAAGCCCGTCCCTCGGCGGGAACGAACATCCAAGGAGACGATTGACTTAGGGGTCACCCAGCTGACTTCATGTATTCGAAATCCTTAAGAGCGCCGTTCCAATCAGTCTCAACATGCTCGCCGAAAATGTCAAACCTAAAACTCAGGGGAGAAGAATCCGCTGCCAAAAAGGGAATCCTTGCAGGTGCCCTACTCGCTACTATAGAGGTCATGGGTGGACTGGTTTCCGGCAGTTTGGGGCTTGCATCAAGCGCGTTTAACACGCTAATGGATTTCGTGGCAGCTGTCATCACTTTTCTTGCCGTTAGGGAAAGCAGCAAACCGCCCGATGAGGTCCACATGTACGGGCATGAGAAGGTCGAGTCTGCAGCAGCAATAGGTGAGATGCTTCTGCTCGTTGTAGTGTGTTTCTGGGTCACCTACAACGCATTCTTGAGGTTGACCTCCGGCGAATCTTACATTGGGCTTTTTTGGGTAGCGGTGGGAACAAACTTCGTGTCAATCCTCATCGACTCTTTCGCCTACGTCAGCCTCAAGTCGCATTCCAATGTTCGTGGAAGCGAAGCGATGGAGGCGGGCGCCTTGCATTTCTTGAATGACTTACTCATAGCGGTAGTCGTGATCCTTGGGTTGGCGCTTTACGGATTCGGATTCTGGTATGCGGACTCCATTGCCGCGTTGGGAATCGTCGTCTTTGTACTCTAC
>Ga0315312_1002783_pt1 | contig 11758 bp, 9 predicted proteins | sample TDP7_MG_FD_203629 | JGI IMG/M metagenome (GOLD analysis project Ga0315312, IMG submission 203629) | Freshwater sediment microbial communities from Lake Towuti, South Sulawesi, Indonesia - TDP7 | ecosystem: Environmental > Aquatic > Freshwater > Lake > Sediment | place: Indonesia: South Sulawesi... | reverse complement strand
GCGGTCAAGACCAGCTCTTGATGGAGCTCCTCAGAAACCCCGACCTTGTTCACGAACTCTTGAAGCCAACAACCGAAGCATCAAAGCGGTACGGCGAAGCCACCGTGAAACATGGAGCAGACATAGAGGTTGTGGCAGACCCAATAGCTTCCTCCAGCGTCATCTCTCCCAAGATGTTTGACCAGTTTGCCTTCTCGCCCATAAAAGATGTTCTAAAGTCTATCAGCGACGCAGGTGGAACCCCATCACTACACATTTGCGGCAACACCATCCCAATCCTCGAACGAATGGCAGAAACCGGAGCACGCATAATTGAACTTGACTATCGAGTGGATCTTACACTCGCCAAAGACATGGTCGGCGAGAGAGCTTGTATTCAGGGAAACATTGACCCAGTCGGCGTCCTCTTAAACGGAAAGCCTAGCGATGTGGAAAGAAAAGCTAAGGAATGCATTGAAAAGGCAGCTAAGGGCGGAGGCTTCATACTGAGCTCTGGCTGCGAGGTTCCATTGAATGCCCCCTTTGAAAATGTTAAAGCCATGGTTTCAGCCGCAAAAAAGTATGGGCGGTATCCCATTCAGGTTTAGAACACAGTTCTACGTCCTATATTCTTAATCCTAACCTCTGAGGATGACCCAGAATTCATAACCTATAAAACGTGATTATTTGACAAGGTTAGTTGTGGGCATCCCCGATGTTAATGGTCAAAGAAATCATGGTTGAAGAGGTCATAACTATAGAAGCAGACTCAACCCTAATGGGAGCTGTGAAACTCATGAACAAGCATGAGATAGGGTGCTTGGTCGTGACAAAGAGTAAGAAGCCCATCGGAATCCTTACGGAAAGAGACCTGTTAAAGAGGGTTCTAGCCAAGTCCCGAGACCCAGAAAAGACCAGGGTTTGGGAGGTCATGTCAGCGCCCCTCATGTTTGTGGACCCCAATATAGACATTGAGGACGCCGTAAGATTCATGCTTAAAATGAAGATCAAGAAGCTGCCAATAGTTAAAAAGGGGAAGCTCCTGGGTCTAGTGACGTTAACGGACCTTGTGCGCTTCCAGCCCCAAGTGGTCAGTATATTGAAGAAGCTCTCTGAGCTCGAGCTTCCTTCTCCCCCCAGACGATTGCAGAAAGTGATTGACTACTACGTGGTTTGAAAGTCTCAACGCCTCCTCAGCTCTTTTTCTCAACGGACGACCTCCAAAACAATCGAAAAGGTTTAGTTGCGTGTCATGTTTATCATTTTGGGGGCCGGTAGTTCAGCTTGGTATGAACGCCTGACTTGCAAGCAAAGGCCAAGAGCTCAGGAGGACGCGGGTTCAAATCCCGCCCGGTCCACATTTTATGGTTTTGGCGTCGTCTTTGTTGTTAGGATTCTTTTCCATGCTAGGATGAAGATAACAGTGGCTGCAGCTACGATTAAAACTATCACTCCTAGCCACCATAATGGAAACGCTGGAGCAACGGTGGTGTAATGGACAGTGGCTGTGTGTGGTGTATCCACGGTTAGGGATATTGGGTTAGCACCGGGGTCCTGAGCCGTTCCGTCAATGTCCCAGTGATCAAACTTATAACCCTCTACGATTTCGGCTGTTAAGTTGACTTGGGTGCCACTGTCATACCATGGTCCAGCTATGGAGATGTTTGGTTGAGGGGTTAAACCCGCTGGGTCAGTGTCTATTGTTAGGTAGTACTGGGTTTTCCAGTTGGCGGTGGCGGTTTTTGGTTCGTCTATTGTGATGGGGTCGGATTGGGCGTAGTTGGTGCCGGAGGCGTCGTTGCTCCATTGGGTGAACACGTATCGAACTCCGGCTGCTCCGCTAATTATTTCTGCGTCTAGTGTGGCGTGGGCGGTTGAGCCTTCGTCGAACCAGCCAGCCCCGCCAGGCGTGCCATATGGAGAACTGACCGTTAGGTAGTATTGCGCTTTCCAACTTGCTGCTTCTGTTATTGGTGCGTTCATCTGCACTTGACATGGATTTTCTGGTCCGGTATAGTTGCCTAGACCGGTTCCGGTCCATGAATCGAAGAGGTATTTGGTGTCGGTGGCATTTGATGTTGTGTCTGAGATCATCGTGGTTGTTACCCATTCACCTGTGTCATACCAGTTTCCTGACGTGGGCGTTGTTATCCCGTGTCCACCGTTGTCGATGGTTAACTGATATTGTGTTTTGTAGTGGCCTGTAAACGTGTCTGGGGCGGAGATTTTCTGCGGAGAAGTTATTACCGACCATACACCATTCTTCCAATTCACAAACACGTATCTCTTACCCGAAGTTGCGCTGTCTATCGGGTCACTGATACTAAACATAATGGGTGAACCTTCGTCGAACCACTCAGTATAATCGTAGATGGTGATTCCCGGATGAGGTTCTCCGTTAACGGTTAGGATAACAGACCTGCCTGTTTCTGGTCCTGATTCCGTGAATGTTATTTGATATTGAGGTATCCACTCCCATTTCATTGTTGATGGCGCTGTCATGGTGAAGGTGACTGAGGCGTCGGTGCCCGATGATGGAACCGAACCTGAGCCCGTCCATCTCGTACACCTGTATCGGGTGCCGTCGCTCTGGTCGGCTGGGCTTGTAACTGAGGCGGCGACGAACTCGCCTTCGTCGATCCAGTATTCTCCGACTGATGGAATCGGCGAACCATGATCAGAAGAGACTGTGAACTTGAATTGTTTGATGTAATAGGCGGTTGCTGTTTTAGGGTTGTCCATTGTAACCGTTATTGTCTTAGTTGCGAAAGTTGTTGTGCCGATGGTCCAGTGGTCGAAGCGGTACTGGGTGTCACCTGACAGGGCTACTGGTGTGGGGGCTATGAGGTCTAGTTCCCCACCCTGGTTATACCAGCCCTCGCCGGGAATGGTCACAGGGACATCTAATGGACTTAGGTTTATGGTTAAATAGTACTGAGTTACCCAGTTGGCAACCGCTATTTTCGGCGCGTCCATGATGATGGGGTCAGATTGTTGGTTGGTTCCGGAGGCATCGCCGCTCCAATGAGTGAAGCCGTATCGGGTTCCCGTGTCGCCATAGACTATTAGGGCGTCTAGCGTAGCATAGGCTGTTGAACCTTCCTCATACCAGCCAGCGCCACCCGGCATGTCGTAAGGAGAACTGACGGTTAGATAGTATTGGTGATGAAATGTAACTTGAATTATATGGGCGGCATCGATTTTCCATGACGTTTCGTCGTCGGTGTCCCATCTTTCTGTTGAGGATGAGCCAGAGGATGGATGACTGAGATGGGCTTCTGACCATATGTCGCACCAGTCGCTGAAGGGAATCCCGTCGCAAATGTTGTATGTTTTTGGTTCGTCGTTTTGGATGTAGAAAACTGTGACGTAGTTCGTGGAGTTTAGTTTGGGCGTGTTGGCTGTGATGACTGAGATTTCGGGTTTGAACTGCTCGTAGTATGTTGCTATTCTCGTAGATGCATCGTTAATCGTCCATGATAGTAGTCCTGAGCTGAACCACCTATGAGTGGGTGTTGACTGCTGAGATGGGTTGGATAGGCTTGCGCTTGATCCAGCATCAACCCAGTTGTTGTAGTCGTTCCCCCCGAAGAAATTGAACGTTCCGACTAATCCGAACCGATAGAAAGTTAGTTCTACGTAGTTTGTGGAGTTTAGCTCATGTCCTGATCCTCCCACATCCGCTGATATGCGTGGTTTGTACTGGTCCCAGATTGTGGGGTTGTATGTTGTTGTGTTTGTAATCTTGTAGCTTGGGTTTGTTGGGGCGTACCAACGGTGGGTTACAGTTGAGCCAGAGGAGTAGAGGATATATGAAGCTATGGTGTCATTGTCTACCCATACTATGGCTGGAGACGCGTCCCAGACGTAGACGTTCAGAAATGCTTCACACGAACGATACACAACTGTCACGTAGTTGGTTGAGTTTAGATCTGTGTGAGACGGCCCTGCAGTGGCTATTTGAAATGTTATTTTGTACTGTTTTATGTAGTTGGCGGTGATGGTTAAGTCTGTTGTGCCGACTATTACGCTGTGTGATTGCGGGCCATCGTCGCTCCATCTTGTAAAAGCGTAACGCTCGGTTGAGCTTTCTTTCTGTGGTGAGGAAGCACTGATGTTGTGGCTGGATCCAGCTGGCCAATTGAACGAAGCTGATTCCGTGTAGTTTACGCCGTTGACTTGAACCTTCAAACCCTGTCCTGAAGGGTTTGCAGCTATCGTGTATGTGGCTCCCGGTGTAGAATAGTATATGTCATAGCCAGTTGTTGATTCGTTTCGGGAGTCGGTCCACGCGACGCACGCGTACGTGCGCTCCCAAAAAGTAGGGCCTTCTCTCTCTTGGGTGGTTATTGCTGGGTGCCGCCATCTATCAAAGAAGGAAAAAATGGCACTGTGTTCTTCATTAACTATTTCAACTGAACTCCAACCGGTTGGAGAATTGTACAGCGTCTTCTGGTAACAGACGTCAACATAATAAGGGTCATCTACTAGAACTCGAAGGTAAACGACGTGAATGTAGCCAAATACTGTAGTGCTGGTGCTGCCTTGCCCGTCAACTGTCAATTTGGGAGACATTTCCCTCACGTCTCGCTCCTCGGCAAGCGCGGATGACCACCAAGTGTCGCCATCGTTCTGGCTCCATGCGTACCATAGGTCCTCACGTTGGGTATCACTGGGGTAGATCTGCCATGCAATGACCACTGTGCCGCCAGTTACCGTGCCAGTGCCATGCGTGGCTACTATAGAGGGCCAGTTTACTTCTTGGGTTTCTTCGTAAACCGTTCGGTGCTCCCAAGTGTTACCTCGATCGCTGCTTCTAGCGACCGCTATGCTGTATTCCACTACATTTTGGATCTTGTATGCGATGTAAATGAAATCTTGACCAACTTTACTGTGGACTGTGGTGATGCTTGTCTGGGAATAACTGTTGCCATCTGCAAGTAGTTTTTGAGTTTGCCAAGTTTCGCCATCATCCGTGGATTTGGCAAACATTAGATCTCTGTCGCCATATTGGTCAACCTGCTCGTATGAGATGTATACGCAGTTCGATTCGCCGTACCAATATTCAGAAGTAATTGAAGGATTACAGTTGTCACCAGTGTCATCCACAGGAGAACCCCCCAACCACGTGCCATCAATATACCTCTTGCAATAGATCCAATGTTCACCCGATGGTCTTCTTTCCTCATAAGCCACGAAAATATGATCGTTGTCACCCACATCGACCGTGATTGACGGATTTTTCCCCATGAAAGTCTCCAGCTCTAACATAGGGTTCCATGTATCCCCACCGTCCGTTGAGTTATACACTTGAATTAGCCAAGGACAGAATGAGTAGCCACCTGGATCATAAACCTGGAACGCGACATACAAATTCCCCTTGCTATCGGTTGCCATTGAAGGAGAAAACTCATCCTCTGGGTCTCGTGCCACAGACCTATCCCTTATCCAACCAGAGCCCGCAGCCCCTGCATAAACAGGAACGCCAAAAGATGAAAATAGATACATCAAACTTACCAGAAACGCTAAAACCACTATGAACACTGTAAAACGGCTCTTCATCTCCTCTCCCCTTATTCTGACTCTTCCATCGCACCTATCCGGCACACATGAAGGAACCCAAAAAACCCAAAAGGGGTTTAATGAGCCCGCATATTGTGCCACAATATCCCATCATATTTAAATTTGAAGCCCCAGTTTATAAGACTTCTCAAAATTTTGTTCTAGAAGAATACTCCATTCAAAAGCTTTACAACAACCAAAAACTTACGCGCGTATATCCGTCTTAGCACACACGTGGCATAAAAAAGGGGTTTGCGGGGGATATCTCCACTTAGCGTTGGTTCCAGCAAACTATAGTATTTTTGGCTGAACTGTGGAACGGCATCGCTTAGGTATAGGTGTAATGTATCTGCACCTAATTGAGTGTGGAAACCGCCCGGTCCACTATCTTTAGCTTCTCCCAGCCAAACAAGCTTCCATCCAAGAAGTAACATTAATGAGTAAGCCACTGCAGAAATATGTAGTTACAATGGTAGAGGAAAGACAATGAAAGACGACATCGCCGTCATAGGTGCGGGAGTCATCGGCGGAGCCATAGTGAAAAGCCTACTCAAAAGCGGATATAAGGGAAGAATCATGGCTACCAGAAGAGAAGTGGAGAAACTGAAGGAACTGGAAGAGTTAGGAGCAGTCATAACCCAAGACAACAGAAAAGCCGCCAAACAATCTAATATCGTCTTTATATGCGTTAAACCAAACGCCGTTGGAAGTGTTCTAGAAGAAATAGCAAAGGAAATCGAAGGGAAGCTGGTGGTTTCCACAGCCTCCACAATCCCCCTAGAATTCTACAAGAGCATAGCTCCCAAAGCCAAATTTGTCAGAACCATGCCCAACCTGGCTGTTTTGGTGCAGGAGGCTTTCACCGCCTACTGCTGCGACAGCGATGTAACCTCAGAAGACAAGCAGAAAGTTGAAAAAATCCTCAACTCTATGGGTGTATGCCAAGAGGTTGAAGAGAAGTACATGGACCCAGTGACTGGGCTTAGCGGAAGCGCTCCAGCGTACCTCTCCGTAATCGTAGAGTCCATGATGTACGCGGGTTTAAAAGTTGGTTTACCAAGAGAACTAGCCCTATACAGCTCAGCTCAGACAGTCTTAGGAACGGGCAAGCTCATCCTGCATTTCTTAGAGACTAAAGAGCACTTAGCCAAAATAAAAGACATGGTCACCACACCCGGCGGAATCACCATTGAAGGAATATACGAACTTGAAGGAAGCGAGATAAGAACTGCACTGATGAGGGCAGTTGAGAGGGCAACCGAAAAGTGCGCAGAGATTCGCCTAGCCTGGAAAAAATGATTTTCTAGAGGGGTCTGCCCGTCATAAGTCCATCATTCCAGAAAGGTCAGTCTGGGACGGCTACATCATCCCCCACTACGAAAAGGGTGTCCCAGCAAATAAACTTTGCACCGTTAGGTCATAACCGCGCTTTAGAACGACACTTTCTTTCGAAGCGCCTCTAAGGTTCCAGAAACTCCTAGAACGTCGATGGCAACTGGTTTTCCATTTATCTCAGTTATAGAAGCAATTGAAGCCCTAACTATCTCGACAGCTTTGTGGGAACAGCGTACGATGCCCCAACTTTTCTCTGAGTTGTACTCGATGAGAGTGAGGTTTGTTTGGCTGGCGCCGTGCTCCCCAAAGAGTTGAAGGACGGCGTTCCAAACAGCGTCCAACAGATCCTCCTGGCTGATGTGCTGTTCACTTAGAACCCTGAGAGCAAGGTATCTTCTTCTCACACGCTCCGACAAACCCTTTTCCCCCTCACACTACGTATGCCGGGAGCCACAAAACTTGGACTAAGCTTCTCCCTATTCCGCTCCACAATCATTAAGGGAATCTCTGAGAGAGCACGCAAAGCAAGTGGCACAGTCATGTCAAAAAGCGAGGCGAGGGCAGCACAGTCATAGGGTCCTCTCATAAGGTGCACGTCAGTTGCCCCACTGGAAATCGCAACAGGCACACCAAACTTTTTTGCAATCGCCACTTCCTTTCGCAGACTCGAGAGAAGACGAATTCTTGAGAAAACCCTTGAAGAAAGAAGCTGTGCCACATCTACTTCAAGAGACGACAATGCTTGAGAAGCGAGCTCTGCCTCAGCACGGTCGAAGAACCGCCTACGGAAACTCGTGGCAGGAAAGGAGAGGAGGTCAACTCGTCGGTCTCTGGCTGCCTGCCTAGCAACAGCCTTTGAGGTGCACATCACCGACACGACCTCAAACCTTCGTCTTAAGTGGCGCAGTTCGCCGAGTAGTTGACGAGGTGTTTTCGAGGTAAGGTCCACCCTCGTGACAAGGTCTATTCCAACATCGCTGCAGATCTCCTTCAGTTGACGAACCCCGTCTTGTGCAATGTTTGGTGGGAGAGGTATCCCAACTAGGCGGTAGCCCAGCTTAGAAGATCTGTCAACCATCCTCTTCACCTCGTCCAGATTTTTGACTGAAGGCTGCAGGTGTAAGTCAACGAACCTTCTCATGGCAATATCCCAAGCTATTCTCTTACTTCTTCCGCCTTGTTCAAGTCAGTTTACCTTTCACAACTAAGAGCTAATCCAATTTCAATAAGAGTTTTTCCTACGACGGTCTTTAAGCAAACTAATTAGCAATCAGTCTTAAATTCAGTTGGCTCGATAAGGAACGTATTGGGTGAAACAGCTGTACAGAAAAATATTGGAAAAAGTGGAGAGGGCGGCTTCCGGAGTCAACGCAAAAAACATAGTCGCAGAAATCACCAGACACCATCGCATCCAAGCATCACCGGGCTTCCGCAAGGCTGCAACCTACTGTAGAGACTGGTTCAATGAAAACGGTTTGAACTCTGTCAAGATTTTGGAGTTCCCCGGGGATGGAAAACAGATATACTGGAGCTATAGGGTGCCAGAGGCTTGGGCAGCCAGAGACGCCGAGCTCAAAATCGTTTCACCAAAGAAGTTCAACAAGATTCTGTGCAGGTACAGAGATGTGCCCCTCTCTATCATTCAAAGGAGCGCCCCGACGCCACCAGAGGGTGTTGAGGCTGAAGTGGTCGTCTTAGAGGACGGCACTGAGGAAATAGACTACAAGGGAAAGGATGTGAAGGGCAAGATCGTCCTAACGTCGGGTGACCTAGATTTGGTTAAGGCGCTGGCAGTGGACAAACACGGTGCCATCGGCATCATAACCGACCGCATGCCAGAGTTTCCACCAGTCAGACACAGAATGGACCTGGCAAACGCCCTATGCTACACCTCCTTCTGGTGGAGAATAGACGAAAAGAAATGCTTCGGCTTCGTCGTCTCCCCCCAAGAGGGAGACAGACTCAGAAAAACAGTCAAAGATTTACAGAGAAAGAGAAGTTTGAGGATGAAACTGGAGGAAGATGAGAAGAAAGGATTCAGGGTCCACGCAAAAGTGGACGCTGAGTTTTACAACGGCACCTGCGAGGACGTGACAGCCGTCATAAGAGGAAGAGAACTGCCTAAGGAGGAGGTCCTCGTGATCGCCCACCTTTGCCATCCTCAGCCCAGCGCAAACGACAACGCCTCCGGGTGTGCTGTTGCCATGGAATCCGCTAGGTGCCTCAACAAACTCATTTCAGACGGCGAACTTCCTCGCCCAAGAAGGACAATCAGGTTCCTCCTAGTCCCGGAAATGACGGGAACTTATGCCTACCTGGCAACTCATGAAGAGAAGATTTCGAAGATTATTGCCGGGGTGAACTTAGACATGGTCGGTCATGACCAAGACGTGACGAAAGGGCCTCTGTTGGTGGAAAAAACGCCTGAAGCCAACCCATCCTACGTCAACTATTTGATGACGAAGATCATGAAGGATTTGGCTAAGGACGGAGAGAGCTTCGGCGGAACCGGGAAGTATGCGCTGTTTAAGTGGGCCGTGACCCCCTACAGCGGAGGCAGTGATCACTACGTTCTCTCAGACCCCAGCGTCGGAGTCCCCACAACAATGATAATACATTGGCCTGACCTCTACTATCACACTTCGCTGGACACCATTGACAAGGTCTCAGCCGAAGAGTTGAAGCGGGTAGTGGTGATGACTTCGACCTATGCATATTTCCTTGCCAACGCCGGCTACGAGGAATGCCTCTGGCTCGCCAACCAAGTCACTACAGAGGCAAAGACCAAGCTCTTAGACACGGTTCAAGGCGAACTCTCTCAGCTCATGGCGGAAGAAGATAAATCAGAAAAACCGGAGAGAATCGTCAAGGCTCTAAAGGAAGTGGAAGAGAGGGTTTCATACGTCTTAAACCGAGAAATAGGGGCCCTCTGGTCCATAGACAAGATTGTTCCAAAGAAGGAGAAGAGGATGTTGAAGGCTTACCTTCGAAATCTTGAGACCGACGTGAAGCGACTGGCTAAAAGGGACCTGAAACGCGTAAGACAAGCTGCGGAGATGTACTCTAAGGCGAAGGGCTACGGCGAGCTTCCTGCTTTCAAGAAGCCACGGATGAGAAAGGATGAAAAAACGGCGGCGGAGATAGTTCCAAGAAGAATTTACAGGGGGCCTATTTCCATGGATTTGGCTCTGGAGAAGATGACCGAGGAGGAGCGAGTGGCTTACTGGAAGATGATGTTGAAGAAGAAGAAGAAACTCGAAAGCACCCTTGACCTCGCCGTCTACTGGACCGACGGAGTGAAAAGTCTCCTAGAAATATCCAAACTGGTGAAGCAAGAAGTAGGGAAAGCCGACCTTGAGTTCCTAATCGACTACTTTAGAATCCTGAGTCAGTATGGTCTTATTAAAGTAGAAAAGAAACCACTCGAGTAAATAAAATCACAGATTTCAGGGCAATAACCCAAGTTCTCGACATGCCTTGGTTACATCCTCAGGTTTTCCTTTTCTGAATCTTATGCGTACGCGAATCGGATCAGCGGAGCAGAGCTTAAACTCTCCACGGAGGGCAGCTTGCTTGTCCAGTCTGATGTAGAGGCTTCCTTTTTCCGTGTGTAAACCAATTTCTCTTAGCAGCGCCTCTTTATCCAATTCGCCGAGACCAGAAGATATGGTTTCAACCACAGCCCTGAGTATTTCATTCTTCTTTACCCTAGTTTCAAAGAGAGCGATGGGATTGCCGTGGTGTCCCTCCAAGTTGCTTCTTTCAAAAGCTATTTCATTAACATGGTTGGTTGGGAGAAGACGACGCACTGCCTCAACAACCTTGTTCAGGTCTTCGGTTGCATGCACGAAGAACCTGATGTCAATGTAGGTTATGGGCATGGACGGCAGAGGCACGCCACGCAAATGTTTCACGCTTCTTTCTTTTCTACGGGTTTTTTGGCTTTGCGTGGTCGGCGTTTTCTTTTTGATAAGCTTTGCAGATGCTGTTTAAGCATCTTCACGTTTTCTTCATGTTTTGTTTTTCTTCTCAGATCGATCGGTATGCTCAACTTAGGTGCCCGTTTGAGGTCTACTCCTGCCTCTTTCAGCTCACCTCTGCTGAAACCCTTCCCTTTCCTGGTTCCGCCGCCCTTCTTTTGCACTGCCGAATTAACTTTCATTGTCTCTCAGCCCGATTTACTTATTCCTTCTCTTTTCGCTTGCGAACTGCCCTGCCACTTAATCGAGTCTTCTCAGCTCCAAGTCCCCTATGATGAAGCCCGCGAACTTCTTTGCCAGCGCTGGTGAGTCCGCGGAAAACTCTGCCTCGATGAACATCATCACAGATCCAGCTGAGGTCTTTATCAGACTGGATGACTGGATGGTTGGGGTCCACCATTATAACTTCAAACCACTTGAAGCGGCCGTCTTCCCAAACCCAGTAGGAATTCAAAACTTCAAGGTTTGGAAACTTTCTTGCCGCCCTCTCTTCAGCTATTAGCTTTGAGCTTTTCGCAAGTTTGAGTTTGGCGACGCCCATTCGTTTGGGCCGTCGACCCGCTTTTGGTCGCGGTCTCTTCCGTCCTACACGTCGGACGCGGACTCTGGCGACGATGAATCCTTGTTTGGCTTTGTATCCTAGCTTTCTCGCTCGGTCGATTCGTGTTGGTTTTTCAACTCTGAGAACTGCGGGTTGTTTGCGCCATTCTATGAGTCTTTGCCACATTAGTTCTTTCACAAAGGAGTCTTCTGGTTTCTTCCAAGCCTTCGTCACGTATTTGTAGGCCATTTTTTATTTTTCCTCCGACTTGTGGTTCAACCTTTTTGGTTACATCCCATGCGGTTTGGTTGTTGTGGCAGAAATAGTGTTGATCTCCTTTTTATTTTTGCCGCATAATCGT